>OFDJ01000320.1_pt1 | contig 21918 bp, 18 predicted proteins | sample 1520901 | NCBI WGS metagenome assembly OFDJ01 (sample SAMEA2699035, study PRJEB24076) | metagenome | biome: Human gut stool | place: Spain | collected 2012-11-19 | reverse complement strand
CATTCAATATGGAATTGTCGCTGGCGTTCAGGCCATGCAGGATTCTGGCCTTGAAGTGACGGAAGAGAATGCAACCCGTATTGGCGCCGCTATCGGCTCCGGTATCGGCGGTCTCGGCTTGATCGAAGAAAACCACAGTTCGCTGGTTAACGGCGGACCGCGCAAGATCAGCCCATTCTTCGTTCCTTCCACAATTGTTAACATGGTGGCCGGCCATCTGACCATCATGTTTGGTCTGCGTGGGCCAAGTATCTCTATCGCGACCGCGTGTACTTCAGGCGTGCACAACATCGGCCAGGCCGCGCGCATCATCGCCTATGGCGATGCCGATGCGATGGTGGCAGGCGGCGCGGAAAAAGCCAGTACCCCGCTTGGCGTGGGCGGCTTCGGCGCGGCGCGTGCGCTCTCCACGCGCAATGACAACCCGCAGGCGGCGAGCCGTCCGTGGGATAAAGATCGTGACGGCTTCGTGCTGGGCGACGGCGCGGGTATGGTGGTGCTGGAAGAGTACGAGTATGCCAAAAAACGCGGCGCCAAAATCTACGCCGAGATCGTTGGCTTCGGCATGAGCAGCGATGCTTACCACATGACGTCACCGCCGGAAGATGGCGCGGGCGCCGCGCTGGCAATGGTGAATGCTATTCGCGATGCGGGCATCGAACCGGGCCAGATCGGCTACGTCAACGCCCACGGTACCTCGACGCCGGCCGGCGATAAAGCGGAAGCGCAAGCGGTTAAGTCTGTCTTCGGTGATGCGGCGAGCCGCGTACTGGTGAGCTCTACCAAATCCATGACCGGGCATCTGCTGGGTGCGGCAGGGGCGGTAGAGTCGATTTACTCTATCCTGGCGCTGCGCGATCAGGCGGTTCCGCCGACGATCAACCTCGACAACCCGGATGAAGGCTGCGACCTCGACTTCGTTCCACACGAAGCGCGTCAGGTTTCCGGTATGGAGTACACCCTGTGCAACTCCTTCGGCTTTGGCGGCACTAACGGTTCGCTGATCTTCAAAAAAGTGTGACAGGGCTTGCCCCGGCACTGCTTTAACAAAAGGCCCGTTCATCGGGCCTTTTTTATTCAGCTTTCTCCCCTTGTTCTCTGCTCTGGGTCCTGACACACTGACCGACCAGTGAAAAGGAGTCCTTTATGTTCTTGATAAACGGCGTTGTACAGGACACGTTGGCAGCGAACGATCGCGCCACCCAGTTTGGCGACGGCTGTTTTACCACCGCCCGCATCCAGCAAGGGCAGGTTGCGCTACTGGACGCCCATCTGCAGCGTTTGCAGACAACCTGTGAAAAATTACATATCCCATTTAACGACTGGCTGACGCTGAGCGAAGAGATGCAGCGTCTGGCTCGGCCGCACGCGCAGGGCGTGCTCAAGGTGACTCTCACCCGCGGCGTTGGGGGAAGGGGATACAGTACGGCAGGCTGCGTGTCGCCCACTCGCATTCTCAGCTTCTCTCCATTCCCGGCGCATTATGCGCGCTGGCGGGAGGAGGGCATTACTCTGACCCAGAGTCCGGTGCCCCTGGGGCGCAACTCCTGGCTTGCCGGCCTGAAGCACCTTAATCGCCTTGAGCAGGTGCTGATCCGCTCTCATCTTGAGCAGACGGACGCCGATGAGGCGCTGGTCCTTGACAGTGACGGGTGGCTTACGGAATGCTGTGCCGCGAATTTATTCTGGCGTCAGGGACGTGATGTATTTACTCCGCGACTCGATTATGCCGGGGTCAACGGCATTATGCGGCAGCGCTGTATCGCGCAGCTGGCACCATCGACGTTTCGCGTTGTCGAAGTGACAGCGCGTCCCGAGACGTTGCGGGAGGCCGATGAAGTGCTGATCTGCAATGCGCTGATGCCGCTGGTGCCGGTTCGCCGCTGGGAGGAGACCACCTGGTCCTCGCGTGAGCTTTACCATTTTTTAGCCCCTTTGTGTGAGCTGTCTGGTTAGTATGAAGAAAATGTTACGTTTTATCCTGTTGCTGGTCGTGCTGTTGGGCATCGCCGCGGCGGCAGGCATGTGGAAGGTACGCCAGCTGGCGGACAGCAAGCTGCTGATTAAGGAAGAGACCATCTTTACCCTCGAAGCCGGCACCGGCCGGCTGGCGCTGGGCCAGGATCTCTATCGCGAGAAGGTGATCAATCGCCCGCGCGTTTTCCAGTGGCTGCTGCGGGTGGAACCTGAGCTGTCTCACTTCAAGGCCGGGACCTATCGCTTCACGCCGCAAATGACGGTGCGCGAGATGTTGCAGCTGCTGGCCAGCGGCAAAGAGGCGCAGTTTCCGCTGCGCTTTGTCGAAGGCATGCGCGTCAGCGACTACCTGCGCCAGCTGCGCGATGCCCCGTACGTGAAGCACACGCTTGGAGACGATAGCTACGCGACGGTGGCTAAGGCATTAGGTCTTGAGCATGCCGACTGGGTAGAGGGCTGGTTCTGGCCGGATACCTGGATGTACACCGCTAACACCAGCGATATCGCCATCCTCAAGCGCGCGCATCAGAAAATGGTCGCCGAAGTGGCGAAGGTCTGGGAAGGACGGATGGAGAATCTGCCCTATGCCGATCAGAACCAGCTGTTGACCATGGCCTCGATTATTGAAAAAGAGACCGCGGTAGCGGAAGAGCGCGACCGCGTCGCGTCGGTATTTATCAACCGCCTGCGCATCGGTATGCGCTTGCAGACCGATCCGACCGTAATCTACGGGATGGGCGCAGGATATACTGGTAAGTTAACGCGTAAGGATCTCGAGACGCCGACCGCATACAATACTTATACCATCAGCGGTTTGCCGCCAGGCCCTATCGCGGTGCCGGGCGAGGCCTCGCTGAAGGCGGCCGCCCATCCGGCGAAAACGCCATATCTTTATTTCGTCGCCGACGGGAAAGGGGGCCATACGTTTACCACAAACCTGGTCAGTCATAACCGTGCGGTGCAGGATTATCTGAAAGTACTTAAGGAAAAAAATGCGCAGTAACTATATCGTCATCGAGGGGCTGGAGGGCGCCGGGAAGACCACCGCACGTCAACTGGTGGTGGAGACGCTGCAGTCGGCGGGTATTCACGATATGGTGTTTACCCGCGAGCCGGGGGGCACAATCCTTGCCGAAAAACTGCGTAGCCTGGTGCTGGATATCCAGTCCACGGGCGATGAAGTGATTAACGATAAAGCGGAAGTGCTGATGTTTTACGCGGCGCGCGTCCAGTTGGTGGAGACCGTGATTAAGCCCGCGCTGGCCCGCGGCCAGTGGGTGATCGGCGATCGTCACGATCTGTCGACGCAGGCCTATCAGGGCGGCGGCCGGGGAATTGACCGCACGATGCTGGCGACGCTGCGCGACGCGGTACTCGGTGATTTTCGCCCCAATCTGACGCTGTATCTCGACGTCACGCCGGAAGTGGGGCTGCAGCGCGCCCGGGCCCGCGGCGAGCTGGATCGCATTGAGCAGGAGTCCATGAACTTTTTCAACCGTACCCGCGCGCGCTATCTTGAGCTGGCCGCCGCCGATCCTTCTATCCGCACGGTTGACGCAACTCAGCCGCTGGATGCCGTGGCGCGCGACATTCGCGCCACGATCGCCCAGTGGATGGCGGAGCAAGCGGCATGAAATGGTATCCGTGGCTGCGCCCCTCGTTCGAGCAACTGGTCGGTAGCTATCTGGCCGGACGAGGCCACCACGCCTTACTGTTACAGTCCCTGAACGGGATGGGCGGCGAGGCGTTGATTTACGCGCTGTGCCGCTTCCTGATGTGCCGCCAGCCCGAAGGACATAAAAGCTGCGGCCACTGCCATAGCTGTCAGCTGATGCAGGCCGGCACGCACCCCGATTACTATGCGCTCAGCCCCGAGAAGGGCAAGAGCGCGCTGGGTATTGACGCGGTGCGCGATGTCAATGAAAAGCTCTATGAACATGCGCGCCTTGGTGGGGCAAAAGTGGTCTGGATTAGCGATGCTGCCTTGCTGACCGATGCCGCCGCCAACGCGTTGCTGAAAACGCTGGAGGAGCCCCCGGAGAATACCTGGTTCTTCCTCGCCTGCGAGGAGCCGGCGCGTCTGCTGACCACTCTGCGCAGCCGCTGTCGCCTGCATCATCTGGCGCCGCCGTCTGAGCCTTATGCTCTGGCCTGGCTGGAGCGTGAGGTGAGCCTGCCGCAGGAGTCATTGTTGACCGCGTTACGCCTGTGCGCCAGCGCGCCGGCTGCGGCGCTCGAACTGTTACAGGAACCGCTGTGGACGGCGCGGCAGCAGTTGTGTCAGGCGCTGGCGGCTACCCTGGCGAGCGGTGACTGGCTGGCGCTGCTGCCGATACTCAATCATGAACAGGCGGCGGTTCGCCTGCACTGGCTGGCGTCGCTGCTGGTCGATGCGCAAAAACGACAGCAGGGGATTACCCTGGTGAGTAACCCTGACGTCTGGCCGCTGCTGGAGCAGCTGGCGCACAGCCTGCCCGCCGCCCGGCTGCAGGCGATTGCCCATGACGTCTGTACCTGCCGCGAGCAATTGCTCAACGTTGTCGGTGTCAACCGCGAACTGCTGCTTACCGAGCGCCTGCTGCGCTGGGAACATTACCTGCAACCCGGGACGGTTTTACCCGTCTCCCACCTCTGAGTGAGACATTATGTTTTTAGTCGACTCCCACTGCCATCTTGATGGTCTGGATTATCAAACTCTACACAAAAACGTCGACGACGTGCTGGCAAAAGCGGCCGCACGCGATGTGAAATTTTGCCTCGCCGTCGCCACGACGCTGCCTGGCTACCGCAGTATGCGCGAACTGGTGGGGACGCGTGACAACGTCGTCTTCTCCTGCGGCGTACACCCATTAAACCAGGACGAGCCCTGGGAGGTAGAGACTCTGCGCGCGCTGGCAGCGGAAGAGGGCGTCGTGGCGATGGGGGAGACCGGTCTGGATTATTTTTATACCCCGGAAACTAAAGCCCAACAGCAAAGCTCGTTCCGCGACCACATTCGTATCGGCCGTGAGCTCAATAAGCCGGTGATCGTCCATACCCGTGACGCGCGTGCCGATACTCTGGCTATTTTGCGCGAAGAAAAGGTGACGGATTGCGGTGGCGTACTACACTGTTTCACTGAGGACAGGGAGACAGCGGGCAAGCTGCTCGATATGGGGTTCTATATCTCGTTTTCCGGTATCGTCACTTTTCGTAACGCCGAGCAGCTGCGTGATGCGGCGCGCTACGTGCCGCTGGATCGTCTGCTGGTTGAAACCGACTCGCCGTACCTGGCGCCGGTCCCCCACCGCGGCAAAGAGAACCAGCCGGCGCTGGTCCGTGACGTTGCCGAGTATATGGCGGTACTGAAGGGGGTGTCGCTTGAGCAGCTGGCTCAGCAGACCACCGACAATTTTGCCACCCTGTTCCACATCGACCCCGCCCGTTTGCAACCTGCTTGATCTGCTTATTATTTTAAGGCTCGTAATTAATAGCCAAAGCGAGTAAAGTTCACCGCCACAAAAGTGGCGGTGAAGGTTTTTTAGCAACATCTGGATACAATTTATGTAAGTTGATGTAAATTTTTACCGGAAGGCTGATTGAAACGTGATAGCCGTCAAACAATCATCCCGTTAATTATTTTACTCTGTGTAATAAATAAAGGGCGCTTAGATGTCCTGTCCACGGCACGGTTCTCCCCCCGGGCCAATGCGTGAAAGCGTAAAAAAGTACCAAATACTCAGGAGCACTCTCAATTATGTTTAAGAATGCATTTGCTAACCTGCAGAAGGTCGGTAAATCGCTGATGCTGCCGGTATCCGTACTGCCTATCGCAGGTATCCTGCTGGGCGTCGGTTCCGCTAACTTCAGCTGGCTGCCAGCCGTGGTCTCCCACGTTATGGCAGAAGCAGGCGGTTCAGTTTTCGCCAATATGCCGCTGATCTTCGCTATCGGTGTGGCCCTCGGCTTCACCAATAACGACGGTGTATCCGCACTGGCTGCAGTCGTGGCTTACGGCATCATGGTGAAAACCATGGCGGTTGTTGCGCCGCTGGTGCTGCATTTACCTGCTGACGAGATTGCGGCAAAACACCTTGCTGATACCGGCGTGCTTGGCGGTATTATCTCCGGTGCTATCGCCGCCTACATGTTCAACCGCTTCTATCGCATCAAGCTGCCAGAATATCTCGGCTTCTTTGCGGGCAAGCGTTTTGTGCCGATTATCTCTGGTCTGGCCGCTATCTTCACCGGCGTGATCCTCTCCTTCATTTGGCCGCCGATCGGCTCCGCGATCCAAACCTTCTCCCAGTGGGCTGCTTATCAGAACCCAGTGGTGGCGTTTGGTATCTACGGTTTCATCGAACGTTGCCTGGTGCCGTTTGGTCTGCATCACATCTGGAACGTTCCTTTCCAGATGCAGATCGGCGAATACACCAACGCGGCTGGTCAGGTGTTCCACGGCGATATCCCGCGCTACATGGCAGGCGACCCGACGGCGGGCAAACTGTCTGGCGGCTTCCTGTTCAAAATGTATGGTCTGCCGGCAGCGGCTATCGCGATTTGGCACTCTGCTAAACCGGAAAACCGCGCCAAAGTGGGCGGTATCATGATCTCCGCCGCGCTGACCTCGTTCCTGACCGGTATCACCGAGCCGATCGAGTTCTCGTTCATGTTCGTGGCGCCGATCCTGTACGTTATCCATGCCATTCTGGCGGGCCTGGCGTTCCCGATCTGTATCCTGCTGGGTATGCGTGACGGTACCTCGTTCTCTCACGGCCTGATCGACTTTATCGTGCTGTCCGGTAACAGCAGCAAGCTGTGGCTGTTCCCGATTGTTGGTATCTGCTATGCGATCGTGTACTACGTCATTTTCCGTGTGCTGATTAAAGCCCTGGATCTGAAAACTCCGGGTCGTGAAGACACCACCGAAGAGAGCAAAGCTGGCGCCACCAGCGAGATGGCTCCGGCTCTGGTCGCCGCTTTCGGCGGTAAAGAGAACATCACCAACCTCGACGCATGTATTACTCGTCTGCGTGTTAGCGTGGCGGATGTAGCGAAAGTTGACCAGGCTGGCCTGAAAAAACTGGGCGCCGCTGGCGTGGTAGTGGCAGGTTCTGGCGTACAGGCCATCTTCGGTACCAAGTCCGATAACCTGAAAACTGAAATGGATGAGTACATCCGTAACAGTTAAGACGTAGTATCGGGGAGACTAAGGCAGCCAACTGGCTGCCTTTTTTATGCGCTAAAGTCGGTGCCCCACAAGCGATAACCCTGAAAACAGTCCACCATATGCTTATTCCCTCAGCAGCTAAGTCTATAGTTGAATAAGAAAAAGAGCTTTCAGGTTGAAAGAGAGGGAGAATGTCGCTCATACTCTTAGCGGAACCTGTGCGTCCGCGTTTATCTGCAGAAGCAGGCCAGCGCACGGGATAAAACTTATAAGGAATCAGTCATGGCAGAAGAAACGATTTTCAGCAAAATCATTCGCCGGGAGATCCCGTCGGATATTGTCTATCAGGATGAGCTTGTGACCGCTTTTCGCGACATCTCCCCGCAGGCGCCCACCCATATTCTGATTGTCCCGAATGTTCTGATTCCTACCGTAAATGACGTCACCGCTGAACATGAGCTGGCGCTGGGCCGGATGATGACCGTCGCGGCGAAGATCGCCCGCGATGAAGGTCTTGCCGACGATGGCTATCGGTTGATCGTCAACTGCAACCGCCACGGCGGCCAGGAAGTGTACCATATCCATATGCATCTGCTGGGCGGTCGTCCGCTTGGCCCGATGCTGGCGCACAAAGGCTAACGTCATGCTCAGGACCCTTTTGGGCGCGTGTCTGGCGGCGGGGCTACTCGCCGGGTGTAGTTCACACCCGGAGATCCCGGTTTCTGACCAGCAGGCGCTGGTGATGGAGTCGAGCGTGCTGGCGGCGGGGATCAGCGCCAGCGAGCCTGCCGTCGTGGCGACAGAGATTCAGGCTACCGCCTCCTCAACGCTATATAACGAGCGCCAGCAGCCGGTTACCGTGCACTATCGTTTTTTCTGGTATGACGCCCGAGGGCTGGAGATGCATCCGCTGGACGCGCCGCGCACCATCGTGGTACCGGCCCGCTCCTCGGTCACGTTATATGGCAGCGCCAATATCCTGGGGGCGCATAAGGCCCGCCTTTATCTTTATCTGTAAGGGGTAATTATAATGATGAAAATGTGTCGCTATGCGTTAATCACAGCACTGGCGATATTCCTCGCAGGCTGTGCGGGGTTGCGGGAGCAGCCCGCGCCGGTAGAAGAGGCCAAACCGCAGCCGCAGCAGCCTGCGCAGCCGCAGCCCACGGTGCCGACCGTACCGGCGGTGCCCTCTGTCCCGGCGCAGCCTGGGCCGATTGAGCATCAGGATCAGCAGTCGGGTCAGCCGGCGCCGCGCGTGCGTCATTATGACTGGAACGGCGCGGTTCAGCCGCTGGTGGGGCAGATGCTGCAGGCGAGTGGGGTCAATGCCGGCAGTATTCTGCTGGTTGACAGCGTGAACAACCGCACCAACGGTTCGCTGAATGCTGGAGAAGCCACCACTGCGCTACGTAGTGCGCTGGCCGGTAACGGCAAATTTACCCTGGTATCGGCGCAGCAGCTGGCGGTCGCCAAGCAGCAGCTGGGCCTGTCGCCGCAGGACAGCCTCGGCAGCCGCAGCAAAGCCATGGGCATCGCCCGCAACGTGGGCGCGCAGTATGTGCTTTACTCCAATGCCACCGGCAACGTCAACGCGCCTGAGCTGAAAATGCAGCTCATGCTGGTGCAAACCGGTGAGATTATCTGGTCAGGTAAAGGTGCTGTTCAGCAACAATAAGCTAACGCGCGACGAGCTCTTGTCGCGCTTCTTTCCCCATTATCATCCTGTCGCCTCGCTGAGCCAGAGTGGCCTCAGCGGCGGCAGTGTGATTATCAGCGACGGCGACCGGCGGCACGTGCTGCGTCAGCCGCACGATCCGTCTGCCGGCACTTACTATTTTCGCCGTCAGTATCACGCACTCCGCCGACTGCCTGCCAGGCTGGCGCCAACCCCGCTGTTTTACTCACCCTGCTGGATGGTGGTGGAGTATTGCGCAGGGGAGGTGAAAAGCGAGTTACCGGCCTCCCCGCAGCTGTCAGGCTTATTGTATGATTTGCATCAGCAACCGCGGTTTGGCTGGCGGGTTAGCCTCACACCACTGCTGGCCCAGTACTGGCAGAGGTGCGATCCGGCGCGGCGCAAGCCGCGTTGGCTGCGCTGGCATCAGCGGCTGCGCCGCCAGGGCGAGCCCCGTCCCCTGCGGCTGGCGCCGCTGCACATGGACGTCCATGCCGGCAATATTATTCATAATGAGTCCGGCCTGAGGCTGATCGACTGGGAATATGCCGGCGATGGCGATATCGCGCTGGAGCTGGCCGCGGTGTGGATCACGCCTGGCGAGCGCCGTCGGCTGGTAGAAGCGTATGCCCGGCGGGCGGCCATCGACGCGCAGCTGCTTTGGCGGCAGGTTGTACTCTGGCGCCCGTGGGTACTGCTGTTGATGGCGGGCTGGTATGAAATGCGCTGGCGGCAGAGCGGGGACCGGCAATTTATCACGCTGGCAGATGAAACATGGTGTCAGTTAGACAACGAACGTAAAGGATAAGAGAGGTCAGTGTGGGCCCAGTGATGTTGGATGTCGAAGGGTATGAGCTGGATGCGGAAGAGCGAGAAATTCTGGCGCATCCGCTGGTGGGAGGGTTGATCCTCTTTACCCGAAATTATCACGATCCGGCGCAGCTGCGCGAGCTGGTGCGCCAGATCCGCGACGCATCCCGGAACCACCTGGTGGTGGCGGTCGATCAGGAAGGGGGGCGGGTTCAGCGTTTCCGCGAAGGGTTTACCCGTTTACCGGCGGCCCAGTCTTTCGCCGCGCTGCTGGGGATGGAAGAGGGGGGCAAACTGGCCGCCGAAGCCGGCTGGCTGATGGCCAGCGAAATGATCGCCATGGATATCGATATTAGTTTTGCGCCAGTGCTGGACGTCGGCCATATCAGCGCCGCAATCGGCGAACGTTCTTATCATGAAGATCCACAGAAAGCGCTGACGATGGCGCGTCACTTCATTGACGGGATGCACGCCGCGGGCATGAAAACCACCGGCAAACACTTCCCGGGTCACGGGGCGGTGACTGCCGATTCGCACAAAGAGACGCCGTTCGATCCGCGGGCGGCATCGGTTATCCGCGACCATGATATGGCGGTGTTCAAAAGCCTTATCGCCGAGCAGCGTCTGGATGCCATTATGCCGGCGCATGTGATTTACCCGGAGCTCGATCCGCGTCCGGCCAGCGGCTCGGCGTACTGGCTGAAAACGGTGCTGCGCGGCGAACTGGGCTTTGACGGGGTGATTTTCTCCGACGATCTGTCGATGGAAGGGGCGGCGATCATGGGCAGCTATGCCGAACGCGGTCAGGCATCGCTCGACGCCGGTTGCGATATGATCCTCGTCTGCAATAATCGTAAAGGCGCGGTCAGTGTGCTGGATAACCTGTCGCCGATCAAAGCAGAGCGTGTTACGAAATTGTATCATAAAGGTTCCTTTTCCCGTCAGGAGTTAAGGGATTCAGCCCGTTGGAAAACGGTGAGTGCCCAGCTGGAGCAGCTTCATGCGCGCTGGCAAGAGGCGAAGTCCGCGTAACGCTCTACGGGGCGTTGTTGTCTGGTGAGGATGCGATGATTATCTATTTACACGGTTTTGACTCGAACAGCCCCGGTAACCATGAGAAGGTGATGCAGCTGCAGTTTATCGACCCGGACGTGCGGTTGATTAGCTACAGCACGCGGCATCCCAAGCACGATATGCAGCATTTGCTGAAAGAGGTCGATAAAATGCTGCAGCTCACTGCCGATGACCGGCCGCTGATCTGCGGCGTCGGCCTTGGCGGCTACTGGGCGGAGCGGATTGGTTTTCTGTGCGATATCCGCCAGGCGGTGTTCAATCCAAACCTGTTTCCGTATGAGAACATGGAAGGCAAAATCGACCGACCGGAAGAGTATGCTGACATCGCCACCAAGTGCGTGACCAACTTCCGCGAGAAGAACCGCGATCGCTGCCTGGTGGTGCTTTCCCGCCAGGACGAGGCGTTGGACAGCCAGCGTTCCGCCGATCTCCTGCACCACTATTATGAAATTATCTGGGATGAAGAGCAGACCCATAAGTTTAAAAATATCTCGCCGCATCTGCAGCGGCTGAAAGCGTTTAAAACCCTCGGCTAACTGCTTTTCCCTTGTTCCCAAACCCGCGTCGGGTTCACCACGCGGGTTTTTTCATGTCTACACTTATTGGTTTCGCTGAAAAAATACGCGACAAAACTTGATGCACATCAATTTTGGTATGACCAATGCACCGTTCATGGTATTCTCGACAGTGCTGAATGGTTTCATTAACGTAACTTGTTGTTAAATAAAGGCTATTTCAATAACTTTTATTTAACAATTGGTTAATAATTTTAGGGGTACACATGACTACGCCATTGAAAAAAATCGTAATTGTGGGTGGCGGCGCTGGCGGACTGGAACTGGCAACTCAGCTGGGGAGAAAGTTAGGGCGCCATAAGAAAGCGAAAATCACCCTGGTGGACCGTAACCACAGCCATCTGTGGAAGCCGCTGCTGCACGAAGTGGCCACCGGTTCTCTGGATGAAGGCGTTGATGCGCTGAGCTATCTGGCCCATGCCCGCAACCACGGTTTCCAGTTCCAGCTGGGCTCGGTGGTTGATATCAACCGCGAAGGGAAAACCATCACCCTCGGCGAGCTGCGCAATGAAAAAGGCGAGCTGCTGGTGGCTGAGCGTAAACTGCCGTACGACACGCTGGTCATGGCGTTGGGCAGTACCTCGAATGACTTTAATACCCCTGGCGTAAAAGAGAACTGCATTTTCCTCGACAACCCGCACCAGGCGCGTCGCTTCCATCAGGAAATGCTCAACCTGTTCCTTAAATACTCTGCTAACCTCGGCGCTAACGGTAAAGTAAATATCGCCATCGTCGGCGGCGGCGCCACCGGCGTGGAGCTCTCCGCTGAGTTGCACAATGCGGTGAAACAGCTGCACAGCTACGGCTACAAAGGGCTGACCAACGAAGCGCTGAACGTCACGCTGGTCGAGGCGGGTGAGCGCATTCTGCCTGCGCTGCCGCCGCGCATTTCCGGGGCAGCGCATAATGAGCTGACTAAGCTGGGCGTACGGGTTCTGACGCAGACCATGGTCACCAGCGCGGATGCGGGCGGCCTGCACACTAAAGATGGCGAATATATTGAGGCGGATCTAATGGTCTGGGCGGCGGGGATCAAAGCGCCAGATTTCATGAAAGAGATCGGCGGCCTCGAAACCAACCGTATCAATCAGCTGGTGGTCGAGCCGACGCTGCAGACTACCCGCGATGCGGATATTTTCGCCATCGGCGACTGCGCCTCCTGCGCCCGTCCGGAAGGCGGCTTTGTGCCTCCGCGGGCCCAGGCGGCGCACCAGATGGCTACCTGCGCGCTGAACAACATCCTGGCGCAGATGAAAGGCAAACCGCTGAAGGCATACACCTATAAAGACCATGGCTCGCTGGTGTCGCTGTCAAATTACTCCACCGTCGGCAGCCTGATGGGTAACCTGATGCGCGGTTCGATGATGGTGGAAGGGCGCATTGCGCGCTTCGTGTACATCTCCCTGTACCGTATGCACCAGATTGCTCTGCATGGTTACTTCAAGACCGGCCTGATGATGCTGGTCGGGCGCATCAACCGCATCATTCGCCCGCGCCTGAAGCTGCACTAATCGCTGTCGCGACCCGGAGGCGCGCTCTGAGGGCGCCTCCGGGCTCTTCTGCTGAAACCGCAGAGATCCCGCTCGGAATCCTCTGAATCCCTTTGATTTGCAGCGAATTCTCGCACTTTTCATCCGCTATCTGATTTGCGCCCTCCCGGCTCCGGTTGCAAAATTGTATCAACAGCAACAAAGGAGGAACTCCCGTGAATAAATCTATGTTGGCGGGTATAGGGATAGGCGTGGCTGCCGCGCTGGGCGTTGCAGCTGTCGCTGGTCTCAACGTGTTGGATCGCGGCCCGCAGTATGCGCAAGTGGTCTCCAGTACACCGATTAAAGAAACCGTGAAAACGCCGCGTCAGGAATGCCGCAATGTCACGGTGACTCATCGTCGTCCGGTACAGGATGAAAACCGCATCGCCGGTTCGGTGCTGGGCGCGGTGGCGGGCGGGGTGATTGGCCACCAGTTTGGCGGCGGTCACGGACGCAGCGTGGCGACGGTTGTAGGTGCGCTGGGCGGCGGCTATGCAGGCAACCAGATCCAGGGCGCGATGCAGGACAACGATACCTACACCACCACCCAGCAGCGCTGCAAAACGGTGTATGACAAATCCGATAAAATGCTCGGCTACGATGTGACCTATAAGATAGGCGATCAGCAGGGGAAAATCCGCATGGATCACGATCCCGGCAGCCAGATCCCGCTGGACAACAACGGCCAGCTGGTCCTGAACAACAAAATCTAAAAACAGATTTGTGTAGTGATTAGCCCCTCAATCGCTCAGGCTGAGGGGCTTTTTTTATCAGAAGGTTAAGGCATAGTTCAGACCAAAGGTGCGGCCACGACCTTTGTACTCATACAGCGATGAACTGCCGTAGGTTGGGCTGTAGAGCAGCGGCGCGCGCTGGCCCCAGATAGTGACATAGTCTTCGTTAAGCAGGTTTTCGATACTGAAGGTCAGTTTCCCCACCGGCAGCGCGTAACTACCGATAAAATCGACGGTGTTATAGCCTTCCAGCTTGTTACCGGCGGCATCGCTGAGGTCAAATACCTGCTGACTCTGCACGCGCAGGCTCCACGGATCCGGCGCCCAGCCCACCCAGGCGGTGGCTTTAGACGGCGAGGCGAGGGTGACGTCCCATTTTTGCCAGCGGCCGTCGGTCTGCACCTGGGATTTCAGCACGTTGAAGTTACCGCCGACGCTCCAGTCGCTATCCGGAATAAAGTAGTCGACCGCCCCCTCAACGCCGTAAATACGCCGTTTGTCGGACTGAACGTCGATGGTCATGTCGGTGCGGTTGACGACAATGGTCTTATCCGAGGTCGAGTAGTACGCCGCCAGCTGGGTGCGCAGGTTATCGCCAGTGTAGCGCCAGCCCAGCTCGTACGAGTTAACTTTGATCCCCTGCAGCGGCGAGTCATCGACGTTGACGCTGGAGATCAGCGGCAGATGACCATTCACCGCAGCGCCATATTTACCGATGCCATAGTATTTACCAGGGTCCGGTAGCTCGACACCCTGCGAGAAGTTAAACCAGGTTTGTTGACGCTCGGTCAGGTGGGCCACGATCCCGGCGTTAAACAGGAAATTGTCATAATCGGTTTTGCCGCCTTTGATGGCGTCGGCGGAGCGCGCTTTGCCGTTGGCGATATCCTGCTGCTGGGCGTAGCCGACAAAGTCGTCGACCCGGTTTTCGGTCCACTGGTAGCGTACCCCGCCGCTGACGGTAAAGATATCGTTCAGATCGTAGCTGGATTGCAGGAATGGCGCGACATTGGAAATACTGTATCCCGGGTAGCGGCCGGTTGTGTAGATCGATTCGTTGTGCAACCCGCCGGAGGCCATCGATTGTGGCAGATCGAAGAACATTTGGTTGGCATTAAAGGTCTCATGATCGGCGTCGAGACCCCAGGTGAGATCCCACCCCGCCAGCGGTTGGCTGTTGAGGGTCAGCTTGGCCCCATACTGATCGGTATCCTGCTGCGACGAGGAGAAGCTACTGACCTGACCTTTCGTGAGCGTCGGGAACGGATAGAAGGTGAGGGACTCATCGCGATAGTACACCTGGCTCACCAGATTCTGGCCGAAAAAGTCGGCATCGGAGTACTGGAGGCTGATCAGATGGCGTTCGGTGCCGGGGATACGGTCGGAATTGAGCCCGTCGGTGGTATACGCTTTGCCGCCGCTGGTGACCGCGGACATGTTCTTCCCGAGCCACAGACCGTAGTCATCATCGCCCTGGCTTTTATAATACTGGGTGACCAGCTGCAGCTGGCGGTTATCATCGATCTCAATCGTCCCCGTCCCCATCACGTCGAGGCGGTCAGAGTGCTGGAGCCCCGTTTGGGTATTATCGAGGATCAGCGCATCGTTATTGCCGTCGTACCAGCCGCCGAAACGCTGATAGGCTACCGACAAGCGGCCGGATGCGTGGTCTGTTCCGCCGCTGACGGCCGCCGCGACGCGCTCATCATGATCGTTGCTGTTCGCAAAACCGCTCTTGCTGCCCACCTCAAGATCGACCTGACGATTCTGCTGCCCCTTTTTGGTAACGATGTTGATAAGCCCGCCGGTACTGCCCCCGCCGTACAGCGAGGTCGCTCCGGAGATCACTTCGATATGTTCGATGTTGAATGGATCGATGGCGTCGAGCTGGCGGCTGTCGGTGCGTGAGGAGTTGAGTCGGACGCCGTCAATCAGCACGACGATCGCGCGCCCGCGCATGTTCATCCCATAGTTGGTCCGCCCCTGGCTGCTGACGTCGATGCCGGGGATCAGCTGCGCCAGCACGTCTTTGAACTCTTTCCCGCCCTGGACCTGCTGCTCAATCTCCTGGCCCTCAATGACCCAGGTGGTTTGGGCCATTTCGGCCACGGTGCGATGGGTGCGGTTTGCGCTAACGATGATGCTGTCTTCATCAGACTGAGCCGCCAGCGCAGGCAGCGTGCTGGCCAGCAGCAGAGGGTGGAGCACCCAGAGGCGCTTTTTCATATCCATTCCTTTTATGAGCAAGTTGCTTTGTCGTTGTTATGGGCCGGCGTCGGCCGGTATTCGTTACAATGCGAAACATCTGGAAAAACTCAAAAAAGGATTTTGCACATAATGAATATCGCAATCAATATCATTTGCGTTTATCTTGCGCGAGAAAAGGTAAGAAAAATCAATCTATTTTGTGGGGATAAAGCCAACAGGAGAGCGGATCCGGCGGCAGAATACCGCCGGAAGCAGGGCGCATCAGGACCCGAGGACCTGCGGCCAGAGACGGAGAGTGGTATCGGTGATTTGCATCAGCTTGTCGAAATCCGCGCCTTCCCGGGCGCTAATCGACATCCCCTGCAGAACGCAGTTAAGAAATTGCGCCAGCTGCGCGACATCGCGGCCCGCGGGCAGTTCGCCCTGCGCCTGCCGCTGCTGCAGAAACTGGGTTAGCGCCTGCTCCTGCATCGCATGGCGGGATTTGATGGTATTGGCGATATCCGTCGAGGAGGCGGCCAGCGCGGCGGAGGTATTGATGATAAAGCAGCCGGCCGGCGTCTCTTTGCTGGTAAAGCAGGTGGCGACCGCCGTGAAGTAGTCACGCAACGCGCGATCGACGGTTTTTCCCTCGGCAAACAGCACGGCTTCGTGCTTCGCGGCAAAGCGCGAAATGTAACGATCCAACACTGCGCGGAATAGGCCTTCTTTATTCACAAATTCCGCATACAGGGTGGGGGCTTTTGCTCCTGTCGCCTCGACCAGATCGGCGAGCGAGGTCGCCTCATAGCCGTGCTGCCAGAAGAGTGTCATGGCTTTGTCCAGCGCCGCATCCCTGTCGAACACCTTCGGTCGGCCACGGCTTTTTTTGGCGCAACTTTGAACGTCAGTTGTCATGGTGCCGTTGTACCTATGTTGGTTTGGTGAAAGGCCATTATAAAAATAAACGATCGCCGGGGCCAGCGCTGTCGGTTTAAAAATAAATAATTCATATATGTATGAAATTTAAGCATTTTATAAATAGTTAAACGATCGTTATAAAAATGCATTGACGTGTGATATAGATCACATTATTATTTACCTATCGATCGTTAAGTTAATGCTTGCGACCCTACTATAAAATTCATCTGCACAGGTATAATAATCATGAAAACCGTTAATACTCTGGCTATTGCCGCCGTTTTAAGTTCCCTTTCTTTCGCCAGCTTTGCCGCTGTAGAGGTGCAGTCCACCCCTGCAGGACAGCATAAAGTAGGCACTATCTCTGCTTCTGCCGGGACTAACCTGGGCTCGCTGGAAGACCAGCTGGCGCAGAAAGCGGATGAGATGGGCGCCACTTCATACCGTATTACTTCGGTAACCGGTCCGAATACCCTTCACGGTACCGCCGTTATCTACAAGTAAGCCCGATGCGTCGCTGCCCGGCCCCCTTCACCGGACAGCGATGAGTAAGACCCTGTTGTACCCCTGTTTGACCCTTGCCAACAAAAAACCCGCCATCAGGCGGGTTTTTTGTTTTGTGCAGCGTAAGACTACAACGACTGCGGTCCTGGGTCAGCATGACGGGTGACGTCAATCGGCATGCCCGAGCGGTAATTCATCGCGCGCTCCATCACCGTCCCGTCGGTCTGCGGCGCCTGTTTGAACGCAGTCATGGCCGCATTAAGCGTAATGGGCAGGGTCTGCGGGTCGTCATCGATATGCTCAGACAGCGGCTGATGGACCTCAACCAGACGGCGGCCATCCGGCTCAACCGACGCCTTGATCGGCGTGTTGATAATGTTCACCTTCGTGCCCGGCGAGATAGTGTTGTACAGCGCCTTGATATCGTTATCGCGCAGACGAATGCAGCCGGAACTGACGCGCATACCGATGCCGAAATCGGCATTGGTGCCGTGCAGGAGATAGACTCCGCCATAGGCGGCGAGGCGGATGGCGTGATGGCCCATCGGATTGTCAGGACCAGCAGGCACTACCGCCGGCAGCTCAATCCCCATAGCCTTGTAGCGCGCGCGAATGTTGGCGGTAGGTGTCCAGGTCGGATTGGCCCGTTTGTCGGACACGGTTGTGACCATCGTCGGTGTGATGGTGGTTCCACCCAGCTGGCCGATGCCGATTGGGTAGACGGTCACTTCATTCTTGCCCGGCGGGTAATAGTAGAGGCGCAGTTCGGCGAGGTTAATCACCAGCCCTTCGCGCGGCGCATCGGGCAGCAGCGTCTGCAGGGGGATGGTCAGCACGCTGCCGGCGCGCGGAACATAGGGGTCAACCCCGGGATTGGCCTGCAGCAGGGCCAGGAAGCCGACATTGTACTTCTTGGCAATCGCTTCCAGCGAACCGCCGTCATCCTGTACCACATGAAACTGATTCTGACCCACCAGCCGGCTGCCCGGCGGGGGAAGGGGCCAGGTGTTAGCGCGCGCGGGGAGGGCCAGCGCGGCGACTAACGCGACTAGCGTCAGCCAAAGCGTCACGGGGAAACGGTTTCTCATTACCATAACTCCAAAATATGTAAGTGGTTATTTTTATACGAAAAGCAGATGAGATTATGGCGTGAGTCTGTGTGGGGAAATCCAGGCGGATTGCAAAATGTTTGTAAAGATTGCGAGGTATGTGGGAAGGGAGATACGGCAGCGGGGCCGTATCTCCTGCCAGTCAGGCGACGGCGTTCTCTTCCAGCTGGCGCATAAACTGGCGAACCCAGTCCATCCGCGTTTTACGCTCCTCCAGGTCCTGCATGAACTTCAGGCGCGTGGGACCGTCCAGGCGGAAGTGCTGGGGCTGCTTCTGCAGCAGGCCGATCAGCCACACCGGATTGACGTTGTTTTTCTCGTTAAATTCGATCACGCCGCCTTTTTCGTTGCTTTCCAGCTTGCGGATCCCTAACTTTTGCGCCTGCTGACGCAGACGGGCGATATCCAGCAGGTTGCGGGCGGCATCGGGCAGGCGGCCAAAACGATCGATCAGCTCGACTTTGATCTCCTCCAGATCCTGTTCGTTTTTGGCGCTGGCAATGCGCTTATAGAATGACAGGCGCGTATTGACGTCAGGGATGAAATCATCAGGCAGCAGGGAAGGCATGCGCAGTTCAACCTCCGTCTGCTGACTGGTGAGATCTTCCAGCGAGGGTTCACGCCCGGCTTTCAGCGCATCGACTGCGTTCTCCAGCAGCTCCATATACAGGGAGAAACCGATGGTTTCCATCTGACCGCTCTGATCTTCCCCAAGCAGTTCCCCGGCCCCGCGAATCTCCAGATCGTGGGTTGCCAGCGCAAAGCCGGCGCCGAGATCTTCCAGCGACGCAATGGCCTCGAGGCGCTTTTGCGCATCGGTGGTCATCGCTTTCGGATGCGGCGTCAGCAGCCAGGCATAGGCCTGGTGATGCGAACGGCCAACGCGGCCGCGCAGCTGGTGCAGCTGGGCGAGGCCAAAATGGTCGGCGCGTTCGATGATGATGGTGTTGGCGGTGGGAATGTCGATCCCGGTTTCGATGATGGTGGTGCACACCAGCACATTGAAGCGTTGGTGATGGAAGTCATTCATCACCCGCTCCAGTTCGCGCTCCCTCATCTGACCGTGACCGATGGCGATCCGCGCCTCCGGCACCAGCTCCGCCAGCTTGTCGGCGGCTTTCTGGATGTTCTCAACGTCATTAAACAGATAGTAGACCTGGCCGCCGCGCAGCGTTTCGCGCAGGATCGCCTCGCGCACCACCAGGGCGTCATATTCGCGAACGAAGGTCTTCACCGCCAGGCGGCGCGCCGGCGGCGTGGCGATGATCGACAGATCGCGCATCCCGCTCATCGCCATGTTCAGCGTCCGCGGGATCGGCGTGGCGGTGAGGGTCAGAATATCGACATCGGCGCGCATCGCTTTGATGCGCTCTTTATGCCGCACGCCAAACCGGTGCTCTTCGTCGACGATCAGCAGCCCGAGATCGCGCAGCTTCACCTCGCTCTGCAGCAGCTTGTGGGTGCCGATCAAGATATCGATTTTGCCTTCCGCGGCCTGCTCGAGGATCTGCGCCTGCTCTTTAGCGCTGCGGAAGCGGGAGAGCATTTCGATGCGTACCGGCCAGTTGGCGAAACGATCGCGGAAATTGTCATAGTGCTGCTGAGCCAGCAGGGTGGTCGGCACCAGCACCGCCACCTGCTTGTGGTTCTCCACGGCGAGGAAGGCGGCGCGCATGGCCACTTCGGTCTTGCCGAAGCCCACATCGCCGCATACCAGGCGGTCCATGGCCAGCGGCTGGCACATATCGCTGAGGACGGCGTTGATCGCCTGCGCCTGATCCGGCGTGGTTTCAAATGGGAAGCCGTCGCAGAATAGCTGATACTGTTCGCGGTCGTGTTTAAAGGCAAAACCCGCCTTCGCCGCGCGCTGGGCATAGATATCCAGCAGCTCGGCCGCCACGTCGCGTACTTTCTCAGCCGCTTTTTGTCGCGCCCGGGTCCAGGCATCGCCGCCCAGCTTGTGCAGGGGGGCGTTTTCTTCCGCCCCGCCGGCGTAGCGGCTGATAAGATGCAGGGACGATACCGGAACGTATAGCTTGGCATCGTTGGCGTAGGTCAGCATCAGATATTCGCCGGTGATGCCGCCGGCTTCCAGGGTAGTCATGCCCGCGTAGCGGCCCACGCCGTGTTCCAGGTGAACGACCGGCTGGCCGATATGCAGTTCGGCGAGGTTGCGAATCAGAGTGTCAGGGTTAATGGTGCGTCGCGAATCCTGACGACGGCGCGCCACCCGCTCGCCGAGCAGGTCGCTCTCGCAAATCAGCGCCAGGCCGCGCTGGCTGTCGATAAACCCGTGCTCGGCGGCGCCAATCATCAGATAGCGGCCGTTGCCGGTGGCTTCCTCCAGACGCAGCACATGTTTTGGCGCAACTTTAATCCGCGCCAGCATTTCGCTCAGCGCTTCACGGCGGCCTTCGCTTTCCACCGAGAAGATCACCGGACCGGTAAATGACTCGAGGAAGCGGCGCAGATTATCCAGCGGCGCTTTGTTCTGCGCCTGGACGGCGAGGTCCGGCAGCGTCTGGTAGCCCAGATTAGTATTTGCCGCTTTGTCCGCCAGACGTTCGGTTTTCAGCTGCACGCGCGGCCATTTTTTCAGTTCGCTGAATAGCTCATCGCTGCGCAGCCACAGCAGCTCAGGCGGCAGGAGCGGGCGCATCGGGTCGACGCCGCGGTTTTCAAAGCGGGCGCGGGCTTCATTCTGGAATCGTTCCGCGCTGGCCTCGAGATCGCCGGTGTTGACGATCAGCGTGCTGGCCGGGAAATAGCTGAATAACGGCGGCAGCGGCTCGCTGAAGAACAGCGGTTGCCAGTATTCGATACCGGCAGGTAGCGTCCCTTTACTGACCTGCTGATAGATGTGCTCGGCATCGCGCTTCACCTCAAAGCGGTCGCGCCACTGGCTGCGGAACAGCTCAATAGCGGTCTGGTCGGTGGGGAACTCGTGCGCCGGCAGCAGGTTAATGGCCGCCACTTCCTCCAGCGTGCGCTGGCTGTCAACGTCGAACAGGCGCAGGCTGTCGATTTCATCGTCAAAGAAATCAAGGCGGTAGGGCTGATCGCTACCCATCGGGAACAGGTCGAGCAGCGCGCCGCGGGTAGCATATTCGCCGTGCTCCATCACCTGATCGACATGGCGGTAGCCGGCCCCCTCCAGCTGATCGCGCAGCGCATCGCGCGACAGGCGCTGGCCCTTTTTCATCACCAGCGCGTGGCCGTGAAGGAAGCTGTGCGGACAGACGCGCTGCATCAGGGTGCTGACCGGGACGATCAGTACGCCGCGCTGCATGGTGGGTAACTGGTAAAGGGTGGCAAGACGGGAGGAGATGATGTCCTGATGCGGCGAGAAGCTGTCGTAAGGGAGCGTTTCCCAGTCCGCCAGCCCCATCACCATGCTGTCGGTAAACTGCCTGATCTCGTCGTTCAGACGCAGCGCGTTTTGCATGTCAGGCGCCACCAGCACCACCGGGCCGCTGTGGCGTTCGGCCATCTCCGCCACCAAGGTGGCGCAGGCTGCGCCGGTCAACTCGCCAAGCTGGCGCTGGTCGCCGGCTTTCACCGGCAATGAGTATCGATATTGTTCAGGCATAGACGGTTTCATGATCTCTTAGGGATTCGCTCTGCCGATATGGAGGGCAACTCGCTGATATTCAATAGTGAGATTATCC
>OFDJ01000286.1_pt1 | contig 23772 bp, 24 predicted proteins | sample 1520901 | NCBI WGS metagenome assembly OFDJ01 (sample SAMEA2699035, study PRJEB24076) | metagenome | biome: Human gut stool | place: Spain | collected 2012-11-19 | reverse complement strand
AAAATTAGAACCAGATTTGCTCCCAGTCCCACCGGATTTATGCATGTGGGCAATTTGCGCACAGCGCTGTACGAATACCTGATTGCGAAGAATCAGGGTGGGGATTTCGTCCTGAGAATTGAAGATACCGATCAGGAACGTCAGGTGGAGGGCGCTGTCGAGGTGATTTACGACACCCTGAAAACGGTTGGCCTGCAGCACGACGAAGGCCCCGATATCGGCGGGCCTTATGGGCCGTATGTGCAGAGCGAGCGCATGGATACCTATAAAAAGTATGCTGAGCAGCTTGTCCAGGAGGGAAAAGCATATTACTGTTTCTGTACGAAGGAACGCCTGGCTTCCCTGCATGAGGAAAACACGTTTGGCGGATACGACCGTCACTGCCGGCACCTCCCTCAGGAGGAAATCGATCGTCTGCTCGTGGCAGGCACACCTCATGTCATCCGCCAGAAGATGCCGGCCGAGGGATCCACTACGTTCCACGATGCCGTTTACGGCGATATCTCTGTAGAGAATAAGGAGCTTGAGGATCAGGTTCTGCTGAAATCCGACGGTTTCCCCACCTATAATTTTGCCAACGTGATCGACGATCATCTGATGGAGATCACCCACGTGGTGCGCGGCAGCGAATATCTGTCTTCCACGCCGAAGTACAATCTGCTGTATGAAGCCTATGGCTGGCAGATTCCCACGTATGTGCATCTGCCGCTCATCAAGGGCAGAAACGCCGACGGTACCGCGTCAAAGCTCTCGAAGCGACATGGCTCCACCGGCTTTGCCGATCTGGTCAAGGAAGGCTATCTGCCTGAGGCGATCATCAACTATATTGCCCTCTTGGGCTGGTGCCCCAAAGACAATGAGGAAAAAATGGACATGCAGGGGCTGATCGAGCGCTTTTCGATCGAAGGCATCAGCAAGTCGCCTGCCATTTTTGACTACGACAAGCTGACCTGGCTCAATGGGGAGTATCTGCGTGCCATGACGCCGGAGCAGTTTACAGAGTATGCGATGCCGTATTATCGCCAGGCATTCGGCGATACCGAGGCAGATTGGTCTGTGCTGACGCTGATTCTGCAGCCCCGCGTGACAAAGCTGAGCGAGATTCCCGAGATGGTCGGCTTTTTGAAAGATCTGCCGGATTATCCCGCCGATTTCTTTGTGAATAAGAAGAGCAAAACGACGCTTGAAAATTCTGCGCCGCTGCTGCGCGAGTCGATTTCTGTCCTCAGGGAGCTGCCTGACTGGACGGTACCGAGCCTGCACGAAGCGCTGTTGGCGCTGGCTCAGCGGCTCGAGGTGAAAAACGGTACGCTTCTCTGGCCCGTTCGAATTGCGGCGGCAGGCCAGACCGTTACACCGGGCGGCGCGATGGAGATTCTGGCCATTCTTGGCCGGGAAGAGTCCCTGCGCCGGTTAGAGCTGGGTCTGAAAAAATGTGAAGGGTAATGGGGAGAATACGATGAGCGAAGAAAAAAGAGAACCGTTGAATCCGGAGTCTGCCGGCAATTTCATTCATGAATTCGTTACAGAAGATATCGCGCCGGGCGGGCGCTTTGAAGGCAAGCGCGTTCACACCCGTTTTCCTCCCGAGCCGAACGGCTATCTTCACATTGGCCATGCGAAGGCTATCTGCATCGATTTCGGCACTGCGGAAAAGTTCGGCGGCATTTGCAATCTGCGCATGGATGACACGAATCCCAGTAAGGAAGATACCGAATATGTCGACGCCATCCAGGAGGATATCCACTGGCTTGGCTACGATTGGGACGACCGTTTTTATTATGCCTCGGATTATTTCGAAACCATGTATCAGCTTGCAGAAAAATTGATTGAAAAAGGCCTTGCGTATGTATGCCAGCTGACACCCGATCAGATGAGGGAAAACCGCGGCGATCTGAAAAATCCGGCAGTCAGCCCGTATCGTGACCGCCCGGCGGAGGAAAGCATCGATTTGTTCCGCAGAATGCGGGCCGGGGAATTCCCGGACGGTGCCATGACGCTGCGGGCAAAAATCGATCTGGCTTCCGGCAACTTCAACATGCGCGATCCTGTTTTGTACCGCATCAGCCATACCTCTCACCACAGGACCGGCGACGCATGGTGCATTTACCCTATGTACGACTACGCGCATCCCATTGAGGACGCAATGGAGGATATTACGCACTCGCTGTGCTCCCTGGAATTTGAGGATCACCGCCCGCTGTACGACTGGGTGATTCAGAATGTAGATCTGCCCTCGAAGCCCCGCCAGATCGAGTTTGCGCGTCTTGGCATTAACAACACGGTCATGAGCAAGCGACGCCTGCGGCTTCTGGTAGAGCGGGAATTCGTTTCCGGCTGGGATGATCCCCGTATGCCCACTTTGTGCGGCCTGCGCCGCCGCGGCTATACTCCGGCTTCCATCCGTAACTTTATTGAGCGTCTGGGCGTATCCAAAGTGAACAGCACGGTGGAGTATGCCTTTTTGGAGCATTGCCTGCGCGAGGACCTGAATCTGAACGCACAGCGTGTGATGTGCGTGCTCGATCCGATCAAGCTGATCATCACCAATTATCCGGAGGATCAGGTGGAAGAGTTCGAGGTAGAGAATAATCCGAACCGCCCCGAGGACGGATCGCGCAAGGTTGATTTTTCACGCGAAGTCTGGATTGAGCGCGACGACTTTACCGAAACACCGCCGAAAGGCTATTTCCGTTTATTCCCCGGGAACGAGGTTCGTCTGAAAACGACGTATATTGTTCGCTGTACCGGCTGCAAAAAGGATGAAAACGGCAATGTGGTTGGGGTTTATGCGGAATATGATCCGGCCACCCGCGGCGGCAACACGCCGGACGGCAGAAAGGTGAAGGGAACCATTCATTGGGTCAATGCGGCGTCCGCTGTTTCGGCAGAAGTTCGCCTGTACGATAACCTGTTTACCGTTCCCGATCCGGAAGCCGGCGAGTTTTTGGAGCTTTTGAATCCAGATTCGCTGACGGTTCTGAAAGACTGCAAGGTAGAACCCGATGTGGCGAAAGCCTCTGCGCCCGCTTCGTTCCAGTTCATGCGCCAGGGTTATTTCTGCCCGGATCTTGACAGCACACCGGAGCATCCTATCTTTAACCGTTCGGTTTCGCTCAAAGACAGCTTCAATAAGAAATAAAAACAGCTTGCCCCGGCCTGCAGTACGCAAAGCCGGGGCATTTCTAACGCCGCAGTTTCAGCTGGCGGCAAAATCGGCGCGCGCCGGTGTATTACCAGGCGCAGCGCTTTCACTTTTTCTTGGTAAACTCGGGGAAAAAGCTGTCTGGATTCTGTTTGAACTGCTCAACAGGGTCCAGTTCAACGCTGCTCTTATCCGATTTTCCGTAATACCCCATCCAACGGGGCACCGGATTTTGCTCAGGATTTTTGCAGTCGTAAATCTTAGTTCTGATCTCCATGTTTCCACCTCCGCACAGATGCTGGTATGAATATATTATGCAGCTCCGGTAAAATCTGTCAGCCATGTACAAGAGGAATTTACGGAAATTTTTGCTTGAAAGCTTTTCCAATCTTTGCGAAAATGATATAATGTAGCTGTTGGTATCAGGTGCAGTATTGCACTGAGGAATCCATGTGTTTTAGGCGGCAGGCCGTTGTATCTGCTGCCGTGTGATATCCAAAAAGAAAGAATGAGGTGAAACAACATGCAGAAGAGCTTATCGATTGCCAGCTTTGTTTTGGGAATTGCGGCGACAATGGTCAGCATCGCTTTGACCGTACTCCAGATTGTCAGCCTGAAAAAGAGCCGCTGAGTCATTCACCAATCAAAGAAAGCATATCCGGCGCGGCAGGCTGAAGATGGCCCCGGCGCCGGTTTTCTTTACAGAAAAGGGGGATTGTATGAAGCTGCTGCATCTGGCGGATTTGCATATCGGCAAACGGGTCAATGAATTCAGTATGCTGGAGGATCAGCGCGCCATATTAAAGCAGATTTTAAACATTGCGGAGCAGGAGAAGCCCGACGCTGTCCTGATTGCCGGGGACGTTTATGATAAGACCATTCCGCCCGGAGAGGCGGTTTCGGTTCTGGATGACTTTCTGACCGGTCTGGCGTTTTTAAAGCTGCCGGTTTTTATGATCTGCGGGAACCACGATTCCGCGGAGCGCCTGAGCTTTGGCAGCCGGATTCTGCGCCGCCAGGGGATTACGATCGCCGCGGCTTATGATGGCGCCTTAGAACCGGTTCTGCTGCACGATGAGTACGGGTCGGTGGAACTGTACCTGCTGCCGTTTATCAAGCCCGCACTGGCAGCTCCGTTTTTCCCCGGAAAAGAGCTCGAAAGCACCGAGGATGCCGTGCGCTCGATTTTGGCATCGGTGCCCGATCGGCCGGATTGCCGCAGGGTGCTGGTCGCGCATCAGTTCGTGACCAACCGAGGGGAACTGCCGCAGCAGTCGGATTCTGAAACCGCATATGTCGGCGGGTCGGACGCAGTAGACGCCGCAGTTTTCCACGCCTTTGATTATGTGGCGCTGGGGCATCTGCACGGCCCGCAGAAAATGCTGCGGGATACCATTCGATATGCAGGTTCCCCTCTCAAATATTCCTTTTCAGAAAGCCGTCAGAAAAAATCCGTGACGATCGTCGAGCTGCTGAAAAAGGGGAACACCCAAATTCGACAGATTCCCCTTGTTCCGCTGCGCGATATGCGCGAAATCCGCGGCCCGATCGATCAGCTGACCGACCCGCAGGTTGTGAATTCCGCGAATCCGGAGGATTACATCCACGCAACCTTGACGGACATCGAGGAACTGATGGACCCCATCGGCCGCCTGCGCAGATTTTACCCGAACATCATGCGGCTCGATTTTGAAAACCGCCTCAGCAGGGAAATCAAGCTGAAAAACGCCGCATCGGGGGAAGACCTTTCTCAAAAAACAACGATGGAACTGTTTGAAGATTTCTTCCAGATGCAGAACCAGAAAGAAATGACGCAGGAGCAGGCCCAGGTAATGGAGTCGCTGTTTTGCAGCAGTCAGGAGGAGACGCGATGAAGCCGAAGCATTTAACCGTCAGCGCGTTCGGCCCCTTTGCAGGCAGAGTTGAGATTCCGTTTGAGCAGTTCGGCTCTATGGGGCTGTTTTTGATCACGGGGGATACCGGTGCGGGAAAAACGACACTGTTTGATGCGATTTCCTTCGCGCTGTTTGGGGAATCGAGCGGTACTGTGCGCCCGGTAGAGAGCCTGCGCAGCGATTTTGCACGCCCGGAGGAAAAAACCTATGTGGAATTGTCTTTTCTGCACCGCGGACAAGAATATTTTTTGCGAAGGAATCCCAAATACCGCCGCCCAAAAAAAAGCGGCGAGGGGGTTACGGACGAGCCCGCCGACGCGTCGATGACCTTCCCGGACGGCAAAGTGATTACCGGGAATGTACGGGTAACCGGTGCGGTCACCGAGCTTTTGGGGATCGATTATAAGCAGTTCAAGCAGATCGCCATGATCGCGCAGGGGGAGTTCTTAAAGCTGCTGCTGGCAGATCACCGCGAGCGGGCGGAGATTTTTCGCCGTGTATTTGGCACAGCGCCGCTGGAAGCGGTACAGCTGGAACTGAAGAAACGAGAAAAAGCGGCCAGAATCGAGTGGGAGGACTCCTGTAAAGCAATATTGCAGTACACAGGTAATCTACTTTACAGTGAGGAGCAAACCGCCGAATCTCTGGTGCAGGAATGGGCGGCTGAGCAGAATCTGCACCGCATGGATGAAATGACTGCGCTTTGGAATAGGATGCTGCGGGAGGACGAAGCGCTTCTCAAAACCCAGAAGCTTCAGCAGGAAAAGCTGCAGGAAGCAGATGCAAAGCTGATTGCCGAACTCACCCGCGCGGAGCAGATCAACCGGATGTTCCGCGAGCTGGAACAGGCCCTGCTTCGCCGTGAGGAACTGTTGAAACAGGAACCGCAGATCCGGCAGACAGAACAGCTGGCCCACAGGGCCGGCGCCGCTGCGGAGCGTGTGCTGCCGTATGAAAAAATCTACCTTTCGGCAAAGGAAAATGTAGAACGTCTGGAAAACGGAATCCGCACTTCCAGCGAGCGTTCGGCTCTTTTGGAAAATCAGCTCAAACAGTTAGAAATAAACTGGAGCAGAGAGCAGGAAGCCGAGCCGCAGCGAACAGCGCTTGCAGAGCGCTTAACTGGCCTGCGCTCCGCTTTGCCGGATTATGCGCATTACAAAACGCTGATGCAGCAACAGAAAGATTTTGAACGGGCTCTTTCGCAGAATATCACTCATTTGGAGCAAGTAACCAAACGAAGGGAAGAGCTTACTCAAAAGCGTGACGAGCGCCAGGCGCTGCTGTCGCAATCCGCGGATGCGCCGGTTTCTCTGGTAAAATGCGAAAAGGAAAAAGAGACTGCCGAAGCGCTGCGCTCCAATTTGCTTTTGCTGCACGATATGGCAAAGCGTTTGGAAGCGATGGAAGCAGAGCAGAAACGTGCGCAGCGGGAATATCTGGCCGCCGATGAGGCATACACCAGAATTCACCGCCTGTGCGAGGAAAAGGAGCGTTTGTATTTTGACCAGCAGGCCGGCGTTCTGGCTGGTCGTCTGCACCCGGGGGAGCCGTGCCCGGTCTGCGGCTCGAAAGAACATCCTCAAAAGGCAGAGATGATCGGCGGCGCTCCGAATGAACAAGAGTTGCAGCGGCTGCGCGGGCAGCGGGAGCAGGCAGAGGCCCACCGGCGGGATACCAGTTCGCAGGCACATGGGAAAGAGGTCGAGGTACAGTCCGCCCGGCAGGAGCTCTACCGGCAGTGGCGGCAGATTCTGCCGGAAGCTGCTCCGCAGGAGGAACTCCCCGCGCTCAAAGCCCAGATCATTACAATCGGTACCGAAAACACTGGGCGAAAAAAGGTTCTGGAACAAAAGTACGGCGAGCTCAAACAGATTTGCGATAACCGTGAGCTCTGGACGAAAGAACTCGATGAAACACAGCAGCTTTTAAAAGAATGCGAGCCGCTCGTGCAGCGCGAAACAGAAGAACAGTCGCGCCTTGCTTCGCAGGTAAGCGCAAAGCAGGCGGAGGCGGCTCTGGTGCGGGGGAAGCTGCCCTGCGAATCAGAGGAAGAGCTGCGGCGGCAGATCGCCGAGTCCGAGTCCCGTTTGGGGGAGCTGAAAAAACGGCTTCAGGAAAGTGAAGCCGCGCTTACCAAAGGCCGCAACGAGCTGGACAGCGTTCGTGCTGTTCTGAAAGAAAACACAAACCAGCTGGCAGAGCAGAAACAAAGGCTGGAACAAACCGAACAGGATTACCGCAGGGCGCTGGAAGAAAACCAGTTCAGCGAAGAGGAGTACCGGGCCGCGCTGTCGAATCAAAGCCGGGTAGAAGCCTGGCGGAACGAGGTGCAGGTCTTTACGGAAAGCCAGCGTTTTACCGAAGAGACGATCCGCCGCCTGAATGAAGAAACGGCGGAGAAAAGCCCGGTGGATTCCGAAAAACTGGCCTTGCAGCAAGAGGAACTGAAACGGGAAAAATCCGTATTGGACGAACAGGTCTCTCAAACCTCACAGCGCTATCACGGGAACCAGAGGATTTTGCAGAAGCTGGAAGACGCTTTGCGGCAAAAAGAGAAGCTGGAGCATCGTTATCTGATGCTTTCCTTCCTCTCTAAAACGGCAAACGGGGAGCTGCCCGAACGCCAGAAGCTGGCGTTTGAGCAGTATGTGCAGGCCGCATATTTTCAAAAGGTGATTCAGGAGGCCAATCAGCGCATGAGCCGGATGACGAACGGCCGGTTTGAGCTTCTTCGCAAGGAAATCCCCGAGGATAACCGCAGCCAGTCCGGTCTGGAGCTGGATGTGATGGATTACTATACCGGCAAGCTGCGCTCCGTGCGCTCTCTGTCGGGCGGGGAATCCTTCAAAGCGTCGCTGTCTTTGGCCTTAGGCTTGTCCGACGTGATTCAGAGCTACGCCGGCGGGGTACAGATCGATACCATGTTTATCGATGAGGGCTTCGGCACGCTCGATTCGGAATCCCTGGATCAGGCAATCTCCGCGCTGGCTGCGCTCACAACCGGCGATCGTCTGGTCGGCATCATCTCTCATGTGCCGGAACTGAAAGAAAAAATCGATAAAAAAATTACGATTCGAAAAAGTGTGACCGGCAGTACGGCTGTTCTGACCAGCCGCTGAAGACAATGGATTGGGACCTGCTTTTCAAAATAAAAACAGGAAATTCTTCCCCGCTTTCAGCGGGGAAGAATGCAGAGAATCCTATTAAAATTCAAATAAGACGTCAGGCAGAGGTGAGCAGATGCTCGGCGAAAATCTTGATGCCGATCAGAATCAGAATGATTCCTCCGGCGATTTCGGCGCGGCCCGAAAGCAGGCATCCGAATTTTCTGCCAAGATATACTCCCGCAAAGCAAAGCACAAGAGTGATGATTCCAATCAGCGAAACCGAAAAGATCATCTGCGGCACACTTTGAATTCCCACGGAAGAAGGCAGAATAATCCCCGTGGCCAGCGCGTCTATGCTGGTTGCCACCGCCTGAATCAGCAGGGCGCGTTTTCCCACCGTGTGACATCTGGCCTCTTCGGCATGTTTCCCAAAACACGATTCCCAGATCATCTGTGTGCCCAAATAGGTCAGCAGCAGCAAAGCGAGCCAGTGCTCGATATGTATCAAGAGATCGGCACCCGCCGTTCCTAAGGCCCAGCCAAGACAGGGCATAAACGCCTGAAAAATCCCAAAGGTCAGGCCGACCTTCAGGGCAAATCCGGGCGTTACCTTTCGTACGGCAGTTCCATTTGCGACGGAGGCTGCCAGCGCATCCATAGAAAGGCCGACAGCAATTCCCACAAGGGAGAAATAGTCCATACGCAACTTCCCTTCGTGTTGATTTTAAGTTTGCTTCTGAAAAGAATATATTGGGGAACGACCGGAATTATGAGAGCTTTTACTGAAACAATACAGGGGAAGAACAGAATTTTCCGTTCTTCCCCTGTATTTTACTTGATATTGTAGTCTACCCAGTCCTTGGCTTCCTTTACATTTTCGTCAGACGGCATAGCTGCTTTTGTTTTGCTGTATCGTCTGTCCGGATAGGTAATAGGGATCGTATATTTATCCGTATCGTCTCGTTCCGGTCCCGGGCGGGTCACTTTTGCGGCGGAATTCAGCCGATTGCGCTGACCGGGCTCCTCTTTGTCTTTTCTGTGAAATAGCATACGTAACACCTCCGTATTTATTGTGCGACATCACATTGAAAAAATGCGCGCTTTCGTTTGCTACTACGGTAAAAACATGATAAAATAAATACAAAGCCTGTGGCTTTATACCAATATTATTTTCTAAAAAAATTATATTACTCCGGCGTTTTGTATATGTGACAAAATATAAAATTTGAACCGGAATGATGGGCAAAGAGGGAAGAGCTTATGATCAGTATTCTGGACTATGGGGCGGGCAATTTAAAAAGCGTGGTCAACGCATTTCGGTTTATCGGCGCAGAGGTGGAAATCACCCACGATGCCGGCCGGCTGATGCAGGCGCAGGCGGCTGTTTTGCCGGGCGTCGGTTCGTTTGGGGACGCCGCGGCTTCTCTGCGGCAATCCGGGCTTTGGCAGCCGGCGCTGGATTTCATCGCGGGCGGCCGGCCGTTTTTGGGCATTTGCCTTGGCATGCAGCTGCTCTTTGAAGAGAGCGAGGAATCCCCGGGGATAAAGGGGCTTTCCGTATTTCCCGGGAAAATCTGCCGCATTCCCGACGGCGACGGCCTGAAGATCCCGCATATCGGCTGGAACTCCTTAACCCTTGACCAGACGGACGGTCTGTTCCGTCAGGTGCCGGATCAGTCTTACGTTTATTTTGTCCACTCCTATTATCTGCACTCGCCCAAACGGAAAATTGTGTCCTCACACACGCAGTACGGCGTGATGATCGATGCCTCGGTGCAGTCGGGGAATGTGTTCGCCACCCAGTTCCATCCGGAAAAAAGCGGACAGGCCGGTCTGCAGATGCTGAAAAATTTTGCACGGATGGCGGAAACCGGCCGGGAAGGGAAGGGGAGCTGCTGATGTATGCCAAACGAATTATCCCGTGTCTGGACGTCAATAACGGGCGCGTGGTCAAGGGAACCAATTTTGTCAATTTGAGAGATGCGGGCGACCCAGTAGAGGCCGCGATTCTGTATGATAAGCAGGGCGCGGACGAGCTGGTGTTTCTGGACATTACCGCGACCGTGCAGGAACGCGGAACGATTGTCGACCTGGTTCAGCGGGTTGCGGAGCGCATTTTTATTCCGTTTACGGTAGGGGGCGGCATTCGTTCGGTGGAGGATTTCACCCAGCTGCTGCGAGCGGGGGCGGATAAGGTTTCGGTCAACTCCGCGGCGGTGCGCAATTCGTCGCTGATCAGCGAGGCGGCCCAAAAATTCGGCAGTCAGTGCGTAGTTTGCGCCATCGATGCAAAACGGACGCCCTCCGGCGGCTGGACGGTTTACCTCAACGGCGGCCGGATCGATACGGGCATAGACGCCGTAGAGTGGGCAAAGCGTGCGGTGTCCCTCGGCGCGGGTGAAATCCTGTTGACGAGCATGGACTGCGACGGAACAAAGGACGGGTATGATCTGGAGCTGACCGCCTCCATTTCCGATCAGGTGGGCGTCCCTGTGATTGCCTCCGGCGGGGCGGGGAGCCTGAAGGATTTTTACGATGCCTTCACCGAGGGAAAGGCCGACGCCGTTCTGGCGGCTTCCCTGTTCCATTTTGGGGAGATTACCATCCCCGAGCTGAAAGAATATCTCAAAGAAAAAGACATTTCCGTCCGATTCTGATCGGCGGGCACTTCAAAGCGGATTCCAGCTCTCTGGAATCCGCTTCTTTTTCCGATTATTTCCCGCTTTATGGATAGATTTGCCGGACACGGCATAAGAATTAGCAAGTTCTGTTCCTCTGGGTCAAACCGTGTGTGCCGGGGAATGGTGTCAATTCGGTTAATTTTTGAAAAAACCGGGAGTACCGGTTTTCTATGCTGGAGGTGTAGGAAAGGTGAATTGGAAAAAACAAACGATCTCTGTGCTGTTGTCCGCCTGCGTCCTGATTTCCGCCGCGGCTCCCGCAATGGCGATTTCGGACGAAGAGGTAAAAGCCCCTGCGGCGATTCTGGTGGAAGCAAAGACCGGCAAGGTTCTGTATGAAAAGAATTCCCATGAAAAGCGTCCGGCCGCTTCGATTACCAAGGTCATGACACTCCTGCTGGTCATGGAGGCAATCGATTCCGGCAAAATCGCGCTGACCGATACGGTCTCTGCCAGTGCCCACGCGGCCTCTATGGGTGGATCGGATATTTGGCTGCAGCAAGGGGAAACCATGTCTGTCAACGATCTGATCAAGGCGACCGTGATTATGAGCGCGAACGACGCCGCCGTGGCCCTTGCGGAACACGTGGCGGGTACCGAAGATGATTTTTTGCGCATGATGAATGACAGAGCCAAAGAGCTGGGGATGAACGACACCACGTTCAAAAACTGCAACGGCCTGGACGAGGACGGCCACCTGACCTCGGCGAACGACGTTGCTCTGATGTCCGCGGAGCTGCTCAAGCACGAAAAGATCACAGAGTATACCCTTACGTGGATCGACCATGTGCGCGACGGCAAGACACAGCTGGTCAACACCAATAAGCTGATCAAAAGCTATAAGGGAATCACGGGCCTGAAAACGGGAACCACAGGCAAAGCGGGCAGCTGTATCAGCGCTTCCGCCACCAGGGGCCAGGTCAGCCTGGTTGCGGTCATTTTGGGAAGCTCAACGACAGACGACCGATTCTCTTCAGCGGCAAAACTTCTGGATTACGGATTTGCCAACTGGTCGATGGCCACTCCCGAAAAGCCGGAGCTGCAGAAGGTTCCTGTAACAAACGGCATGCAGTCCTCGGTAGAACCCGAAACAACCGATAACCCTGCTCTGCTGGTGCCAAAGGGCAAAGAATCCGAGGTAGTCAGCCAGATCGTGGTGGCGGATTCGCTGGAAGCCCCCGTCGAATCCGGGCAGATCATCGGTAAAATTACGTATAAACTGGGGGACGAAACGCTTCTGGAAACCGATATCCGCGCCAAAGCAGCGGTAGAAAAAATGACGTTCTTTTCCGTATTCCGCCTGCTTTGCATGGGAATGGTATGCTTCTGATTGGTAATTTCAACCGAAATTATTCGTAAAATCTTGCGGCCGCCGCCTTGCAAATACTGCTAAGATATTGTAAAATAAACAAAAGGATTCAGAAAATGACAGGAGGTTAGCATTCATGTCTGTAAAGCTTGACGCACAGCATCTGTCCGGTTTTATGAATTCAGGCGAACTGGAAGCGATTGGGCCCCAGATAAAGCTTGCGCACGAGCTGCTTCATTCCAAAAGCGGCCCCGGCAGCGATTTTCTTGGTTGGCTGGATTTGCCCAGCGAGTACGATAAGGAAGAATTTTCACGCATTCAGTCTGCAGCGGCGAAAATCCGTTCGAATACCGATGTTTTTGTTGTCATCGGCATCGGCGGTTCTTACCTTGGCGCTCGAGCTGCGATTGAGTTTTTAAAATCCCCGTACTATAATTCGATGAAAAAAGACACGCCGGATATTTATTTTGCCGGCAACAGCATCAGCTCCAGCGTACTGGCGGAGCTTCTTTCCATCTGTGAGGGGAAAGACGTGTCCATCAACATGATCTCGAAGTCCGGCACGACGACCGAACCGGCCATCGCGTTTCGTGTGTTTCGTGAGCTATTGGAGAAGAAGTATGGCAAAGAGGGCGCCCGCGAAAGGATCTACTGTACTACAGACCATGCGCGCGGAACCCTGAAAAAACTGGCGGATCAGGAAGGCTACGAAACCTTTGTGGTACCGGATGACGTCGGCGGACGTTATTCCGTGCTCACCGCAGTAGGGCTTCTTCCGATTGCGGTCAGCGGTGCTGATCTCAACGAACTGATGCAGGGTGCTTTACAGGCAAGAGACGAATATTCGAATCCTGATTTACAACAAAATTCATGTTATCAATACGCAGCCATTCGCAATCTGTTTTACAGAAAGGGCAAAACGGTCGAATTGCTAGCCAGCTATGAGCCCTGCTTTGCCGTGATGTGTGAATGGTGGAAGCAGCTTTATGGCGAAAGCGAAGGAAAGGATCAAAAAGGTCTGTTCCCGGCTTCCGTTATTTTTTCGACCGATTTGCATTCCATGGGCCAGTATGTGCAGGACGGCCGCCGGATTCTGCTTGAAACGGTGGTTCTGTTTGAGCACGCCAAACAGGAAATCACGCTTGGCAACGACCCGGAGAATGTGGACGGATTGAACTTCCTTCAGGGGAATACGATGTCCTATATCAACGAAAAAGCCTTTGAAGGAACTGTTTTGGCTCATGTAGACGGCGGTGTTCCCAACATTGTGCTGCGGGTACCGGATTTTTCAGAGAAATCGCTTGGCGGCCTGATTTATTTCTTCGAAAAGGCCTGTGCGGTTTCCGGTTATCTGCTGGGGGTCAATCCATTTGACCAACCCGGTGTGGAAAGCTACAAGAAAAACATGTTTGCCCTTTTGGGCAAGCCCGGGTACGAGGCCGAAAAGGCTGCTTTGGAGGCACGTCTGAAACATTGAAAGATTCTTTGCTTTCAGGATTGAAATCCGCATTTTGCGGAAATACTAAAAAATAGCAGGAGGAGTTTTGATATGGTCACTCTCATCATTGGTAAGAAAGGTTCCGGAAAGACAAAAAAGCTGATTGAAATGGCGAATGCCGCTGTCAAAAAATCGGACGGCAACGTGGTGGTAATCGAAAAGGGTCTCAAGCTCACTTACGATATCTCCCACAGGGCCAGACTGGTTGACATCGATGCTTATGGAGTGCAGGGCATGGATGGCCTGTATGGCTTCATCAGCGGCATCTGCGCTGGAAACTATGATGTGACCGACCTCTTTATTGATTCCACGTTGAAAATCATCGGTTCCGATTCCGCGGTTTTGTCCTCTCTTGTTGAGAAGGCGAACGCTCTGTCTGAACTGGCCAATACCAAAATCCTTCTTTCCGTTTCTTTGGACCAGAACGAGCTTCCCGAAGGCATCAAAGCGGAGATCGCCGAGATCTGATTCGTTTTGCTTTCGATCACAGTTTAGAATGTCAGTGTTGTAAAGTAAGCTGCTGGCAATGTTTACTGCCGGCAGCGCTTTTGTGCAAAAAGACAGCGAGGAGATCATCTGTATGTCGTTTAGAAATCTGCCGGAAGCCAGGCGCGAGGAAAACGGGATTACTTATTTTTTGCGGGACCCCGTAACGGTGAACGGTCAGGAGCACCAGCGATATGCGATTCAGACGCACTTTGTACAGCGCGGCGAGTCGTATGTGGAGCTGGTAAGAAAGTATGTTCAGCCCTTACATGAGCCCGGGGATATTTTGTCCCTGAGTGAGAAGATCATTTCCATGTGCCAGAATAACGTGGTCGAGAAGAAGGACGTAAAAATCGGCTTTTGGGCACGCTTTTTATCTAAGTTTGCTTCTTCAAACAATCACGGGATCGCCATGGACGAGCCGTACAAGCTTCAGCTGGCGATCAACCTGGCGGGCCTGCCCAGAATCCTTTTGGCGTCGTTCTGCTCCGCAGTGACGAAGCTGTTTGGAATTCACGGCGTGTTTTACAAGATCGCCGGGCATGGAATCGACGGAATCGACGGATTCTACATGGGTTCTTCGTTTGAGCTGTACCATGATCTGGCTTTGCTCAATCCAAAGGAACCGGTCAAGGTCTGCAACGACATCCAGCAGGAGCTCGGCATCGACTGTCTGCTGGTAGACGCCAACGATCTGAGCGTCGTCATCTTCGGAAAATCCGACACTCTGGCCTCGGTGCCGGACCAGGATTTGATCTCGATGATCAAGGACAACCCTGCCGGACAATCGGATGAACTGACCCCGCTGATTTTGATAAAAAAAGCAGATTTATCCTGATTTCTTGTTGACAAAAGAGAAGCAAGTCGATATAATAGCATATTGTAGTGTCGAGGTAAAATGATATGATTCTTGAACTGAAAAAGATCATGCTGAGTGACGGTGAGGTTCTCCCGTTTTCTTATGAAATGTCTTTCTCCTCTATCACTGTGAACGGTTTTTATCCGTTTGTTTCTCCCGTTGCGGTAACAGGAACAGTTCAAAGTCATGCGGGCTCCGCAAAGCTGGACGCCCGGGTATCCTTTGATTTTGAAATCCCCTGTGATCGCTGCACGACCGAGTTCCGCACCCATTACGATCTTTCTTTTTCACACATTGTGGTGTCCTCTTTAACGGACGGGGACAGCGACCTGTACATTGTCGCAGAGGAGTATCGTTTGGATTTGGATACGCTGCTGCGGGAGGATATTTTGTTGGAACTGCCCACCAGATTTTTGTGTTCACCGGATTGCAAGGGCCTGTGCCCGCAATGCGGACAAAACCTGAATCAGGGGATGTGCCAATGTGTTTCCCGGCAGACAGACCCTCGTTTGGCGGTTCTGAAACAACTGATAGATTAATCTAAAGATATAAGGAGGTGCTGATAATGGCGGTACCAAAGAGAAAATTATCCAGCGCAAGACAGAATAAGAGACGTTCCAACGTTTGGAAGCTGAGCGCCCCCGCTCTGGCGAGATGTCCGAAATGCGGTGAGTACAAACTGGCTCACAGAGTTTGCGGCAGCTGCGGTTACTATAACGGCAGAGATGTATTGAAAAAAGAAGCTTGATTTCTTTATCATTTTCGCAGAGAACAGAGAAGGAGAGATCCTTCTCTGTTTTTTCTTGACCGAAAATTCCCTTGTTCGGCAAGTTTTCCGCGCATACAAAGGCAGTGGGAAAGCTCTGAAGCAGGGAAGAAGGCAGCGGAAATCTTTCTGCACAAAACAGGGAAAGTGATTTGTATTTTTATAGTGGAATTACTTGACGAATCACCAATTAAATGCCATAATCAAACGTGTTAAAACGCGATGGCTTTGAATTGTTTTGGGCAAAATAGAATGTCAGAACTTTATCACAAAGTGATACAAAAGCCCTGGGGCAGAAGCAAAGCGGACAGAGGGATCTTATCCGTATCCGAAATTTTATTTGTGGCTTTGGTGTTCCGCACTGCCTGAGAATGAGATTGATAAAGACTGCGTCATGCAGCAATAGGAGGAAGAATCATTTGATCAAACCGATTGTGGCGGTTGTCGGCCGGCCGAACGTGGGGAAGTCCACCCTGTTCAATAAGCTGATCGGCCAGCGCCTTTCTATAGTAGAGGACACCCCCGGTGTTACCAGAGACCGTATCTTTGGCGACTGCGAATGGGGAAATCACAAATTCAGTCTGGTGGATACCGGCGGTATTGAGCCGGAATCGAAGGATATTATTCTGTCGCAGATGCGTGCGCAGGCTCAGCTTGCGATCGACTCCGCGGATGTGATTATCATGGTGACGGATTTACATTCCGGCGTGGTGGCGACGGATGCGGAGGTTGCGGCGATGCTGCAGAAAAGCGGCCGCCCGGTCATTCTGTGCGTGAATAAATGCGACCGGATCGGTGAGCCGCCGCCGGAATTTTATGAATTTTATAATCTGGGGCTTGGGGAGCCTGTTGCCGTTTCTTCTGTTCACGGCCATGGCACAGGTGATCTGCTGGATCGCGTTGTCGAGTTCTTCCCGGACGAAACCGGCGAGGAGGATGAGGGGGAGATCATTCGTGTTGCCGTCATCGGAAAGCCCAACGTGGGAAAATCCTCTCTGATCAACTATGTGGCCGGTGAAAACCGCAGCATCGTTTCGGATGTGGCCGGTACGACCCGCGACGCGATCGACACCAAAATCGAAAATGAATCCGGCACCTTTATTTTGATTGATACAGCCGGAATCCGCCGCCAGAACAAAGTGGAGGATTCCATTGAGCGTTACAGCATTCTTCGTGCCGAAATGGCCATCGAGCGTTCAGACGTCTGCGTGATCATGATCGACGCTACCGTCGGCTTTACCGAGCAGGATTCCAAGGTGGCAGGCCGCGCCCATGAGGCGGGCAAGGGCTGCGTGATTGCAGTCAATAAATGGGACGCGGTCGAGAAGGATGGCCACACCATGAACGACTACCGCAAGCAGCTGGAAAAGGATTTTTCCTTTATGTCCTATGCGCCTATCATTTTTATCTCTGCCCACACGGGACAGAGGGTAGATAAACTCTTTGAAACCATTCATCATGTAGCCAGTATGAATTCCATGCGCATCAGTACCGGCGTACTCAATGATATTCTGGCACAGGCGACGGCGCGTGTGCAGCCGCCTACGGATAAGGGCAAGCGCCTGAAGATCTACTACATGACCCAGGCGTCCGTAAAGCCGCCGACCTTTATTTGTTTTGTCAATTCTGCGGATTTGTTCCATTTTTCCTATCAGCGTTATCTGGAAAACCGAATTCGCGAAACCTTTGGACTGGAGGGCACTCCGATCCGAATGGTCGTTCGGGAGCGCGGGGACAAATAAGGAGGAGGGTTTTCTTTGGAGAATCTACAAAATATCGTTCTGGCAATCGTTCTGACTGCTTTGGTGGCATATTTGCTGGGCAGCGTCAATTCTTCGATTCTGATTACCCGAATATTCGGTCAAAAGACCGATATTCGCCAGATGGGCAGCGGAAATGCCGGCGCAACGAACGTGTTGCGTTCTGTCGGCAGACTGCCGGCAGCCCTGACCTTTATCTTTGACTTTTTAAAATGCGTTCTGGCTGTTCTGGCCGGTCGGGCAATTTTCAGCTACTTCTTTCAAATTCCCGCCATCTCGCCTATGGTGATCGAGCAGACGGGCGCTTACATTGCCGGAATCGTGTGTATTTTGGGCCATATTTTCCCCTTATACTTCGGCTTCCGGGGCGGCAAAGGAGTGACTACCTCCATTGCGATGATCATGATTATTGACTGGCGCGTTTCCCTGATCGTTTGGGCCGCTTTTTTCCTTGCAGTGTTCTGTTCCAAAATGGTATCTTTGGGGTCAATATGCGGCGCGGCCATCTACCCGTTTGCGACCTTCTTCCTGACCTTTTTCTACGATTACCGTTCCAGCGCCACGGTGCCGCTGTCCTATGTTGTGGTCGCCACGGTTTCTTCCTTTATCATCGGGTGCATTGTGATCATCAAACACCGGGGGAATATCAAGCGCATTCTGGACGGGACGGAGAAGAAAGTCAGCCTGCGTTCCCGCAAGGCTCCGCCACAGTGATTCCTCTCATCACAATACAGTCAATTTGCTTTAAAACAGTATGCTGAAAGTACAGTGACTTCTTTAAAGAGGTATAACGATAAAAAACTCTTCCCCGCATTGATGACGGGGAAGAGTTTTTTGGGTTTTATAACCAATGTATGATAACGTTAGAATAGAAAGGAATACAGCGGTTTTGCCGGAAGAAGGAGGAGATTCAGACGTTATTCCTCTCGGGGCGGCAGTTTGCCCTCCTGGCTGCCGTATAGGACGCCGTTTTTCAGTGTTGCTTCATCATACCAGATTTTTTCTTCCGGCAGAGAGGTTTCGATCAGCTCGATCAGCGTTCCGTTGATCTGTACCATGGCGCAGCGGTAGCCGGCAAAAGGCTCGTACAGGGGCATGACAATTTCTTTTTCTTTCAATGCGGAAGCAATATCGTTGACTTTGAAAGCGATATGAGGCTCCGTCTGAATTCTCATGTCCAGTGGTGAGTTTTCTCCAAAAGCATGCCATTCAATCGGAAGAGAGAATTCGTTTGTCCTATCCAATGAGTACATGTCAAAGAGAGGGCTGTATTTCACATCCTTGTGATTTCGAATGCTTTCCAGTGCCACAGGTTTTCCGATATGATGAAACAGGAGTTCAGTCTGATCTGGCATTGCGTATCCTCCAAATGAACTCTGCGAATCAAATTCTCTACAAAAAAAGAAAAAGGAACCTGCATCAGGCTCCTCTAAACTTTCCGGTTTTACGTCATCAAACTGCGCGGGTCACTTTGTTGGAACGTAAACAACGGGTGCAGGCGTAAATACGCTTCGGACTGCCGTTAACAACTGCCTTTACGCGTTTTACATTGGGCTTCCAAGTTCTGTTCGCACGTCTGTGAGAATGAGAAACTTTTATACCGAAAGCAATATCCTTGCCACAAACCTCACACTTCGCCATGTGTCTGCACCTCCTTTAAAGGGCTTTAAACTACGAAGAATATTCTAGCAAATCTAAAGGCTAAATGCAAGCTTTTTTTCACTCATTTGCGCAGGAATTGCAAAAATCAGCCAAAATCCGGGTGTTCCGCCGTATGACGAGCCCGATCCGCGGGGAACATTCTCTTGTCTTTTATTGGAAAACGTATTATAATGCTAACAAATCACACACTTTTACGTACAGGCAGCGGCTGTCACTTTGTTGCGCAAGGCTCGGCCGTTTTTTCCCATCCTTGGGAGAAAACGATGGGAACGGTCCCTGCGAAAAAACGGAAGTACAGTAATATGGCTGCCGTTCTGCGAAAGGCGGTAAAAATGCTTTATCAGGTAATTCAATCTATTTTCAGAGGCGTTCCCATCAATATGATCAGTGTTCTCATGCAGATTTTAGCTGTTCTGGTCATCATTTTTTGCGTACTGCCTATACACGAATATGCACACGGCTGGATGGCGAAAAAGCTGGGGGATAATACCGCGGCGTATCAGGGCCGCCTGACGATCAATCCGCTGGCCAGCATCGATCCGCTGGGAGCGCTCGCGATTCTGCTATTTGGCTTTGGCTGGGCCAAGCCCGTTCCGGTGGATACACGCAATTTTAAAAATCCCAAGCGCGATATGGCGATTACCGCTCTGGCGGGGCCGGTTTCCAATATTCTGGCCGCATTGTTGGGCGCGATCCTTCTGAACGTGATTTTCCTATTTCAGGGAAGCATCCCGCAGTCGATTCAGTTTGGGGTCGCGGTGTTTTTCGGGTATTATATCAATATCAATGTCATGCTGGCGGTATTTAATCTCATCCCGCTGCCGCCGCTCGACGGCTCCAGAGTTCTGGCGGCATTTCTCTCGGACCGCGCGATGTATCGGTATTATCAGAACCAGCGGATGATCATGCTGGCACTGTTTGCGCTGCTGTTCCTCGGCTTTCTGAATGAGCCTCTTTACCTGATGCAGTCGTGGGTGAGATCCGGAATCATATGGCTTGCTGATCTTCCGTTTGTTCTGTTCGGTGTATAACAGATGGAAAAGCTGGAGTATCATCTGGATGTGTTTGACGGCCCTCTTGATCTGCTCTTGGCTCTGATCGCCAAAAACAAGGTGGAAATCTGCGACATCTCGATTTCCGATCTGCTCGACCAGTACATGGGGCAGATCGGAAAAATGCAGGAGCAGCAGATGGAGATTTCCAGCGAGTTTTTAGAGATGGCCGCGCGTCTGGTGTATTTAAAGACCGTTTCTCTGCTCCCGAAGAATGAAGAAGCGGAGGAGCTGCGCCGGGAGCTGACCGGGCAGCTGATGGAATACCAGGAATGGAAGCGGACGGCGCAGGCTCTGGGCGGGCTCTTTTCGTGGGATTCGTTTGTCCGGCAGCCGGCGCCCCTGCCGCCGGAACGGGTGTACAGCCGTTCCCATCACCCGGACGAGCTTCTCGCGGCGTATCTCAGCGCGGCGGGGAGGGGGAGACGCTTTTTGCCTCCCCCGGCGACATCGTTTGATGGAATTGTGACCCGCAAGCCGGTTTCGGTCGCTTCGCGGATTATCTTTGTGCTCCGCCGCTTGTGGAAGAAAAGACGGATGCCGTTTCATGACCTTCTGTGGGAAAGCCGGCAGAAATCAGACCTGGTCGCAACCTTTCTGGCGGTGCTGGAGCTGGTGAAAAATCACCGTGTCCGCGTAGACGGGGAAGAAAGCGGAACGACGATAACTCTGTTGACTGGCGGTGCAGACCCATGGAAATAAAAAAATTGCAGGGCGCGATCGAGGCTATCCTGTTTTCGAGCGGAGACGCCGTTCCCCTGGAACGGATTGCAGAGGCCCTGGAGCTGGATCGCGCTACGGCGGTGAGGCTCATGAAGAGCGTGATGGATTCCTTTAATCAGTCGGCCAAAGGAATACGGATCATACAATTAGAAAATCAGTACCAAATGTGCAGCGCCGATGAATATGGTGAAACGGTACGGCGCACACTGGATTTAAGAAGAAACGCCCCTCTTTCACAGGCCGCTATGGAGGTTCTGGCGGTGATTGCCTATCAGCAGCCGGTTACCAAGGCCTTTGTGGAGCAGGTGCGCGGGGTGGACAGCTCCGGGGTCATCTCTAACCTGTGCGAAAAGGGACTTGTGGAGGAACGGGGCAGGCTCGATTTGCCTGGCCGGCCGCTGCTGTACGGCACAACGCCCAATTTTCTGCGCTGCATGAATCTTTCCTCCCTGAACGATCTGCCTCCTCTGCCTCAGAGCAGCCCGGAGGATTCGGAGGAAGAGGAAACTGCGGAAAAAACGCTTTAAGCCTTTTGGACAAAGCATAAAATCGAAGGAGGGTACGCGCCAATGACCTGGGTTTGGATTTTACTGGGCTTTCTCGGCTTGTTGGCACTGGCGCTGGCAGCCCGGGTGAAAATCCATTTATCTTTCGAGATGGAGGATGGTTTTTCGGGAGAAGCGCGGTACCTGTTCTTCCATTATCGTTTCCCTACAGAGGAAGAGCCTGAAAAAGAGGCTAAGAAAAAGAAAAAAGAAGAGAAAAAGAAAGGCAATCCAGACAAAAAGCAGTCTGTTCGGGATATAATAAAAGAAAAGGGGTTCACAGGGTTCCTGAGCTTCCTTTCTGAGCTTGCTTCCATCGCCGCGGGAGCGGCAAAGCGGCTGCTTTCGCACTTTATTCTGAAGGAACTGAAAATTCGTGTTGTCCTGGGGGCAGAGGACGCCGCCACAACTGCTGTGCTGTACGGTACAGTCAGTGGAGTGGTTTATCCTGCTGCCGGCACATTGGTAACGGCATTTCGGTGCAAACACTACGATGTGCTGATAACACCCGATTTTAACGGGGAAAAGCTCTCCGCACAAATGCTTATGGACGGCAGCGTCCGTTTGGTGTTTCTGATCGCAGCCGGCCTGTACGCGCTGCTGCGGTATGTCAAAATGGTTCTGCGGCAAAAGCGGGAAGAAGGACGTCAGGCCGCAATGGCCGGAGAAGCTGCGGGAAAATCATAACAGGGAAAACTGACGAAAGAAAGAAAAGAAAGAGCGGTGTAATAAAATGAGTGAACATCCCATTGAAGGCATGATGAATACTACCTTAGAAAAGATCAAGCAGATGGTGGACGTCAATTCGATTATCGGCGATCCCATCACGGCGCCGGACGGCACAATCATCATTCCGATTTCAAAAATTTCTTACGGCTTCGGCTCCGGCGGTTCCGATCTTCCGGCAAAGGCTGCCGCGGATAGGAATATGTTCGGCGGCGGCGCCGCAGCGGGCATCACCATTCAGCCGGTGGCGTTTCTGACCATCAGCGGCGGAAATGTGCGGATGATGCAGGTTGACCCGTACCACGGTTCGGTAGACCGCGTGATCGGGATGGTGCCCGAAGTATTCGACAAGGTCAACGACATGATCGCACAGAAGAAAGCGAAAAAATCCGCGTCCTCTTCTGAATCCGGCAAGCTGGACGATCCTCAAATCTAACTACTAAACCAGCGCCTGCCTGCATACTATTAGCAGGCAGGTGATGAGTTTGTTAAAGAGATTTTTTGCGGTACTGACCGCATCAGTTCTGATGATCCCGCTGCTCCCGGCGGTGTCTGCGCAGGAACAGGCGAAAACCAGCACGCCTGAGATTTCTGCCAAAGCGGCAGTATTGATCGATGCGGACAGCGGCAAGGTTTTGTTTGCCAAGCAGGAATCCCTGCAGCTGCCCATGGCCAGCACAACGAAAATCATGACGGCCTTGCTCGCGTTGGAGCAGGCCGAAGTCAAGGATCCGGTCGTGACCGTTACGGATGAGATGGTTCGGGTGGAAGGCTCCTCTATGGGGCTGATGCCCGGGAACAAGCTTCGTCTGAGCGATCTTGCCGTGGGAATGATGATGGTTTCGGGCAACGATGCCGCCAATACCGCGGCGATTGCCATGGCCGGCAATGTCACAAAATTTGCGGAGCTGATGAATGCCCGTGCGCAGGAAATCGGCATGAAGAATACCCACTTCATTACGCCCTCGGGCCTGGATTCGGATCAGCACTATTCGACTGCGTACGACATGGCGCTTTTGGGGATCGAGGCGATGAACAACAGCCGGTTTGCAGGGATCGTCTCCCAGAAGCAGATGACCGTCAAATTTATCAACCCGGAGCAGACGATCAACTACGGGAACCATAACCGCCTGCTCAGTCTGTATCCGGACAGCATCGGCATCAAAACCGGCTTTACCAAAAAGGCGGGGCGGTGCCTGGTCAGCGCGGCCCAGCGGGACGGCGTTCGCCTTGTGGCGGTTACACTCAATGCGCCGAATGACTGGGATGATCATATCAAGCTCTATGACTATGGCTTTGCAAAGCTGCATTCGTTTACTCCGGATACCGCTTCCCTGCGTTATACGCTTCCCGTTGTTGGCGGCATGACCGATACGGTTTCGGTGATTCCCGGCTCGGCGGACAGCATTTCACTGACGGACGATGAAATCGCGCGGCTTGTGCAGATGGTGGAGCTTCCGCATTTTGTGTATGCTCCCATCAGGGAAGGGGAAATGGTGGGCTCCGTCAGCTATTGGCTGGACGGGAAGATGATCATCGAGGTCCCGCTCCTGGC
>OFDJ01000285.1_pt1 | contig 23842 bp, 30 predicted proteins | sample 1520901 | NCBI WGS metagenome assembly OFDJ01 (sample SAMEA2699035, study PRJEB24076) | metagenome | biome: Human gut stool | place: Spain | collected 2012-11-19 | reverse complement strand
ATGGGTTCGCTCTCGGGACCGGGATAGAGATAAAGCGAGGCGGTTATCTGGTAGTCAACAATGTCGGCTGACTGCACCGTCACACGGTCTGCGACCGGCCTGACATCTTCGGCGTTAAGCGCATTACGGACAACAGTGAGCAGCTCATCAGAGGCGACGCCGTTGTTTTCACGCGACAGCACAGAAATCGTCACACAGGCGGGCGACGGGCTGGACACTGAGATATCCGCGACCCGTCCGTCAGCGCTGCGGCCATGGAACTGATAAGCACCGCCAGACCCGGCCACGCTCATTCCTTCAAAGGCCTGCTGAATACGCAGACGGTAATCGGTATCCGACTCCATCACGGCAGGCGTGGGCGGCAGTGTGGTCTCATCGGCAGGTGTGATAACAAGACGCCCGACGCTGAAATTTGCGCCGATATTATCGAGGTCATTACCGGCTGCATACGCCAGCATGACCGCGCGCGCCGACTCATTCACGCGCTGACGCCAGACAACCTCCCGGTAAGCATTCTCCTGCAGCAGCTTAACCATCGGCTCCGATTCGAGTGTCAGCGTGCGCGCAACCGCCCCCTGCTGTTCCTCGGGATACAGTGAGACAAGCGTCGCCTTTCGCTCTACCAGAATGGTTTCATAGTCCAGCTCATCCACCACATCAGGCGCAGCGAGCAGGCTCAGGTCAACAATAGCCATAGTGTTTAACTCAGTGGAATAGTGATAGAAAAAGGCTGGCCTGACGCTGACCGCGTGCCGGTGATATCGACATACATCGCGCCGTCATTCTCCCCGCGTTCAAAGGTGATGGTCGTCAGGCTGACGCGTGGCTCCCACTTCTGGATCGCGGAATAGCACGCGGCCATAATCTGCAGACGTAGCGCCGGGGTCTGCGGCTGGTCAATAAGCGCCGACAGCAGCGAGCCGTATTCACGACGCATCACACGCGAGCCAACCGGCGTGACCAGAATGTCGCGCACGCTCTGCCTGATATGCTCAACCTCAGAAATACTGAGCCCGGTATGACTGTTCATGCCCAGATAGCTCGTCGTCATTTTGTCCCCACCGTTCTGTCATCGCCCCGTTTCACGCCGCCGTGGTCATGGTCATCCACCTGCACGCCATTTGATTTAAACGTACCGCCGCCGTGCTCGATGTCGCCGCTCATCTTCCCGCCTTTTTGCACCTCAAGCGTGGCCGTGGTCAGCTTGTTGGTGCAGACCACCTCGGGGGTATCGAGCGTAATGCGGGTGGACGCTTTGACCAGTACCAGCGGCGCCGTTGCGGTAATGGAGTCCGACGCGGTAACGTCAGCGGTTTTGATACCACTCACAGTGAGCGCCCCGCTCTCGGGTTCGTACTCGATAACCGCCCCGTCAGGAAATGAAACGTGAAAGGCATCAGGCGAGGCCGACGGCGCGGGATGGTCATCAGAAAAAATACCGGGCAGTACAAAGGCGGTATCAAGCTCGCCGCCAATGGCAAGAATGAGCACCTGCTCGCCAACCGAGGGAGCCCACCAGACCCGCGAGCGACCGGCGCGGCAGGTCAGCCAGTTTAACCAGGTAGTTTGCATGCCACCTGTCTGGACACGGCAGAGCCCCTCATCGGGATTGACTGCAGTCACAATGCCGGTGCGGATAAGGTTACGGATCGCGCGGGCGATATCCTGAATGGAATTTAAAGTATTCATGGGGAAAGGATGCCGCCGGGGAAGACAAGCGGCAATGATTGTTAATTTGGTAGGCGCTGATACAACGAACAATCAGTTAATTAGCACTATGTGGAACATAACCTAATTCAGTCACTAATAAAAATTGAGAAACACTTTTCGCTCTTAATGAGTCGATCCCCATCCCAAAAAGAGACATACATGTGATGAAGACCTTTATAGGCAGTATTCTCCCAATGCCTCGAGAAATACCGGCCATCAGAATACTTCGCATCTTCATATTCTTCATGATTACCGTTACCCTCTGCTTTCGAGGCTTCCTCACCGGTATTAACAACTCTGAATCTGAACTTAGGGTTCGCGTAATGATTGTTAGTATTAAAATACCCTTTAAAAGAAATACCCATTCCTTTTTTTATCACTCTGGAACAAGGATAGTATTCATCATCTGAAGAAGCATTTTTATCCATCTTCAAAGTAGCTTTTACTATCAACTCGCTACTTTCATCAGAAGTCGGCAGTAAACTACAATAATGTTCATTCTTCAAAACATACTGCTTATAATTAACAAGCTCGCCATTAGCATCTTTATAGTTAGGTGTCAGATATTTAACAGGGGTAGCCACACCATCTTTAATTTTAGTTTTGATTGACAACTGATTTTCATCAAAACCAATTAATCTAGCAAGGCTATCACCAATCATGATAGAGTTTTTCGGTGCTTTTTGCTGTAATTTTGCCGCCACATCGACAAAGAATGATGTAGCAGTTACCTCTTGACTCTCCATGTAGCCATACTTACCCCAAATAACTTGGTCATCGGCCCCATAATCAATTCCAATCCGAATACCTAAGTTTTCATCAATGCCCAAATCATTAAGTTTTGGTATTACGACATCCTTGAACATTTCAATTAGAAAAGTTGCACAATTAATAGCATCAATCGCGCTATCAGCAATACGTCCTTGCTGTTTATATGTTTCCATTCTAAAGAACGCCATAACTGCGTCCCCCATAATTCTGTGCACATGACCATCAAATGAATTAACAGTTTCAATTGCACATCTTATGATGTCATTTTTAATTTTAAAAACAGTTTCAGGTGGAAACACGACACCTAACTTAGTCGAGCCGATTATATCCATAAACAATGTTACAGAATAACCGTTTCTCAATTCCCCCTCGTCCATTTTATCGAAATCAGGGTGACATCCAAAACTTGACATCAACTTACCACTCTTGCCAAATTTGTGCCTAACAATCTCCTTAACTCCATAATGTTGAGTCGTCGTACCCGCAGCATTGCTTTCAAGACTCACAGAGCTTTTAACAAAATTATATGTACGCTTGGTACTCTCAGTTCCCACTCTAGAATCCATAGCGGACTCCATCATAGAATCATAAAATTTTTTAGATTTTGAAGCTGAAATAGTTCTCTCTAAACTCTGTTCCAAATTAGAGTATATGTTTTTTATAGACATAAATCCCTTCTTAACAATTAGATAGCATTATTATATAAATTGAAAAACCGAGCACATACGCTGCAGATTCTAAAAAAGTTATTGCGGTAATCTGTTTTTCATACTTAGCCACAAGCGCTTTAGATAGATTATGGTTAAGTGCAATCAACTGATTTAATAATGCCAAACTGTCAACTGCGGAAAACTCTTTTCTATAATCTTCTAACTCGCTATAATTCAATGAGATATCTACAAAAGAAAAAGTATTACTTTTAGCGCTTGCTTTAATAAAAGGCGTGACCCCTTTCAAAGAAAATATTACAGATGCTATTAGCAAGAATAAAATAGCACAAACCAAAAAAGATAAAACAGCCTTATCGGCACTCACATTAACCAGGGAAATTATTTTATCAAAATTAACAGACAGAGCTACAATTAAGGCAGATGCCAAACTAAGAAGTATTGTCGATTTGGTGTTAGCTGAGTTCAGATACGAATCTGTTCGATTGATAACCTTTATCATCAAGTCGATTTTTTTGTTTACCTCTGTCTCATTACCTTTACTAAATTTTTGCACCTCGATCCCACCTTAGGATTAATCCAACATATGATTAATGATCGTATTTGAAATATTGTCAATATCTACCTTAGAAAAGCCAACAAGCTGTCTGATGGGGTATTGCACGTCCTGAGCATGAGGGTTAGGCCGGTCTTTGAGTCCGAACTGATGAATTTGCGCTATACGCTGCACTTTGCTGGTAAACTCCACCACAGCAGCATCATTGCGGCCACTGGCTTTCATATAGCGACTCGTTCGCAGCTTCTGGAACATAGCGCGCTTGATGCGTCCCGATTTTGCCCTGAGCGGCTGACGCTTTCTCTCCTGATATGGTGTGCCATCGGGCGCTTTTTGCTGCTTGATGCGCTGCTGTTGAGATCTGCGCAGTTCCTTCGCAATATCAGCGGCCAGCCTGCGCCGCGACGCCGGTGACAATGCCCCGATAAGCCCCGCAAGTTTGTCGTCAAAAGGCGTTAATTCACTCATCCCATTTACTCACCAGCTCGCCATTGATATAGAGCTCTGTCGGACGGGTGACAGGCTCCGGCAGGGGCGGCTCCGGGGCATAGCTGACGTGTAACGCGCCGTTTTCCTCCCGGACAAGGGTACGCTCAGTCAGTTGCAGGCTGATACTGATATCAACATTATCCCCGTCGTTTAAATCCATCTGGAATCGATAGCCCTTTTTGCGCCCCTCATCGAGCGTGCAGATATCCGGCTGGTTTTCTCGCAGCCACGCCGCCACCGGCACAAAAATCAGGTCGGGGTCGCCGACAAAGTCACACACGATCACATTCAGCGTGTATTTCTTTTCATGGGACAGTGAGGCCGCGAGACGCGCATCGATATTCCCCTCATCGGCAAAGATGCGCATCATCTCGGGGTTATTCATGAGCTGCGGGACAGCGTCATTCAGCGCTTTGCGCAGGCTTTTCATTTTCTGCATCGATTCTATCCTGACAGTCTTTGATGGTTTCGACCTTAATCGCACAGGCGGTGAGCGCATGCTCCAGCCTGCGAATATCGGCACTCAGATCACCGTTAGTGACGGGCTCGCTTCCCGGCATCGGGCAGAGGCTCACCTTCGGGCAGGCGTTGTAAACAACGGGCGGCGGAGGCGCAGCCGGTTCGGATGTGCAACCGGCGCACAGCATCAGGCAACTTATCGCTGTACCAGCGGCGTAACGTCTCATTTTCATTCATCAGCCTCGTTATGGTTTCTTCCCGCCTTGCCGCCAGCTCACCGGCAACAGCCAGCTCATCACCGAGCCTGACCTGCGCATCCTCATTCACCCTGGCGATTCGCTGCGATACGGCAAGCTGATTTTTCAGCATGCCAATTGTCGTCTTTTGCGCACTGGCGACGCGGTTCGCTTTCTCAAATGACCGGGATAAGTTCTCATTTTCATGTCGCAGCCACAGCACCCCGGCCAGCGCAGCAACCAGAAAGATCACAATGAATCTGGACACCCCCCCTCCCCCTCGATGCGCTGACGGTAAGCAGAGCGCACAGCTTTAAGCACAAGGACACAAATCAGATACAGCAGCGCCGTAAACACCCATCCCGCGCCGACCAGACAGGCAAAAACGCCAGCAAAAATAAGCAGCGACCAGAAGCGACGCAGCGGGGAAGGTTTACGACAAAACACAAAACGGAAAATCTTCATTACCGCATCATTCAGCGGGATACCCTTTTGCCGGTTTCCCTGCCAGTGCTCAAAGGCAGCCACACCGGCGAGGCTGGCAGCAATGCAGACCAGACAGCCAAACAGCGCCCATACGGCAACGAAATTGACTGCCACGCTCTGCGGGTTCGTCAGCCCCATAAACAGCATCAGCGCCAGCAGGGAATCAAAAATCAGTGAGGTAATGTGTTGTTTCATTGAGTAACTCCTTTCATGCAATACGCCAGCTCCCGCGCGCGGCGGTTCTCCAGCCCTTTGTTTTTTGTGCCGTTGACATACACCCAGCGGGTGAGCTGGTCGCACGCCTGCCACCACTGATGACGTTTGATATACGAGACCAGCGTCGACCGGCAGGCCGCACCGGTTCCGACGTTAAACGCAAAACTGACCAGCGAGTCATAGACGCGCGGTGGCATATCCACCGGCACACAGACCGCGAGCCGTTGCTCGACATTGAGCACATCGGCAACGAGATTCTCCGCCGCGCGCTGTTCGGTAATATCCCCTTTCGGGACCACCCCGGCAGTGTGGCCGATGCCCGACGTCCACACTCCCGCGCTGCACTGGTAAGGTGTCAGGCGACATCCTTCGAGGTCGGCAATCAGTGCCAGCCCCTCGGGCGAGGTGTTAAGCAGACGAAAGTCAGGCATCAGCGCGGCCAGCGCCAGCACGGCGGCCACACTGCAGCGTTTAATGATTGAGCTCACGGGCAGCCCCCTTATCGAGTCCGAGTGAGGTCAGGTAGCGATACGTTTTGCGCTTAAACCAGTAATTCGTCAGCGCGGTAAAAATGGCGCAGGCACTCCCCACATAGAGCGCCAGCTTTTCGGGGGACATCGCCCCGAAATACGCCAGCCCCACGGCCAGCCAGTAAGCGATAAACGTCGTGATTTTTTCCACACTCAGTCCCATAAATTCACCGTCTCGGTTTTCGGGGCGCTGTCGGTTTCGGGCAGTTCTATTGCCGTGCCGTGCGGCAGAATAACGCCCATTTCCGACAGCCCCGGATTCGCCTGCAGCACCGTTTCAACGACGCCCTCAGTGCGCCCGTAATACCGGGCGCAAATCGCATCGAGGGTGTCACCCTGCATCGCCCTGACCTTCATCAGATTTGACCGACAATACAGCGCGGCTTGTCCTGAATACGCGCCACAGACCAGCGCATATCCCGCCACAGTTCATCGATAACCGCCTCGGTACTTTCCGCTTTGCGGTCGCCTTTCGCCGTCGCATCGATGCCGCGATAACGCTCAAACAGCGTGGCGCTGGTCATGGCGCAGACGGCGCGGAAATAGTGGAAGCAGCGCACGCTTTCGCCATCGATATCATCGGCAGGCACATCAGCCAGCGTGTCATGCCCTGCGGCCATTTGCTCAACCCGCCACAGGGCAAGCTCCGCATTGGTTTCAGCCATACCGGCTTTAATCGCATCATTCAGGCGCAGCGCGGAAACGGTCTGCTCCAGACGCATCAGCTCGCGCACACGCTTCGGATCCACATCAGGAAAAAAGAAGGTATTTTTTATTACCGGCTCGCTCACGCCCGGTGGTGGTATCACCACGCCCGGCACATCCTGCGGCTCTTTTTTTGGCTCAATAATCACTGTCGTCATGACAACCTCGGGTAATGGGTGGGCGGTGGACGCCGGTCGCAGTCAGGGCAATCAATACCCGCATTGACCGGCGTGCCGCCCGGCTCGGGGAGCGCTCTGTTAACCTGCGGCTTTTGCCGCTTTCGGGGGACGCCCGCGCCGTGCCGCCGGTTTAGCGGCAGGTTTGCGCGTGCGCGGTTTATTCTGTTTGGGTGCGGGTTCTGCTTTGGGTTTCAGCGCGCGCTCGAGCTGTTCAATATCTTTTTTCACACCGACAGTTCGCTCTAACTGGATCGCACGCTGCAGGTGCGCCAGCGCGTCAGTCAGACGGCCAGCCTCACGCAGCACGTAGCCGGTAATTTTGTGCAGCTTCGCGCGCACGATATCCGGCATGTCTGCCCGTTCGGTCAGTGCGATGGTGTCGAGCAGGAGCTGCAGCCCGACAGGCTGTTTCGCATCGAGCAGGCGCTGCGCTGACAGGGCGACCTCTTCGGCCAGCAAATACGGCGTGGTGCGGCGGTGGCCGCCGGTCGGCATGGTCAGGCCATAGGTCATCGCATAGCTGGCAATCTCCAGCGCACCGGCGATGTCATCCGCATCGAGACGCCACAGCATGACGGTCATGACAATGTCATCCTGCGCCCCTTTTCCGGCGCTGAGGACACCCGACACCCACGGCAGATAGAACGGCAGCAGCTCACGCTTTTTATCTGCCTTGCGTTCATTGGAGCGGATTTGTTTTAACGTGCGACAGTCTGCGGCCAGCTTGACGAGCATCTGCTCATAGGCAGTTGCATTGCGCAGCGGAGCAGCAGCCCGCCGCGCATTCTCAGAGGCCGAGACCCGCATCATGTGACGCGCTGCGGGACTCGTCATGGCTTATTCCCCGCTTTCCGGTGCGGCAGGTGCAGTGAAGTCACCGAGATTGATGTTTTCAATCAGGCAACCGGCGGCGTAAGCCTCGACCACATAGTCAATATTCATCGACTCGTAGTTTTCGACGCGGTCCTTTTTCGGCTCCTCGATGATGGCGCGGCGGTGTGCGTCATCCATGAAGTAAATCGACAGGTTATCGAGACGCGTCACCATCAGGGCATTCGCCGGGAAGTACGGCACACGCACAGCAGGCAGGTTGCCGATACGCTTCTGGCTGATGATGATGTCAGCGGCCAGCGTTTCGCTGTTTTCCTGCGCCTTGTTAACCAGCGGGAAATATTTATCTGCCATCAGCTTACGGCCAGTGATAACGACGAGCTCCGGGTCATCCTGATAAATCTCATCAATCAGGTTGGTGGTCGAATCCATCACCAGCGCATCGAGGTTTTCATAGTCACCGTTTTTACCCACGCGGATCACATCGGAAATGACCTTGCCGTCATCATCAGTGACTTTCGACATCACACGCGCTGCAGCTTCATTGCGGTATTTCTGCAGCCAGCCCACCGCGACATCCTGCAGCATCGGGTTCGTTTTGCGGTTGGATGTCTCCGCGCGGGTGATACCGTTGAAACCGGCCATGATGAAATCGAGCGACTGACGCTTGATAATCGCGTCACGGATACGGGTCTGAAAGTCCTGGAAACGCGCCCACAGGTCGAGCTGTTTGTAACGAATATGGAAATCAAAGTTGATTTGTGCGCATTCGTATTTGTTGGATTCGAGCGCAGTGAAATCAGCGGTCTTACGCTCGTCATCGGCGGCGGTGTCCGTGGTGCTCGCAATCGTACCGTTGACGCCGACCCCGACCTTTTCGCCTTTCAGTTCATCGACCGGCACGATATTGATTTTGGTCAGAAACGCGGATGACGCCTGCAGGGTGGTCATCAGGGTCTGCGTCACGGACGGCTCAACGGTGAATTTTTTCGCCACGTCATCAGTGTCGACGCCGTTAAGCTCCGCCACGCGGGACAGGTAGGCATTGAATTTAAATCGGGTATCTTTACGCATTGTTATTCCTGTTTTTCTAAAAAGGGGCATCAGGCCGGGTGACGCGCACCCGGCAGGTCTGTCAGCAGTTGGTCAGCAGCTCGTCACCCGTCCCGCCTTTCGATTTCTCGCGGCGCGGCTGGCGATAGCTTTCGGTGTTATCGAGGGAGCTTTTCAGGGCGTTAAGCGCCTGCGCGCTCTGCGTGGTCTGGCTGGTCACGTCCTGCTTTAGCTGTGCAAAGGCGGTTTCCAGCTCAGTGACGCGCGTTTCGGTGGCGGTCAGGTTGGTCTGTACCTGCTCAGAGACGGCGGTCACCGCCTCATGCACATCAGCAAGACGGGCGTCATCGCTGACCTGTTTGCGGCTGAAAATCGATTTGACCTTGTCGGTCAGGCTGTTGAGCATGGTCTCGGGAACATCCTCGAATTCCAGCTCAGCAAGGGAGGCCACCGAGAAGAGGTCGCCCGGCTGGTCTTTTTTACCGGCGAGCGGGTTTTGCGTAGCACGGCTGCAGAATTCAAGATATTCGGTGCCGAGGCTTGCCGGATCATCGGTCACGGCGAGACCAATCAGATAGCATTTACCGTTATTTGAGAAATTCGGGCGAATTTCCATGGAGGTGTAAACCTTCTGACCGGCACGCACCATGCTCACCAGTTCATCAAGCGGGGCAATCCTAGCAAACAGCGCCTTTTTGCCGTTCAGCGCAGAGTCATCACTGATGATTTCCGCTTTCACTTCGGTCACATCGCCGTAGCGTTTAAACGGACTGTCAGGCCAGAGGCTTTTGATGTGTTCGAGGTTAATACGGCAACCATAGACGCGCGGGTCAAAGGTATCCGCCATGTCCTGAATGTCATCACCGTTGATGACACGGCCATCGCAGGTGTCACCCTCGACGCCGATGCGAAACCATTTAGAAACTTTCTTTGCCATTGTTCAGGTGTCCTGATGTTGGGTTTTCGGTTCGGGTGTAGTGTCCCGACTCCACCCCGCATCAGCCACCGCTTGCAGACGTGTCCCCCCTGACACAACAGGGGGTTAGCGATAATGCCCCGCTATTTCCTTAGCCTTGCCCCGTATTCACTGACACGAGGCAACCATGACCATTTCAACTGACCTCTCCCTTTTGCACGACCCGCGACGACAGGCGCGCCTGCTGTTCTGGCAGGGGTTTTCCGTGCCACAAATCGCCGACACGCTGCAGGTCAAGCGCCCGACCGTGCAGAGCTGGAAACAACGTGACGGCTGGGAGGAAACCGCCCCGCTTAACCGCGTGGAATCCACGCTCGAGGCGCGCCTGATTCAGCTTTATGCAAAGCCTGACCTGACGCCGCATGATTTCAAGGTCGCTGATTTTCTGTCACGCCAGATGGAACGGCTCGCGCGTGTCAGCCGCTACGGCCAGACCGGAAACGAGGCAGATTTAAATCCCAACATTGCCAACCGCAACAAAGGCGATCGCCGCAAGCCAAAACGTAATTTTTTCAGCGATGAGGCTATCGAAAAGCTCGAAGAGATTTTCTTCGATCAGTCCTTTGAGTATCAGCTCAACTGGCACAAGGCCGGTATCGCGCACCGTATTCGCCACATCCTCAAATCGCGCCAGATTGGCGCCACGTTTTACTTTGCCCGCGAGTCATTGCTGCGCGCCCTGAAAACCGGACAAAACCAGATATTTTTGTCAGCCAGTAAGACGCAGGCTTACGTGTTCCGAAAGTACATCATCGCCTTTGCCCGCATGGTCGACGTCGACCTGTCAGGCGACCCGATTGTCATCGGCAACAACGGCGCAGAGCTGATTTTTCTCGGGACCAATTCCAACACGGCGCAGAGTCATAACGGCGACCTGTATGTCGATGAAATTTTCTGGATCCCCAACTTTCAGAAACTGCGCAAAGTCGCCTCGGGGATGGCGTCACAGTCGCACCTGCGCACCACCTACTTTTCAACCCCCTCGACGCTGGCACATGGCGCCTATCCGTTCTGGTCAGGTGAGCTTTTCAACCGGGGACGCAGCAGCGCCGCCGAGCGTGTCGACATTGATATCAGTCATAAGGCGCTGGCCGGGGGCGTGCTGTGCCCGGACGGGCAGTGGCGGCAGATTGTCACCATCGAGGATGCGCTCGCCGGGGGATGCACGCTGTTTAATCTGGATCAACTGAAACAGGAAAACAGCGCCGATGATTTCCGCAACCTCTTCATGTGTGAGTTTGTCGACGACAAGGCATCGGTATTCCCGTTCGAGGAGCTGCAGCGCTGCATGGTCGATGCGATGGAAGAATGGCAGGATTTCGAGCCGTTTTCTGACCGTCCGTTTAACTGGCGTCCGGTCTGGATTGGCTATGACCCGTCACATACCGGCGACAGTGCAGGCTGTGCGGTACTGGCTCCGCCACTGGTTGCCGGTGGCAAGTTCCGCATCCTTGAGCGTCACCAGTGGAAAGGCATGGATTTTGCGACGCAGGCCGAGTCCATCCGCGAGCTGACCGAAAAATACTGCGTCGAGTATATCGGCATCGATGCGACCGGCATCGGCCAGGGTGTTTACCAGCTCGTGCGCTCGTTCTTCCCGGCGGCGCGCGCCATTCGCTACACGCCGGAAATGAAAACCGCGATGGTGCTGAAAGCAAAAGACACCATCAGACGCGGGTGTCTGGAATACGACGCCGGGGCAACCGACATCACACAGTCATTTATGGCTATCCGAAAAACCATGACCAGCAGCGGGCGCAGCTCCACCTATGAGGCCAGCCGCAGTGAAGAAGCCAGCCACGCGGATATCGCATGGGCAACCATGCACGCCCTGTTAAACGAGCCGCTTTCAGCCGGTAGCGGTATGCATTCAACGTCAATTCTGGATATTAACTGACATGAAAAAACAACAGAAGAAACCTGCCACAACGACCGCCAGCGCACCGCAAAAAATGGAGGCGTTCACCTTTGGCGAGCCCTCCGCCGTTCTGGATCGCCGTGATATCCTCGATTATGTCGAGTGCATTAATAACGGTAAGTGGTACGAGCCGCCGGTCAACTTCTCAGGTCTGGCAAAAAGCCTGCGCGCCGCCGTGCATCACAGCTCGCCGATTTACGTGAAACGAAATATTCTGACAAGCACCTACATCCCGCACCCGCTCCTGTCACGTCAGGATTTCAGCCGCCTCGTGCTGGATTATCTGGTCTTTGCTAACGGCTATCTTGAGAAGCGCATGAGCGTTACCGGCCAGCTTTTAAAACTGGAAACATCACCGGCAAAATATACCCGCCGGGGTGTTGAGGAAGATGTTTACTGGTACATATCGAGCTTTAACAACCCGCACCCGTTCGCACTCGGCTCGGTGTTTCACCTGCTGGAGCCTGATATCAATCAGGAGCTGTACGGCATGCCGGAATACCTGAGCGCACTCAATTCGGCCTGGCTGAATGAATCCGCCACCCTGTTTCGTCGCAAGTATTATCAGAATGGCGCGCATGCGGGTTACATCATGTACGTCACCGACGCGGCGCAGAGCAGCACTGACGTCGAGTCGCTACGCTCTGCGATGCGGGATTCAAAGGGACTCGGGAATTTTAAAAACCTGTTTTTCTACGCACCCAACGGGAAACCGGATGGCATCAAGATAGTACCGCTGAGTGAGGTCGCCACGAAGGATGACTTTTTCAATATTAAAAAGGTGAGCGCCGCTGACCTGCTCGATGCGCACCGCGTACCGTTCCAGCTCATGGGCGGCAAGCCGGAAAATATTGGCTCATTGGGGGATGTTGAGAAGGTGGCGCGGGTGTTTGTGCGTAACGAACTGACCCCGCTGCAGGAGCGTTTTAAAGAGATTAACGACTGGCTCGGAATAGAAGTGATCTGCTTTAAAGATTATTCGCTCGATCCTGATTAAGGCTGTTAATTGCCGCCTTTAGGCGGCATATATTTCATATTACAATGGGTTATTTAAAACCATTAGCTCGAAAAAAATATCACCCATCAAGAAAAAGCATTTGCTATCAAAGATGAAGTAACACCCAAAGCTAATGTTGACAGAACAGAAAACATAAAAGCCCAGATATTTCCAGACTTCTCTTTTTTATAATCCTCCACAACCCTTTCATCACCCTTGTTCAATAATAAATATGATAGCGGTGTATATCTATCAATGGAGGATTCTATAGCTCCGCCTAAGAAAGTGGCTATTTTAGATGTAAGCATAAACGACGCAAAAAATAAAATACCATATTGCAAAACCTCCAGATAGTTAGAGTTAGGAGTTAAAACAACAGGCACATTTTTCATGAAGAAGTAGGTTATTAACACACCATTTGCAAATGATATCACACCAGGGAAAAAATGTGATACCCTCTGCATTAACTGTAGTGCTTTCAGTTTACTGTCACTCTTCTTACAGCCCTCAATCCATTCTTGCGCCGCCTCAATAAAGCTTCTAGCAATTACATAATCCGCGTATTCGACCGAAATATCTGCCGTCGGGCCATACATAAAACCAAAGAACCGAGACCTTATAAATGGTGGGGTATCCTCTTTAATCTGTTTCATTAAAGCAACACGTGAATTGAGACGAACCGTTACTTTATACTGCTGAGGAGTTGCACCACCTACAGGTAATATCGAAAAATTATATTCCATTAACACTGTCAGAGTTGGACTGGTAATGCTTTTATTATAAATTCTGAATCTATCGAAAGAAGTAAACTGTTCCTTCCGCTCTTTAGTGTGAAAAATAGTAATGGACTCAGTCTGAGCAATTATACGATGAACACCACATAATTGAGATATTTTATGATGAATTTGATTCAATTCATCGAAGTCAATAAGCAAATCCGCCGCTGATTTAAATGATATCTTTTCTGTTTTACCAGTAATATTGTGGTATGCCTCTTGATACATTTTAATCTTGAGATCCAACTCCCTCGAAGGAGATAACGCTACAGCCCCCTCGTTCATCTCTGACTCATCTCTTTCTATCAGACTCATCCTATTGTCCTTTCTACGAAATTAAAAATATCTATAATACTGATGAATCAATTAAAATGTAAGAAGATTTTAATCCGCGCGCAATGCTATCCCCGCCACGCCTGCCCGCTTCATGGGTCGGTTTTAATGCAGTTGCATGAACACACAGGATCCGCGCCAGCTCTGGCGGCGCACGACCAGAACGGGCATCCCCGACGCATGCAAAACAATGCACCTGTTGCATGCACGGCTAAAAAACGGGAAATTCGCGGGAAAATGGCATAATAAAACCGGCTTTAATCGTGCCGGTTGAGGTCGGTCTCTACGAGAGGCTAACGCCTCACGGGGCTCGTTGTTCAACCCCGCTGGCACTGAAAACAAGTTTCAGCACCGGCGGCGTTTGCTAAGGTCGACGCGGTGGTGGCTTCGCCATATTTGGTGGCCGAAACACCTCAATTTTCGGATTGCTGATATCGCTGTATTTGCGGTGATTATCCCGGACGACACCGGCACACCCGACCAGTTCGTCAGGTGTCAGATTCTCGTTAATCATAATTTGTTGCAGGCGATGCACAACGGCCATCAGCTTAATGTTATGCGTTGAATGTACCGGCGGCACTGGCATCATTCGCATATGACTCATTTTAACCACCCATTCTTTTTAGCATATGCGACCAGCTTGTCGGAATATTGCCAGACACCATCATCAGCGACGTAAGCCCCACCCGAAACGCCGTTAAGCGTTTCATATCCAATAGCCAGCCCTAACGGGTGTAGAATTTCGTGATTAATCCTGAAAACAAGCCCTTTCTCGCTTAACTCTTTCCAGTTCATTAGGGACATACCGCACTGGACATCTGGCATCATTAACTGAAAACTCAGCATCACATAATTTTCCGCCCATTCAGCTAAATCAGTAACGTTTGTCACCCTCACTGATACACGTTTCCCGGTATATCCGTTTACTGGTTCCCATTCATGCAACCCGAGAATATCACCGTTAGAATAATCGCGGTCATTGAGACGAAATTCAGCACGTTTTTCCTGAGATATCACCGCGTTAAAATGCTCAGGTGCAATTTTTAACTGATGGATTTTGCTCATTAACTCTACTCCTCTTGCATTGAGAATCCCGGCCACTCATCAGCAGCCGCGTATTTGAATTTTTTATCGCCATAAATCACCGTTGCCCCACGCGCCAGCGCTTCAAGCTCCCACCGTTCCGGGGTAATGCCCTCCTGAGCCAAATCGAAACGAATTTTCGCTATACGATCCCTTTCTGGTTTTGTCATCCTGGCTGATGGCGCTTGCTCGCTCGTTTTGAGTGGCTCATTGCTTCTTTGCTGGCGATTTTTGCGAGGGATGCCAGCTTTTAACGCGCCATTAAGCACCTTCATGACGTCTGGCTCATTCCAGCCGATAACCCCGCGCTCAATCAGATTTAACACCGCTGCGGCTTGCTCAGACGGTGTGGGTGTCATCACTGGAGTATCACCGCTGGTGAGCGTTCCACAGTTATTGACAGGACTCCGAGGCGCGGCAGAGCCGCTTTTTAAGGTCAAGGGCTCAACGGCCAAAACCTTTGAAACAATGCGCCACTCTTCGGATCGCGTTACACGGATATGACCAGCGCCGAGGTGAGGGGCATAAATGCCGACCACTCTCTCGATATCTTCCTCATATTCGTTGACTTCATCAGTCACCTTACGGGCGACCCTGACGGCCTGCGCATCACGAGGCATGTTTGCCCCACCCTGCGCGATGATATACAGGTCAAATTCGCCTTCATCAGCAGCAGCCCGGACAGCCTCGACCCGGTCGTCAAATTCACTGGCGATACTCACGCCGCGCGGCAGCTTGCGCAGTTCACGGTAAGCGCCCATTGTCGGCAGGCCAATTGGTTTAAACTGCGGGATGCGCCATGTAGACGCCCATGCAGTCACAGCTGCAGCCGTATCTTTCAGAGGCTTGCCGGTGTCGTGGTCGAGCTGGCCGTCGAGTGCGTAGCCGTCGATATTTTTGGCAATGTATTTAGCGATATAACCCGCCGCACCGCCCTGATTAAGATGACGTGACTCAAAGCGCTGCTTTGCCGCGCCCTTTTCGTGCCCGTCCTCTTTGAGGGCATAACGACGCATAATTTCGTTAATAGCTTTACGTTGATCGGGTTTGCAAAACAGCATCATGTGCCAGTGTGGCGTCCCGTCGTGGTGCGGTTCGACGACACGCATCCCGTAAACCTCTAAATCGTTATCTTTGAAAGCGGTGCGGATCAGGCTCCAGATTCGGCAGAGATAGCGCTGGCCGTCTTTGGGGGTAAATGCGGTTTCATTCCAGCCGTGATTGAGCTGCACAGTTTTGCTTTCACCTTTGCCGACCTGTCGGGTCGGGTGATACTTCGATGGCGTGGTCAGCGTGATAAACATCCCCACGTCACCAACGCTGGCCGCGTAGCGCTCAATCCCGGCGATAGTATTCATAAGTTCCATACGCCGTATTTCAGGGTTAGAAATACTCCCCATGACCTTACTGATGAGGTCGATACGTTCGCCGGTGACTTTGTTTTCCAGCTCGCAGGATTTCAGGTATTCGAGATTAGCCAGGCGGCGCGCGTGCACATCGCGGATCGCCATTTTGCTTGCGTAAGGTGAGCGGTCTTTGTTGACCTCACCAGCCGCAATAAGCAGCGCCTCGCGCCAGCGCATCCGCTGCGCCTTGAGCTGGCTGACCCACCACTCATCTTTTATCAGACGGGAAATAGCAGAAAATGCCATGCGGATCGTCATCTGACCCTTACGGTATTTTTTCCAGTACATCGGGGTGAAGTTAAAAGCGCGAGCAATACCGGCCACCTGACCGTATAAATGCGCCTGCGCCTCATCGGTGAATAAAGTTTCTTTCCTGCCGTGCGCCTCCTCCAATGCGTCGCTCAACTCCTCGTATTTGCTCCAGAGTTGAGAAGCAATTCTGGCCGCAAATTTCTTAAGCTCTTTGTCATTCATATCCGGCAGGCGCGCATACTGGTCACGCTCGGACAAAAAACCAATCGAGGCGGATTCATTCATCCCGCACAGCTCATTAACACGCTCAAGACGCGGCAGCAGCTTGCGCTCAAACGTGTTTTTGAGGAAATACAGCCCACCCAAAGGGCTCTTAGTGCGGCGGATGAAGTTATAACGCGAGGTAAACAGCGTTTGCAGGAAAAACGGCAGGCGATCAATCCGGTTTAAAACACCTTGCGCTTGACGGAGTTCGGCACGTGTAAGGGGTCTGTCGCGGCCAACTGCCTCGCGGGATTTGTTCCACGGATAAGCACCGACAAAACTATCACCGGTGCTCTTAAAAATTGGTGGGGGTGGTGAAGGAGCTACGCGGCCACGAGTCATAATCGTCATGACTCGCACCCCGTATTAACTAAACAACACTCTGAGGCAGCATCAAGAAACGCTTCTACAAATTTAGCTGCAGCTTGCGGGACTATTGCGTTACCAAAACCGCGCAGTCGCTCCACCCTTGCGGATAACCCATCAAGAGTCTCGCCATAACCGGCAGGTAGCATTCTAACTTGGCCATCTGCTCCCTCGTCGGGTCTCCATTCAGACCAAAAGTGTGAAGCCACATCTGGCGATAAAGAGTGTCGTTTCTCATCCTTCCATCCTTTCTGTAAAAAGACTTGCTCAGATTCCCCGTATCCTTGCCAGCTCGCGCTGTTACAGTCGCCCACGGTCGCACCGAAGCAAATTCGCTCTCTTTTGTGGTACGCGCCGTCGATTGCAGCAGGCAAAACTGCCGCTGCGCAGGCGTAGTTTTCTTTTTCCAGCTCAACGAATAAATCATCGAGCCAGAATTTGTTAATCGCCGCTCTAACTTGCTCTCCAAACAAGACTGGAGGGCGATACTCAATGATGAGCCGGGCGAAAGTCGGCGCGAGGTGTCGGGGGTCGTTTTGAGCGAGTTGTTTTCCGGCTGTGCTGAATGGCTGACAAGGTGGGCTTCCGGTCCAGCAATGGAAAGTGTCTGGCACACCAGCGAGGCGCAAAGCGTATGACCATCCGCCGATTCCGGCGAAGAAATGGCACTGCTTAAATCCTTTAAGGTCTGATGAGGTAACATCGGTAATACTCCTGTCATCAACGATTCCATGCGCAATTAACCCCGCATCGATAAGATTGCGAAGCCATTGCACAGCAAAAGGATCATATTCGTTGTAATAAGCTGTCACTGGTTTGCACCGCCAGCCATGAAAGCATCTAGACACTGCTGACCCAATTGCTCAACTTGCACGTTTAAATCTGCAAAGCGGCGCGCGTCGCCTGTCAGGATGCCGTGTAATAACAGACCAGATACTAGCTTGGAAATTGTTGGATAATAACCAATAACACCGAGCCACTCTTTACCGGCGCTCTTTCCTGATTTTGCGGTTTTCTTTTCCTGCAAAATAAATTGAAACTGGTCACTAGTGACGACGAAACGGTCGCCCACCTCAATATAAATTGACATTATTTACCACCTTTCCGATTTAATTTTTTTAGTTCACACGCGCAATATGTAGATTGTTCAGCCATGAATTGTATTAATTCATCCGCCGTGGTTATTTTCTTGCGATAAATAGCACGTTTGACAATTAGGTCGACAACATCAGAAAACAGATTTAACTCATTCGAATAAATAGCGATAACTGACCCAACCATAACGCCAGATTCTTTATCACTTTTGAGGTCAGACAGAGATAAATCACCATTTTTGAGAACGACAACTTTTAACCAGCCATTGAGAATCACAGATTTCAGCACAGACATTAAACAGCCTCCCCACAGGCGAGACCTGCTTTATGAAGTACCGTTGATTCCTGACTGAGTAACTCGACAATCTCAACACGCCCCAACTCCTGCGTAACGATATGTTGAATCAGTTTATCCAGATGAGATGAGAATATAGTCGCCGCGTCGGCCTGCGCTTCTGCTCTGGCCTGCTGAAGCAATAAAGAAAAGTTGCTGCTTTGCTTTTCCGTTCCTGTAAGCATGACTTTCTCCAGACAAAAAGAAGTCCCGCACAATCAAGTGCGTTTAAAATTCGTATTATTTAATTAATGCAAATATTGCTCAGGCTTGACCGATGTTAATATCGTCGGCGCATACTCAAACAGGCTAAACAACTCACGTAAAGCACGAAATAATCTTTCACGCCAATAACATGATTCTTCATTAATTCGCCAGTAAGGCTGATTAAATTCAACCTCACTCAATCCTGCATGTAAAAACAAAGACCGCCGTTGGCTTACCGTTAGAAAACTAATATATGAAGACTCACTTGAACCAACCTGACGACGTTTAGAAAAAGCAGCACGCAATTCATCGATAGCGAACACCAGACGCTCCCGGTCTACATCATTCATTTCTTCGAGACGCATCGTTGCGTGACGCTGTTTTAACTGCGCGTGGAAACAGACAGTCAGTCGATCACGTTCCATCATTTGATTGTAAAAATCACAGCTATCCTGCCAGCGAGGCGCGGCAAGATATTTACCAATCAGACTACGCAATCCTTCTGGTTGTTTGTCCACAATGGCAAGAGTCATAACCGTCATAACGATAACCCTCTGGATTTTATGAAGCGTTTAGCGATGGCAAAAAATCCCGGCTTACGGGTGCGGATAATGATGCCTTTACGTCCCTTACCATGAGTAATACTGAACGTCATTGGCTGGGGGCTTTCTTTACGCAGTAATTGAGCTATACAGCGAGGTTCTTTCATTAAGCTTCCCTCCTTATGCCCGTCCACCCAAACCAAGCCACATCAGCCAACCTTCACGAATTTCTTTCGGGCGACTTTCATAGGCAAGTCTCATCCCATTATTCCAAGCTGGTAGGTAAACCCAGTATTCTCCTGCCCGACCTGATGTCGATTGCGGATCTGTCATTTCAACTACCGGTAATTTCCCTTTTTCAATCATTCCTCTTACTGCTGCAGGGGTCTTACCAATAAGCTTGGCAAACTCTTGATAGGGGACGGCATCACTACTACTGACAATTTGTTTACTCATCTGTTAACCTTTCATCTAGATCTAACCAATGGGTTTCAATGTTCTCTAATGTGCCTTAATGAAACTTAGAAAAACTTGAAACATAGTAGAAGATATAGTGATTATTAGAGGATCTCGATAACATGTCAACAGCAATCAGTGTAAAGCTGGCTCTCATACGTGAGTCAGAGAGGCTAAACAGGAAGCAATTCTCTGAAATTACTGGAGTTCCTTATAGCTCATTAACCTATTATGAAAGCGGCAGAACGATCCCCCCGACGGACGTCGCCATGAAAATTCTTCAACATCCTCGTTTCAGCAAATACACACTTTGGTTTATGACTGAACAAATATCACCAGAAGCTGGGCAGATTGCACCGGCTCTCGCGCACTTTGGGCAGCAGACAACAACATCTCCCCACTCCGACCAGAAAACTGGCTAACCATTTACGGCGCTTATTTGTGTAGTAAATGTACAAAGAATTTTTGTTATTTAAATCAGGAAATTGAAGTAAGCAGTAACATCATCGGGAGGCTTTATGTCTATTAAAAAGCTCGATGATGGTCGATACGAAGTGGACATCAGACCTGCAGGGCGCAACGGAAAGCGCATCCGCAGGAAATTTGACAAGAAAAGTGAGGCTGTAGCTTTTGAGAAACACACTCAATACAACCATCACGATAAAGAATGGCTGGCTAAACCGACAGATAAGCGGCATCTGTCTGAATTAACAAAAGTCTGGTGGGATCTGAAAGGCAAGCATGAAGAACACGGAAAATCCAATTTGGGTAAGATTGAAATCTTTACTCGGATTACTGATGACCCTTGCGCGTTCCAGATAACCAAAGCGCTTATTAGCCAGTACAGTATGACTCGCAGAGGGCAAGGCATAAAACCAGCCAGTATTAACCGCGACCTTACCTGCCTGAGTGGTATGTTTACTGCGCTAATTGATGCTGAGTTGTTTTTTGGCGAACACCCTTTCAGAGGGATGAAAAAGCTCAAGGAGCAGAAACCAGAAACAGGCTATCTGACGCAGGAAGAAATAACATTGTTGCTTGCCAATCTTGACGGGGACAACAAGAAAATCGCGATTCTCTGTTTAAGTACCGGCGCTCGATGGGGTGAGGCCGCGAAACTGAAAGCTGAGAACGTAATACAGAATCGGGTGACGTTCGTTAAAACAAAGACGAACAAACCGCGTACTGTCCCTATCTCTGAGGAAGTAGCTGTAATGATTGCGGGTAAAGGTTACCTGTTCCCTAATGCCTCATACCCGAAGTTCAGGCGAACAATGAAAGATGTAAAACCAGATCTACCGGACGGGCAAGCAACTCACGCATTGCGTCACAGTTTTGCTACCCACTTTATGATTAACGGCGGGAGTATCATCACCTTGCAGAGAATACTGGGACATTCACGGATAGAGCAGACAATGGTCTATGCGCACTTTGCCCCAGAGTACCTTCAGGATGCTGTTTCACTCAATCCGCTACGTGGTGGTGTTGACTCCCAGAGTGTCCACACTATGTCCACAGTAGGGTAGTTTATTATGGCTTTCAGTGGTCTTGCGTGCCGCGCAAACCCGCATTGCACCGCTGAAAGCCTATGTTACCTATCCTGAAAAACGCCCTTACGCAGGCTTATTTTTTGCCTGCCGTTTAAACTCCCCCGAATATCCCATTTCAAATCACGATTATCAGGCGAAAAAAAACCGGGCATTACGCCCGGCTGATTAGGTGATTAAAGATTAATGTGCGGCTTCTGGCTTGTGCTTTTGCGCACTCTGGAAGCCATAGGTCAGCTCATTTTTCTCTTTATCCAGCGCAACGGTCACCTGGCCACCATCCACCAGCGAACCGAACAGCAGTTCGTTAGCCAATGGTTTTTTCAGGTTATCCTGGACCACACGCGTCATTGGACGTGCGCCCATTGCGCGGTCGTAGCCTTTCTCTGCCAGCCAGTCACGCGCTTCCTGACTCACTTCCAGAGAGACACCTTTCTGATCCAGCTGAACCTGAAGCTCGACGATAAACTTATCAACAACCTGATGAATCACCTCGGTAGAGAGATGATCAAACCAGATAATGTTGTCGAGACGGTTACGGAATTCCGGCGTAAACACTTTTTTGATTTCGCCCATTGCATCAGTACTGTTGTCCTGATGAATCAACCCAATCGATTTACGCTCAGTTTCACGCACACCAGCGTTGGTGGTCATGACCAGCACCACGTTGCGGAAATCCGCTTTACGCCCGTTATTGTCGGTCAGCGTACCGTTATCCATCACTTGCAGCAGCAGGTTAAAGACATCCGGGTGCGCTTTTTCGATTTCATCCAGCAGCAGTACCGCATGCGGATGCTTAATAACAGCATCGGTCAGCAAACCGCCCTGGTCGAAACCGACATACCCCGGAGGCGCACCAATCAGGCGGCTAACGGTGTGGCGTTCCATATACTCGGACATATCAAAACGCAGTAGTTCAATGCCGAGTGCTTTGGACAACTGCACCGTGACTTCAGTCTTACCGACGCCAGTTGGTCCGGCAAACAAGAACGAACCAACCGGTTTATGCTCGTGTCCCAGACCGGCACGGCTCATTTTGATCGCTTCAGTCAGCGCCTCAATGGCTTTATCCTGTCCGAATACCAGCATTTTCAGACGGTTGCCCAGGTTTTTCAGCGTGTCGCGATCGCTCTGCGAAACGCTCTTCTCCGGGATCCGCGCAATGCGGGCCACAACGGACTCGATATCCGCCACGTTGACGGTTTTCTTGCGCTTGCTGACCGGCATCAGACGCGCACGCGCGCCCGCCTCATCGATCACGTCAATCGCTTTATCCGGCAGATGACGATCGTTAATGTATTTCACCGCCAGTTCGACCGCTGCACGCACCGCTTTAGCGGTATAGCGGACGTCATGGTGCGCTTCGTATTTCGGCTTCAGACCGTTGATTATCTGCACGGTCTCTTCTACCGATGGCTCAGTGACATCGATTTTCTGGAAACGGCGCGCTAACGCACGATCTTTTTCAAAGATATTGCTGAATTCCTGATAGGTTGTGGACCCTATCACACGGATCTTACCGCTGGAGAGTAGCGGCTTGATCAGGTTAGCCGCATCCACCTGGCCGCCCGATGCCGCACCCGCACCGATAATGGTGTGGATCTCATCGATAAACAGAATACTGTTAGTATCCTGTTCCAGCTGTTTCAGCAGCGCCTTAAAGCGTTTCTCAAAATCACCGCGATATTTGGTGCCAGCCAACAGCGAGCCGATATCCAGGGAGTAAAGGGTGCAATCAGCCATGATTTCAGGCACATCACCCTGGACGATACGCCAGGCGAGGCCTTCAGCAATGGCGGTTTTACCGACACCAGACTCTCCCACCAGCAGCGGGTTGTTTTTTCTGCGACGGCACAGTACCTGAATGGCGCGCTCCAGCTCTTTGTCCCGGCCAATGAGCGGATCAATTCCGCCCACTCGGGCAAGCTGGTTAAGGTTAGTCGTGAAGTTCTCCATACGGTCCTCCCCGCCAGCTTGCTCTTCGTTATTTGGCTGATTCCCAGAGTCAGAAGACTGACTGGGTTCGTCTTTGCGCGTGCCATGAGAAATAAAATTCACCACATCAAGACGACTTACTTCATGCTTACGCAGCAGATAAGCCGCCTGAGATTCCTGCTCGCTGAAGATAGCGACCAGCACATTTGCGCCGGTAACTTCATTGCGCCCGGAGGACTGAACATGAAAGACCGCGCGTTGCAGTACACGCTGAAAACTCAACGTTGGCTGCGTGTCGCGTTCTTCCTCACTGGCAGGCAATACAGGTGTGGTCTGTTCAATGAAGGCTTCGAGTTCCTGACGGAGCGCCACCAGATCCACAGAACACGCTTCCAGCGCTTCGCGGGCCGATGGGTTACTGAGCAACGCCAGTAACAAGTGCTCGACGGTCATAAACTCATGTCGGT
>OFDJ01000283.1_pt1 | contig 23890 bp, 27 predicted proteins | sample 1520901 | NCBI WGS metagenome assembly OFDJ01 (sample SAMEA2699035, study PRJEB24076) | metagenome | biome: Human gut stool | place: Spain | collected 2012-11-19 | reverse complement strand
GTTTGAGTTCAAATTCATTTGCTTTTAGCAAAAATTTACGCTCTTATGTGTCTCCCGCTCATAGAATCTGAGCAAGAATTCTTATATCAATTTTTTGTAAGGAACGTATTGCCACCTAATGAACTAAATAGCAAGCAAATTCTTAATTGCCTCCATATAAATCAGCACAGTTTCCTCCATCTCAGAAACAAGAATAAATTCATCCGCACCATGAATACGATAATCCATACCAACCTTCTCCGGTCCAAATGCAATTATATTTTTTAATGATTTTGCATAAGTTCCACCGCCGATTACCATTGGTTCATTCTCTGTATCTCCAGTCACATCTACATATGCTTTATATAAAGCATTTACAAGTGGTGATTCTCTTGGATAAAATAATGGATCTCCGATTTCTAATATCTCAATACGTCCATTTTCGTCTTCTAATTTGTCTTCGCACATTTTACGGACATCTTCTGCCTTCAATGTCACCGGTACTCGGATATCAATTGTGCATGAAATAACACCATCTTCTGTCTTAACTATTCCATTACAAAATGTCAAATCACCATACTGATCTGCTATTTTTAGTCCTACACCTGCGCCATCACACGCAGTACCGATATGCGTATTATAGAACTTCACAAAATCATCTTCAAAACCTGCCTTTTCAAGACACTCACATGTCACACCTGCTGCATTTACTCCAAGAGTTGGGGTACTTGCATGTGCCGGTACTCCTTTTGCATAAATGCTGATTTTTCCATTTTCTTCTGTCAATTTATATTCCTGGAGTTTTGTTTCAGCAAATGTTTTCTCAAGTTTTTCTTTCAGACCAGCTTCACTTGGAATCACTGTTGTACATGTATCACATACAGCATTTGAAACAAATCCACCATTCATGGAAATGATTTTTGTATTTTTAGAATACGCCATCATAGCCATGTGTCCTTTTTCACCATGGATACATGGATAGCTTGCATCCGGAGTAAATCCACAGGATAATTCTTCTGCCACCTCATTATAGTGCTCCATACATTTTGATCCATTTTCTTCATTACATCCCATAATGAGACGGACACGTTTATTCATTTTAATTCCAGAATCACGCAACAATTTCATTGCATAAAGTGCCTCTATAACCGGACCTTTGTCATCCGTTGTTCCACGTCCATATACATAATCTCCATCTCTTGTAAGCTTAAATGGATCATAATTCCAGTCTCCACCTACCGGAACAATATCAAGATGTCCTGCGATTCCGATGATTTCCTCGCCCTCTCCCATCTCTGCATATCCACAATAATTGTCCAGATTTACTGTTTTAAATCCAAGCTCTTCCGCAATCCTAAGCCCTTCTTCCAGAGCTTTTGCAGGTCCCTCACCAAATGGTTTTCCTTCCTCTGGTGTCCCCAGCTGAGAATCAATTGCTACCAATCTCCCCATATTTTCCAACATTTCTTCTGTCAATGCATGAATTTTTTCTTTCATTTCTCTATTCCTTTCTACTTGTATTTTCCCCTTTGAATTGCAAATATTTTTTATTATAACAAATATCCACATGCTTTACAATTTCCGGCAACCTTTTCAACACAAATCCATTATTTTTCTACTCATTTCCTATCTCGAAAATCATAATTCGTTCACGTTTATTGTCTCCTTCAAACAAATCCATACACTCGATCTCGTCAACAAATGTCAATTCATCTACCGTCATCAGATACGCAATATACTCATCTGACGGATAGTAGAAAAACAACAACATTTGTCTTGGTTCTGCATAATATGATTGAACAATTCGAGCTATTACATTTCTCAATATTTCTATTGAAAACGGATTGAAGAAAAACATCCTGTCTTCTTGTTTTTCTAATGAATATGTTTCTGCTTTTTGAAGTAAAAATTCGGTTCTTGAGCCGGAAACGGCAGTGTCTTGATTATTGCAGGCATCTTTGTAAATCCGTTCATCATATTCTATTCCGACACTTTTACATCTTGTCTGATAAGATAAGAAAAAATCAACCCTGCCCTTTCCGCAGCCATAATCGATCACACAATTATTTTTCTTGATATACCCGCTGTTTGCCAGTCTCTCAAGTACACAATATGGCGTAGGTTCATACGGATAGCAATATTGGTCTGCTTTTGTATCATCTCTGCCACTTGTTTTTATTTTTAACAACTTATCCCAATTATACTCATTTACATTCGACATTTTTATTTATTTCCTTTGTGTAAAATGGAAAAGCTTTTGTATAAAGTAAAAAAAGACTTTACACTCTCTGCCTTTATCGTAAATATTATAGCATAGTGTAAAGTCTCTTTCTATTATCCGCGTGTACTATTTTTTATCACGCACACGCTCTCTGATATTCTTTTAATTTTTCTTTTGCTTCTTGATTCAAATATTTCGGCACTTGAATTTCCACTGTCACATACTGATCTCCATGCACAGATGCATTTTTCATGGAAACAATTCCTTTTCCTCTTAATCGAATCTTGCTTCCTGACTGTGTTCCTTCTTTAATCTTGCACATCACATCACCATACAACGTGTGTACTCTTGCTTCGCCTCCGAATACTGCTGTTGTATATGGAATTTGTATCGTTGTATAAACATCAGAACCTTTTCGTTCGTATCCAGGTTTATTGGCAACTGTTACTTTCAAGAACAAATCTCCTGCTTCGCCGCCCTGAAATCCCGGCTGACCTTTTCCTCGAAGCCGTACACTTTTTCCGGTATCAATACCGGCCGGAATGTGCACTTTTAACGACTGACTGCTTCCATCTGATGGATTTTGTAATGTAATTATCTTATCACAGCCAAATGCCGCCTCATCAAATCCTACTGTTACATCTGCGTGGATATCGGAACCTTTTTGTGGTGCATTTTGATAATATTGCCCGCCAAAGCCCTTGCTTCCGCCACTTCCAAAGCCTTTGAAACCACCGGTACCTCCGCTTCTGAAACTGCCAAAACCTTTGCCGCTTTCATCACCATGGAAGATATTTCCAAACATATCATCAAAAATGTCTCCCATGTCACTGCTGTTGAAATGATATTCGTGATAAGCGCCATTCGCATCTTGATATGCTCCGCTGTAAGAGCCGCCAAAACCAGAACCATAATTTCCTGCATTACCTTGATATGCTCCATTTGGTGCACTTCCGTCAAATGCTGCATGACCAAACTGATCATACATTTTTTTCTTTTCTTCGTCACTTAATACATTGTATGCTTCTGTAACTTCTTTGAATTTCTGTTCTGCTTCTTTATTTCCCGCATTCGTATCAGGATGATATTTTTTTGCAAGCTTCCTATAAGCTTTCTTGATCTCTGAGGCACTTGCACTTCTACTAACCCCTAATACATCATAATAATCCCTCTTTGCCATTCATATCACCTCCTGATATTTTTTCAAAGCATTGCTTTAACAGCATCTATCAACTTATTTCAAATCAACAACACGTAAAATTTTTCTTTTATTTAGAAAAAGCTCCCCAGGACTTCCCAGGGAGCTCTTTTTATCCTATCCCTCAATGGTTACAAAGTGGTTCGCTTCCACTTCTTTCTTCTCCTCTTTCTTCGGGATATCGAGTGTCAAAATACCATTCTCAAATTTTCCATGAATGTCATTCTCTGTAACGTCTTCGCCTACATAGAATGTACGGCTTGTGCTTCCTGAATAACGTTCCTGTCTGAGATATTTTCCTTTCTTCTCGTTATCGTCTTTTTCAAGACCTTTCTCTGCACTGATAGTCAAATAACCATCTTTCAATTCTACCTGAACCTGATCTTTCTTGAATCCTGGTAAATCTACTACCAATTCATATCCATCATCATGTTCCTTAATATCTGTTTTCATTACATGTGCTGCATGTTTTCCATACAACTTTTTCTCTACATCCGGGAATGAAAAATTCATCCAGTTATCCCAATCGTTCCAATCATTTAAAAAGCTTTCTCCAAAAATACTAGGTCTTAACATAAGTCATCTCTCCTTTTTTTGAATCCATATATGTTAGCACTTTTGATTATCAAAAATGTTGTGTTCTTGAACTTTCGGATCTGAGTCTTTCTCTTTTATTTCCCTCTTCCTTTGTTCTAGTTGTACTATAGCACCTATTATTAGCACTGTCAAGTGTTGAGTGCTAATTTTTTTGTGAAGATTTTGTGAACGCCTTGATTTCTCAGTGCACCAGTTTCCAACTTACCGCCTGCTGCCTTGCATCCACAAATCTCTTATAAATACCTTCCTGCTTCATTAGTTGCTCATGTATTCCCTGCTGCACAATTCGTCCTTTGTCAACAACCACAATCTGGTCTGCATGTCTGACTGTTTTTAATCTGTGGGCAATCATAATAATCGTTTTTTCCTTTGTAAGTGCATCTACTGCATCCATCAGCTCCTTTTCATTCTCCGGATCAACATTTGCCGTTGCTTCATCCAATATGACGATTGGCGCATCCTTCATAATCGCTCTGGCTATCGAAATACGCTGCTTCTCACCACCGGAAAGTGTGGCTCCTCCTTCTCCGATCACTGTGTCATATCCATTCGGAAGTTTGCTGATGAAATCATGACAACATGCTTTCTTCGCCGCTTCCACCACTTCCTCATGACTTGCATCCTGGCGTCCGAATTTAATATTATTCTCAATGGTGTCTGCAAACAAATACACCGACTGAAACACAAATGAGAAATTACTCATCAGACTGTTCATGCTGTAGTCTTTTACATTCACACCTCCAAGTGTTACTTCCCCGGAATCCACATCCCAGAACCTGGCAATCAGATTGCAAAGTGTTGATTTTCCTCCACCAGATGGTCCAACGATTGCTGTCGTCGTTTTCTGCGGAATAGAGAGCGATATATCATCAATGATCTTCCGTTTGTCATAAGAAAACGAAACATTAGAAAGTCTAATATCGTAATTTTCCGGCTGTATTTCTTTACCGTCGATATCCATGGTATCCAGCTCCAATATTGCATTTGCTTTATCTACACATACGCTTACCACATGTAAAAGAGATGAATAATTTCCTGCACATTCCAGACTGGCATAAAGCATAAATGCTGAAATTGTCATACCGATCGCATAGACCGCACTCATAGTTCCATTAATATAAAAATATGCACTGCAAGCCACGATCACAGCACCTGTAATTTTTGTTATCACACTTTGCAGAAAATGATAGGGCACAAACAGCATTTCCATCTTTGTATTGATCTTTTCACATGCTTCATTTGCATCATTTAATCTTTTCGCCTGTTTCCCAAGCAAGTTATATGATTTAACTTCTGATATTCCCTGCAGATACTCCATGATCTGGTTTACAAGCTCCGTATCGCATACCACTTTTTGCTCTGAATCTTTTTTACCCGCATTCTGCATCACAGAATTGACCCCAAAGAAAATAAGTACTCCTGCTGCAGCTATCAGTCCGATTCTCCAGTCAAAAATAAACAGCATAAGAATGATCATTGATGTTTCCAGAATTCCCTGCATTGTCAGCATAACCACTCTCGCAGCCACATCGCCAAGTATTTCCATTGTATTGGTTGTAATGGAAGAAATTTCCCCGATACTATTGGAATTGAAATACCCCATCGGCAGATATCGCAGATGTTCTGCAATCTTGATTCTCATAAAAGCACTTGCATTATATCCTCCCTCTGTCTGAAGCACTGTAGAATATCTCTTGCAGATTACGTCGACTACAATTGCAAGAACCATAATCGCAACGGAGCCTCCAATATATTTTCCTGTCGGTTTCCCACTCAGCAGACCAATCAGTATGTACATAATAGCCGGAATCTTCATTGCTGAGGCAAGAGCCTCTATGAGTCCGATCACTATCGACAGTTTAAATTTATTGCCATTTTCCCTGCCTGAAAAACGAAAAAATTTTGCCAGAATTCCAAACATATCATTCTCCCTCCTTCACCGTATCTTTTACAGAAATATGGGCATCCCACATTTCCTTATAAAGCGGGCATGACATCAGTAGTTCCTCATGTGTACCATGTGCTGTTACATTTCCATCATTTACAACAAAAATCTGATCACTGTCCTTAATGGTAGATAGCCTGTGTGCAATTACAATCAGGGTCTTCTCTGCTACCAGTTTTGCGATAGAATTCTGCAGAATCGCCTCGTTTTCCGGATCCGTGTAAGCAGTTGCCTCATCAAGGATCACAATTGGAGCATCCTTCAGCATCGCTCTTGCAATCGAGATACGCTGTCTCTCGCCTCCTGACAGATGTCCTCCTGCACCCCCTACAACCGTATCAAATCCGTTCTCAAGCTGCATGATAAATTCATAGCATCCGCTTTTCTTTGTCACCTCGATGATCTGTTCATCTGTAGCCTCCGGATTTCCCTGTCTGATATTTTCACGTACCGTTTCATTGAACAGATAATTATCCTGTGCAACATATGCAATTTTCCGATTAAAATCTGCAAATGCCAGTTCTTTGACATCAACTCCACCTATTTTAATGCTTCCGGAATCCGCATCCCACAAGGACGCAATCAGCTTTGCGATGGTCGACTTGCCGCTTCCGGAAGGTCCTACGATTGCATTTACCGTTCCTGCTTTCAGCTCCATAGTTACTCCGTGCAGGATTTCTTTGTCGTGATAACCAAATCTGACATCTTCAAGAGTAACGGAGTTATCTTTTGGAACACTTTTACTTTTCTCCGGACGTTCAAGCTCCGGCTGTTCCAGAATTCCTGCCACTTCACCAACAATCACTCCGATCTTGCCAAGATCATCTGTATAGGAACCCACTGTGATCAACGGTCCAACGATTCCAAGTGATAAAATAATGCAGATGACAAAATCTGAAATCGCAAGTGTTCCATTGGCTACATAATGTGCCCCAAACGGCAATACCGTAAGAAGCGTATAAGGTGTGACCACCATCATCAGTCCATGAAAGATCGAGCACCGTTTCATCCAGGAAATAAAGGAATCTGCATATTCAAAAGCCGCTTTTGTAAATTTGGCATAAGAACTCTCTGTCTTTCCAAATGCCTTGATCACTTCGATTCCGTCAATATATTCCACTGCCGCATCATTCAGATCTTTTGTTGTCTGAACCGTTCTCTCGAAGCTTGGTTTATAATCCAGCATCATTCCAAAATAGGAAAGAAATCCCACTATAACCGGCACCAATGACCAGAGTGCCAGTCTCCAGTCTGTCAGGAAGAAATAAATCAAAATCACAATCGGTGCCAGCAGATTGGACGTGAATTCCGGGACAATATGCGCCAGTGTTGTCTCGATACTGTCGATTCTTTCCACCATAATATTTTTAAATGTACCGGAAGGTGTGTCTTTCACATAGCCAAGAGGTACCCGCGCCAGCTTGTCACAGCAGGATTTTCTTATATTTGCAAGTACTGCAAACGTTGCTTTATGTGACAATGCTGTCGAAAGTGAATGAAGCAGTTCTGCAATGATAAACGATAATGCAATCAGAACCGCTTTTGCAAGATATATTTCAAACTCCTTTTCACCACTTAAAAACAGCTTAACTACATCTGCAATGATAAAATACGGAAAAATCTTAAAAATCACATTTCCTATTGCAAGTAACACACTCCACACATAGGCAATTCTTTTTTGTCCGGCCCACGTCAGGATCCAGCTGACTGCCGACTTCTTTTTTTCTTTCACATCTTTTCACTCCTTACGTTCGTTTTATTGTTTTACCTTCTGTTAGTTCACGCTAACCGATATATAATAAAATAGGTGGTCTACTGGCATCAACCACCTGATATTATTATCCTGTCTGAACTTTATTCAGAAATCCAGAACCTGCAACACATATAATCTATTCCGGATTCTTACATCAGTTATACCGGAAACTCAATATTCCACAATCGTTCCCAGCCACCTGTATTAAATTCTTTCAGTTGATGAACATTTTTCTTTGCAGTCTCCTTGTCTATATCATGCTCAATGATCTGAAATACTGATGAAAAAAATCCTGTATAGATCATATGCATAAGACTTTCCTCTACAACCGGTATTTCTACGCCGGCCTCCTTCATTTTTTCCATATATTTCAGACTGGACTTCATTTCCCGGTCTACCATATTGTGTATGAATAATTCAAATTTTCCACTGTCTCCGCATTTTAACAATAATCTGAAATTATCATAATGATCATAGATATAATCAACCATCTGCTCCATCCCATCACTGGATGTATCCGACATATTCCTTGTCTGATCACTGGCAGAAAGCTTTTCAAACTCCTCAACGATCTGGTCATAAATCTGATAAATATGTTCCATATAAGGATCCGTCAGTGCATCAAAAAGTGCCTCTTTCGTCGGATAATATTTGTAAAATGCGCCAGTAGTAAGCCCTGCATCTTTTACAATATTTCTTAAAGATGCTCCTGTCAAACCATCTTTCAGAAAATGTTTTCTGGCTGTATCTAATATATTTTTTTGTGTATCTTCTGCTTTCGTCGACATTCTTTTCGTATCCTCTAAACTTCTTTTCAAAATATAACGCTGCTATATAACACTGTTATATTTTAACTCATTACAGGAATTTGTCAAGTCTGCTGTTTAGATTTTTTATTTTCCCTTGTATTCAGTTTCCACTTAGCAGATACTGGTCCTATGTCAAGAAAAAGTACAAATTAAATGTTCATAGATCAGAAATCTGTATCTCTTTCTAAGTTTTTCAGCATATGGCATCCTTTTCCCTGTCTTCTTTTGTTCGATACCGGGACTAACTGTCATACCATTTCTGGAAAGAATCTTTCGGAATCCGTTTCCAGTAATCTACCACTACGACTTCCATATTGTTTTTGTTGATCAGGTCATAAACAACGGTGTCATTAATCTCAAGAATTTCAGCTATTTCTGGTACAGAATATGACCACGCTTTTAATTCCTTTCCTGGCTCTTCACCGGTCACCTTATGATATTTAATCTGATTGGCATACCATTTTTCAAAACTGGCGATATTGATTCGCATCTTTCCGGCAATCTCTTTAGATTCAAAAACATTTTTATGTACCAGCCAGTATCGATCTGTCTTTTTTAATCCCAGCAGCTTTCCCATTTCCGGCACTGTCATCCATGTTTTTATTCTTCCAGCTTATCCAGCCAGTCATCAAAACTCTTTTTGGAGATACGATACTTCCCGCCATCCAACTGGATCCAGCGAAATTCTTTCTTCTTTAAAAGATTATAGACTGTCGGTCTGCTGACTCCCAATATCTCCTGTAATTCCTGAACTGTATAACATCTTTTTTCTAACATATCTTCATCCTCTTTTCTATAAAATATGTAGGAAAAATAATTCCTTCATATATCGAAAGGGACAGCACATGTTTAACAGCGGTCAAAAATACTTTTTTTGCATTACTTTTTCCAAATCAAAAAAGAGCATACGGATTTCTCCATACACTCTATAAAAAGTTCATAATTAAATACACCTCTGTCTCTACAACAAAATATTTTTACTTAATGAAACTGAAATTTATCATATTTTACCAAGTAATTCCACAATCCCTGCTACTACAAATGCAACCACCAAATACAGTACAGTAGCCGCCCCTCGTTTTACCAACACAGTCTTCCAAGGCTTTACATACGGAATTCCTTCCATACCATCTATATGCCAGATTCTGCTGTGCTTCACCCATAATCTGTCAATCACAATACCATCAAACCAGTTCATGACCACAAGAAAAAGACAGGCTTGAAGATATGCCGTTTTAAAATCCATAACATGATTCCAAACAGAAATAATCAAAATCAGAGCCACAAATATAATAATACAAAATGGTATCATAAACCACTTTGACCTTTTCATCACAGTTTCTTTATCAGCAATTCCACGTTTCTGTGCTTCTTCTATATATTCTTTTGGATAAAAATATAAACAGTTACGCCCGTCGTTCCTCACTGCACATTTTATCAGTGATGCATACAGCAGACAGTACAATACATTTTGCAACAATAATAACATTTTTCTGATACCTTCTTTCAAAATACCAATTCAGGTAATCTATCTGTCTCAATAATTTTTTTGAGCATTCTGGCAAATCCTTCCGGATTTTGGATTTGATACTGCATATGGTTAAATCCCTCAAAAACGGGAAAGTTACCGTGTATATAGGTCTGCATCACTGCATTTCTATATTTAAAATGTTCTTCTATACTTCCAAATTCCCAAAATGTATGTTTCTGCAATTCTTCTGACAGTTCTGGAAATGGTTTATCTTCCAAGCTGTCTTCTCAGATTCCCATATGTCAAGTTCTTCCCTGCCTCTATAAAATAGGGTTTAATTTTGTCATCGTCACACCACATGATTCTCTTTAGTATCTTTTCTTTCATTTTCTCTGCAACCGGCATACTACTTTCCCCAATTACTCCCATTGCATGGAAAAACAAGATGACTGGATTTGATTTATTTCCTATTGTTTTAAATACCATACTTATACCTTCTATCTATTTTAATCTATCTTTCTGTACTCTTCCATTCAGCAACAGCATTTCTCACCCGCTGGTCAATATCCAGCCGTGCTCTCTGGCATTCTTTCGGATACTTTCTTGCCGCCTGAAATGCCAGTTTCATAAAGATTCCAGAACCAATTGGCAGCATCGTCTTTAACATACTCTCCGGAAAAACGAAATGGGTCGCATGCTCGTAAATAACAGACTCCAACCTGCATGTGTGGGGACGCTCTTTCATACGCAGCTCCATACGGCGTATATATTTTGCAGTATCCCACAACACATCATCTTCAGCGCCAATCAGCAATAATGTTCCATGAATTTTTTCAATCTTGATCATTTCTTCTTCTGTAATTGGATGAGCTGTTTCTGAGTCATCAAACAATTTTCTCGAATTAATCATATCACCGGTCCGTTTTGTTTCTTTCTCAATCACGTGCCAATAGTCCGGATGTTTATAACAAAACGGCATATACGGAAGCGGTTCACCTTTATAAGAGAAAAGTGATTCTCCCTCAATCGGCCATTCCTTACAGCCATCTTTTTTCCCCTGCATAAACCCCTGCCAGATAAAATCACTCGGTGTCAGACCTATTGTCAATGTAAGATCTTCAAAATAAGAAGCGGCAGTTAAAGCAAGTGTTCCTGTAGTAGATGCCCCGACAATTCCTATCTTCCGATTACCATGTGTTTTTAACCAACTGATTGCTTTTTCTATACGTTCCAGCGGATAATTATGATGTCCATAATCCTTTTTTGCCGGAGACATTGTCATCACATTCACACCAAGTTTATGTAACCATTTTACGGATGTTCGTGCCAGATAATCTTCCGAGTCATCTCCGATCATTGCAATCATTGCACAGTCTGAGTCGGTTTTACATTTCCAATATGCACCATAAAATCCATCTGTTTCCATTTCAAAATGTCTTTTCTGCATCTGCATCATCTCCTTAATATCAGTCACATTTCTCCAAAACTATTATTTTGTTCGAGATATTCCGAACAGCTGGTATTTTACCTATCACACAATAAACAGGCATAAGCTCTTTCATTCCTTCAACAAGACTGACTTCCTGTTGAACAGAAAATCCCGGCACAATTCTTTGCAGTTCTGTTCCGTTCTTAACTCCCCATGTGAATTTTGCATTGCTTCCCTCTATGGATTTTTCTTTCACATGATTTACAACAAAAGGTGACATGGTTTCGACCATTACTGTAACTTTCTGAAATGATTTATCAATAATAGAAAACATCTTCCTGATATCTTTCTCATACAAATACATGGTAAGTCCTTCGATTATTACCAGAATATTCTTACCGTGATAATCGATATCATCTATGTAGGAATCATCCATTGCAGACTTTGCAATCTGATACACCGGATCAGTTTCGGTAAGGAACTGGCTCCTTATTTTCATTGTTTCCGGAAGGTCTACATTATACCAGCGCAAATATTTTCCCTTCATCCGGTAGCATCTGGTATCCAGTCCGCATGCAATATTTACGACAACTGTATTTTCATGCTTCTTCAAATATTGCTCAACCATCCGGTCTAATACAATTGTTCTTGCAATCACACCATAGTTCATAGCGTTATCTTTATCTGCTATAGAAAAGTCATAGTCCAGCTTTTCCACAAGTTCTACTGCAATCTCATCTTTGATCTTTGCATTTTGTTTTTTTGTTTCTTTTGCTCTTGCATACAGGGTCTGTACCATCGTTTCCGGCACACCTGTCACATTCACTTTTTCTTTCATTATCTGTCGCCTTCCACTGATTTTTTTACTTCTTTTACCCACTCTGCACTATGACAGCAAAACAGTTCTTCATGCTGCATGTTGTGTCTCCGAATATCTGGATTTTTGAAATAAGTCCAATATCTCTTTTCATATTTTTTACCCATCTTTGTAGCGTAAAACACATGGATAGTTGTTCCCGGCACATCAATTCCATGCTGGACTTTTGTAACCAGATCCGAATAGAACTGATTATAAATACTCTGTTTTGTAATCCACGGATTTCCTCCTTTACCGATTCCAAACATATTCAAAAATCCATTATATAATTCTTTTTTAACCTCATCTGCCTTATTCAGTTTTTTCTGCATAAATTTCGGAAGAGCACCTGTATGTATCATTTTATACATGAAAGGGACTACCATGGATGACTTGAGTTTTGCCACAAGACGACCTGCTTCGTCCATATCACTGCTCCCAATAATGCCATGATCTATATGAATTCTTTTTCGCTGAATCAAAAGGGATACAAAACTTCCACCAAGGGAACACCCATACGCTGCTTTAATTCTTCCACCATACTTTTTCTTGATTTCCAGCTCAATCTTTTCACATTCATCTTCCATTGAATAAAATTCTGTTTTCTCATTTGGATCAAATCCATCATAAGAAACTGTTACCGTGTAAAAATAAGAATGTAATCTATCCAGTACATGTTCAAAGCTGCTATACAGGCAACAGGTACCAGGAAATAAAAATATCACTGGTTTACTACTGTCTCCACTTTCATAAAATTTCATATCTGGCCTCCTTTAGTTTTTTTATATAAGCATAAAATTGCTTATGCAGCTCCCTCTGATTTTTCTTATAAAGCAGTCCATTTTTCTTTAAAAACTCAAGTCTTTTACCTCTGGCATAAATACCCGTATCATAACCAGTTTCTGCAAATAAGACCGCATACAAGGATCCAATCACACCTGCACCATAAATCAATATTCTCATAGAAATCCGTCCTCTTTTTCATTTTCAAAAAAACTTCCAGTGCTCATGTTAGTAATATCTAACTCTCATTTTCTAAAAAACCGTGTGAAAACAAAACTGTAATTTCACACGGTTTCTTTTCTTATGCATTCAGTATATCACTTTTACCTGGTTAATCAACCAAATTTTGTCTTCAAAATCGTACGTTTCTGTTCACTATCCGGCATTTTCTCTGTCGTATCTGGCACTTCATTGCCACTATCCAGCATTTTTTCATAGTATCTGGCACATTTTCATCGTGGTCAATGCTGCTTCATGACTTTTCGGTGTGACACCTGCGCAGCAGGAAGCAATGACTTTTACTGGAATCTCCGGCAGATATGCCTTAATTAAAATTGCATTGGAGACAACACAGATATCAGTGCAAAGTCCGACCAATGTAACGGTGATATCTTCTTTCTCTGCGATTTTTGCAATCTCGTCTGCAAGAATTTTTGAACCGAACGTTGGCTTGTCAATCACTGTTGCATCTTTTAATGCAGTTTTCACTTTTTCATTGATCTGCCAGCCCTCTGTTCCCTTCACACAGTGCACAATCGGAAGATTTTTTCCTTCCTGTGTCTCCAGATAATTTTCCAGATGTGTGTCTCTTGTTGCAAAAATGTCTTTTGTGTCATACTTTGCAATCTCTGCCACTACATTATCCACGATAGCCACTGCCTCTTTTGTTCCGAGCGAACCGTCGATAAAATCATTCTGCATATCTACCACTACTAACAAATTTCTCATTATCTAAACCTCCGCTTTTGTTTATATTCCTTTTCTTATTCTAATGAAAAATAGAACTTCTTATACCCAAGCCGCTGACACAGCTTTGTCAAATACGGCTGGTCGAGCCTTGCCTGCTCCAGGATATCCTTCTGTGCAAACACTTCCTCTTTTGTGCCGTCTGCGAGCACTTTTCCGTGCGCCATAACAATCACACGCTCGAAACTCTCTGCCACAAAATCCATATCATGTAAAATCGCAATAACGGTTTTTCCCTGACTACTCAAATCTCTGATCATTTTCTGAATGTTCTTTCTGCCTTTCCAGTCCTGTGCGATCGTCGGTTCATCAAGTATGAGCACTTTCGTATCCATCGCAAGAACGGATGCGATTGCAACCAGTTTTCGTTCTGCCAATTCCAGATCATAAGGATTTTCATCTGCAAACTGTTCCAGCCCAACCAACTTTAATGCTGCAACTGCTTTTTCCCTTGCCTGCTCTTTTGTCATTCCGATATTCTGCGGTCCGAACATGACTTCATCGATCACATGATATTTGAAAATCTGGTCGTCCGGATTCTGGAATACATAGCCAATCTCCCCTGCCAACATTGCAACGCTCTTTTCTGCTATATCACTTCCACCGTAGTAAATTCTGCCGCCTAACGGCTTTAACAGACCTTTTAACAGTTTTACAAGAGTCGTTTTTCCTGCGCCGTTCTGACCGATGATTGCAGTTGGCCTGTTGTCAATGGTAAGATTTACATCCTGCAGGATCGGAACATTTTCAACATATTGAAATTTCAGGTGTTCGATGTTGAAAACACTTTGCTCACAGCTTGCAGTCTCCTCTCTCGCACTTCTTGTTTCTGCATTATGGTCTAATGATTTTTTCCCCAAGCCAAATACGTTCTCCTCAGGAAACAAATCTTTTAACACCAACGCATCCTTAAGCGAAGCCGGATAACATCCATTGTCCTTCTTCACGCCAAATGCCTGACAGATTCTTGTATAAGCCGGTGGATTCACCCCATAGCTCTGCAAATCTACTCTTGAGAAAATCTGTTCCGGTGAATCGAATGCAATCTGTTTTCCCTGATGCAGCAGCAAAATCCTGTCACAGTATTCTGCCAGTTTTTCCAGTTTCTGTTCCACCATAATGATCGTGATCCCTGATTTGGTGAGCTTATCGACCGCCGCAAAAACTTCCTCACTTCCCGCTGGATCAAGCTGTGAAGTAGGCTCGTCTAACACGATTACTTCCGGTTTCATCGCAAGAATACCTGCCAGTGCTACCCTCTGCATCTGGCCACCGGACAGATCAAACGGATTTCTGTCCCGGTAATCCGCAATATCCAGCAGTTCCATCACCTCATTGACACGGCTTATCATCTCTTCTTTCAGAACACCGAAGTTCTGCAAACCAAATGCAATTTCTTCAAAAACCGTTTCTTTTGCCCCGGTGAGCTGGTTAAACGGATTCTGAAATACCAGACCGACTTTCTGGCACAGCTTTGAAACAGTCGTTTTTGCTACTTCCGTGTCCCCGATCAGAACTTTTCCTCCGTAAGCCCCTTTGAAAAACCCCGGAACTAGACCATTGAACGCCTGACAGAGCGTACTTTTTCCAGCTCCATTCTCTCCGATAATCCCAATAAAAGAACCCTTTTCTATTTCAAAATCTAGCCCATCCAATGCAAGCTTTGTTGTATTTGGATAGCGGTATTTTAAATTTTCAACCTTTATATATGCCATAATTTTTTCTTTTTCCTTTTTCCATATTCAAGAATGCCTCTGCATTCTTGCTGCGAGATGCGCGTCATGCAATGCATGACATACTTCTTCTGCGTATCTCTGCAATCCTGCCGGAGGCTATATCAGATGGAGGATTGACTCCCACCACTGATACTGATTTGTTACCTGCCACCTACAGAGGTGGGAGTCATCTCACATCTGATATACATTTTCGGGTTTGCAGCATGACGATTTACAGCATAATTCTCACCACAATAGCACCTGCAGTCAGCACAGCCAGCACAAGGCATAACATGCGGTCGGAGATTTTCATTTTTCCTTCCCTGAGATAGGTCTTTTTCCGACCAGACTCAAAGCCCCGGATTTCCAGTGCAATCGCACGCTCTCTTGTGTTGATGAGTGAACTCATGACAACCGGAGAAATTAACGGAAGAAAAGATTTTGCCCTGGTAATCAGATTTCCCTCCGTCTCAAGTCCACGACTCTTCTGTGCATCCATAATCGTGTTCATTGTGCCACTCATCTGCGGTACAATCTGAAAAACAGAACTGATGACATATCCGAGCTTCGGCGAAAATCCGGCCTGCTCCAGATCCTCTACCAGCTCTGTCGGCTTTGTCGTGAGTACAAACACCGCAAATGCCAGCAGCATATTTAAAATGTTGCAGCTGATGCGAAGTGCATACAACATTCCCTCCTGATAGAACTTTAATGGTCCTAACTGAAACATTAAGTTTACATTTTCATGGTTAAATAAACCATGTATCAAAAATATGGTAAGCAGAATTGTAAAAGAAAAAGCAATCAGCGGAAAAACCTTTTTCATAATTTTCCCACTGATAAGCATTACAAGACTGATTCCAATAAATATAGCGAATGCCCACAATTTCCCTGCGATCAGCGATGCGGCGATTGCCGTTAAGATATAACACAATTTCGTAAAAGGATGCATTCTGGTCAAATAGGTATCTTTATCCACATAAAGGCTGATACTTTTCATCTAAATCACTCCTGATATAAATTTTCACTTTTAGTCTAAACTCTCGACACTGTCGTTCACATCATAAAGAGCAGTGAGTTTTTTCGGAAGTCCTTTTAAAATTGCAAACACAATTAATATCGTAATGATCTTATCCGGTACATCAACAATAACTTCATCTAAGAGAGAGCCTAATACAACCGGAAAATTTGCTGCCTGTGTTGCTGCGAATACTGCATCGCCCCAGACATTTCCTGTTGTACCACCCCAGAAAAGAACATTTAACGGAGTAGAAATCAATACTGCTGCAAAACCGCCGGCCAAAGCAGTCAGTAATGCACCACTGATTTTTTCCATTTTGCCAAGACGTGCCATAATACCAACGACAAGACCGATGCCAAGACTTGTCAGCGCATAAACTAATGAAATGGAATCACCGGTTGTAAATCCATAAATCAGGTTATTGGCTGCTCCACAGATTGCACCGATGATTGGTCCACCAAGTGCGCCACCGATACAGGTTCCGATGGAATCTAACCACAATGGTAGTTTTAATACGGAAGCAAATAATTTTCCAAGGTAGTTGATACCGATACATGCTGGGATTAACACCAGGCTTGCTGTGTTTAATTTTGTTTTAAAAATGTTCTTCATAACATCATCCTCCCTCATTTTCCGCACATTTACTGTCATATTTGCTGTCTCCGATATAAACGTTACTGTTCACTCCCGTGTCAACCGCTACGCTGATTCCATAAAAAAGCAAACAGGAGTAGCCAGTACAAGTACATCTGCTTTCTGAAACATTTTGAGTATCTCATCCATATCATTTTTTAATACGCAGATACTATAGTCCCGATACAACATTGATTGGATTCCCTTCTATAAACTTCTTTATATTATCTGCCAAAATAGAAACCAACCGCTGTCTTGTCTCAAGACCTTTCCATCCCATATGAGGTGTCAAAAGGACATTATCCATAGTATAAAGGGGGCTGTTTTCTTCAGGTGGTTCAGTTTCCTGAACATCAAGTCCGGCTCCTGCAATCGTACCATTTTCCAATGCTTCTATAAGAGCATCCTCATCAATAAGTGCACCTCTTGAAGTATTAATAATAAACGCAGATGGCTTCATAAGTGATAAAGTGTCTTTGTTGATCATATGTTTTGTACTTTCTGTCAATGGACAATGCATGGAAACATAATCACTATTCTTAAGTAATTCCTCAAACGATACATAACGAATACCTTCCTCATCCTCCCTTGGTGTCCTGGTGTACACAAGTATATTCATATCCAACGCCTGCGCAATCTTTATGACTTTTCTTCCAATGTGTCCTGCACCTATAATACCTAGTGTTTTCCCGTTCACCTCAACATGAGGAACCTGAAGATTTCTGGTAAAATTGTCATGGTTTCCACATGCCAGCATCTTCATCTGTACCTGCATTGCAGAACTCAGATTCAATATCATCATGATTGCCGTATGTGCCACACGTTCTGTGCTATATGCCGGGATATTACAGACTGTAATCCCCTTCTTTCGTGCTGCCTCAAGATCAATATTATTATATCCTGTACCTGCTTCACAGATCAGTTTGACTGATTCCGGAAATCTCTGTATCATTTCTGCATTCACAGGCATCTCTTTTGTTACAATGATGTCCGCACCATAAATACGTTCTGTCAGCTGCTGTTCTGTTGTATCATCATATACTGTAACATCAGAAGACAAAATAGAAAAATCCAGCTTCCCATCAAAATTCATTTTCTTTGCATTCAATACTACACATTTATCATTCATACTATAAATTTCTCCACAACCTTCTACTTCATATATCACTCATCTTCCTCAAGTTTCTGTACTCTTCTTTTATATATTTTAGAAAATATCATTAATACTAATAAACATAAGATTTCCACCTGCACAAACATAATAATTCCGGTTGCAATTGAGCCAATAAGTTTATGGTAATTCCGATAGGAAATACTAAACCATATAATCCCTGCCACCACTGCCGCAATACTACTGACTATGATATTTGTCTTGAGATTCGGTTTCAATTTTCTGTCCCAAATTCCATTGCGCATACAATCAATTGAAAGATATAATGCAAGACTCATAAATACAACCCATTCTCCGGCAAGATTCTTAATACTGTCATTCCCAACTATCATTTGTATTGCCATTACAATCAGCAATCCCCAAAAAGCAATCCAGCATCCATTATGTTCAATTTTAAGAAGTTTTAGTTCCTGGCGTTCATCTAAATTACTTTTCATTTTCCTAATTTTCATCCTCTTCATCCTCCCAGAATAAATCATCCAAATGTTTATCTAATACGCGACAAATTTTACGACACAGTTTTATTGTGGGATTATATTCTCCCTTTTCGATAGCATTTATCGTTTGCCTTGAAACACCAACTGCTTCTGCTAAGACCTTTTGCGTCATATCCTTTTGAGCCCTTGCCACTTTAATCGCAATATTTTTTGCCAATTTATGTTCACCTCCATTTATAAAGTAACACTTCTTTTTCATAATGTCAATTATATTTTACTTTTTGTCTTGTATACTAGGACAAGAAGGGTTACTGTTCACTCCCGTGTCAATCACTACGCTGATTGGCACGGAACAGGATTCGAATTGTAGATGTTGCAGATGCGTTAGGTCTTAGTACTGCTACTGTCTCAAAAGTGATTCACGGCAAAACAGAAAAGATTTCAGATAAGACAGTAAAACGCGTCCAGCAGGAACTTGAAAGATCAGGATATATCCCGAATATGGCTGGCAGACGGTATTTTTACTTCAAACGGAAGTCATCTCTGTAAGATAATCTGTTTATAAAACATTCGGTACCACCGTTAGTCCCATCCGAATTGTTTTTTATCTTTTGTCAATACATATTATTTTTTTCTTGCATTTCCTCTTCTCTTTCGTTTATAATAAATCCGAAGAAAAATAATGTAACAAAAGCCGGCTTGTAAAAGCGTGAAATCATGAGGATTTGCTTGTCCTTACAGATTTCACGCTTATTTTTTTGCAATGCCATAAGGAGGTTTTATGAATTCTAGAAACAAACTGGCAGAAATGCCAATCCGCCCTTTACTGTACACGATGGCTGTTCCTTTAATGCTGTCTTTACTCGTACAGTCCCTCTATAACATTGTTGACAGTATCTTTGTCGCCAGATTGTCTGAAACGGCACTGACAGCTGCATCTTTGGTTTATTCGATTCAGTTCTTAATGATTGCTGTAGGTGTCGGAACTGCAGTAGGTCTAAATGCCTTGCTTTCCAGAAAAATTGGGGAACATAAACCGGAAGAAGCATGTCGTGCTGCCACAACCGGACTTTTCCTGATGATTCTTACGTCTCTTATCTTTTCAATGACTGGTATTTTTCTGTCCGATACGATTGCCACTAAAATGGCAGCTGATTCAGAACTTCAGGAACTCTGTAAGCAATATCTTTCCATCAATCTTGTATATTGCTGGGGAATTTTTCTGCAAACTTATGCTCAGCGACTGTTACAGGCTGTCGGAGATACTGTATTATCTATGCTGTCTCTGATTATTGGAGCTGTTTTAAACATTATTCTTGATCCTATTATGATTTTCGGTCTGCTTGGCTGTCCTGCAATGGGAGTCCGTGGTGCAGCGATTGCAACCGTCATCGGACAAACAGCCGGTGCTATCGCTGCTTTACTGTTTAACCGTTTCCGAAATCCAATCATCCACGTCCGTCTGAAGAACTATCATTTCAAGTGGCAGGATGTTGCTGACATCTACCGGGTTGGGCTTCCAACAATCATTATGCAGGCAATCGGAAGCATCATGACATTTGTAGTAAACCGTATTCTTCTTGATGTTTCCGCAACAGCAGTTGCCTTTTTTGGTATCTACTACAAACTGCAAAATTTCCTAATGATGCCAATCAATGGACTGGGACAAGCAGCTATACCTATTGTAGGATATAATTACGGAGGTAAAAACTACCAACGAGTACAACAGACATGGAAGGTTTTACTTCCTACCGGAGCAATCATTGCCTTATGCGGAACTGTCATATTCTGGTGTTTTCCCGGACAGTTGCTACAACTATTTTCTGCAAGTTCAGAAATGCTGACTCTCGGTGTTCCGGCACTAAGGATTATTTCCATTTCCTTTGTGATGTCTGCAATTACAATCCTTTGCGGATATTTTTCCTCTGGCCTTGGAAATGGTATCATTAACATGGTTGGTGCTGCCATCCGTCAACTTATTTTACTGGTCCCATGCCTTTGGATTTTTATAAAAATCTCTGGCATTTCACATGGCTGGTATGCATTCTGGATTGCAGAAATTATTGCATGTATTTACAGTTATTGTATGTCACATAAATTACTAAAAACAATTTGTAAATAAGTAAAATGGCATGAATCTGTCTATAGATTCATGCCCTCTTATTTTTAATCTTCTAATTTACTTTGGTTAATATAATCAATGATCGTTTTACAAATTTCTTGCTTTGGTTTTCCAAGCGCAACTCCCAGTTCTACATATAATAGATTTTCTGCTGTCTGAAAATATTTTGCATCCGTAGCAGTACACTTTTTTCCTTGTGCCAGCCTTGTTTGTTTTCGTTGATAAATCATCTTTATAATAGCAACCAAGGCTTCCGGATCATTTGCTTTTATTGCATCCTTGTAACTCTGCTCTCGCATTTTTTCATTATTTGTCCATGCTGTCGGAATCTCTGGAATTCGCTTGATCAGATTCCATGCTTCTTCTTTTGTCAGACACGATCTCAGCCTTGAATCTGAATTCGAAACCGGAACATATATTTTTTCTTTTTCATCTTCTACCGGCTTCATCAGATAATATAATTTTTTGTTTTTTTTATCCTCGGGAGTCAAATATAAAATATCCTCTATTTTACAAACACCTGTAACTGGCTTACTGACAAAGTCTCCATTTTCATATTTCACAAAACTCTCTCCTTACTGATTCACACTCTTGTTCCATAAAAGTATAGTGTAGAAAATCCCCTTGTATTTCTCTCATCCTTGCAGATTTATTTCTTCAACAATGCTTTTATACTCATACATATACGGTTTCTCCTTGAATTAATTTTATAAAAGCGAGCAGTATCATGTGGTTCTTTTCCACATCATTACACTACTCGCTACATTTTTATTATAAAACTATTCCATTTTTATTTCAAAAGTGGTTTTTGCCAAAAATATGTCTGCTGTTTTTGGTCATTATTACCATGCATTTTTGCATAGATGAATTTCTTCTGAAAATAGTAAAATCAGAATCCCCTTCTACCAAAACTTTCCTTCTTCCAGCACAATTTCACGACATTTCATAATAGTGTGCATAAATTCCACCTTTTTCCAGCAGTTCTTCGTGTGTTCCACGCTCTGCAATCCCCGTATCAGCCACTACCAATATCTCATCTGCATTGCGGACGGTTGATAATCTATGTGCGATTGTAATCGTGGTTCTATCTTTTGCCAGCTCATCCAGACTCTTTTGGATAAATCTCTCACTCTCGTTATCCAGCGCACTGGTAGCCTCGTCTAAAATTAAAATGGAAGGGTTCTTTAAAAATACTCTTGCAATCGAAATTCTCTGTTTCTGCCCTCCTGATAATCTTGTTCCACGTTCTCCTACAAAAGTTTCATAGCCATCCGGCAATTCCATAATAAAATCATGGATATTCGCTCTCTTTGCTGCAGCTATGATTTCTTCCATCGACGCACCCGGCTTTCCATATGCAATGTTATCACGGATACTTCCGCAGAATAAGTACACATCCTGCTGTACCAGACCTATCTGACTACGCAGACTCTTTAAAGTCAGTTCTCTTACATCTTTTCCATCAATTGTAATACGTCCGCCGGTCACATCATAGAATCTTGGAAGCAGTGAACAGATTGTTGTCTTTCCACTTCCCGATGGTCCCACAAGCGCAATTGATTTTCCTGCAGGAATATCAATCGACACATCAGCAAGTACCAGTGTATCGTCATCACTATAATGAAAAGAAACGTCTTCATAACGTACATGTCCTTTTACATTCTCCAGCGGCTTTGCATCCTTAGCATCTACAATCTCCGGTTCTGTCTCAACTACATCTAAGAATCTTCTAAATCCAGACAATCCTTTCTGCATCATCTCTGTTAACTCCACCAGAATCTGGATCGGACTGATAAAGATTCCGATATATAAAGCATACATCGCAAGGTCAGCAGCTTCCATCTGTCCATGTGCGATCAGCCATCCGCCAAATACAAGCGTCATCAGATACATCAGTCCCTGGAAGAATAGATTTCCACTCATAAAACTGCCCATACAACGATAATTGGCATCTTTGGAAATCAGAAATCCCTGATTACTCTTTTTAAACTTCTCCCGCTCAATATCTTCATTTGCAAAAGACTGCACTACACGGATTCCCGCTAATGTATCCTGCAGACTTGAGTTCAAATCCCCAATCTTACGTCTGTTGTCCATAAATGTTGCCTGCATCTTACGGTTCTGTCCATAAGAAAAAATCACCATAAATACTACCAGTATCAAAAGAGGAATTGCCAGTTTCCAGTTGATCAGGAACAAAAATACAAAAGAGCCGATGATTTTTATTAATGAAATAAATAAATTTTCCGGTCCATGATGTGCAAACTCTGAAATATCAAAAAGATCTGACACCAGTTTACTCATCATTTGTCCAGAATTATTCTTATTGTAATAAGAAAATGATAATTTCTCATAATGATCAAACAACTGCTGACGCATGTCACTCTCCATACGTGCACCCATCATATGCCCCTGGTAGCTGACATAATATTTACATCCTGTCTGAATCAAATACATTACAAGCAAAATCACTGCCATCGGCAATAAAGCTTGCAGGATTGCGGCAGAACTCTCCGTAAATAAGGTCTTCGTTAGTATCCGCAAAATCTGCGGAAATGCCAGGTCCACCAGACTGATTACAGCAGCACAGATCAAGTCCAGAAAAAATACACCTTTGTACGGTCCATAATATTGAATAAATTTTTTTAATGTATGCATACCAATCTCCTTTTCTTTCAAATGAATCTGGTATATTATAGCATAAAACAGAGGCGATTGGGAACATAGTGGACCATTTGGGGACGGAGTTTAGTGGCTTTTTTGCTAGCAAAAAAGCCACTAAAC
>OFDJ01000279.1_pt1 | contig 24010 bp, 37 predicted proteins | sample 1520901 | NCBI WGS metagenome assembly OFDJ01 (sample SAMEA2699035, study PRJEB24076) | metagenome | biome: Human gut stool | place: Spain | collected 2012-11-19 | reverse complement strand
TCCCCACCACCAGATTTACTGGATAATTCTTGTATGGCATGTTGTCAGCCGTCTGTGTGGCTACCGAGTGCGCAATGCCATCGGGAACAAACAAAGTAAATGAGGAAGTGATCGCGTTCCGGCCTTTAGGAACATCGTCAATATCAGAAAAAATAGCAATCCAATATTTTGATGGGTCATCGTTGAAAGAAACCTTATGACTATCGCCATGAAGGATGCTATTGAGCTTATAAAATGCTTGCCGGAACGAAAGATTGTCCGCTGCTGCAAGCCTGTAGCCAATAACAATCTCACGAGAAGGGTTACGAGCATACTGGATGAACTCGCCATCTGACTTGCCAATCGTTTGTTTTTCGATTGACTGACTGAGTAGTTCTCGGCCACTGACTTGCAGCGTACTATAACCCGGAATCAAGTCTTCAATGTACTGGCCATCTATTAGCATTGCCTCTGCTGGGTGTTGATTACCATCAGAACCCGTGAAGGGCGTTGTTTCTCTAAAATCATACAAAATTAAAATAGCCCCTTTCGTCGATTGCTAATTCGTGTCATGCGACTGAGCTCTGTTTGCATTGGGTTTGCGGTTGCACGAGCAACCTCTCGGCCGTCAATGTACAGAGGAACCTCAATCGTTTGCTTGCGAGTGTAGTTGACATCAAGATTTGAAGACAAGGTTGCACCTTGTACACTGTTATTAAGCGACTGCAATGATGTATCAAAGGGAGAAGTATTCACTTCCGGCATCGTAACAGCAGCACTGTCAGCAATAGCTTGTGCCATGCTCGAAACGTTCTTTTGGACATTTGAGAACTTGTCAGTAAGCCCTGCATTCAAGCCGTTCATGATGGCGTTACCGGCAGGTATGAGCAGCTTGGCATCGTAACTGATTGGGCCTTTATGCTTGCGAATCCAATCAGCAATTCCACCAACAAACTTCTTGATGCCTTCCCAGACTTTCTTAAGCCCCTTTAAGAAACTGTCCATGATTGCTTTACCAGCAGCCATTAAATCAATGTGTCTAAGCGCATCGAAGGCTCCTTTGATACCGCTAACCACACCATTTACCATGCCAGTAAAACCAGACCATACAGCCTTAGCACCATTAAAAATACTAGTAGCAGCTCCAATCACAATAGACTTTATATTGTTCCAAGCTGATGAAAAAAATGATGTAATGCTGTTCCACAATCCGGAAAAGAATCCGGGAAGTGCGTTCCAAATTCCCTCGGCTGTGCTGACTGTTCCGCTCCATAGTCCTGATAAGAATGAAACAACACTGTTCCATACGCCCTCAGTGGTAGACACAATACCGCTCCATAATCCGCTGAAAAATGACGAAAGCGCACTCCAAATAGCGGAAGCGGCAGATACTGCGCCATTCCAAAGCCCCTCTAAAGCTGAAACCAAAGTATTCCAAACAGTCATTGCATAAGTTTGAATAAGGCTCCAAATACCGGAGAAATACGTAACAAGACCATTCCAGATCTGTCCAGCGGCGGAAACAATGCTGTTCCAGATAAGCTGAAGATCAGCACTTAACTGTGTCCAATTTCCAGTAAGCAAATCAATGACAATAAGAATGGGGCCCATAATAACTGCTTTAAGCATGTTCCAAACACCGGTAGCAACTTGGACAATCCCATTCCAAATTGTCGTCAGAGAACCGCCAAAGGTTGACCATACAGCAGTGGCTACTGCAACTATTCCATTCCAAAGAGTCGTGAAGAATGTGGATAGCGCGTTCCAAACTGCCGTTGCTGCGGTAACAGCACCTTGCCAGATAGCTGAGAGAGTGGTTGTGAATGCTGTCCAAGCAGCTGATGCCGTGGTCGTAATCCCAGTCCATAGATTGCTGAAGAAACCTGTAATGCCGCTCCAAGCTGTCTGAATGCCGCTAATTGCAGATGTAAACGCACCCGATATAGCATTCCAAACAGTTTGCGCAACTCCTACAAGTCCTTGCCAAGCTCCTTGTAACCACGAAACAAATCCCGACCAAAGTTTTTGACCAGTTTTTGTTTGAGTGAAAAAATACACCAGACCAGCAACCACTGCTGCAATCCCAGCAATCAAAAGTACCCACGGATTCATGCCTAAGATCAATCCAAACGCTTTCCATACGCCACCAGCCGTTTTTACGATAGTCCCGAAGTTAGTGATAACGGATATAACGCCTCTAATAGGGCCAATCATTTTGGAAAAAACACCGATAACGCTCGAAAATCCGCCGACGGCTAATCCAATTACTTTGAAGGCCCCGACAGCTCCAAGGATCGCCGCAGCAAATGATTTAACGATGTCGTTAGCAAACGCTGCTTTAACAATAGCTGCAATTGGCTTCAAAACAGCTACTACTCCGCTTAGAGCGCCCTTAACACCGTCAAAAATTGCTTTCCACGGTAAATTAGCAATAAAGTCCCCAACGGTAGTCATCGCTTCCATTGCTGCTACTCCGAAATCTGTAACAGCTTGTTTGATTCCGTTAAATATTCCCGACATTTGCCCATTACCGAATGCCGAATTAAAAGCATCTCCGACCTTTTGAGCAATACTAATCAGATTGACAAATGCAACGTTTACTATACTGCCTAATGAACTCAAAATTGTTTTTAAAACAGATCCTACTCCTTGAAGAACAGAGCTTAATCCGCTCATCGAGTCACCCTTGCCCAAATTGCTTAATTGTGTCTTTATATTTAAGATCAACACTGAGAAAGGCTTTAAAGCTGATAGCATTGCAGGGATTGAAGATGAAACCACCTTGTTTATTATGCTAAAAGATGAATTTATTGTCCCTTTAAGAGAATCAATCATTACCGCCATCTTAGGAAGCCCAGAATCCTGTAATCCCGTATCGATCGCTGTGAGCATATTCGCTAAGCCTTTAACAACTGCGGTTTTAAGGTTGGCAAATGAAGTTCCAATACCAGCTGAATTCTTCTTAGCCAAACTAGCAAATCCATTTTGCCCCTTATTAAGTTCAATGAACTTATTGTTCAGCTGGTCCATCGTGATCTGCCCGCCTTGCAGAGCTTTAAAAAGATCATTTTCAGCAGATTTACCAGTGAAGCCAAACGCATTGGCTGTCTTTCTGAGAGCAATCGGCATTGTTTCTTCCAATGTTCGCCAGCTCATGAGATCAACTTTGCCTGTTGACAGCATTTGAGTGTATTGCTCTAATCCTCGGCTCGCATCAGCCGTACTTGCACCACTTGCAAGAAACGCGTTATTAAGAGCAATTGCAGATTCAGCCGCTTTATTGGCGCCACCAGTTAATGGTGCTAGTTGCTGAGCTGATTTTGACACCTCATCTAAGGATGTTGGTAAACCGTCAATCCCATCGCTTAACGTTTTGGTCGACTTAGCAACATCTTGCGCAGAGTATCCAAGTGCTTCCATAACAACTGGGTATTTATTCAAGGTGTCAAAACGAGAGACTGCTCCAGAAACTGAACTTTTAACAGCATCAAATGCCGCCCCAATAATTTTTGTTACACCTATTGCACTAGCTATTTTTGTTACAGCAGAAGCAAATCCATTAAGTGGTTTGGTCGAATTCTCAAAACTATCTCCTGCCTTTGAAGCTGATTCAGAGATGTTATTGAAAGTACCCGAAAAATTTCGGTCAACGGCAGATAAAATTGCTTCAACACTAAAACTGTCAGCCATGCGCTCCCTCCTTTCTTTCAGATAACGGAATGATTTTGCCTTCGCGCTTCAAACGCTGAAATTCGGCCATCCGTTTTGCAAACACTTGAGCTCTAGTTTGTTTGAGCTCGGTTTTGCTCATCTGTGACACTTCATAATTTGGCTCATAATTTGATCGCACGCTATCAATAGCCGCTTTCTTGTCAAAGAAAGCATCAAAGGTCTGATACTTTGGCTTAGGAGTCTTGCTCCCGGTTGTTGCCTGCACTTGCTGGTTCATCCATGCTTGTTGTGCAATCTCGTTCTGTCTGTCGACTTGCTTAAGCTGATAAGCTTCCATGCGCAGTTCGTATTCAACAAGCGTCATGCGTTCGATTTTCCGAATATCAGAAAAGCCTAGATAGGCAAAAGCGTTTAATAAGATTTCGTGATACGTTTCTTCACTACTCTTTTGAACGCTTTCGTCCTCATCTAGGCCTTCATGTTTTTTGCTACTGCTTTTACTGCGTTAGCACTGTTCATTTCATTTGCAACTTGCTTAAATAGAGAGTCTAAGTCTGAATTGCTGTCAATAAAGTCATCGACTTCATTAGCTGACGGACGTTTCTTAGATGTCACGGTAGCTGAATAAATGGTGTCTGCTAAAACAGCAGCATCGTATGCATTCAGACCAGCTAGTGCCTTTGCAACACCCATGCCAAAGTTAATGCCATGCATGACGGCACCCATATTCTTATCCATTTCGCGAACAAAGCGGACACCAAAGTTGAGTTCGTATTCTTTACCGTTAATGGTTAATTGCATGATTTAAAATCCTTTCTTTTAAGCCGCCCGGGTTTCACCCGTACTGTGACTTTCTTGGGCGACTGATTGACACGGTTACTGGGCGCTGATATTCACCCCATCAGATGTAGGGCCAACGCTAACCCCACTTGGGGCCGCTATTTTGACGTGGTTGTGGTGGTTGTTGTTTCGCCTGAAACGCTCGTACCTGGATCTTTATCAGAATCCCACTGGACACCACCACCGGTCTTGTCAGTATCAGTGACCTTGCCAACCCCAAGGAATACGTAATCGACCTGTTCCTGAGTTTCGTCATCGAGAGTTGTCCATCCGCGTTTAGGTGTGCCATTAACTGAGAATGTGACATCGCGAGTAGAGTGATCATCAGGATCATTGTCGCTGCTATCTTCTTGCACCGTTACCTGCATATACCATGCAAGATACTTACCTTCAGCGTTCTTGCGTTTGCGGTAGAGAATCCAAAAGTCGAGCAATTCACCGTCAAACAATGAGTCGTACATTACGTCTGCAATTGCGGCTGTGTTATTCAGGAACTCGACTTCAAGATCGGTACTTGCCGAGCTTCTTGTTGCTACATTGCCGTCCTTGGTAACAGTGGAATCACTGTCAACAGACGGGTCAAAGGACAGCGAAGTCTGCCAAGGGATAATTTGGCCGCTAACCGTTGCTTGATCGCTATGTTTGCGAGCCAAGGCAACAACGTCCATGCCTTCTAGCACTTTTAATTCATTTGCCATATTATGGCCTCCTATAAAATATTGAGATTGAGTATCAGCGTGGCTCGGTTGAGAACCGTGTCAGGGACACTCTGGTCTTGTGTAAACTCTTTTGACTGGTCTTCTACACGTCCATAGAATCGGTAATCATCAGTTAGCACTTGCCCAATCGCGGCACTAAAAAAGCGCTCCGCCATATCAGATACGGTGAAACGCTGTTTTTTGTCGCCCCAGATGTCGATTGTGATTAGCACATTGCCATTGAGCGACGTCTTTGTTGCGGTAGGAACAACTTGAATATCCCCAACAATGACGAAGGGATAAGGGGCGTTCTCCTGCTGCATGGGCAAATGGTCGTAGGTCTTGTACCCAGATGATTGCGAGAAAGAATAGAAGTAGTCGTATAGTTCTTGCTCTGGTGATGTGATTTGAATCACCTACTTTGCTGCTTGTTTAAGCTGATTAATAAACTGAACTTTTTGATAAAGAAATGCTGGTTTCAATACAGGACGTGCTCGCATGAAACGAGTCCCATTTTCGGTATATGGGTTATATTCCATTGACATGCCAACAATGCCAGTAAGACCATCGTCTTCAAGTGAAATATTAATACCACGTTTGGTAGCCCCAGTGGGATGTGCATAAACGGTGCCAGTCATTTGCTGAGAACGCGTCTGAAGCTGTGCTGTCTGCTGTTTGACGATTTGCTTGACAACGTCCATCTTGGCTCGCTTGAGCAAACCAGCAACCAACTTGTCAAGCCCCTTGATCTGCATATTGTAGCTAATACTGGCTTTGCTCATTTCGTCTCACCCACAATCAAAGTGGCGTTTTGAAGAGGATCCCGAGAGGTATTGAGAGCGTAACGTGTTGCATCATCATCAATCGTTAAATAGCTCCAATTGACGGTGATCGGCTCAACTAATCGGATTACCTTTGCCTTTTGAGCATAGTTCCCGAATAGCTGAACGCTTTTGTCGGTTCCCATGTCAGTGACGCTAGCAGCAGCACTGGCTACCTCTTTTGGTTCACCGTACTCATGCGTTTTAGGGTTGTACTCTTCATCATCCGTCCAGAATGTAACCTCATGATCTAACCGCATATGATCACCTCTTTGGATAGCCAGAAATGAAGCTAACGGTGCCAAGCGACTTAGCATTCTTCCCGTTGGCTTCTTTCCAGTCGTTGATGTCATCAGCGAAATCATCGAAGTCGTTAGACTTGAACGTGAATGACTGCCCCTCTTGCTCATAAGACGTCATGCCTTCGTTTTTACGCCGGTTATAGCGTCTGACGCAGACTTCTAGCGCAATGTAGGCTAACTCATTAGGTAAGACCTCATCCGCCCGCAAACCGAGCTTAAATCGTAAGGCCTGCGTCGTATTTTTGATAATGAGGTTAAGCACATCATCCTGTGTGTCAGTTTTGATTTCCATCATCGTCTTCAAATCCGCAAGTTTTATTGGATCGCTTTCTGCCATCACTTCACCGCCTTTATTGCTTGAGCGTACTTGTATGAGCACTTCAACTTATCAACGAAGCTAAGGTCTTCACCAAACGGGACTCGATCGGTGTACTTGCCCTTAAAGAAAAGATCATGCATATCACCGGTAACACCAGCATTGTGCATGATCTTGGTTTCGTTCCATCGTTTCACGGGGTCAGTAGCCCAACAAAAATCGAGCTCATCACTGATGACAGGTCCGATATTGAAATACACCATATTCCAGAGTTGCGCCCACATTTCAGCGGTCCATTTCTGGATATCGCTGTCGACTATCTGAAAATAGTGCCACAGACGATTGCTATCTGCATATACCTTGTGCCAGTATTCTGCGGTTGGGTGACTGATGATCCACTGAGCACCGCCTGAGTTGTGGTTGATTGTCTCAAGTGAAGCTAACGTAACTCCGACAATATCAGCCATGCGAGTAAGGACTTGTTCACCATTCTTGCACCGCTTGATATAGTTTGAATTCAAATACCCATTTGTATCACTGCACAGCCACCGATCTGGGCGTGCTTTGAGCTTACGAAAATCCGGTCGCTTACGGAAAATGACATCACTGTCAAAGTAGAAGTATTCTTCGTTTTCACGGGACTTATCTTCAGCCAAGTATTGCCACCACAGCCAAGGCTTGACCGATGGGATATAGCTCTGGTCGCTCCGTAAGTCGTTATAGGTGTGCACCTCAACGCCATATTTGTCGGTCAGCCGCTGCGGAATGAAATCATTGTGTCGTGTAAACAGTAGCACAACATCGCGCAAGTCGAATCCGACACCTCGCAAATTGGTTAGGCAGACTTCAAGCTCCCATTCAAAACGCTTGATAGCGGGTTGACACAAAATAAGCTTCATAGGTTAACCCTCTGCTACTGTCGTTGTGCTAGTCGTTGTAGGCGCTTTAGTAGTTGTTGTAGTTGTCGTAGGCGCTACTGTCGTTGTAGTAGTCGTGGTAGTTGTTGGCTTTGCCGTAGTAGTCGTGGTAGTCGGCACAGCAAATGCTGGAACATCAGCCTTGTCAGACTCGCGATTATCGTCAGAAAAAGATACTTGGTAATCCCCATTTGCAACTTTTGTTCCTGCTTGAAGCCCAGTCAAGGAAACCGACATTGATCCGACATCACCCGAAGCAATCTTTGTTCCGTCCTTCTTATAAAGGTTCAGTCGTTCATTACTTCGATCTTCTGCCATGGTGTTCTCCTTTCAGCCGCCCCACATGATCGCGGTACTGTGGTTTTCTTAGGCGACTATTAATTATCTATTTAGCCGTAATGAGTGCCCCATCGCTTTCTGGAGTTGCACTAACCCCTGATGGGGCCGCTATTTTGACGTGGTTGTGGTGGTTGTGGTAGGAACGAGCACTTTGGCTTGCAAGACGTTTTCAGCTTCTGGGAAGCTAGGAAGTGCGGTGGCTGCTGCCTTTTCCCAAGTTGCGATTGGGTCCTGCGTGGTCTCGTAAACGGTGGTGAACACATTACCAACAGTGCCCTGTTGAACACCCGGAGTTGCGATCAGCCGGGACTCTTCAGGGGTAGGGCCATAAACGGTTTGCCCAAGCTGGTCATCACCAAATGCTACCAAGGTGTCTTCTGGGAAGTACCGTTCAACGGTATAGATACCGTTAGCTCCCTGCTTGCGGTACTTGGCATCATACGTCACGATGGTTGGCAAGCCGAACGACTGCATAACCGCATTGAGACTACCAACACTAGGTAGCAGGCCTGCTGTCTTAAAGTAGTCAGCAAACGCCTTGCTCCGAATCAGGGCAGTCTGTACCTTGGAAGAAGTCAGGATACGTGTTGGCACGTAGTCGAGCAATGCAAACCAGTCTTGCAGGTCCTTAATCGGATCAGCACCATCAGCGTCCCAAGAAGTAGTTGCGACAACTTGGTGTTCTTCTGGGACATGGTAATCAACATTGAAGTTGAGATTGTTCTCATTGATGGTGATCTTCCCAGTTGCCAAAGCCTCCATGCGCATCTTTTCAACGCGTGCATAAACGCCTTGAACCAAAACATCCAAGTCGTTGTACACAAGGCTGGTCAGGTAGTTCTGTTCAGCCGGCGTGCGTGGATTGCGTAATGCGATCAGGTCCTTTTCCTTAAGCTGCATCTTGCGTTTGATGTAGCCAAGTTCAGCAGCCTGAACGCTCGCTTCACGACTGCCAATCTCCGCTTCCGAATCGAATGCAGAAATAGATGCCACGATAGGCGTCTTAGACCCACCACGAAGAAATTCAAAATCCAATTGATTAATTTTAGTTGATGGGAACAAGGTGTTCCCAAGTAATTGCGGGTACTGGCGGTTTTGAACGTAATCAAGAACCGTCTTTTGATTAAACAAATCTAAAATAGCTGGCATAAGTTAATCCTCCTTAGTCAGAAACATGGCTGAATTTAATTTCTTTCAGCGCAGTGATGGCAGCAGCTACCGGCTTGACTGGCAAGCGGGCTGCATTCACATATCCTTCAACGATGACGCCTACCGGCTGAGGACCTTCGCTGACGTCAACATCATTAATGGTCACACCGATTGCCGTTGCATCGTTCTTCGGATAGATAGAACCTGCTGGCAATACGCCATTTACGACACCGGTGGTCGAACTGTCGGCTTGGCGAGTGAATGAAACGAATTTCTCGCTATCCAAGAAGTTGATCTCGGATGCGGTTACCTTTTTACCTGCGTACATAAAAGTACCTCCTTATTTTTGTTTCCATGGGTCGTTAACAACTTGGCTCTGCTGATTCCGTTGTTTAGCAAATGCCGCGCCCGGAGTCTCCACCTTTGAACCATGCGTTTTGGGCGTGCTGCCCTTAAGCAACTCTTGACGAACACCTTCAGCCACTGCCTGATCATGCGCAATGAGCCACTTTACATTCGCCTCAGTAGATTCTGCCTCGGGCGTTACAACGTGCTGCAAATCGTCTTCTGTGACCGTCAGCTTGGCCTCTTCAAACATTGAACGAGCTTGTTTTCCCATTTGGTAGCTTGCGAGCTGCGATTTTAGCTCATCTCGTTCTTTTTGAGCCTTTTGAAGCTCATAATCCTTCTTCTGGTCGGCATTCATCTTGGCCAGCTTTGCAGCCTCGTCAACAGCAGCTTGCTTCTCCTTCTCGGCACGAGCAAGACGCTTCTTAACGATCTCATTGACCTGTTCATCGGTGTAGGTATGCTGATCGGAGCTTTCATCAGAACTGCCTTGGTCATTTTCCGAGTCTTGAGTGTTGGTGTCATTGTCGCTTTGAGATTCGCTGCTTTGCTGGTTCTCTTGACTACCGTCAGCACCAGTATCTTCAGCGAAAAATTGCAAATTCATCGGCATTAAAATCTTGGGAATCATGCTAAGAACTCCTTCCACAGCTTTTTAGACGGATCAGGCTTGCGTCTTAATTTACCGGAGCTTTTAGAGTCGATCACGCTTGGACTTGATGTTATAAAAATAGCCGCTAGCTGCGGCTTAGAAATTATTCAGCTTCATCGTCTGGTGCATATGCCGCAATGGAGCATCGGCAGTTGGGGTGAACTGGAATATCTGGCACATCGTCTACGCGATAAATGCCTCTACCAGTTCTGCCACCTTCTGAAATCTCCTTGCACGCATCACACGCGCTTGGCTCAGCCACCCATTTGCAATAGTCATAGCCGAACTTATTGAAGCTATCTAATTGCGCCTGTGTTTGAATCCGAGCTGACTCAGTACGTGCAATTCGTTCTGTCACATAGCGGTGATTGTTCACCGTTTCTGCCACTTGACCGCGTAGCTTGCGAGCAATCTTTAGTGGGCTCTGTCCTTGAATGGTGGCGGATGTCAGCAGTTCATCCAGTTCAGCCTTAAGAATGTCTTGGTTGATCCAGATGCGCTGTGAGAAGGTGTAATCTCCCTCTCGTTTGGAGAGCAGCTTGGCTAAATCAGTGTACCCACCCCTAGATACTGTCTCTCCAAGTATTCCGGCTTGCCGTTTGATCTCGAATTGATAATCATCGCTCAATTTTGAGATTAGATCAGCGTTCACTTTCATGTGTGCATCAAGCATCTCTTGACCAATCTCACTCTTGAGCATTTCTAAGCGATTAATCCGCATGGTAGCGTTGTATAGCTTGAGACGATCATTGACATCCTTGCTAAAGTCGGAATATTTGAGCGGTTCGCCGTTATACATCTTTCTAGCATCATCGACAATCGACTTTGCTTCCGCTTGATAAGCTTTAATGTCGGTGGCCATTACTGCTTGACGCGCACCGGCCATGCTGTCGTTGCTGTATGCGGCATACTTGGTAAGCTCTGAGTCAATATCCTTTTGGACGTTGGTTAGGGCTTTGTCAAAATATTCCTTAATTCGGGCATTGAACGCCTCGTCGTTCTTAAGGTTCTCGACAATCCATTTCCGCTCAGCGGCCGTTCGCTTACTCCAGTAGGCAGAATTACTCGCTATCTGTTGTTGAGTCGTTGTTGTCATCATTGCCACCACCATTCAGCAATTTCTGGAAGTCCGGGCTTGACGGACTGTTAGCAGCAGCGTCTTTTGCTTTCTGGGCGGTCTCATCAGCGATGCGTTTCATTTCGGCCTTGGGATCATCGACAAATGATAAGGTGCTAAGCATAGTCTGATCTGATACGAGGCCTTTTAGTTTAGAAGCCGCGTCCGCTTCGTCGGTAATGTTCTCCGGAAGATTTCGCGTGAATGCGAAGTTAAGCTTTTGCCAGTCATCAGATTTACTTTCTGGAAGGATTGTCCCAACACTGAATGCGATCTTGTAAAGCTCCCGGAGTGACTGAGTAAACTTACGGTCCTGATTGGCCGCTAGATTGCGCATTGGTAGCAATTTGTATTGCAATGCAACGCCAGAACTATTGCCGCTGAATGCTTCATCGTTCAAGTTTGCAACCATGCTGATCTGATAGATCATGCTGATGAGGCGATCAATGAGGTGCTCTTGAATGGCATCGCCATCAGGTTTGGTCAGAAATTCAGCTACGCCTTGAGCAGAATCGGCGTCTGGAGCATAGATGATTTGGTTGCCATTAAGATCGAGTTTGGGGTTGCCGTCATCGTCCTCATCGAGTTTCAGGCCTTTGAGAACCAAGTACGCATTGTCAAAATACTCATTCTGGTTCGCCTTCTGGCTTAGTACCTTGTCTAGTGCATCAATTAGCGTCTCAACGTTCTCAAAGATTCCTTGACGTTCGGTGTTCATGAAGAACTCAACAGCTGGCACTTCGTTAAATGGGTTAAATCCGTCTGTCCCTTCAAAGCGAACCATATCAAGGCCGTATATTCCGTCTTTCATATACACCTTGCCAGTTAAATTGTTGTTATCATCATGCCAATACATGACAAACGCAACGGCTTTATGTGCTACCGTGTCATCATAGATGATGAATGAATTGATAGGTGAACTGTATGCAATACACGTATTGCTGTTCTCGTCTTGGTACAAAAAAGCAAGCGCCCGTCCGTAAATGGATGATTGCTTGCTGATTTCGCTTAATTTGTCCTGAACGCTGTTCGTGTCGTTCCACTCTTGCAGCACAGTATTGTCCTGTGTGTTGTCGAGCGTGATCTTCGGTGGAATGCCAATGTAAAACCCGTTGTAGGTATCCACGATATAGTGAGCCAAGTTGCCAACAAGACGGTTGTCTGGCCCATGGTCCTTTTTCGCATCATCAATAATCTGGTGCTGACCGAGGTACATTTTCTTTGCTGGAAGGTACTTGTTTTTAGCTAGATCATCATTGGCGGTAATAAACGCATTGATGTCATCGCCAGTTAGCTCTTCATCAGTCGGGAAAATAAACACATCTCCGTCTGTGATTGAGCCTTTCCCTTGAACTGTTAATATGATGGCCACCTCCTTAGAAGTATTTGCTTGTGTTCTTGAACGTATGAGCTGCATTTCTCCGTTTGATTACCTGCATGACAAAATACCTCATGGCGTCCATTGCGTGGTCATGTGCCTTGACCACTTTGTCTTCACCCTTTTGACTGGCCTTGTCATCCCACACATAAGAAGCGAACTCTTTGAACAGATTAGTTAGCCCAGGTGTGAACTTGATCTCACCAGAGTTCATAGCTGTTTGCGTTTCTCTAATGCCGTTTAGCACATCGTTATCAGCTTTAATAACTCGATACTGGCGTTCTCTCAATTTGGTAATAAATGAAGCCGCTGATGGATCAACAATCACTTCACAGCGTATGTCACCGACAAATTGGCTGAAATCCCGAGCGTATTCATCATCTGTCTTCTGTCTGCTGCTATGCCGTCCATCGTAGTAATACTCTTTGAGGCAATACCAAACAGACCCACATTTACCCCAAAGTAAGAAAACTGTGGGGTTCTGTGTGCCATAGTCAACACTGACATAGTATCGGCTTGGCTGCTGGCTTGGATTGCTGACCATCTCGTCTTTATTGAAGTTGTCGTAGACAATTCCATCAGCCAGAACCCATTGTCCCAGAATATATCGCTGGTAGAACACTCCTGAGTACATATGTTCGTACCTGTCAATAACTTCATCGCTCAGGCTTGGATTGTCCGTCATCACAAAGTGGAGACGCAATGCGCGTTTATCGTCTGCTTGATCAATCCAGTCAGTCTTGAACCAGTGATACGGGCCCTCTGGGTTCATATTGAACCAGTATTTGCCGCCAGTAACGGAAACACGCGCTGTCGCTTGATTGACAAACGACTGTGGCATTAGAGCTGCTTCATCAAAGAACATTCCGGCAAGTGTGATCCCTTGAATCAGATCTTGGCTGCTTTCATCTTTACCACCGAATAAGTAGTATAGGTTGGTTCTTCCATCAAGGCTGATTTCCAGCATATTTTCTGAACGCCGATCCACAACTGAGAATCCCACTTGTTGCAATGTTTGTTTGAGTGGCCTGATAACATTTCGACGCAATGATCCAATGGTTTTGCCGGCAATGCCAAATTGCTCGCGGTCAAACACAATCATGCTCCACAGAACATAGCTGATCGACATCGCAAACGTCTTTCCGGAACGCACAGCACCATCAGCAATGATTGTCTGCTTGTCTGGATAGCGGCGCCACCAGTTGATGATGTCTAACTGTTTCCCTTTGAATTGATCAATCGGAGTTGTCATTGACATCACCACCCTTTGGGATACTCTCATCAATTGCTGCCAAAAGCTTGTTCAGTCCTCCATCTTGTCCTTCTGGTGTGCGATAGGCGTTGGCCTTAGCTTCCATGATGTCAGCCTCAGCTTTGGACTTGCGAACATCGGCCTTAGTTTTCTCAATATCAGTAATAATCTTCGTTAGCTGAGCATTGAGCAGCTCATCATTACCAGGGTAACGCTTTAACAATTCGCGTCCTGCTGCCATGCGGTCTTTGATGCTTGGCTCGTTTTCAACAGCATCTGCACCGTCTGGAGTGCTAACTATAATTGTCTCTTTTGCCTCTCCACGGAGAACGGTAGTGAAGTATTGAAGCACCTCAGCAGCCTTGGCAATCTTGTCAGATTCGAGGCGTTTCATGCGTTCGTCGATGGCAGCTTTAATGTTAGGTTTTGTTAGGTTTTCTGCACCGACAAACCTAGCCGTTCTTTTGCTGTATCCTGCTTCTAGTGCCGCTTTGGTAGCATTGCTATCAGCAATATAAGAATCAACGAACTTCTTCTGTTTTGCTGTCAGTCGCATTACATATCACCACACCTCCCGCGCTTTTTCTTGTCTTCCTTAGCTTTCTTCTGAGCTTCCTCTTTGGCAATTTTCCCGATGATTGAGGCCTCAGCCTTCGACATGTATCCGAAATTTGTCATTACCATTTGGCTCATGGCACTAGCCTATCCACGATGGGCTTAAACGTCTGATAAAGAACGTTTCCGAGTGGATTGATTAGTGCTTCTTCATTGCAAAGATCATCTCGCCCAGATTCATGAACAGCAACATGTGTCAATTCGTGCATCAGCGTTTGCCGCTGTTTTTGCTTCGACATGTTCTTCTTAATGATGATTCGTGTATGCTCGTAATCAACAAATCCCCATACTGATTCTCCACGGTCATATGGATTTTTCCGATAAACAATTTCATAATTGATACCGGAGACCGCAATGTGTTTTGACATAATTTCATCTCCAGAAGGGAAGTAATTTGGCATGAGTGAACCAGAACGTCGTCATTTTCCGCAGCATCCACACAAGCCGGGTCCAAAGACAGTTCCAGTAAGTCCTTCACGCGGTCCTAAGTTTCAGCCGGCTTACAAGCGTTCAACACCACGACACAAGTAGTTTGGCGAGGGGAGTCGGCAGCTCCCCTTTTTGACTGCAAAATAAAATCATTGTCTGGCTGATTGTCCTCACACATAGTAAATAGCACTAGTATCATGATCGCTGTATTCGACCAGCTCAAACGTTTTGTGAGCAACCACGCCAATATCATCAGTCCATTTGTCGGTCGGCTTGCGTGTCGATACTTGACGCTGAACGAACCCGCCTAGGTCTTTGCTCATCTCTGAATGGAGGTGGCCAGTGAACAGTTCGCGATTCTGTGCTGTGCCTAACATGAAGCCAAACTCGTCTAGGTATTTTGCAAGGTAGTTGTTCTTGCCCTTGTCACCATGAGTAGCACCAATGAAGTTGTGGCCTAACATTGCGCCTTTGTAATGCTTCAGTGATATATCCCAAGTGATGTTCGGCTGGTTGCTGTAGGCGCGTTTCAATAGACGTGCGAACATATACCCAACTGACGGATCATGATTTCCGGCACAATACATGACCTCACACTCATTGGCGTTCTTAATGATTGCTTCAATCAGTGTCTCGAAGTATTGCTCCATTTCGTTCACAGTCTCGCCTAGGTCAGTTGTTTCGAGCTGTGTGCCCTTTGCTGTGGTTGAATTAATATTATCCACATGAGCCAGATCACCGCCCAGAATGAGCAATATTTTGGCGTAGTGGCCGCTTTCTATGATCTCTAGTTGCCGTTTAAGAGATTCAGCATAGACATCAAACGTGTGGCCATTGAAGTGTGTATCAAAAGCAGGAATGACTAGATAGCGATCTGATTCCACAAAAATAGGAGCCTTAGCTTGGTACGGCTCCTTGTGTGTGATGATGTCATTCATCAATGATTCGTATTGTTCTGCTTCAACCAACGGCCTGATTTGTATCTTGCTTTGATACAATGTCGCTTCAGGCGTCTGCTTCCAAAAATTGCTTGTAGCACGTACAAGCTCCCACTTGGTGTCATCATACCCGTGAGCTTCCAAAACCTCTCTAGGCGTCATTTTGTGACCCCTGACAACCTTTAGAATGGTTTCACTGGACTGTGTGCCGTCTGAATCGTATTCATTCTTCAGTGGTTTTTGGAACTCGATGCCAAGCCGTCTTGCTTTGCCTTGAAGCGCATCATAGCTAATCCCGAGTTTGTCGGCTGTCTCGCGTCTGGTAAAGCCTTGAGAGGCGAGCTTCCTAATGTCACCGATCTGTTCATCTGTCCATTGCATCTACTCGCCTCCGAAAATTTAAATTAGATGTCCATTGGGTCGTCATAACACGGCCCTTCTTCCCACCATGATGCAAGACACTTAGAGGATTTAGTTCCTTCAGGGTATTTCTTGTCTAGCTCCATTGTGACTACGTTGTCATATCCATGTATTCTGGTTGACATATAATCATCGAGCTTGGCTTTATCAGTTGTAGCAAATACAACATCGACCTCTGCAGTTCCGCCTTCCCATTGATCGGCGTCCCCAGTCTCGCATACAACCAAGTATAGTTTCATGCCCTCGCCTCCGAAATTATGTACAAAAATAGCACCTCACCTTAGCGAAGTGCTTCAACGCAACCGGTGGGGCTTGAACCCACGACCGATAGGCTTATGCCACTGCTCTCCCATCTGAGCTACGGTTGCTGCTCGCTCTCCCAGTGTCAGATGGGGTCATCGCAACCTGTGTCCGGTCGCTAAACTGGACAATGTGGCATGCGGGAATCGAACCCGCCTGACTATCACAGTCAGTCCTCATTGCCACGCCTTGCCACAGCTTTATCATCACTGAGGCTCGGAGGAAAAATGCGGTGTCTTAGGTTTCTCACCTTTGGCACAATACAATCATAAGGGTTTCCGTTTTTAGTTCGCCACTCATTTATCAATCAATTAGTCCTCAAATAGTCCTCATTCATCGATCATTTATTGCTCACTACTTTTTCTGGGTGTGACGCCAAAGTACCGGGCTGCTGCTAACAACGCATTTTTCTTTCTGCGTGTGTAGGTTGCTGAAGATATATCGAGAATGTTCATTGCATCACCGTCTGGCGTGTCTGTTTCGGGCCCGTCGCAATAGCGCACCCTTAATAAACGCTGATGTGATTGTTTCGGCATCGACGCAATGCAATTGTCGCACCAGTCGCAGAACTTACGCGCTGATGCTTGTCTCTCCAAACGCTGCTGTGCATACAGCGGACGCTGAACAGTGCTGGCAGAAGTGCCGTCTCCCCATGCACTGGTGATTTTTGGATTGACTGGCGCTTTTATGAATCCGCGCTCTGCTCGGTATTTATTCAGGATATCTTCGACTGCTTCCCGATCCTTTTCATCGCTAATTGATAAAAGCTCCATCACAAGCGCCACCCCTTATGGTATAATGAATTTGCCTAAAACTCATCGGGAAGGCGTGCCGTAATGGTGCGCTTTTTTGATGCTTTTAAATGTACTTTCGATATTTGTGTTTGCTATACTGATTAAGGAGGCAGCCTCTATTGTGGCGAAATTCATTACTTACATCTCTTAGCTTAATCTGCCTCCAGCGCGCCCTTCATCCGGCGCGCTTTTTGTTTACCTGAACTGGAAGGCAGCAAGCCATTGTTCAATCGTGGCAGCGGCCGCCTTGAAGACTGGATAAAGTGCTTTTGCGAATTCGTCAATTGTTCGCTTATGTTTCCTGCGTTCATACCTAATGCGCGCTCGCATGACTGCTCGATGCCGATCATTCATTTCATTTTCCTCTTCTCCAGTTAGCCCACACCCATATTGCAACACCTGCGATTAGCAACAAGAAGGCAATCATTGCTTTCCCTCCTGTTCATCGTCTTCGCTCCCGTCCTCATTTTCGGTGTACCAGTCGTCACTGTTTAACAGCCAATAGCTTATTTCCCAAGCTTGCTTGTAGATTGGGTCAACACGTGTAGTCATCGCGTCAGTCGTCCATTTAGACCAAGCAATGTCGTGTAGCAGCTTCGTTGCAAGCTCGGCCTTGGCACACAGCTCGCCTTGAAGATATGCGTCAACGTCCTTACTTTTACTCATGTTGTGCCTCCAGTAGCTCTGGGTTCTCAAATATGTTCCCGATGACCTCGCACGTCTCAACCCCTTCTTGAAAAATAGTTGCGAGTGCGTTTGCACCATAGAACCATGTTTCCGGTATGCCTTCCAAATCAAATGCTGGGTAGTCTTCATCGCCAAACCATTTTACGGTTGCTACATATGATTCACCGTCTTCTCCCGTGACTTTCAGAATATCTGACTCGTAGATTTCCCGTCCGTTCTTGTCGTGGAGTCCGGTGTACTGCATCAAATAGGCTTCGTCATCAATCAGCTCTATGCCATTTTTGCCGTCATCAGCAGTTACCCACATACGTCCATCTGTGTCCCATTCTATATCGCTGACTGGATACATTTTGTTGTGTAGGTCATTCCACGCTCTGAACTTAATCTCTCGTTTCATTTCTCCGCCTCCTATAAGATCACGTGGTCTACTAGAAGCATTGATGGCACCTTCTCGTCTAGGCTTTTTTGAACCTCTTCATAAGTAAGAATGTCCCCGTCTTCTGTCTTTGCAATCGTAAGGTGATATAGCGCTTCTTCACGGCTTAACTCTTGAAATTTATCGGGGTCATCTTGATCTCCATACATTTGACGATAGATTTTCTTGGCTTCCTCAACATTTTTCGCAACAATCAAGCTGTAATAGGGTTCCTTTGTCTCAAAGTATTTCATTTTTCTTCCTCCAATTTCACGATTTCTCCATGTTCCACATTGCTAAATACATCCTGGCTTTCCTTCCGCAGCGCCGCTTGGTGTATGTCTTCATGGTGACATACTCCTACTCAAATTCGATTGCTGGTGTGTTCAGGTGCTCAATCAAGCCCAACCGTTCCAGACGCTCATAATTCTTCCGTTCACAATACAGATCGGCCTCGTATTGAGATTTGAATTCTTTTACCTCAATTTCTCCGCCTCGGCCAACAATCTTGAATTTCATTTTTTTGTCAATCCTCTCTTCGAAATGTTTACTCATTTCTCCGCCTCCAATTTCACGATTTCGCCGGTTTCCTCAACACGCCAGATAGCTAGCACCCATGCACGGGCGAAAGTGTCAACGCTATCTTTGACGTCACTGAACCAGAACCAATCTTGCACGCTTTCCCATTGAGTGCCATCCAATAAAAATGACGTACCCTCATCAAGCGCCTGAACCAAATCTCCACGATCATGCTTACGCATTATCAGGTATTTCCCAATTAATTCTGGAATCACCGGCAGATCATCTGGCAGGGCGGCGTCATAGTCTTTCATATAGGCTTGTTTTTCCTCGTTAGTAAGCTCTTCGCCAATTCCTTCACCGTCCAAGGCAATGTATGCATTTGCTAGTTCTTCGACTAAGCCCTCAAACACGTCCCGCTTCGTCTCTGTCATAATTTCCTCCCACAAATTGGGCAATAGTTAATTGCCTTATCCAAAACGACTGATACTTCTCTGAACCGGTTCATTTGTGTGACACACAACTTTGGGTGCTGGTCTTCTGGTGATTTGATTCGTGCCTTCACCCGTCTGTACAGCTTCGTTTTGCGAACGAAGTCGAAATATTCTGTCTTATCTGAAATAGCTTTGCCGTAATGCGCATGCTTTGATTGTGGGTCAACTTCGTGGCAATACGGGCAACTTTTCTGATTGTCAGTTTCATCTGGCAAGGCGGCAGCGTAACGCGCAGATAAGCAGCTACGTAAGTCGCCAGCCTCATCGTCGTTCACCGGGTCATATTCCCTGCCAACTGGCGCATATGCCAACGCATCATCAAACACGTCCCGCTTCGTCTCATGGTTCATAGCACACGCCTCCAGCCGGTAGTTTGAAACATTGCATAGGAATCGTCAGGGTTCTTCTTTTTTAAGTAATTAAGTTGAAGAACTGCTCGCTCACGGTTGAAGTAGATAGGCGATACACGGTGTGCATTTCCAAAATCAGACACCTTGGCCACGAAGTAACAAGCTCTCCCACCGCTTTTTAGGTTCACTTCTTGTTTATTCATCGTCAGTCACCTCTTTATTCGCATTATTGTTTGCAATTCGTTCAATATCGGCTTCTGTTACACCAACGCCAAAGCATTTTGCTGTTTCAAAGTTATTTTCATTTGTGATCACCGGCTGTTTAAAATAAGCCAGCATTTCAGTATTTGAGATATATGATACTGCTGATAGATTGAGCAACTTCCCGCTGTCTAGCTTAATCATTGCCATCGTCAGTCACCTCTTCTTTTTCGCATTCTTGCAAGCCGTAATGCTCGATCTCTGATTCAGCGAATTGAGCAAATGACCTATTTTCGACGTCATTAGTAAGAATCCATGATATGGTTCCGGGATAAATTGAAGATCGGTATGCTTGAGCAAATAGTTTGTTTTTCTGCTTGCCGCCCAGTTCTCTAAATACCAGATACTTCTTATCCTTTTCCACGGTGTAGCCGTTGACGTAAGCATTCATCAGTAACTCTTCGTCATTAGACTTCAAAATGATATAACTTGCTGGGCGTTTAGAATTATGCGCAGCGTCAACGATTTTGGCTTCTTCCTTGCTTAGAACTACCTTTTTAGGTTCCTCAACGAGCATGACAACGTGGCCGTGGTATTTAAATGCTGCCCTGCAAGCTAAATCGTTGCTTGACGTAAGAGGACGAGATGCTAATTCAAATCTGTTAAACCTTAAATTGTCCTCAAAGTCCCAGTATTCCCCTTCATCGTTCTTTACCGCGTACAGTTTTACTTCGCTCATTTTTCGTCCTCCGTTGATAATGCCCAACCAATTAACTTTGATTTCTGGAAAATTGCTTTTCGCTTTTCTCTTGTCGATAGGCCGTTATAATTAAAAGAAACATCGTCAGCCGTTTCTTTAAGCTGGCTGACATCATTAAATTTCATGGTATCGAAGCTACTGTATGAAGGTACCCAGATAATTAAGCTCTTTTTCATTTTTCGTCCTCTTTCCCGTAAATGAAATGCAGAATGTCTAGTGCGTATGCAATGGCTCCCGGCCCGTTTCCTATCACAGTAGCTCGGTAGAAAGCTTTTGCTCGTTCATAGGATATTGGCTCATTGGTCTTACTGATGGGAACCAGCTTGTAGTCTCGCCCATCAAGCATGACGCCTACGACCTTACCTGTTTCTTTGCTGATGTAGATGTCATCGAATGTGTCGTCTCCCGTTTTCATTGGTCGGCCTCCGTTACATTCATTCAGCGTTGTCTGTATATAGCACGTTTCTGCTCTGGCATACCGGATCTTTTCGCTGGTGGTAGAACTCCTTTGAGACGCAATCTACGAATCTTGGCTTGAATAGTGCCAACGTTTCGATTTAATATTTTCGTCAATTTGTCGTAATTTGCTGTCACGCCAAAACTGTCAAATTCGATATTGTTGATAAGGAGTAATAAGTCTGATTCATTCCACTTTTTTACCAGAATAGGGCCCTGCTTTCGGCAAATAGATTCAATGCCGTATTTGGTTCTGCCCATCATTTGAGCTATTTCTTCGTGAGTGTGTGTTGATCGAAGTTTCATGATCATTTGCTTTTCTCTTTTGCTATATAAGCTTCCATACTTTTCTATCTGGTTTTCTTTGCAAAACTTCGGCAATTCGCCACGATGTCTAAGCTTATTTGCAGCGTGTTTAACGCCCAGCACGGTTCTCCCAAACATGTCGGCGAGTTCTTCATAGTTGAGGATGGCATTTGTATCAGCTGCCATAATCACTTCATCTTTAAAGCGATCAAGTTCTTCAGGCGTCCAATTTTTGTTTACTCTGTCTTGTTTCATATCATTACCTCACAAAGCGGCCATTAATTGTCCGATCTTTGCGTCTGCCGAAGTCTCTGTATCTTTCAACAAATGGATATATACCTTCTGGGTTGTCAGCGAGCTAGAATGGCCTAACCGTTTTGCGACGGCCTGTAAGTTGATGCCTTTGCCAATCAGCAACGATGCATGTGTATGCCGCAATCCATGCGCCGATATAACGGGAACGCCAGCATTCTCACAATGACGTTTCAAGATGTCATTAATGGTCTCGTTGTATATACGCTTCCCGTTTGGTACAAATATTGGCTTATCTTTCGGCAAATTTTGGATCAGCATTGCAAACTTTGCTGCAGTTTTGTAATCAAGTGCAATCGTTCGCACAGATGATTTATTTTTTGTAGGGGCAAACTTACCTGTGGCGCTTTTGTAATCCCAAGTCTTGTTGACTCTTAATGTCAAAGAGTCGAAATCAAAGTCTGCCGGTGTTAGCCCAAGAGCCTCTGCAAATCGCAGTCCCGTCTTGGCAAGTAGCAAAATCATGTAATCGTAATCTAGCTCTTTTCCCAAGTTAAGATCTTGGAGAAGTTTCTCTAATTCTTCTGGCTGCAAAAACTTAATCTTGTGTTCTCTATGCCTAGTGCCGCCAATAACTGCACGCAAGGTTGGGTCTCGCTTGATCAGTCCTTCGTCTAGAATGTCCTGAATCACGCATTTGAGCTGGTGATGAAAGTCCATGCATGTTTGATGCTCATGTGTCTCTGCATACTTGCTTAGAAGCTGTTGATAGCTTCTGCGGGTGAGCTGTGTCACCTTTAGCTGTGGCGCTAACAATTTGAGCATTCGCTCGGTGTTCTCCCACTTGCGATAGGTCACTGGGGTCACATAATTTTGCTTGTATGTCTCAATCCACTTTTTGAAATAGGTCTGAAATAACTGTTCATTTCTCTTCAAGTTTGTCCTCCTTTCCCGCTGCTAATTTCTGAATGGCTTCGTTGTATCTTGCGGGTATCTCTGTTGATTCAATGTGACTTTGTTCAGGTTCTAGCCATTGTCGAATATCAAATTCTTGTTCAACGTCTTTGCTATGCGGCATCACATTTACTGTGCTGAAATGCAAATAGTCGTCTTCATCGTTCTGAATGAAATATACTTGTCTAGCAGCACGTGTCAGACTGTCACCATGAACAATTGTTGCGTTCATGCCGCGAATGGCACAATTGAATATTAAAAACGGCAACGTGCTATCGCCAAGCTCTTCCAGATGGTAAAAATACATGCTTGGCCGATAATCCCAAGGCTTGTGCTTCAAACGGTCTTGTTGCCATCGTTGAATCAGCATTGAACCAGTCCCAGCAGCAACCTCGTAATACTCGCTACTGTCATTCGATCCAACGAGCATGTTCACGAGCTTGCTAATACTTTCAGGGGTGAAATCTTGTTTCTTGTCTTTGCGATCAGCTTGAACACTCATGAAATATTCTGAGAACCAGTCATGTGATACGTCTGTGCTGACGTCTAGGAATTCTTTAAAAAGCTTGTTACGCTTTTGCTGATCCATGACAATGTTCATCAATGCCGCTGGGGCTTGCTGTGCTTCGCGAACACCTAATAGTTTGTGAACGACATCTGCTGTGAATTTGGTCGTCATTTTGCGTCCTCTTATTGTGCGCTTGTAGATTTGACGGCCTGATCAGAATAGTCTTTGATATTTTGCGCATCGGTAATCGCCTGTGAGAGATCGTTGCTGTTCTGCTTGGCCGCTTCCAATTGTGATGTAAGGTCATTAATGGTCTGCTGCTTAGCGTCCACTTCTGCCTGCTTCTTGGCAACCGCTTGCTGTCCTTCAACAATCTTCTGTTGAATCTGGGCGTCCTTGCTTGCCATGTCGTTATTGTATTGCTGTTTGAGCGCTAAATATTGTGCCTGTGCATCAGATAGCTGATGTTTCAAATCGGAGAGGCTAGACTGCGACGCGTTGATCTTAGCTGTCAGCTTGTCGATATTGTTTTTGGTCTCCACGATGTTCTGGTGCCCTTGCCATACATTGTCGGCAATGGCGGTTGCACCGGCCCCAAACATAAGACCTGCTAAAACAGTTACTGTAAATGTCAATTTTTTATTCATGATTTTTTCTCCTTAATCGATCTCTTCGACTTCAACTCTAGGGTTAGCTTTGTCAATAAAGAACCGATCTCGCAGTTCTACAATGTGATCCCAATTATCGTTTTCTAAAAATTCAGCCTTTTGCATGCCATCGAAGATAAACTTGTGCTGAAACGCGATGTTGTCCGGGTCTGTTCGCTTGTCAT
>OFDJ01000277.1_pt1 | contig 24173 bp, 23 predicted proteins | sample 1520901 | NCBI WGS metagenome assembly OFDJ01 (sample SAMEA2699035, study PRJEB24076) | metagenome | biome: Human gut stool | place: Spain | collected 2012-11-19 | reverse complement strand
CAGCAGAAGCTGTCCGCCCCCTTTTCTTATTCCCAAGAAGAGGTTTTTCAAAAAAATTCGGATCGAATTGAAAAGACAGCATTAGGATTCGAAAATTTTTAAAAAATTCTGAGCGGCGGCAGATAAGGTATGGTGCTTCAGCCAAATAGCCGCCGGCGCAGTTCTTAAAATTTCCGCACACAATACACGGTGATGCAAGTGAAGATTCGGAACAATGTCAATCCAGTCCATGGGGATAATGGCAGTTCCCATTCCGGCGTTTGCCCAAAGTAAAAGCAGATGGGTATCATCCGCTTGACACGAAATATTAGGTTCAAAGCCTGCCGCCTGGAATGCTTCCGTGATGATTGTTTCAAATCTGACGTTCACCAGCAGCGGCTTTTGAAACAGCTCGTTTAAATCCGCAATGTCCCGCTCGCTTTGGAACTCCATGCTTTGTACCGCAACCATTGGCCGTTCCGGCATGATGAATGAATCAAAGTTGCTTGTATTGAACGGTGTTCTGACAAATCCAAGTTCAATCAGCCCGATTTTCAAGGATTCCTGAATGCTTTGTGTAGACATATTCCGAATTTCAAAACGCACATGCGGGTATTTCTCGTGGAACCTACGCACGGATTCAGACAATACGGCGGCAGCAGAGGTTGCGAGTGTTCCGATTTTCAATGTGCCCTGCAATCCGGTTTCAAACGTTTCCAATTCATTCTTCGTTGTGTCCATCAGCTCAAGAATCTGAATCGCCCGATCATAAAAGCGTTTTCCTGCATCCGTAAGCTGAAAATTGCGGGTATTGCGAATAGCGAGAGTTACGCCCAGTTCATGTTCTATGTTCTTTAGCTGGCTGCTTAAATAGGGTTGGGGGACATGCACTCGCTCCGCAGCTTTCGAGATGCCGCCTTCCTCCGCTATAGCTTTAAAATAAATAAGCTGTATTTGGTTCAATGACTGCAGCCTCCATTAATATGTAAATTAATATATATTATATCACGCTTACGTATTTAACATATAAATAAAAGATGGGTATAATGAAGAAAAAGATTGAAATAAGAGAGGCTTGCCCTTATGGATGCTATAGTGGAGCCTGTGCAGGCGAAAAGAAGCAAATGGATTGTTTTGGTCTGCGTCGGTATTGCAACATTTCTGTCATCGTTAAACTCCAGCCTGCCCAGCACGATTTTGCCGACAATCGAGCGCTCACTGAACACAACGACAAATCAGTCGGAATGGCTTGTTTTAATTTACCTGCTGATCATGACCGTAGCGCTTATTCCCATCGGACGTCTTTCGGATCATATGGGGCGCCGGAAATTGTTTTTGCTCGGATTTGTGATTTTTACCGGCGCGGCGATTTTATGCGGCTTCTCCGACACGTTTTTCTCACTGCTTTTGGGCAGAGCTTTGCTGGCTCTGGGTGGGTCTATTCTTCTGTCTGTCGGGCCCGCAATTATTACCACCACGTTTTCTTCTGAAGAGAGAGGAAAAGCACTGGGGTTTCAGGCATTGATGACTTACATTGGGCTTTCACTCGGGCCTTTGATTGGCGGGAGTATCGCAAGCCTGTTCGGCTGGCAGTTCACTTTCTTTATTTCTGTTCCGTTTGGCGCTGCCGGTCTGATTCTGACCCTGCTTGTGATCAAAGACGGGAAAGACGTCAATGCCCGAGCGGTCGATGTTCGCGGCATGGCCTGCTTTGCGGTTGCCATGATTGCGATGACTCTGCTGATGAACGCTTCCTCCATATCGCGTTCCCATCTGATGCGGCCGCTTCTGTTTGCCGTGATGATCGCTGCTTTTGCGCTTTTTTTCCATGTTGAGCGAGAGGCGCCCTTCCCGATGATTCCTCTTCGGCTGTTCCGGATTCGCAATTTTGGTTTCGGTGCGGCGGGGGCGGTTTTCAATTACCTTTGTTTCTATTTGGTACTGTTCCTCATTCCGTATTACTTTGATGTGGTTCTGCATAGCTCCGCAATGCGCACCGGATTCATTTTCAGTATCACCCCCGTGATTATGACGATCTGCTCCCCAATTGTGGGAGCAATGTCCGACCGTTTTGGTTCCAGAGTATTTTCCATGACGGGGATGGGATTTTGCGTGTTCAGTTTGATCCTGTTTGGAATGATGGCGAAGACTTCTTCTGCCGCGGCATTTGCGCTTCTGATTCTCGGACTTGTCTGCATCGGATTCGGCACAGGTGTTTTCGCTGCACCCAACAATTCCGCCATTATGGGCGCTGCGCCGAAAAAAGATCAGGGCGTTGCATCCGGAGTGGTTGCCACCTTTCGGAATATCGGTATGATTCTTGGCACAACCATCGGCGGCTCACTTTTTGGCTATATCCAATCCAGGCTTTCAGGGGAAGGCTTTACCGTACAGGAAACCTTTTTAGCTTCCTTTTCCGTTATTATGTGGATTGGAGCATTTTTCGGCGCGGTCGGCTTCCTCTGCGCCTTCCACATGGAAAAGAAATCATAGATAGGGGACTTCATTTTCACTTTGCCTCTGGCTTGAGAGCTTCTGGTGACTCTACGCAATTTCTCCATACAGCGAAGCCCATCGACACCGTTCGATGGGCTTCGCTGTTTTTCAAGCAATATAGCTTCATTTTAAGCAGCTTTGTTTTTGATTTGTTTCGATTCGGTTCATAATTTTCACACAACTTACCACTATACTGAAAACAGTAAAGAAAACACTGCATTCGCTGCCTGCGGTTGGCCGGAATACCGGGCCGCAGGCTGGCAGACAAATTATAAGTGCCTTTCTGTAAGGCTTATCATAGAATGAATTTTCCTTTTGAAACATGCTAACGATTCCGCCGGATGGCGGAAAAAAACCTCCACATTTCCGGCTCCGGATTTGTGGAGGTTTTTATTGTGGTTAGAATTGGCGGGTAAAAATATCGCTCTTCTCGAGCAGATCTTCAACGGTATCGAATCCCAGGCGATGCAAAAGCTCTATAACGTAGGGATTATCGATGGGGGTGGGGTAGGTAGCGGTATTGCCGTATTCAAATACGTTCTTTCGGCCTTCCTCTTTCGGAATCAGAGCCTTCGGCCCGCCGACACAGCCGCCGACACAACCCATGCCTTCAATAAAGTTAGCGGTCAGCTTGCCCTCCAGAGCACTGCTGAGCATCTCTTTGCAGGCACGCACACCGTCAGCATGCGCTGCACGAACGGAGATCTTACGGTCTGGGTTCAGGCGCGCTACCGTGCTCTGTACCGCCTCGCTGACGCCGCCGGTACCGGCATAGATACGGCCGGCGCGGGAAGAGTGGTCGCGTTCATCTTCGGGCATTGAGGCCAAATCGATTCCGGCAAAGTCGAAAACGTCTTTGATTTCCTGGAACGTCAGGACAAAATCGGTGGAATCCGAAACGTCAGGCTCTCTTGCCTCCGCTTTTTTGGCCAGGCATGGCCCAATAAAAATGGTAATTGCGCCCGGGTACATGGTTTTAATGGAACGTCCGCAGGCTACCATGGGCGAAACAGCACCCGGCACGTGAGGGATCAATTGCTTGTACACCTTGCGGATCATCGAAATCCACATGGGACAGCAGCAGCTGGTCAGCTGATAATCCTCTTCTTTTTGAATGTTTTTATCAAATTCCAAAGCTTCCTTCAGCGTGAGGATGTCCGCAAACAGCGCCACCTCAACCATGCCGTCGAATCCGATTTTCTTAAAGGCGCTGCGCAGCTTGCCGGGAGTGACGTCGCTGCTGAACTGGTTGATAAAAGCCGGTGCTACCATTGCGTAAACCGGGGTTTCCGCATGCTGAATGGCGGCCAGTGCGGGAAGAATATCGCGGCTTTCCGTCAGCTTTTTGGCGTGGCAGTTGTTGACACACTCGGAACAGCCAACGCACAAATCCTTATTAATCGAGATATTTCCGTTTTCATCGCGGTACAGTGCATCAAACAGGCACTTCCCAGCGCAGGATGTATTTGATTTATCAGTGCAGTCGCAGTCGCCGATCCGGATCACCGGCGCGTATTTTGACGGGTTGAGCAGGCAATCCAAATGATGGGGGTCAAATCCGTCCTGCGTGGCTTGTTCCAACTCCTCATCCAGATGATTCTGTACGGAAGCCTTGACCAGTCTGTTGTAAAGTTCTTCAAATGTTGTCATGATAATGCTCCTTCTGCCGGGGCGCATGATCTGTGCAAGAGAAACGCCCGTTTCCATGTTATTTTGGGGATTCCTGGAACTATTATACGATTATTGAAGAAATTATTCAATGGACAGGCTGCTTGAAACAATCGACAGGGCTTTATTGATTCTGTAAATTTATGATAACCTTTCGCCGCAGATCAAGGCGGAATTCCGGACGGCTATCGAAGGGACTTAAACATCCAGCGTATCCATCAGGCTGCGCATTGCGAGGATCGTGCGTTCAATCAGCTCGTCCAAAGACCAGCCGAGCATTTCGGCGCCCCTTGAGATAACCTCGCGGGAGCATCCTGCCGCAAAGCCGGCGGATTTGAATTTCTTCTTGACCGATTTCAACTCCAGATCAGAAACACTTTTGGATGGCCGCATAATCGCCACCGCGCCGATCAGACCGGTGAGCTCATCTGTTGCATACAGAATCTTCTCCATGATGTGCTCCGGGGGAATATCCACACGGATCAGGTGCCCATGGCTGGCCACCGCGCGGATCAGCCGTTCATCCAGTCCGCGCTCGCGCATGATCTCCTGACATTTGACGCAGTGCTGCTCCGGGTATTGTTCAAAGTCCAAATCGTGAAGCAGGCCTACCACTTTCCAGAATTCCACGTTTTCCGGGTCATATTCCTGCGCAAAATAGCCCATCACGCCGGATACAATTTTCGCGTGGCGAAGATGAAATTCGTCCTGATTATACTCTTCCAGCAGAGCCTGCGCCTGCTCCAGGGTGGGAATGGTTCCCATATCGGTCACTCCTTTTGCTTGTGTTTGTCGTTAGTATAACGCAGAAATCTGTGAATGTCCACTATGACTTTGATAACATATATGTATAGACAGATAAATGGACAAAAAAGGATGATACAGCTATACTGTATCATCCTTGACAGTTTGCAGTCAGTAGCATTCCGTGATACCGATGGTATCAAACGGAATGCTGCGCCCTTCGGCATCGTACACAGTAACCGTTCCGTTGTGTGAATGATCATCGGATGAGAATGTGACCGCAAAAGGCTTGCCTGGGTTTACCTCCCGACTCTCTTTTGGAAGGTCTTCTTTTTCAAATACCCTTTCTACCCTCACTGCGTTCACTTTGTTCATAGATAAAACAGCAAAGCCCTTTCCGTAGCTAAAGCCCTGTATCCCTTCTATCATATCTGTATCTGCAAGGCTGCCGCCATCCCGAAAAAAATAGCCAACAGATCGTCTATTATGCGTTTCATATAGGGCATAGCTGCCTTGTCTCAGTGATTCGTCATAAAAGAGAACCGCAGAAAATTTATCTGAAGTAGCGGAGACTGCTTTCCAGCTGGCGTTAATATTTTGCGATTTTCGGGCATCCGATTCCAGATTGCTTTTCATTACGCCCCAGGAAATAAAATGAGAACTTGCAAGGAAAAGGGAAAGGCATATACAGAAAGCTGCGATAGCGATTACATAACGCTTTTTCATCAATAAAGCCCTCCTGCAATACGAAATGAAACAACGACTGGAGAAGGAATTTTAGCCGAATCAAACAGGATGCTTTAAAAAATACCCCACAACACTGCCAAGAGCCATGATAATGGTGAACGCGACCCCGACCTTCTCGTTAAAGATATGCAGCATATTATAAATTTCTTCAGTTTGCAGCAGGTGAAAAATGTCTTCGGCACTTTTCCCGCCCTGGCGCATTTTGTGCTTCAAGAAAAGATAAGAGAACAAATAAAAGACAGACAGCGCAATGTACAGGGAAATCATCCCCACAGAGGTATCGCGGCCCATGGCAAACTCAGCGAAAGCGAAAGCGAACACCAGCAGGGTAGCAATCATTATCAATTGCAGGACATAATATTTTATGTATTTCAAAAAAATCCTTCTTTCTTAAAATGATCAGCAGTTTTCTCTATTCTTGCGCTGTGTCATCTTCGATTGGTATGTCGCCGGCCGATTGGCCGTAATGATCCAGAAAGCTGTGAATTTGACCGCCCTGCCGGTAGCCGAGAACGGTATCGAGGTTTACGTTGTGCATGCTGCGGAAAATATTGATGTCTACCTGCGGGTTGTCCTTGCGCAGACGGGCGATCAGCTCTTTTACCATCGCGCGCTTTGAGCCGTTGTTTTCCTTTTCTGTACAGACGGGAGCGTTCTCAGACAAAGGACACCCGCAGCGCACGAATTCGAGTGAGTTGTAGCGCTTCCAGGCCAGCACATCGCGCTCACGCACCAGATACAGCGGGCGGATGATTTCCATGCCGGGAAAGTTGGTGCTGGGGAGCTTCGGCATCATGGTGCGGATTTCCGCGCCGTAAAGCATGCTCATCATTGTGGTTTCGATGACGTCGTCAAAATGATGCGCCAGCGCAATTTTGTTGCAGCCAAGCTCTTTCGCTTTGGCGTACAGATGGCCGCGCCGCATTCTGGCACACAAATAGCAGGGATTCCCGCCGGAATGGCTGACGATCTCGAAAATACGCGACGAAAATACCGTCAGGGGGATTCCCAGCTTCTCGGCATTTTGAGCGATCAGCTGCCGGTTATATTCATTATAGCCGGGGTCCATCGACAAAAATTCCAGTTCAAAGGGAATTTCCGTATGGCGCTGCAGCATTTGCAGACACTTGGCCAGAAGCATGGAGTCCTTGCCGCCGGAAATACACACGGCGATCCGGTCGCCCGGCAAAATCAGCTGATAATCCTTGATTCCGCCAATCATGCGGTTCCAGATTTCTTTTTTATATTTTTTGAGAATGCTTTGTTCGATCTTCTGTGTTTCTTCCATCCTATCGCGCCTTCATTTTAGAATAGTGACTGATTTCTCCCACGCCTTCGGTGAGGGAGAAATTGTCGTTTTTACATGGATTGCATTTCAGATTATAGCACGCCTATCCCGCTGTGGTCAAACAAAAGAAAGCGAAAAGCGGCTGGTACCACTTTTCGCTTTGACAGAGACAGCAACATATGAATTACGCCGCTCTCAAGGCAGATCCTGATTTCTGTGCGGAAGGGGAACCTCCGGCATCAGCTCGTCGTACATCACGGTCAGAATATGATCCAACAGAGTGACCTCCTGCGGGGTAAAACGGTCCTTGATCCGGTCAATCACGGTCAGAATATAGCCGTGATTCAGATTGTAATACTCAAAATATTTCGGAGTGACCTCTAAAAAATACTCCCGCTTATCCGTTTTAGAACGGATTTTTTTGAGATACCCCTTCTGGATCAGGTTCGTCACCTTATAAGCCGCGTTGGGAGGGGATATCTGGGCAAAGGAGGCAAATTCATTGACCGTTGGGTGCCCCAACGCATGAATAATTTCAATGCAGTAAGTTTCCACCGTAGTCAGGCTCGCTTCGCGGCTTTCAAACCGGGAAAATACCTTCCGATAAAAATGAAGCTTAAATTTTGTATATACGTCTGACAAGGATTGTTCAAGCATTCGTGATCTCCTTTGCGGGCATGCGGGCACCTCTGGCACAGGGCCACCCGCGTCAAATTTCGTAGGCCTGTTCACTGCAGGATTCAGTCACCGATGGCAAAGGTTAACTCGGCAGAAGCAGCTACCTTGCCGTTTACGGTAGCTGTGGCGGTTCCAAAGCCGACCGGCCCGCGCTGGCGGGTGAGCTCGCAGGTGAGCTCCAGCACGTCGCCGGGCACCACTTGCTGCTTGAAGCGGGCATTTTTAATGCCGCCGAAAAACGCGATCTTCCCGCGGTTTTCTTCCACGGACAAAATTGCGACAGCGCCTACCTGAGCCAGCGCCTCAATGATCAACACGCCGGGCATCACGTGCTTCTGCGGGAAATGCCCGCAGAAAAACGGTTCGTTTGCGGTAACACATTTGATTCCCTTGGCCCACGCGCCAGGCTCGCCGTCTACGATTTTGTCTACCAGCAGGAACGGGTAGCGGTGGGGCAGGATCTCCTGAATCTGATTGGAATCGAGCTGCATCTTATTCTCCCTCCCAGCGTTTGAGGATCAGGCTGGCGTTATGCCCGCCAAATCCCAGAGAGTTCGAGAGCGCATAGCGCAGATCGGCCTTGCGGCCGATATTCGGCACAACGTCCAGATCGCACTCTTCATCCGGAACCCGGTAGTTGATGGTGGGGGGGACAAAGCCCTCTTTCAGTGCAAGGACACATAAAAGCGCTTCCACCGCGCCGCTGGCTCCCAGCAGATGGCCTGTCATCGACTTGGTGGAGCTGATCATCAGGCGTTTGGCGTATTCGCCGAACACCGCTTTCACAGCGGCGGTTTCGCCTTTATCGTTCAGCGGGGTAGAGGTTCCGTGTGCGTTGATATAGTCAACCTGTTCGGGGGTGATTCCGGCGTCCTCAATTGCCTGACGCATGCTTTCCTGCGCGGCGCCACCGTCCGGGTCAGGAGCCGTAATGTGATACGCGTCGCAGGTAGAGCCGTAACCGATCACTTCTCCGTAGATTTTTGCACCGCGCGCCTGCGCGTGCTCCAGGCCTTCCAGCACCAGCATCGCAGCGCCCTCGCCCATGACAAAGCCGTCGCGCTCCTTGTCAAAGGGGATAGAGGCCCGGTTCGGGTCGTTTGATTCCGACAGCGCCTTCATCGAGGTAAAGCCGCCGATGCCCAGTGGGGTGATGGAGGATTCCGCGCCGCCGCAGATGGCGACATCCGCGTGACCGCCACGGATCAGACGCATGGCGTCGCCTACGGCGTTGGTGCCGCCGGCGCAGGCGGTAACCGGGCAGGTGACCATGCCGCGGAAGCCGCAGCGGATCGCGATGTGCGCCGCGCCCATGTTGGCGATGGACATCGGGATAAAATAGGGGGAAACGCGGTCAAAGCCCTTCTGCTCGCCGCGCGCGTGCTCGTCCGCAATCGTGCCCAGTCCGCCGATGCCGCTGGAAACGATCACGGCGCAGCGGTACGCATTCTCCTGCTCTGTAACGATGCCGCTGTCATGGAACGCCTGATCCGCGGCGGCGATAGCGAGCTGCGTAAAGCGGTCGAGCTTTCTGACTTCGCGCTTATCGATATAGTTTTCCGGCTGAAAGTTTTTGACTTCACCGGCAATTTTTACTTTTTGATTCGAAGTATCGTACAGTGTGATTTCTCCGATTCCGCAGACGCCGTCCTTTGCGGAGCGCCAGGTTTCGTCTGCGGTCAGGCCGATGGGGGTAACCGCCCCCAGTCCGGTGATGACAACACGTCGTTCCGTCATAGTAACCTCCTGAAAATGTCCGCTCATTGGCGGTAATTCTGTTTGAAAGTGGTGGTCAAACGGCCATTCCGCCGTCTACGCAAAGCACCTGGCCGGTGATGTATCCGGCCTCTTCGCTGGCAAAAAAGGCAACGGCCGCGGCGATTTCTTCGGGTTTTCCGGCACGGGACATGGGGATGCCCTGCAGAAGCTGCTCCTTTACTGCATCCGGCAGTACGCCGGTCATGTCGGTTTCGATCATGCCGGGGGCGACGGCGTTTACCGTCACGCTGCGTCCGGCCAGTTCTTTGGCCAGTGATTTGGTGATGCCGATCAGCCCCGCCTTGCTGGCGGAATAATTGACCTGCCCGGGGTTCCCGCGCACACCGGCCACGCTGCTCATGTTGATGATCCGCCCCCAGCGCTGCTTCATCATGATGCGCGAAGCGAGCTTCATGCAAAGGAACGCGCCCTTGAGATTGGTATTGATCACTTCGTCAAAATTGTCTTCGCTCATGCGCAGAATCAGTCCGTCGCGGGTGATGCCGGCATTATTGACGAGAATATCCACGGTTTTAAAGGCCTCCTGCGCTTTCGCGAAGAGTTCTTCGCAGCCTGCGGCAGAGGAAACGTCCGCCTGTACCAGAATGACCTGTGCGCCGAGCTCGCGGCATTCAGCGGCGGTTTCTTCCGCGGCCTGAAGGTTGCCTGCGTAGTTGATTACAAGGTTTTTGCCCTCGGCGGCGAAGTGCTTGCAAATGGCGCGGCCAATGCCGCGGCTGCCGCCGGTAACGATGGCGGTTCTGACAGTCTGGCTCATTGTGCGGCTCCTTTCAGCGCTTCGATTGTGGCGCGCAGGCTTTCGGCGTCTTCTACGGAGTAGGTTTTGATGTTCTTGGTGGTTTTGCGCACAAACCCGGCAAGAACCTTGCCCGGGCCGATTTCTACCGCAGTGTCGATGCCGGCCTGCTCCATAGTACGGATGGAATCCTCAAAATACACGCTGCTCTGCACCTGGCGCTCCAGCAGAGCGGGGATGCTTTCTCCCGGCTGCAAGGGCCTTGCGGTGGTGTTGAAGATCACGGGGAATTCCATCTCCCCAAAAGAAATGTTTTTAAAATAATCAGCTAGTACATCCCCGGCGGGGTGCATCAGCGAGCTGTGGAACGGGCCGGGCAGGTGAAGCGGAATGCAGCGCCGGGCTCCGGCTGCGAGCGCCAGTTCGCCCGCCTTTTCCACGGCGGCTTTTTCACCGGCAATGACCAGCTGGCCGGGGCAGTTGTAGTTTGCGATTTCCACCACGCCCAAAACAGAGGCCTCATCGCAGACCTTTTGCAGCTCACCGCGGTCCAGATTCATGATTGCGGCCATTGCGCAGGGCAAATCGCCCACGGCGGTTTCCATCGCCTTGCCGCGGAATGCCGTCAGGGCAATGGCGGTGTCGGGATCAAACACACCGGCGGCTGTCAGGGCGGAGTATTCCCCAAGGCTCAGTCCGGCCACCATCTCAGGAACAATGCCCTCCTGCTCCAAAAGAGCGGTGATACCGGAGCAAAAGGCCACCATGCACGGCTGGGTGTTGCGCGTCTGGTTCAGCTCCTCCTCGGGTCCATTCTGGATCAGTGCTTTCAGATCAAATCCGGCGGCGTCGGTGTCGTAGAAGCGCCGGAACTCCGGGTACTGCTCATACAGATCCATTCCCATTCCGACATGCTGGTTCCCTTGTCCCGCATATAAAAAAGCCAATTTCATTGAGAATCCCTCCATCCTTGTTTCAGTTCCTCCAGCAGCTTCTGCACTGGCAGGATGCGATCCAGCCGCCAGGCGTTGCTGCCGCAGAAGAATAAGCCTTCCTCCCAGTTGCCGCGCACAGCCTCAGACAGCGCTTTGGTAATGCAGTACGGCGTTGTCGCGGGATCGCACGGGTGAAGACAGTCGGCGCATTTCTGCACCGGAATACGCAGCTCCTTGCGCAGGCGCTGAATCAGCGGAGAATTCAACGCGCGGCCCGGCATTCCCACCGGGCTTTTGATGAGGCAGATGTCCTCTTTTTTTGCAGCGACCAGAATCTCTTTATATCGCTCTGAAGCGTCGCATTCCTCTGTAGCGATAAAGCGGGTGCCGATTTGCACGCCCGCCGCGCCCAGCTTCAAAAATCGGGCAATATCCTCTGCGGTATAAACGCCCCCGGCCACGAACACCGGAATGCGTCTTTGGTATTTCTCTTCATACGGTTTGATTTCTGCCAGTACCTCCGGCAGAATCTGCTCGGGGGTCTGCGCGGTGCCGTTCTCCAGCTCTTCCGCATGAAAACCGAGGTGTCCTCCGGCCATCGGCCCTTCGATCACGATGAAATCGGGGCAGACCTGATGCCGTTTATCCCACAGGCGGCAGATGGTGTGCGCCGCTCTTCCGCTCGAAACGATGGGGGCGATCGCCGTTTGGCTGCCCTTCACATAAGCGGGAAGATCCGAGGGGAGACCGGCTCCGGAAATCACCGCGTCTGCGCCTGCCTCCACTGCTGCCTGGATGGTTTCTTCATAGTGGGTGGTGGCGACCATGGCATTGATGGCGACCCACCCGTTGCCCTGTGCAATCTGTTTTGCTTTCTGAATCTGCTCTTTTAAAGCGGCAATGTTGCACCGCATGGCATTCTTCCAGAAATCCGGCGCCGCAAAGCCGGGGTTGGCCGCGCTGATCACGCCCATCGCGCCGTGCTTTGCCACGTGGCCCGCCAGATTTCCGAGGGAAACGCCGATCCCCATGCCGCCCTGAATGATTGGCAGCAGCAGCGGCCGTTCCTTGACAAGAACCATATCAGCGCTCCTGTTCCAGCTTTGTCAGGGTATCGAGATACCCCTGATAAAGCTCCTCAAAAATCTGTCGCAGGGGCTTGATGTCGCGCAGCTGTCCCGCTACCTGGCCCGCCATCAGCGAACCGTTGTCCACATCGCCGTCAAACACGGCGCGGCGCAGGGAACCGAGCGTGTAATGCTCCAGTTCCATTTTATCGGCTCCCCCAGCTTCCTTTTTCAGGTATTCGCGGGCCATCTTGTTTTTGAGCAGGCGGACAGGAACACCCGCCGAACGGCCGGTAACGGTTGTGCCGTTATCCTTGGCCTTGAGGATTGCAGCCTTATAATTGGAGTGAATGGGGCATTCCTCGCTGACGAGCAGGCAGGTGCCGAGCTGTGCGCCGATGGCTCCCAGTGCGAACGCCGCCAAAAGCTGCCGCCCGCTGGCAATGCCGCCCGCGGCGATCACGGGCAGGTCTATCGCGTCCGCTACCTGCGGCACCAGCGCCATGGTGGTCAGTTCGCCGACATGCCCGCCGCTTTCGGTTCCCTCCGCGATCACGGCGTCGGCGCCGTATTCCGCTACCCGCTTGGCCAGAGCCACGCCGGGTACGACCGGGATGACCTTTGCGCCCGCGTCCTTCCACATGGAGATATAAGAGCTGGGGTTGCCCGCGCCGGTTGTGATCACGGGAATTTTTTCTTCCGCCGCCAGCTCTGCCATTTCTTTGGCCTGCGGGTGCATCAGCATAATGTTTGCGCCGAAAGGCTTATCGGTTTTCTCTTTGCAGATCTGGATGTTTTCCCGAAAGGAATCCAGATTCATACCGCCGGCTCCGATCAGGCCAAGCCCGCCCGCGTTCGAAACCGCTGCTGCAAATTCGCCGGTGGCGATGTTGGCCATACCGCCCTGTATAAACGGAAATTCAATTCCGAGCCAGTTGTTCAGTCTCATGTTGATTCCTCCTTATTACCATTCCAGAACTGCGCCGCCCCAGGTGAGGCCTGCTCCGAATCCGACACAAAGCGTGCGTGTTCCGGGCGAAAGCATGCCCTGCTCCGCCATTTCGTCCAGAGCGATCGGGATGCTTGCGGCAGAAGTGTTGCCGTAATTCTGTACGTTCATGTAGAATTTTTCTTCGGGAAGATGTGTTTTGCGGATCACACTGGAAATGATGCGCTGATTTGCCTGATGGCATACAAAATAGTCGATTTGATCTGCGGAAAGCTGCGCTTTCTGCAGGGTTTCTTCAATGCAGCGAGGCACCGTTTCCACCGCAAAGCGGAATACGTCGCTCCCGTTCATGAAAATGCGGTGGCGTTCCGTTCCCGATTCGTTGGTGCAGCCCAGCAGCGTATCGTCGCCGCGGCAGCCTAACACGCTGGTAAAGGCGTAATCGTCCGAAAGCTCGATGACTGCCGCGCCCGCGCCGTCACCAAACAAAACGCAGGTGCTCCGATCATCAAAATCCAGCACTTTAGAAATGACCTCGCTGCCGATCAGCAGCGCGCGGGAATAACCGCTTTGCAGCAAAAGCCCCCGAACGACAGTCAGGCCGTACAGAAAGCCTGTGCAGCCGACGCTGATATCGAAGGAGGGGCAGTCCTCCGGCAGGGAAAGACGGTGCTGCACCTGTGTGGCAACGGCAGGGGACATGTGGTCGGGCGTAAAGGTGGCTACCACGCAGGCGCCGATTTCCTCCGGCTTCGCTCCCGCGCGTTCCATCGCCTTTTGCGCGGCGGCGGTCGCCAGGTCCGCATTGCTTTCTCCCTGCACAAAATGTCTTTGACGGATTCCAGTGCGGGTAGAAATCCACTCGTCATTGGTATCTGTCAGCTTGCTGATGTCATCATTTGTGACGATTTTCTCCGGAACGCAGCGCCCGGTTCCTAAAATATGAATTCCGGTCATATGGCCTCCTTTGACGTGCCGATTTTTCTGAATTTATCGTATCGCTGATTGGCCAGCCGTTCTCCGCTGAGGGGCAGCAGCTCCTTCAGGTTTCGCAGCAAAGCCTCATCCAGCGCGGTGTAAACCGCATCGGGGGTCCGGTGAGCGCCGCCGCGCGGCTCCGGCACAATTTCATCCGCTACGCCGAAACGGAGCAAATCCTGAGCTGTCAGCTTCATCATGCCGCTGGCTTCGGCGCTGCGGGAGGAATCCTTCCACAAAATAGAGGCGAAGCCCTCGGGTGACAGGACGGAATACACAGCGTTTTCCAGCATCAGCAGGCGGTTTGCAACGCCGAGCGCCAGAGCACCGCCGCTGCCGCCTTCCCCGGTAACCACGGCGATCACAGGCACCGAAAGCTGGCTCATCGCGGCTAGATTGCGCGCGATCGCTTCGCTTTGGCCGTTCGTTTCCGCTTCCAGACCCGGAAACGCGCCGGGCGTATCAATAAAGGTGATGATGGGGCGCCCGAATTTTTCCGCCTGTTTCATCAGGCGCAGGGCCTTTCGGTATCCCTCGGGGCCGGGCATTCCAAAATTATAGTACAGGTTTTCATCCAGGTTTTTTCCTTTGCAGTGACCGATCACCGTTACGGGAATCCCGTGGTAAAACGCTACGCCGCCCAGAATGCTCTTGTCGTCTTTATTCAGGCGGTCGCCCCGCAGTTCAAAGAAATCCTGAAACAGCGCCGCGGTGTAATCGCGTACGCCGGGGCGCTTCGGCCGGCGGGCCAGATAGACCTTATCGGCCGGGGTAAGCTCGGGGTAGGCTTCGAGCAGCTTTCTGCGTTCTCCCTCCAGCTGCCAGATGCGCAGCTGGGGAACTTTGGATTTTTCCCGCAGGGCGGCAAGCTCCTGATCCAGCTGATCCAGCTGAAGCTCTGTCTCTTTGATCATGCGGGCATCCCTCCTTTTTGATGAATCAGCAGCAGAAAGCCCAGGGTGGACTTCATTTCACCGCGCGGCACAATGCGATCCACAAAACCGTGCTCCTCCTGAAATTCCGCGCGCTGAAAGCCCTCGGGCAGCTTCTGGCGGATGGTCTGTTCAATGACGCGGGGGCCGGCAAAGCCGATCAGCGCGCCGGGCTCTGCGAGTGTGATATCGCCAAGGCCCGCAAAGCTGGCGCTGACTCCTCCGGTCGTCGGGTGCGTCAGGTAAGAGATATACAGGCCGCCCTCCTTTGCAAAACGGGCCAGCGCGGCGCTGGTTTTCGCCATCTGCATCAAAGAGAGAATTCCCTCCTGCATTCTTGCGCCGCCGCTGGCACTGAAAATGATCAGGGGAAGCTGTTTTTGGAGGGCGTATTCCACGGCGCTGGTGACGATTTCGCCGACTTGAACGCCCATGCTGCCCATAAAAAAACGGCTGTCCAGCACCGCCACAACGGCGGGCTGGTTGTAAATCTTCAGAGAAGCAAACAAAGCGGCCTCAGGCAGCCCTGTTTTCTGCCGGCTTTCTTCCAGCTTTTCCGGGTACCCGGGGAAATCCAGCGGGTTTTCCGGGCAGGCAGGCAGATCGAGAATCCGCAGGCTTCCCGGGTCCGCCAGCATATTCAGGCGCTCCTTCGCAGAAATCGGAAGATGATGCCCGCACTGGGGGCAGACCATCTGCCGATCGGACAAGTGTGCCCGTAAGATTTCTTTTTTGCAGCCCGGGCAGGTGGTGTAGCCCAGAACTTCTTTTTCGCTCGATTCTTTGCGGGCCTTTTGGGTAGGCAGGCGAAGCATCGAGAATAAGGTCATTTTAGGATGTGGGGAATGTTGATTCATGGCCTGTTCCTTTCTTTCGGTAAAAACAAAATCAACCCTGTTCGTTTTATTCTTTGTTGTTTTCCATAAATGTAACAATATCTCTTACGGTATGAAAGGCGATCAGCTCTTCGTCGGATATTGTGACGGTAAAGGCGTCCTCCAATTCCATCCCCAGCTCTGCAAGGTCGAACGAATCCAGGCCAAGATCATCCTTCAGGCTGGCCTGCATAGTCACAACACTTTCGCTGAGGTTGGTTCTGCTCACGATTAAATCTCTGATTTTTTCAAAAATCATGATTGTAACCTCTTCTCCGAAAACTGCTAAATAGTTAAAAATATTTAATTAAAAAAATTTAATGTTATGGTATTCCAATTGCCGTAAAAAGTCAAGGAAAATTTCTGTAAGAGAACTGGACAGCCCCGAAAAAAGCATGCTCTGCTTGACTTTTCGCATGGTATCCGGTAAAATCAGGAACAAGATGATCCGTACCATAAATTGGATTTTAATGCTGGCCTGCAGAAGCATTGGAAAGCGGTTGGATTTGGAAAAGGCGAAAACAGACAGCATATTTTAAATGATTCGCTCGCGGGCCGGAATCCCAGCGAGTGTTTTTTGACTTTTTTCCTGTGATAAAAAAGATGCGCACCATTTTGAGGGTGGATTTTGTCTGACGCACGGTGATATGGATACTGGACCGGACAGACGGGAATAGACTGCAATGACCGGAGGTTGCAGATGGAAAGAATACGAATTGGCTGCCGTGACAACGCGCTTGCGGTGATCCATGCGAAACGAATTCTGCAAAAAATAAAAAGAGCGGACTCTTCCTGCCAGTTGGATATGGTGACTGTTGCACAGGCAGAGGAACAGGTGCTGGACCTGACAGAGGAAACAGCCCACAAGGAGACACCGGTTGGGGAACTGGATCGGGCGCTGCTGGACGGAAGAATCGATCTGGCCGTGTGTGATCTGGGGGAGCTTCCCCCGCAGCTTACGCCCGGGCTTTCCATTGCGGCGTATTCTGCGCGTTCAGATGCAAAAGACACTCTGGTTCTGCCAAGCGGGACAGAGCACCCGGATACGGAGAGGCCGATCGGCGCGTCGGGCGCACATCGCCGCATGCAGGCAGGGGTATTGTATCCCCGTTTTGACATCGCCCCGATCCGCGGGGATGTTCAAAGCAGGCTCAAACGCTTGGACCGCGGGGATTATTCTGCACTGATTCTGCCTTGTGATGCGCTGGCCCGTTTGGGAATCCGCAACCGCAGCAGCCGGGTTTTTTCAGAGCAGGAGATCGTTCCGGTGGCAGGGCAGGGGATTCTGGCCGTCATGACCAGAGAGGATGAGGTTCACGACTGCCTTTCAGGCGTAGATGATTTTCTCAGCCGGTGCTGTGCAAAGGCGGAGCGTACGTTCATTGAATTGTTTGAAGATACCTGCAATAACCCGATCGCTGCGTTTGCGCAAATACAGGATAATGAATTGCAGCTGACCGGCTTTTACAGTGATGGCGAGCGAAGCTGCAAGCGGCAGCTAGCCGGCCCGCTCTCTGAAGCGCGAAAGCTTGGGGAACGCCTGGCGGAGGAAGTCAAGCAATGGTATGAAAATGGGTGACGGACAGGCGGCAATGATTGCTTCTTACATAAGAAAGGTGTTTGCATTGACTGTGAAATTTTAATATCTATCTGGAACCAACCGAAGGGAGAAATCAATCTATGACTCGTTCTGAGCAGTTGTTTGAGGAAGCGGCCCGGTATATCCCCGGCGGGGTAAACAACCCTCTGCGTTCGTTTGCAGAAACAGGGCAGACGCCCCGCTTTATCCGCCGTGCGGATGAATCCCGTGTTTACGATGTGGACGGTCATGTTTATATTGATTTTGTGTGTTCCGGGGGCGCCGCGCTGCTGGGACATAATCCGCCTTTGGTGAGAAAGGCTGTGCTCGAGGCAGTCCAGAACGGCCTGAATTACGAGGCTTGCGCCGAAACCGAGCTGAAGCTGGCAAAGCTGATCGTTCAGCTGGTTCCGTCCGTCCAGATGGTGCGAATGGTCAGCTCCGTCACCGAAGCGATTTTGAGTGCGGTTTGCGTGGCACGCAGCGTAACAGGCAGAAAACGCCTGATCAAATTTTCCGGGTGCCGCCACGGCAGCTTTGACGCGGTGGAGGGGGAAGGAGATTCCTCTGGATTTTCTTTGCTCTGCGGCAGTGATCAGGACGCGCTTGTGGCACAATATAATGATCTGAGCAGTGTGGAACGTTTATTTGAAAAGAATCAGGGGCAGATTGCCGCAGTGATCATAGAGCCGCTGGCGGCTCACATGGGAATCGTTGAACCGGAACCGGAATTTTTACAGAACCTGCGAAAGCTTTGCAGCCAAAACAAAACCATTCTGATTTTTGACGAAACAGTCACCGGATTTCGGCTGGCCCTTGGCGGCGCACAGGAATACTATGGGGTAAAGCCGGATATGACTATCTTCGGAGAGATCATCGGGGCAGGGCTGCCGGCGGGTGCCTTTGGCGGGAGCAGAGCGATCATGGAGCAGCTGGCTCCCGTAGGGCCCGTGTACCAGACGGATGCCTGCAACGGGAACCCGGTGGCAATGGCGGCTGGCTTTGCGCAGCTGAGTTCGGTATTGAACCAGCCTCTTTTATATGAAAAACTCGCAAGAGAAGGGGAAAAGCTGCGGGCTGGCCTGCGCGGGCTGTTCCCGCAGTGCACAGTCGGCGGCGTTGGCTCTGTCAGCAGCCTGCTCTTTACGCCCGGCCCTGTCAAAAATGACAAGGATGCCAAAAGCAGTGACAAAGGGGAGTTTGTCCGCTATTTTTCCCATATGCTGGAAAACGGTATCTTTATGATGCCGTCTCAGTTTGAACCTATCTTTCTCTCCGGCGCTCACACAGAGCGCGATGTAGAAATGTTTTTGGAGGCTTCGGCCGAGTTTCTGGCATAAGTTGGAAAAATATTTTTAAAAATAATAATTATTCTTAAAAATCTATTGAAATTCAAATCATCTTCCTGTATAATGTGTGTTAGTAAAGGGTAACTGCGAAAGCAGTTTCAAAAATTTATGGTACGTATAGGAGGTAAATTTGATATGACAAACTTAATTGGACGTGAACTCCCGGATTTTAAACTGCAGGCGTATCATCAGGGTGAGCTCAAGGAGATTTCCCGCGAGGATTTGGAAGGCCAGTGGAGCATCCTGTTTTTCTACCCGGCTGATTTTTCCTTCGTTTGCCCGACAGAGCTCGGCGATCTGGCAGATCATTATAGCGATTTCAAGAAGATTGGCGTAGAGGTGTATTCTGTATCGACCGACAGCCAGTATGTTCATAAGGCCTGGGCGGATGCCTCCGACACCATCAAGAAAATTCAGTATCCCATGCTGGCCGACCGGGCCGGGGCGCTCTCGAAAGAGCTTGGGATTTATGTGGAATCCGGCGGTTTGGCGCTGCGCGGTACTTTTATCGTAAATCCGCAGGGCAAGATTGTCGCCTACGAGGTGAATGATCTGGGAATCGGCCGAAATGCAGAAGAGGTTCTGCGTAAGGTGCAGGCCGCTCAGTTTGTCGACAAACACGGCGACCAGGTTTGCCCCGCTAAGTGGAAGCCCGGCGAAGAGACCCTTTCTCCCAGCCTGAATCTGGTTGGTAAGCTATAATAACGAAATAACGTCAGTTTGCTTTACAAAGTGAACTGATAAGAAAACGGAGATATCTTCCCCTTCCAAAAGAAGGGGAAGATATCAAGAGTTTTGAATGAGTGGAATAATGATAATGAAAAGGCCGCTGCCGGAATGGCGGCGGCTATTTTTAAAGGGGAGTATTACAACATGAATCCGATTTATGATCTGATTATCATCGGGGCCGGCAGTGCGGGACTGGCTGCCGGTGTTTATGCGGGGCGTGCAAAGCTTAAGACGCTGATTCTGGAAAAAAGCAATCCGGGCGGTCAGGTGGGGAATACCGCAGAGGTTGTGAACTACCCCGGCATCCGCAGGACGAGCGGCCCGGAGCTTGTGGAAGAGATGAAGAATCACGTCCGGGATTTTGGCGTAAAGATTGAAACAGCTGAGATCGAGCGGGTGGAACTGTCCGGAGAGATCAAAAAGCTCTATTCCACCTCCGGAACGTATCAAAGCCGCGCGGTGATCATTGCAACCGGGGCATCGCCCCGTCACGGCGGATTTAAAGGGGAAGAGCTTTACAGCGGGCACGGAGTTGCGTACTGTGCCACCTGCGACGGCGAATTTTTCAGTGGGCTCGATATCTTCGTGATCGGGGGAGGCTATGCCGCGGCAGAGGAGGCTATTTACCTGACCCGCTTTGCCAAATCGGTTACGATTGTCATCCGCGGCAAAGACTTTAGCTGCGCAAGAACAGTAGCGGAGAAGGCAATTGCGCATCCGAAGATCACTGTAAAGTATAACACCTTGCTTGAAAAGGTAGAAGGAGACAGTCTGCCTCGCCGGGCATACTTTCAGGATAAGCTGACCGGAGAAACGAGCGTGTATGATGCCGGGGAAAATGGAACATTCGGCGTGTTCGTTTTTGTGGGATACGACCCCGCGACCGAGCTGTTCCGCGAACAGGTGGATATGGATGAGGATGGATATATTCTGACCGACGATGCCATGCATACCAATGTACCGGGCGTTTTTGCCGCCGGCGACCTGCGTCCGAAGCTGCTGCGCCAGATCGTTACCGCGGTGGCTGACGGTGCGGTGGCGGCCACCTCGGCTGAAAAGTATATCACCAGCGAAAAGGAACGTCTGGGACTTCCGATGTTTGAGGAGGATGCTGCAACAGCTGAACCTGAGCCCGAACAAAAGGAGGACAAAGCGGAGAATCCTGCCTCTGTTTCAGACGGAACCTATTTGGGCGGCGAGCTGAAGGAACAGCTGGCACAGGTATTCCAGCGCCTGAAAAAAGAAATGACGATCGTCACGGTAGTCGATCCGTCGAATCAAAAGTCTTTGGAGCTGGAGGGCTTCCTTCGCGAAATAGAGCCGCTGAACAATCTGATCCATCTGCGCGTGCTGCAGAAGGGTGAAGACCCTGAGCTGGAGCAGTCGCTTGGAATTGAACGTTACCCCGTCGCTGCTTTTCTGGACGAGAACGGCCGTTTCAGCGGAGTGAAGTTCAGCGGGGTTCCCGGCGGCCACGAAATTAATTCGTTTGTACTGGACATTCTCCATCTGGCTGCGGAGGATAAGCTGACTGCGGAGCAGCTGGAGAAAATCCGTCAGCTTCCGCCTAACACCACGCTGAAGATAGGGGTAACGCTTGCGTGCCCGTATTGCCCCGACGTTGTTGCGGCGGCGCATTCCATTGCGATCGCCAGTGGAGGAAACGTCACGGCGGAAATGATGGATGTGGCTTTGTTCCCGGATATTCGGGAGAAGTATCACATCATGAGTGTCCCCGCGCTGATTGTCAACAGCAATGAGCAGGCCACCTTTGGGGCGCAGTCGTTCGATCAGGTTCTCCAGAAAGTGATGGAGGGCTGATTTCACTTTCACATTTTGCAGAGCTTTCGGCCAATCAGGCTGGGAGCTCTGTTTTTTTATTCTTTCGTCCCAGAGACTCCTTTCCGTCAACCTCAATTTTTCAAATTGTAAACTAAATAATCATAAATACGGTTGACAATGTAAAACGAGCCTGCTACAATAAGGCAAACATGTTTTTTCAGCGGGCCTGCCAGATCGTCAGACAACTGAATCACCGCAACATCAAATCCTGCGGGATCATTTTCCTTACCGAAGACGGGTGGGAAAAGGAATGTTGTTTTCCAAGTTGTATGGCTATTAAGAACAGTGAATGGCAATTGATTAGGAGGATGTCACGAAATGAGTATCGTGCAGATTTGGAAAGAAAAAATTCTGTCCGGCGGGGAGATTGACCGCCCCGGAGCAGAAGAATTGCTGAAAGCGCCGCTTGAGGAATTGTGTGAAGCGGCGAATGAAATCCGCGAAAAGCTAAACGGCAATACACTGGATACCTGTTCGATTCTAAACGGAAAAAGCGGTTTGTGTACCGAAAACTGTAAGTATTGCGCACAGGCCCGCGGACATAAAACCGGGGTGGAGGAATATCCGCTGCTTACAGTAGACCGCATTGTAGAAGAGGGCCTGCAAACCGCTGAAGCAGGAGTGGACCGTTTTTCGGTCGTTACCTCCGGGGTGCGGGTATCCGACGCAGAGGTTGACGTTTTATGCCGTGCCTACGCCAAAATTCATGAGCAGTCCGATATTCAGCTGTGCGCTTCTCATGGCCTCATTAATTATGAGCAGTTTCTGCGCCTGAAAGAGGCCGGCATTACCCGCATTCATAATAACCTCGAAACCTCCCGCAGGTTTTTTCCGCGGGTCTGCACCACTCATACGTACGACGATAAGATAGAAACCATCCGGGCGGCCCAAAAAGCAGGACTTGAGATTTGCAGCGGCGGCATTATCGGAATGGGTGAGGAAATGAGCGATCGTTTGGATATGGCTTTTGAGCTGCGCGATCTGGGTGTTGAATCGATCCCTGTCAACGTGCTGATGGCAATTCCGGGTACTCCCCTGCAGGATCAGCCCTTGCTGCCCGAGCCTGAAATTCTGCGTACGATTGCGCTGTTCCGGTTGATCAACCCCACAGCCAACATCCGCCTGGCCGGCGGACGCAATTCCATGACAGACTGCGGCCGACTGGCTTTGCACGCCGGTGCAAATGCTTCGATTACAGGCAACATGCTGACCACTTCCGGTAATACGGTGGAAGAGGATTTCGAAATGTTCACCAAGGCCGGCTTCCAGCTGGGCCGTCAGGTTCGGGTCTGATTCATATTGTTTTTGCGAATAAGATTGCCTATCATAACATAAAAGAACACCGGGGATGGTTTCGGCCATTCCCGGTGCTCTTTTTCGCTTGCATATGTAGTAAGGATCATTTGCTTTCTTCCGTATTCGGCAGTGATTCCGCAATTTCCTCTGCTGCGGTCTGCTTATTCTTCCGGTTTAGGAGCAGCTCCGTCCCGAAGCTGAAAATGGGGAGCAGGAACAGATAAAACGCGAACCAAATGCTCATGGTCGGCGCTCCAACGGTTGTCAGGGGCATGCCGCCCGCAATGCTCCAGGGAATCAGCGGCGCAATCACGATCACGGTATCTTCCAGTACGATCGCCAGCTTTTTTCGGTCCGGCAGAATGGAATCGCACATCTGAAAAGTCAGCATCGTGGCCAGCGTCTGATTGCAGCTGATCGCACTCATCACCACAGAGGTAAACAGCACAGAGCCGAACGGGGTGATTTTTGAGGCAGAGGCTTCCACGAGCCTGCGAACCTCTGTCAGGAGCTCCGTCTGCTTGAAGATGCCAAAATAAGAGGTGGAAATCAGGATGATCCCGGCCACCTTTGCCATGGAAAGAATCCCCCCGCCGTTCAGCAAAGCCGCAAGCTCGGCATTCGGTGACTCATAGCCCAGCAGCAGGCTGGGGAGCAGCTGAGTCAGAGGGATTTTCTGTACGGTAAGGCAGATCACGCCCGCAACGAGAATGCTCAGCAGCATGGTTCGCTTTACCGGCACACGGAACAGCGACAGGATGATGATCAGCAGCGCAGGCAGCACCACAACAAAAGAGAGGTTAAAATGCTCGCGAAACATGTCTAAAGACGCCCCGCTGCCGGTTTGGGAAGAGGATCCCCGCGCCACCAGATACAACAGACACGAAAGAGCAAAAGGGATGGCCGCCGTTTTCAGCATACGCCGGATGTTATCGTAAATGTTGGTATCAGTCAGCTCGCTGACCAGCAGCGCGCTGGAGGACATCGGTGAACAGCGGTCACCGAAATAAGAGCCTGCCAGTATTGCGCCGCCCGAAAGAACCGGATCGATCCCAAGCGAGCGTGAGATCATCATACACACAACGCCCATGGTGGCCGCCGTTCCGAACGAGGTTCCCATCAGGAAGGACATCATGCAGCACAAAAGGAATGTGTACAGCACAAAGAAGCTGGGATTCAGCACCTGAACGGCATGATAAATCAAAAATGGAATGGTTCCCGACGACCGCCACACAGAGGTCAGGATGCCAATCAATATAAAGATGATCAGAATGTTTTTTGCACCGCGAATACCGTCCAGCATCATGGTGACCATCTGACGAGGCGTATGTTTCTTCAAAAGACCATAGACGACGAAGCAGACCAGACCAAAGGCCAGCGCGTACAGGATTTGAAATCCACCTAAAATACAAGCAACGAGTCCCAATAAAAACAAAGATAGCGTGATTCGTTCTGCCAAATCTAATTCCCCCACCAATTCAAATTGTATTTCATTATAGCACAAACTCAGCCGTGATTTATGAAAAC
>OFDJ01000271.1_pt1 | contig 24412 bp, 12 predicted proteins | sample 1520901 | NCBI WGS metagenome assembly OFDJ01 (sample SAMEA2699035, study PRJEB24076) | metagenome | biome: Human gut stool | place: Spain | collected 2012-11-19 | reverse complement strand
GACAAACGATCGGTTAAATTATCAAACATTGTCTCTCGCCTGGGGTGGAAACGGTCGGTCGCGACAGCGACACATCAACAGAAATTTGTCGCAGTATAACATGAAGCCGCCTTTGTTGTTATGCAACGGTTGGAGCAGCGGTCACGTAACGCTATACTGCTTTTCTTTATCACTGGCCAACTGTCGACACCTATATGCCCGTTTTTGCTCTGCTCGCCCTTGTCGCCTACTCAGTCAGCCTCGCGCTGATTATTCCCGCTCTGCTGCAAAAAAACAGCGGCTGGCGGCGTATGGCTATTCTCTCTGCGGTCGTTGCGCTGGTAAGCCATGCTATCGCCCTGGAAGCGCGTATCCTACCCGGCGGTGAAAGCGGACAAAACCTGAGTCTGTTGAACGTCGGCTCGCTGGTAAGCCTGATGATCTGTACGGTAATGACCATCGTCGCGTCCCGCAATCGTGGCTGGCTATTGCTGCCCATTGTCTACGCCTTTGCGCTGATAAACCTGGCCTTCGCCACGTTTATGCCTAACGAGTTCATCACCCATCTCGAAGCTACGCCAGGCATGATGATTCACATCGGGCTATCACTGTTCGCTTACGCCACGCTGATTATCGCCGCGCTCTACGCGCTACAGTTGGCATGGATCGATTACCAACTGAAAAACAAAAAACTGGCCTTCAGCAATGAGATGCCGCCACTGATGAGTATTGAGCGGAAGATGTTTCATATCACCCAAATTGGCGTGGTTCTGCTGACGCTCACCCTGTGCACTGGCCTGTTTTACATGCATAACCTGTTCAGTACCGAGAACATTGATAAAGCCGTTCTCTCTATCGTGGCATGGTTTGTCTATATCGTTCTGTTGTGGGGGCATTACCATGAAGGTTGGCGCGGACGTCGCGTCGTATGGTTTAACGTCGCAGGCGCTGGCATTCTGACGCTGGCCTATTTCGGCAGCCGTATCCTGCAGCAGTTCGTGAGTTAAATCTTTAAGGAACCCTACGTGGAACACATCTCCACCACCACGCTCATTATCACGCTCCTCATCATGGTGGTCATTTCCGCCTATTTTTCCGGTTCTGAAACCGGAATGATGACCCTGAATCGCTACCGCCTACGCCATCGGGCCAAACAGGGAAATCGTCAGGCAAAACGGGTTGAAAAGTTACTTCGCAAGCCGGATCGCCTGATAAGCCTGGTGCTCATCGGTAATAATCTGGTGAATATCCTGGCCTCCGCACTCGGCACCATTGTCGGTATGCGCCTGTATGGCGATGCTGGCGTCGCCATTGCCACCGGGGTACTGACGTTTGTGGTGCTGGTTTTTGCCGAAGTGCTGCCAAAGACGATTGCCGCACTATATCCGGAAAAAGTTGCCTATCCGAGCAGCGTCCTGCTGGCTCCGCTGCAGATTCTGATGATGCCGTTAGTATGGCTACTCAACACCATCACGCGGCTTCTGATGCGCATGATGGGCATCAAAACAGATATCGTAGTGAGCGGTTCGCTGAGTAAAGATGAACTGCGAACGCTGGTGAATGAATCGCGCTCGCAAATCTCACGCCGTAACCAGGATATGCTGCTGTCAGTGCTGGATCTGGAAAAAGTCAGCGTCGATGACATCATGATCCCGCGTAACGAAATCATTGGCATTGATATTAACGATGACTGGAAATCAATCGTGCGTCAGCTTTCGCACTCCCCGCACGGTCGTATTGTGCTGTATCGCGACTCGCTCGACGATGCCATCAGTATGCTGCGCGTACGTGAAGCCTGGCGATTGATGGCCGAGAAAAAAGAGTTCACCAAAGAGACCATGTTACGCGCCGCCGACGAAATTTATTACGTTCCGGAAGGCACACCGCTCAGCACCCAGCTCATTAAATTTCAGCGCAATAAGAAGAAAGTGGGCCTGGTCGTTAATGAATATGGCGATATTCAAGGACTGGTTACGGTCGAGGATATTCTGGAAGAGATTGTTGGTGACTTCACGACCTCAATGTCACCGACGCTTGCCGAAGAAGTCACACCGCAGAATGACGGTTCGGTGATCATTGACGGTAGCGCCAACGTTCGTGAAATCAATAAGGCGTTTAACTGGCACCTGCCGGAAGATGACGCACGTACCGTGAACGGTATTATTCTTGAAGCGCTGGAAGAGATCCCGGTTGCCGGCACACGTGTGCGTATTGGGCAGTACGATATCGATATTCTCGACGTGCAGGACAATATGATTAAACAGGTGCAGGTGTTGCCCGTCAAACCGCTGCGGGAAAGCGTATCGGACCAGTGAGAGTAATCCAGACCGGGTAGCGCATCAGCATTACCCGGTCTGAGGCTAATTAGCCTTTGGCTTTCGCCACAGAGACCATCGCCGCACGGATGGTACGTCCGTTCAGGGTATAGCCTTTCTGCATAACCATCAGCACATTACCGGCAGCAACGTCATCAGACTCTACCATTGCAATCGCCTGGTGCACGTTCGGGTCCATCGGCACGTCGATATCCGCAACCACCTGTACGCCAAACTTCGCCACAACATCCAGCATTGACTTACGGGTCAGCTCAATACCTTCGACCATAGCCGCCATAGCGTCATTGTCTTTGTCCGCAACTTCCAGCGCACGGTCCAGGCTATCCAGCACCGGCAGCAGTTCGTTGACGAATTTTTCCAGTGCAAACTTATGCGCTTTTTCTACGTCCAGTTCGGTACGACGACGCAGGTTTTCCATTTCCGCTTTGATACGCAACACGCTGTCGCGCTCGCGCGTTTCGGCTTCAGCAAGCTGAGCTTCCAGATTCGCAATTTTTTCATCGCGCGGATCCACCTGCTCAGCAGAAGCGTCTGGTTCAACCGCCTCAACTTCTTCGTGCTGAACCATGATAATTTCTTCCGGGGCTTGCCCCTCAGGCGTTTTCTGTTCTTTACTACTCATGAATTTCTCCGCGTTTTTTTCGCATTCATCTCGCTAACTTGGCTTATTATGGGGATCAGATTCAGGGATTCAAGGGAAGTACTCACATTGTCACTAATCTTCGTTACAAGGACCTCGAGAAAATGAACAAACATTTCAAGTGTATTGGCATTGTGGGGCATCCACGTCACCCCACTGCACTGACCACACATGAAATGCTCTACCGTTGGCTGTGCGCCAAAGGTTATGAGGTTATCGTTGAGCAACAAATCGCCCACGAGCTGCAGCTGAAAAATGTGAAAACCGGTACGCTCGCAGAGATTGGCCAGCAGGCAGACCTCGCCGTGGTAGTCGGCGGCGACGGCAATATGCTGGGCGCCGCACGCACCCTGGCACGTTATGACATCAAGGTTATTGGCATTAACCGCGGTAATCTCGGTTTTCTGACCGACCTTGACCCAGACAATGCTCAACAACAGTTAGCTGACGTGCTGGAAGGCCACTACATCAGCGAAAAGCGCTTTTTACTTGAAGCCCAGGTGTGCCAACAGGATTGCCAAAAGCGTATTAGCACTGCGATCAATGAAGTTGTGCTGCACCCCGGAAAAGTGGCGCACATGATTGAATTTGAAGTCTATATCGATGAAATTTTTGCCTTCTCCCAGCGTTCGGACGGCTTGATTATTTCCACACCGACCGGCTCTACCGCCTACTCGCTCTCTGCCGGAGGTCCGATCCTGACGCCTTCGCTGGATGCTATTACGCTGGTCCCGATGTTCCCGCATACACTTTCCGCACGACCGCTGGTGATCAACAGTAGCAGCACCATTCGCCTGCGCTTCTCTCATCGCCGTAACGATCTGGAAATCAGTTGCGACAGCCAGATCGCCCTGCCTATACAGGAAGGTGAAGACGTATTAATTCGCCGCTGTGATTATCATCTGAACCTGATACACCCAAAAGATTACAGCTATTTCAACACATTAAGCACTAAACTAGGCTGGTCAAAAAAATTATTCTAATTTAACGCCAACCTCTTTACTGTATAAAAAACCAGTTTATACTGTATGTAATTACAGTTATGGTTTTTCATACAGGAAAACAGCTATGTTGGCACAACTGACCATCAGCAATTTTGCTATCGTTCGTGAACTTGAGATCGATTTCCAGAACGGAATGACCGTTATTACCGGTGAAACCGGTGCGGGTAAGTCCATTGCCATTGATGCTCTCGGTTTGTGCCTGGGCGGACGCGCAGACGCCGACATGGTACGTGCAGGCGCCACGCGAGCCGACCTCTGCGCGCGATTCGCCTTAAAAGACACCCCCGCGGCTCTGCGCTGGCTGGAAGAAAACCAGCTTGAGGAAGGCCGTGAATGTTTGCTGCGTCGTGTTATCAGCAGCGATGGACGTTCACGCGGCTTCATTAACGGCACTGCCGTACCGTTGTCACAGCTGCGCGAGCTGGGCCAGTTGCTTATTCAAATCCACGGTCAGCATGCGCATCAGCTCCTGACAAAATCAGAACACCAAAAGTCTCTGCTGGATGGTTACGCCAATGAAGCGTCCCTGACTCAGGAAATGGCTGCGCGCTACCAGCTGTGGCACCAAAGCTGCCGTGACCTGGCGCATCATCAACAACAGAGTCAGGAACGCGCAGCCCGGGCGGAACTGTTGCAATACCAGTTAAAAGAACTGAACGAATTCAACCCGCAGCCGGGTGAATTTGAGCAAATTGATGAAGAGTACAAGCGTCTGGCTAACAGCGGGCAATTGCTCACCACCAGCCAACAGGCGCTGGCTATCCTGGCGGATGGCGAAGACATCAACCTGCAAAGCCAGCTGTACACTGCAAAGCAGCTGGTCACTGAACTGGCAGGCATGGACGGCAAACTTTCCGGTATCCTGGATATGCTGGAAGAGGCCACGATCCAACTCAGCGAAGCCAGCGACGAGCTGCGCCACTATTGTGATCGTCTGGATTTGGACCCTAACCGTTTGTTTGAACTTGAACAGCGTATTTCCAAACAAATCTCATTGGCCCGCAAGCATCATGTTGCCCCTGAAGCGCTGCCACAGTTCTATCAGTCATTACTGGATGAACAACAGCAGTTAGACGATCAGGCCGACTCGCTCGAAACCTTAACCCTGGCGGTGAACAATCACCACCAGCAGGCTCTGGAAACGGCAAAAATGCTGCACCAACAGCGCCAGCATTATGCTCAGGAGCTGGGACAACTGATTACAGAGAGCATGCATACTCTCTCAATGCCGCACGGTGTCTTTTGCATTGATGTGAAATTTGAGGAACATCATTTGAGCGCAGACGGTGCCGATCGCGTAGAGTTTAAAGTGACCACTAACCCAGGCCAGCCGTTGCAGCCGATTGCGAAAGTGGCTTCAGGTGGGGAACTGTCGCGCATTGCGCTGGCTATTCAGGTTATTACCGCACGCAAAATGGAAACACCGGCGCTGATTTTCGATGAAGTGGATGTCGGTATCAGCGGCCCGACTGCTGCGGTAGTGGGAAAAATGCTGCGTCAGTTGGGCGAGTCAACTCAGGTAATGTGCGTTACTCACTTGCCGCAGGTTGCTGGCTGTGGTCATCAACACTTCTACGTCTGCAAAGAAACGGATGGCGCGATGACCGAAACACACATGCAGCCGCTTGATAAACGCGCTCGCCTGCGGGAATTAGCCCGCCTGCTTGGCGGTAGCGAAGTGACGCGCAATACCCTCGCAAATGCAAAAGAACTGCTGGCGGCATAAACTTTTTTACCTTGTTAAGGTCTGAGTTCAACATAAAATCGCCGACCGACCCGACAGCAAAAGGTTTTAAAGTGGTGAAAGGTCTATTATCATCGGCATATTACATATGAGCCGCGTACTGCTCGGGCCCGAAAAGGAATCAAATCACTATGCGCTGTAAAACGCTGACTGCTGCTGCAGCAGTACTACTGATGTTGACTGCAGGCTGTTCCACTCTGGAGCGAGTGGTTTACCGCCCTGACATCAACCAGGGAAATTATCTGACACCTACCGATGTCGCCAAAGTGCGCACGGGTATGACGCAACAGCAGGTTGCTTATGCTCTGGGTACACCAATGATGTCCGATCCTTTTGGCACTAACACCTGGTTTTATGTGTTCCGTCAGCAACCTGGTCATGAAGGCGTAACCCAGCAAACACTGACGCTGACCTTTAACAGCAGCGGCATTTTGACGAACATTGATAACAAACCTGCTTTGACCGACAACAAGTAGGATTAACAGATCAAAAAAAGGTGCTCAATGAGCACCTTTTTTATTGTCTGCTATTTTTTAGCAGATTTCTCTGCTCGCTGTCTGCGCAGCTCTTTCGGATCGGCAATCAGTGGCCGGTAAATTTCCACCCTATCACCGTCCTGGAGAACATCAGCAAGCTTTACCGGACGGCTGTAAATGCCCACTTTATTTTTGCTGAGATCGATATCGGTACGTAATTCCAGCAGCCCGGAAGCGCGGATAGCCTCTTCCACCGTAGCGCCCTGTTGCAGCGTCACACGCTGTAGATACTGTTTCTCGGGTAGCGCATACGCCACTTCAACAACAATTTTAGCTGACGCTGACACTGTAAACCTCTTTCGCGCGGACCGTGAAGGCCTGCACCATGTTCGAAGCCAGCTCTTTAAAGATACGACCAAATGCCAGCTCGATTAACTTATTGGTAAACTCAAAATCGAGATGAAATTCAATGCGGCACGCTTCATGACTCAGTGGCGTAAACTTCCATCCGCCAATGAGTTTCTTGAACGGTCCGTCGACCAGATGCATCAGGATGCTCTGGTTACTGGTCAATTGATTGCGCGTGGTGAACGTTTTGCTAATCCCTGCTTTCGAGACATCCACCGCTGCGGTCATCTGTCCCGGAGTCGACTCCAGCACACGGCTACCGGTGCATCCCGGTAAAAACTGGGGATAGGATTTAACATCATTCACTAGCTGATACATCTGTTCCGCACTGTAAGGTACTAAAGCGGTCCGGCTAATCTGAGGCATAACAATTTCCATCAATATCAATCACACAAATAATACCATTTATCCCCCGCTAAAAAAAACGCTATAGCCTAACTCGTGCTAAGATAGCGCCTTGCGCCCCGCTGGATGAAATGGGGTGTTTTTCGATTCCAGATTACCTATACTGAGCGGCATTATGACGAAGAAAAAAGCACACAAACCTGGCTCAGCCACAATCGCGCTTAACAAGCGCGCACGACACGAATACTTTATTGAAGAAGAGTTCGAAGCAGGACTCGCTCTGCAAGGTTGGGAAGTCAAATCCCTGCGGGCGGGTAAAGCTAACATCGGCGACAGCTACGTCATCCTTAAAGACGGCGAAGCGTTCCTGTTTGGCGCCAACTTCACGCCAATGGCTGTTGCCTCAACGCATGTGGTATGTGATCCCACCCGTACCCGTAAGCTGTTGTTAAACCAACGTGAGCTCGACTCCCTGTATGGTCGAATGAATCGTGACGGTTATACCGTTGTTGCGCTTTCACTGTACTGGAAAAATGCCTGGTGCAAAGTGAAAATTGGCGTCGCGAAAGGTAAGAAACAGCACGACAAGCGCTCCGATGTGAAAGAACGCGAATGGCAGTTAGATAAAGCGCGTATTATGAAAAATGCTGGTCGCTAAACGCTATTCTCCTGTGACCAGTCTCTCATCCTGAGACTGGTTCTTATTTTTTAGTTATTGAAACCCACTCAATACATTCATCAGGTTTATGGTTTATTTGTGCTGAATCGTTCAGGTATGAAATAAACTCCCCTGGCATTACCGTAGCGCCCCATAGTCTAATAAAATAAAACTTCAAGACCATGCCACCTATATTCAAACTTATTTAATAACACTATTATTACTGTTGTTTATTATATCACCTCTCATTTCGATTAAAATACAAAATCTTTAAATACAACAAGTTAACCAAAAACAAATCATTAAATACACACCGGAAAGTATACTTTTCAATTAGCTAAATATATTTTTAATATGGATAAGTTGCAGAATACATTCTTTCTGACTATATCATCTAATACGAAAGAACTATTCAGCTAACAGGGCCCGAACGTATTTGATAAGTAAATGAACCTCTGCATGACCTAATCAATGTAATTACATGTGTAAATTCATCTTTATGGTGAACGGGGCCCCTGTCTGCTCATTTTCCCAGCGCGCTGTTGCGGATTAATACTCCCGACATGCCATCAGGAGTGAACATATGCGTCTACTCGCCGTTGTATCAAAATTAACTGGCGTTTCCACAAATGTTGAATCCTCTGAAGTTACGCTCAGTTCGCCTTCTATCGTGAAACTGTCGGTGTCACGTGAGGAGGTAAGTCAACTGACTCGCGTGAATCAGGATCTGGTTGTCACTCTCCGCTCAGGTGAAACCATCACCATTAAGAACTTCTATGTCGGAAAAGGTGATGCACAAAACCAGCTTGTTCTGGAAGACAGTAATGGCGCGCTGTGGTGGGTTCAGGATACTGATGGGGCATTCCATTTCCAGCATCTGGACGATCTCACTCCGCTAATGACTGCCGAGGGAAGCCATGAAGGCGGCGCCGTCTGGCCGTGGGTTCTTGGTGGGATCGCGGTCGCAGGCGGAATTGGCCTCGCGGCGGGTGGTGGAGGTGGCGGCGGTGGTGGCGGCGGGAGTGATAATAACGCCGGCAACGGAAATGGCGGAAATGGCGGTAATGGCAACGGTAATGGCAACGGTGGTAATGGGGATGGTGGTTCACCGCCAACAACAACCCCTAACATGCCTGACGTACCCGTTATCACCAGCGTAATCGATAACCAGGAGCTGATTACTGGCCCTGTTAATCAGCTGGAATCCACCAACGACAATACGCCCACTCTTCAGGGCACCGGCCCCGCAAATGCCACATTGCATATTTTTGATAACGGCGTCGAAATAGGCCAGGTCACTATCGATGCCAACGGCAACTGGTCGTTTACGCCATCCTCTCCACTCGCAGACGGTACCCACAAGTTTACCGTCAGTGCATCAGACGGTACGGGCAGCAGCGACATGTCGGACAGTTGGGAGATTATTGTCGATACGCTTGCCCCCGACGCCCCTGTGGTCACAGAAGTAACTGACGATTCAGGTTCCATTAAAGGCTTGATAGGTAATAACGGTGTAACCGACGATGCCACGCCAACACTCACAGGCACTGGTGAAGCGGGCTCTTACATCAGCATTTCTGATAATGGCATTCTGATTGGCATGGTTCAGGTGGATGACAATGGTAACTGGACGTTTACACCTGACACGCCGCTTAGCGACGGTGTTCACAATCTGACGCTGACGCAAACTGACGATGCGGGTAACGTGAGCGCGGAAACGAGTGTACCGACATTCACCGTCGATACTACCCCGCCTGAAGGCGCGGTCATTTCCTCCGTAAACCTGCAAGGCACCGAGGTAACAGGTAGTGCTGAGGTAGGAAGCCAGGTCATTATCATCGGTAGTAATAATCAGGTTTTGGGTTCAACTACCGTTGATCAAACCGGCAATTTCGTCATCGCGATTTCACCTTCACAGACGCACGGTGAAGCGCTGATCGCGAAGATTCAGGACCAGGCAGGCAACGTCGGACCAGACACGTCCTTCAATGCCACCAACTCTGGCTACCCGGGCGTGCCTGTTATCATCAGCATTGTGGATGATGTTACCCCCTCAACTGGACCATTGAACAATAATCAGGCCACCAACGACCCAACGCCTACGATCTCAGGTACCGCAGACGCCAACAGCACGGTTAACATTTATAACAACGGCGCGCTTGTTGTAAGCGTGCTTGCCGATTCCAGCGGCAACTGGACCTGGACCTCCAACACCGACTTGCAGGACGACTCATACTCCTTCACCACCACAGCAACCAATCACCTGGGCACGGGAGGAACGTCAGCGGCATTCAATATCACTATCGATACTCAGCCACCGTCAGCGCCGGACGATCTGAACGTATCTGCCGACGGCTCTGTCGTCACCGGTACAGCCGAACCAGGAAGTACCGTGACCATCAATAATAATAACGGTCTTCAGATCGGCAGCGGCGTCGCCGGAACGGATGGCTCATTTACCATCACCATTAACCCGCCTCAGACCAATGGTGAAACCATTACCGCTATCGCCACCGATCCTGCCGGGAACCCAAGCCTACCGGAAACCGCGCTCGCGCCAGACATCACGGCCCCACTGCCGCCAGCTAATCTGGTGATTAATCCTACAGGCGATCAGGTTACCGGCATGGCGGAACCCAACAGTACGGTACATATTCTGGATCCTGGTGGCGCGATAATTGGAACAGTAACCGCCGGCTCGAACGGAGAATTCACCGCCACGCTGGTTCCGCCGCAGACCAACGGAGAACATCTTGTCGCCAACGCGACGGATGCTGCTGGCAATACCAGCGGCAACAGCGCGATTACCGCCCCGGATACCACGGCGCCTGACGCGCCAACCGGCGTCACCGTCGCCGGGGACGGTGGTTCTGTAAGCGGACATGCTGAAGCGGGAAGCACCGTCACCGTAAAAGACAGCAATGGTAATCAGATCGGCACAGGCCAGGCAGACAGCGGCGGCAACTTCACGGTGTCGATTACGCCTTCGAAAATGAACGGCGAAACGGTAAAAGTTACCGCAACGGACAGTAGCAATAACGAGAGTCAGCCAACTTCTGCGGTGGCTCCGGATATTACCGCCCCTGGAACGCCCATCATCACCGCCGTGACGGATGACCAGCCCATGTACCAGGGCCCTCTCGATAACGGCGACGTCACTAACGACAGCAAACCTAAACTGGAAGGCACCGCCGAAGCAGGTTCTCAGGTCAAAATTTACGATAACGGCACCCTGCTGACGACCGTTGTCGCTGATATCAACGGTAACTGGAACTATACGCCAGCCTCGGCGCTGAGCGAGGGTGCTCACATCTTCACGGTGACCGCCACAGACGCCGCGAATAACACCAGTAGCGCGGCAAGCTGGAAAATAATTGTCGATACAATTGCGCCAACTGTTCCAGTGATAACGTTGGTTAACGATGACGTTGGCAGCATTACGGGCAGCGTTGCAAATAACGGTTGGGTCACCAACGACAATACGCCAACCATCTCGGGTACCGGTGAGCCAGGTTCACTGGTAAACCTGTACGATGGCATTCAGTTATTGACGGTTATTCTTGTCGACAGCTCGGGTACCTGGAGTTATACCGTTCCGGGGAATCAGGTGCTCAGCGATCGCACCCATCAGTTTACGGTATCGGCAACTGATGCCGCCGGTAATGTCATCACCTCACCCACAGTGGTCAGCGTTACCGTAGATACCCAACCGCCAGGCGCTCCTGTCATTTTGGCTGCTACCGACGACGTTGGGAATGCACCGTTCGATCTGCCTACCGGAAGCCGTTCAAACGATACCTTGCCAGAGCTGAAAGGAACCGGAACAGACGGTTCTAAGATCACTCTTTATGATGGAGCTACGCCAATTGGAAGCACGACTGTTTTGCCCGGAGGCACCTGGAGTATTCAACTCGACCAACCGCTCAGTGAAGGCACACACAATTTATCCGCTATTGCCACGGACGTTGCAGGCAACGCCAGCAATGCCGGGACCTTTACGCTAACGATTGATACCACCCCACCAGCAGCCCCGGTTATCAGCTCCGCAGAAGGTCTGATTGGCACAAATCTACAAACGCTGAGTAACGGCAGCAGTACCAAGAGCTTGAATCCCGAACTCTCCGGAACCGGCGAGCCCGGCGCGAAGATTACGATTTATGATAATGGCGGTTCCATTGGTACCGTCACCGTACAGCCAGACGGCACCTGGACATTTACCCCAACCTCACTCGCCGACGGGCCGCATAAGTTCACCGCTACAGCGACTGACGTTGCAGGCAACACGGGGATCCTATCGGCCAGCTTTACCTTGACGGTAGACAACACACCTCCCGCACAACCAGCCGCGCCAATCATTACCGACGATGTGGCTCCAGTAACAGGTGTGGTCACTAACGGTAACACCAACGATACCACGCCAACCTTTAGCGGCACGGGGAACGTCGGAGATTTGATTACCGTTTATCTGAACGGCACTCCCCCTTTGCAGGGAACGACAACAGTAGGTGCAGACGGAACCTGGAGCTTTACTCCGCCAGCACCGGTTACTCCGGGTACTTACCAGGTAACCCTCACCGCAACCGATCCTGCAGGCAACGTCAGCCAGCCATCAACAGCTATAACACTGAACATCGACACGACGCCGTCTGCGCCGCCGGTGATTATCGCCGCCAATGATAACGTCGGCGATATCATGGGTGACCTTGCACCCAACGCCGTGACCGATGACACCACGCCAACCATTCGTGGTACAGGTGTCAATGGAGACATCATCACTCTGTATAACGGCGGTACGGTGATCGGTACTGCAACGGTGGCAGGCGGTACCTGGAGTATTACCCCCGGGACTGCGCTGGCAAACGGGAGCTACACATTAAGCGCTACCGCAACAGACCCCGCAGGTAACGTCAGCGACAATTCAAACAGCATTTCGTTTACGGTTAACAACACGAAGTTAACGTTGCCGCAGGTCACGGATATCCAGGATAACGTTGGCGTCTTTACCGGTTCGCTAACCAGCGGCAGCGTCACGGACGATACAACGCCAACCATTAGCGGTATCGGCACACCGGGCAGTACGGTTTTGATTTTCGATGGTAACAATCCCATCGCCATTGCGACAGCTACCGTTGCTGCTAACGGCAGTTGGAGTGTGGATGTCCCCCTCACGCCCAATATCACTCACACACTGACTTTCGGCGCCGTGGATGACGCAGGTAACTCACTGGCAGCAGATAACCCGCTGACGTTGATTGTCGATACCCTGCCGCCTGCAACGCCTACGGTTACCAGCGTAGACCCGAACGGTACGCTGGTTAGCGGCTCTGCCGATCCAGGCAGTACCGTCATCATTCGCAGCGGTACTTCGATCCTCGGCCAAGGGATCGCTGACGATTCAGGTAACTTCGCTGTCACAATTTCGCCAGCGCAAACAACCGGGCAGGCGCTCAACGCCATCGCTCAGGATCCCGCCGGAAATCAAAGCGACCCGACAACGTTTAGCGCTGCTACCTCCAGCGTTCCTCATCCACCAACGCTTGAGATCGTTGATGACATCGCGCCCATCATGGGGGTGATTGGCAACGGTAAAACCACCAATGACACCTTACCACTGCTGCAAGGGACTGCCACTGCAGGAGCGACTGTTAATATTTATGTAAATGGTGTTTTGCAAGTTCCATCGGTAATAGCCGACGTTGTTTCTGGCGCATGGAGTTATCAGTTACCCGCCCCACTAACTAACGGTGCAACCTATAACTTCACTGTGTCGCAAACCGTCGGTGGCATACCCAGCGGTCAGTCACCCAACTACGCTATCACCATCGACACGACGGCACCGCAAGCGCCAACGATCACCAGCATTATCGACGATGTTGCCCCCGGCACTGGCTCGTTGGATAAAGGGCAAATTACAAATGATTCACGTCCGACGCTCAACGGAACTGGCGAACCCGGGGCAACCATTACCCTCTACGATAACGGTATCGCTTATGCCACAACGACCATAAACAGTAACGGATTCTGGAGCTTTACCCCGACAGCACCGCTGGGAGAAGGCGATCATCTCTTTACCGCCCGCGCAACGGACGCCGCTGGCAACCAGGGAGATCCATCCAGTGATTTCCGGATCATTGTCGATACCCTGGTACCGAATGCGCCATCTATTGTGACGGTCACGGACAACGTTGGTACGATCCAGCCCCTGACCTCAGGGCAGTTGACCAATGATAATACCCCAACGCTTGCTGGCGTTACCGAGGCGGATTCGGTTGTTACCATCCGCGATAATGGCACGGTAATCGGCACAACCACCAGCGACGAAAATGGCAACTGGAGCTTTACGCCTGCCCCTGCTCTCGGAGAAGGAAGCCACTCGCTGACTGCCAGCGTTACAGATAACGCGGGTAACATTAGCCCGACAACGCCACCATTTGTGGTCGTCGTCGACACGCTGGCGCCAGCCGCACCGAGCATTACCTCAGTAATTGACGATCAGCCCGGCAATACCGCGCTGACCAACGGACAGCTTACAAACGATGCGCAGCCTACCCTGAACGGCAAAGGCGAGATTGGCGCCATCATCACGATCCGTGATAACGGCGCTGAAATAGGTACAACTCAGGTGGACGAGTCAGGTAACTGGAGCTTCACTCCGGATGCTCCGCTGGGACAGGGGCAACATAATTTCACCGTCATTGCCACAGATCAGGCGGGAAACACAGGCGGAGTATCATCATCGTTTACTATTGAGCTGGACTCTATTGCCCCGTCAATACCGGTCATCAGTTCGGTGCAGGACAATACCGCGCCGACAACCGGGCCTATCTCCAATGGGCAAATCAGCAACGAAAGTCGCCCGGCGCTTAGCGGTACCGGTGAAATTGGCGCAACTATTACCGTGCTGAGCGATGGTCAGCCGATTGGCACCACCATCGTCGGCGCAGGCGGAAGCTGGAGTTTTACGCCCTCTGCGGCATTGGGTAACGGCCAGCATACTCTGACCGTCACGGCTACAGATAGCGCAGGCAATACCAGCCTGCCTTCTGGTGGCTTTACCTTCACCGTCGATACTCTGGCACCGACAGCACCAGTGATTACTCAGGTTGCGGATGATGTCGGCCCACTGATTGGAAATCTGAACAACGGTCAGGCCACGAACGATCCACTTCCGACGCTTAGCGGTACGGCAGAAGCCAATTCCATGGTGAAAATTTACGATAACGGAGCGCTGATCGGATCTGCTCCTGTAGATGGTACGGGCGCCTGGACCTTCACACCGGGAACCCCACTTAGCAACGGTAACCACGCGCTGACGGTAACAGCCACCGACGCGGCTGGAAACGTCAGCCCGACGTCTGCGGGATTTAACATCGTTGTTGATACCGTCGCCCCGCTTGCGCCAACGATTATCCAGGCGTTTGATGACGTGCAGCCGGGAACCGGAACGCTATCGAACGGAGCCTTCACCAACGACACCCGTCCCGTACTCAGCGGTTCAGCGGAAGCCGGTGCCCGGGTAGCCATCTACGATAATGGCACGCTGCTGGCAACGGTGACTGCGGCGATAGACGGCACCTGGGAATATCTGACCACCACACTTGGCAACGGTCAGCATGTGTTTACCGCCATCGCCACCGACGCCGCCGGGAACGTGAGTCCTGTCTCAGGTGGGTTTACGATTAATGTCGACACCATTGCACCATCCATCCCGCTGCTGGTCTCTGTGGTGGATGATATCGCAGGCGGCGTGTTCAATGCAGCGCTCAGCAACGGACAGCTGACCAACGATGCACGCCCGACGCTGAACGGCACCGCCGAGGCAGGCAGCACCATCAGCATCTATGACGGAAGCACCCTGTTGGGTACCGCGCTGGTGCAAAGCAATAACAGTTGGTCGTTTACCCCAACCACACCGCTGGCAAATGGATCGCACACCTTCACAGTCACCGCCACTGATGCGGCGGGCAACACCAGCGGCGCGACGGCAGGCTTTAGCGTGGTGGTTGACACCACGGCGCCGACGCAGCCTTCAATCAGCAGCATTATTGACGATGTCGGGCCAAACACCGGGCCGATTGGCAGCAATCAGCCGACCAACGACGCGCGCCCAACGTTAAACGGCATCACGGAAGCCAACGCGCGAGTTGATATTTATGATAACGGCAGCTTTGTCACCAGCGTAACGGCGGACGGCAGCGGCAACTGGAGCTACACCCCGACTACCGCGCTGGCACAAGGTACCCACTCGTTTACCATCACTGCAACGGACAGTGCGGGTAATACCAGTGGCATATCGTCTGCGGCAGCGATCGTGGTCGATACCGTTGCCCCGGGTATCCCAACCGGGCTGGCGGTAAACGCCAACGGCACCGCGCTCACCGGCGTTGCCGAACCAAACAGCACGGTCATTATTACCTCCAGCGGCGGAACGGTGCTCGGCACGGCAACCGCCAACGCCTCCGGTAATTTCACCTTCACTCTGAACCCACCGCAAATCAGTGGGCAAACTCTGCTGGTCAGCGCACAGGATGCCGCAGGCAACATCGGTACGGCGGGTAACGTGCTGGCACCGTTTACCGGCGTACCGCCTGCGCCTGTTATTGCCAGCGTGCTCGATGACGTCGGCACTATCATGGGACCCGTCGCTCCCGGTAAAACCACCAATGACACCCTGCCAACGCTCAGCGGAACGGCGCAAGCTAACGCCGTCATCAATCTGTACAACAACGGCGTGCTAATGGGCTTCACGACCGCAGACGGTAACGGGATCTGGAGCTTTACCCCATCCGGTGCACTCAGCGAAGGTAACCATGCGTTTACCGCCACGGCAACCAACGCCAACGGCGCAAGTGGGTTGTCCGGTTCGTTCAGCGTGATCGTGGACACCACGCCACCGACCGCGCCAACGCTCCTGATCAGCGCCGATGGCGGTACCGTCAGCGGCGTCGCCGAAGCGGGAAGCACGGTCACCATTTCTCTGCCCGGCGGCACCAGCGTGACGGCAATCGCCAACAGCAGCGGTGTCTACAGCGTCAACCTGCCGGTTCGCCAGATTGAAGGGCAGTCGCTGTCCGCCACGGCAACCGATGCGGCGGGAAATACCTCATCGCCGACAAACGCTCTCGCACCAGTATTGCCGCTACTGGCTGAAGACAATGTCACCAGCCTGCCGCTACAAACCGATGTCACCGTCAGCACCGAGCATCAAAGCGATTATGGTTTCCTGTTGGTCAATGCGCTGGGAAATGTCGCCAACGTGCTGGGGAACGATACGGCAAGCGTGAATTTCAGCATCGCTTCTGGCGGTAGCGGATCCATTACAATCAATGCCGCAGCGACCGGCGTAGTGCTGTCGCTGTTAAACACACTTGAAGTCGTCATCCAGCGCTTTGACACCGCACTGAATGCCTGGGTGACGGTGGTGGATACCGGGAAACCAGACTTTGCCAGCCTCCTCACTCTGGGCGCCTCAGGCGTAACGCTCAATTACAGCGGACTGACTGGTGGTGATTACCGCGTGGTCAGCTACAACACCAACCTGCTGGCGACCGGGGCATACACCAGCCTTGATGTCTCAGTGGTAAAAGCCAGCGCAGGAACCATCACCGGCGGTACTACTGAGTCTGGCAATATCATCACCGATATCGATCCCGCCAACGGGCAGGATAATGCCCCTTCCGGCACGCTGGTTACCGCCATCACCGACGGTAACGGCAACGTCGTGAACATCCCGTCGGGCGGCATTGATGTGCAGGGGAAATACGGCATCCTGCATATCAATCAGAACGGTAGCTACACCTATACCCTGACCGATACGTCAATCTCGGTGTATGGCCGTTCTGAAAGTTTCACCTACACGCTGACACATGGCAGCGATCACTCCTCGGCAAAACTGGTGGTAACGCTCGGTCAGGCGCCAACCACAAGTACGGTAACCGCGGCAGACGATGTGGTTGCGCTGACTTACGGGACGCAGGTCATCGCGGTTGATCATGGCACATCACAGCAAACCGGCTTCACCCTCGCCAACATCGGACTGGGTAATGTGCTGGATGTCAGTCTGGTTAACGGTTTAACCAATCCGATCAAATTTAATGTGGATGATGGCGCAACCCGCACGCTGACCGTCAAGGCCAGCGTTCTCGGCGTCACTGTTGGCGGTTTTGATCTCTATGTTTATCGCTTCAACGAGTCCATTCAGCAGTATGAGCAGTTCCGCGTGAAGCCCAACTGGGTCACGGCGCTGCTAGGAGGTAGCTCAACGGATTACACCATCACCCTGCCTGGCGGTGACTATCTGTTCCTGCTTAACGCCTCCGGCGGTCTGACGCTGCTGACCAGCTATACCCTGAATATCCAAGCCGATCACACCTACGCCGTCGACAGCCTGAGTGCGACAACCAATGGAAACCTGCTGGTCAACGACTCGGCTCCGGCCAATACCGTTATCACCGAAGTTAACGGTGTCACCGTAAACGGAACGGGTACAACCACCATTAACGGGCAGTACGGCACGCTGACTATTGATGCGAAAGGAAACTATACCTACACGCTGAGAAGCGGACTGGGCGCAGACGGTATCAATACGCCGGACAGTTTCGTGTATAAGGTCAAAGCGCCAAACGGCGATACCGGCAGTGCATCGCTGAATATCAAACCAACCCCACAGGCGCTGGATGCAGTAAATGACGTCAGCAGCACGATGGCGGTTAGTACCCAGGCGGATACTTCCCGGTCGTTTACCGACGACAGCGTCGGGAACGCCAGCTGGAGTGCCCAACTCCTTTCACCCACCTCAAAAAGTGGTACTGGCGTCATTGAAATCGCTACGGGAACGGCGGTGCAAAACGCCATACTGCATTTTAACGTCGCGTCAGGTCTGACGCTGGGCGGGCTGACCGTCACCTGGGCGCTGTATGACAGCAACAACATCAAGATTGCCGGTAACTCTTTCAATGGCGGATTGCTGGTTGGTGGCAATATCGATATAGCCTTGAGCGGGATCGTACTGCACCCCGGCAACTATCGCCTCGACTATACCGGAAGCGTCGGGGGGCTGGGGCTGGGGAATATCACCATCACCCCCAGCGTGAAAGGTACGATAATTGACCTGCAAAACTTCGAGACTTCCATAGCGAACAGCGTCACCGGCAATATTTATGACGGAGACCATATTGCCAGCGTGCATACCTTGCTGACGGTGAACGGCACGGGCGGCAGTACCGCCACGCTTGATCCGCTGAGTAGCACGACCAGCGCCATCATTAACGGGTTGTACGGCAAACTGACCATTGGCATTGATGGTCATTACACCTATGCCCTCAACAGCGATGTCTCGCTCTCCACCATCGTCACCAAAGAGACATTTACCTACACCCTTAACGACCAGAATGGCCATACCGATACCGCTACGCTGACCATCAATATGAATCCGCAAGTGGTGAGTACCGTCGATGCCGATCGCCTGACTGGCAGCGCCTACGGCGATACGCTGATTTATCACCTGCTCAACGCCAACGACGCTACCGGCGGCAACATTAGCAATGGTGCTACCGACACCTGGACCAACTTCTCGCTGGCCCAGGGTGACAAAATCGATATCGGCGACCTGCTAGTGGGCTGGAACGGGCAGAACGCTACGCTCGGCAACTACCTCACCGTGACCACCAGCGGTAACAACACGGTGATTGCCATCGACCGCGACGGTACGGGCAACACTTATCACTCAACCAATCTCATAACGCTGGAGAACGTACACACCACGCTCGATGAGCTGGTGCAACAAAATCACATCGTGCCCTGACGTTAACGCAATGCGTTAAAGCGCCATAACTACAGCCCCGGATGCCATGACGTCCGGGGCAATAACAGTCGTCGCTGCCGTATTTTGTAAGGGATAAACTATGAGAAATGTCGCGCCTGTTGCATTACTTCTGGCATTAACGCTCTGTACCCTGCGGGTGAATGCCGAAGATGAACCGCAAATTATTACGCCGGAAGGACTGGCCACCAGCCAGATGCTTCCCTCGCTGGACGGCGCGGTTGCCGATCTGCCGCTGAGCGCTGCCGCACCCGGCAACCTGATGCTCAACGACGCGGTAAGTCGTGCCGTGAGCTGGCATCCTTCTATTCGTGAATCGATCGGCAAACTGCTTTCGCAAAACGAACAGATCGACGTGGCGAAATCGAAATATTACCCGCAGGTTTCTGCCGGAATGAATAACGGTTACAGCAATACCTATACCGACCACGGCTTTAGCCCGGCGCTGGTTATTTCGGTGTCACAAATGCTGTACGACTTCGGCAAAGTGGCAAGCCAGGTCCGCGCCGAGACCGCCGGAGCCGCACAACAGCAGGCGAATGTGTTACTCAGTATTGATACCATCGCCCACGCAACCGCCAACGCGATAGTCCAGGTGCAGACGTGGCAGCAAATGGTGGACGCCGCCGAAGAACAGCTCACAGCCTTAAACGACATTGGTCGACTGACCCGACAACGCAATGATGAAGGGGCAACCTCGCTGTCCGACGTGGTACAAACCGATGCGCGTATCGAGTCTGCACGTTCTCAGCTGGCGCAGTATCAGGCCAGTCTCGACAGCAGTAAGGCCACATTGATGAGTTACCTCGGCTGGAACTCACTTAACGGCATCAGCAACGAATTCCCGGCCAAACTGGACAGCAGCTGCGATGTGGTCAAACCGGAAGATAAACTGGTCCCCGCGGTACTGGCGGCCTGGGCACAAGCGAATGTGGCACAGGCAAATCTCGATTACGCCAACGCGCAGATGACGCCCACCATCTCTTTGGAACCGTCGGTTCAGCATTATCTCAACGACAAATACCCCAGCCATGAGGTGCTCGACAAAACCCAGTACTCCACGTGGGTAAAAGTTGAGATGCCGCTGTATCAGGGGGGCGGACTCACCGCCAGGCGCAACGCCGCCAGCCATGCGGTAGAGTCTGCACAATACTCCATCCAGCGCACCCGACTCGAAGTACGACAAAAATTACTGGAGTCCCGCAGCCAGGCAATGAGCCTCGCCACCGCCCTGCAGATTCTGCGCCGCCAGCAGCGACTGAGTGAACAAACGCGCGAGCTTTATCAACAGCAGTATCTGGACCTCGGTTCGCGCCCGCTGCTCGACGTGCTTAACGCCGAGCAAGAGGTGTATCAGGCCCGTTTTGCCGAACTCCAGACTCAAAACCAGCTGCGCCAGCTCCAGCTGAACTGCCTCTATAACACTGGCTCGCTTCGCCAGGCGTTCGCCTTAAATAATCGCAGCATTCAATCGGTGGAGATCAAGCTATGAGCGACCTCGATTCACATGCAGAAGATGCGATTAGCGAACACGCTCTTAGCCAGTGGGCGCAGGCGATGACGCATATTGCCAATCACTATCGCGTGGCCTGTTCTCCCGGCGCAATCCAGGCCAACGCCCCGTGGTTTGCGGGAAAAAGCCGGGCCACAGCCCTGTCGCAACTGGCGCGTCAGGCGGGACTGTCATTTCATGCGCTGGATACCGCCACGCAGGCGTTCGGTCAGTGGCGTCTGCCGGTGGTGGCGGAATTGCGCGACGGCCAGCTAATGGTGATAGAACATTTCAACGGCGAAGATGCACTGGATGTGTTTATCATCGCCGAAGAGGGCCAGCGTAACCGGCTCACGGTCGCAGAGCTTCTGCCGGAGATCGTGAGTATTACCGCGATGCGCCCGCTGTCGGCGCTGAAGGACAGTCGGGTAGACCGCTATATTTCGCGCTTCAAGCCCGACTGGATGCGCGAACTGGTGTTAAAAGACATTAGTCCTTATCTGCCGGTCATGATTGCTGCCTTTCTGATTAACGTTCTGTCGCTCGCCGGGATTATCTTTTCTATGCAGGTTTATGACCGGGTGATCCCCGCCCAGTCTTATCCAACGCTGTATGTTCTCTCCACTGGCGTTCTGGTGGCAGTGCTGTTTGGCTTTTTGCTGCGCGAAGCGCGTACCCACATAATGGACCTGCTCGGCAAACGCGCCGATATGCGCATTTCCGATCGCGTATTCAGCCATGCATTGCGCCTGCGCAACAGCGCCGTCCCCCGCTCGACGGGGAGCTTCATTTCTCAACTGCGCGAGCTGGAACAGGTTCGCGAGATGATCACCTCCTCGACCATGTCGACCATTGTCGATCTACCGTTTTTCTTTTTGTTTATCGTGGTTCTGGCTTTTATCGCCCCGCCGCTGGCATGGATAGCGCCCGTAGCGGCCCTGCTGATGATCCTGCCCGGTTTGCTGTTACAGAAGAAACTGGCGGTGCTCGCCAACCAGGCTGCCCATGAATCCACCCTGCGCAACGCGGTGCTGGTCGAGAGCGTTCAGGGGCTGGAAGACATCAAGCTGATGCAGGCGGAAAACCGCTTTTTACAGCAGTGGAACAGCTACATCCGCATTACCGGAGAGTCTGGGCTGCGCACGCGCAGGCTGACTCAGGGGCTGATTGGCTGGGGCATGTCGGTACAAAGTCTGGTCTACGCCGCCATCATTATGTTCGGCGCGCCGATGGTCATTGAAGGCACGATGACCACCGGGGCCGTGGTGGCCGCTTCGATGCTCGGTTCCAGAATGATTGCCCCAATGGCTAATCTGTGCGGCGTGCTGGCCCGCTGGCAACAGGTTAAGGCGGCGAAGATGGGGTTGGATAGCATCATGCAGCTCCCCACTGAAACACAGTACGATGAAGACCGGGTGCATCAGGAGATTTTTCACGGTCATTATCTGTTTGAGAACGCACACTTTCGCTACCACAGCGACGATCAGCGCGTTCCGCTGCGCATCTCGCGCCTGGAGGTCATGCCCGGCGAGCGCGTGGCAATCCTCGGGCGTAACGGTGCAGGGAAATCAACCCTGCTGCAGGCCATGGCGGGTGGTGTGGAGATTATCCAGGGCGATGTCCGGCTCGACAACCTGAGTCTGGCGCAGATCGATATGGCTGATTTACGCCGCAACATCGGTTTTCTTAGCCAGAACGCTCGGCTGTTTTTCGGCACCCTGCGCGAGAACCTGACCCTCGGCGCACCGCATGCCAGCGACGCGCAGATCTTCGAAGCGCTGGAGGTCAGCGGCGCGGCAGCTTTCGTTAAACAGCTCGCCAAAGGGCTGGCGCATCCCATTATGGAGGGCGGCAACGGTTTGTCCGGTGGACAACGGCAGTCGATCCTGCTGGCAAGAATGCTGCTGCGATCGCCCAATATCGTGCTGCTCGACGAACCCAGCGCCTCGCTGGATGAACATACCGAGCGGGAGTTTATTCAGCGCCTGAACCAGTGGCTGGGCAACCGCACATTGATTGTCGCCACCCATCGCGTACCGGTTCTGGAGTTGGTCGAGCGCGTGGTGGTATTAAAAGAAGGTCAACTGGTCATGGATGCCCCGAAAGCGCAGGCATTAAATGCGAGCCGGGCACCCGCCCCAACTCACGGTCGGGAGTGGAAAAATGAAAACCAATCCGCATGATGCCGCCATGGACGACCTCGATATCCGCCGCGAGCACCGTTTTTCCGGGGCCAGCCGCATTATTCTGCTCAGCACCCTGCTGTTTGTCGTTCTGGGTATCTGGGCATATTTTGGCAAGCTGGATGAAGTCTCAACCGGCAGCGGGAAAGTGATCCCCAGCTCGCGAGAGCAAGTCTTGCAGTCGCTGGATGGCGGCATTCTCGCCGAGCTTACTGTACGCGAGGGAGATAAAGTGCAGGCCAATCAAATAGTCGCCCGCCTCGACCCCACCCGTTCTGAGTCCAATGTTGGGGAGAGCGCCGCCCGTTATCGCGCCTCACTGGCTTCCAGCGCAAGGCTTAATGCCGAAGTTAACGATCTGCCGCTGGTCTTTCCCGATTCACTGCGCGCCTGGCCGGATCTCATCGCCTCCGAAACTCGCCTGTATAAAAGCCGCCGCGCGCAGCTTGCGGATTCAATGGCAGAACTGCAAGATGCACTGGTCTCAGTAAATAAAGAACTGGCCATCACCCAACGGCTGGAGAAAAGCGGTGCCGCCAGCCACGTAGAAGTGCTGCGCCTGCAACGACAAAAAAGCGATCTGGGATTAAAAATCACCGACCTGCGCTCGCAATATTTCGTGCAGGCGCGGGAAGCGCTGTCAAAGGCCAACGCCGAAGTGGATATGCTGGCGGCGATTTTAAAAGGACGCGAGGATTCCGTCACCCGCCTGACCGTACGCGCGCCGATGCGCGGTATTGTGAAAAACATCCAGGTCACCACCATCGGCGGCGTTATCCCGCCCAACGGCGAGATGATGGAGATTGTGCCGCTGGACGATCACCTGCTGATAGAAACCCGACTGTCACCGCGTGATATCGCTTTCATCCATCCTGGACAACGGGCGCTGGTGAAGATTACCGCCTATGACTACGCCATTTACGGCGGCCTGGAAGGCGTAGTCGAAACCATTTCTCCGGACACCATTCAGGACAAAGTGAAACCGGAAATCTTCTATTACCGCGTGTTTATCCGCACGCATCAGGACTTCTTACAGAACAAACTGGGACGCCATTTCTCCATCGTACCAGGCATGATTGCCACAGTGGATATAAAAACAGGTGAAAAAACCATCGTCGACTATTTAATCAAACCGTTTAATCGCGCAAAAGAAGCGCTGCGCGAGCGCTAAATCCTTGAGGATTAGGGGTTGCGGGGGCTGGTCACGCGTGTCACAAGTCTGTTATACTTGCTCTAACACATTGGGGCTGATTCTGGATTCGACGGGATTCGCGAAACCCAAGGTGCATGCCGAGGGGCGGTTGGCCTCGTAAAAAGCCGCAAAAA
>OFDJ01000243.1_pt1 | contig 26778 bp, 37 predicted proteins | sample 1520901 | NCBI WGS metagenome assembly OFDJ01 (sample SAMEA2699035, study PRJEB24076) | metagenome | biome: Human gut stool | place: Spain | collected 2012-11-19 | reverse complement strand
GCGCTTCGAAAAAACAGACTTAGATTCTCCATCACTCAACACCCCATATATTTCATATAAATAAATATTACTCTATATGGGTTTTTTTATCAATACCACCAATGGATTTTATAAACTCTTCGTAAGTGAGCCTGCTAGTATAACGCTGAGTCTCTTGATCCTTTAATGCTTCTTTGTATAAATACTGGAGATATTTTAACTTATATTGTTCGCTAGAACCTTTATTTGAATTAAAGTAGCTATTCATTATTTCACTCCTTTGAACGTGTTGTAAAAATTATTGGCCAAATACAATATTTAATTCAAGCAAAGAAATTTCAAATTAATTTATATTAACCAGAATGAAAAATGACTTTGCTTTATTTCAATTAGAGTTTATCTAGTGTAATAAAAATACTATTACACATAAATTAGCGTAAATCACAATATGTGTTCCCCTATTACCTGTAATTTCCACATGAGTTTGTACCAAAAGAAGAAAGTTAAAAATCCCCCCGTAACCGGAGTTGCTCCAGCTGCGGGGGGATTGTCTCTTTTTAATTAAAGTAAGTGGTCTGGCGGCAGGCAATGCCGTGCTGTTTGGTGCCCGCTGCTACATCAAACTTAATGGAAGCGTGGGTAATTTCCTTATAACTTTCGGGGTCATAAATCGTATAAGTGATATATGTCGTTCCTGGGCGTAGACCGGTAACACGGTAATTGCCGTTAGGCAGCTGACGAACGGACGCGATGCCGTCACGCGAAGATGTCATTCGGCGAATTTTGACCGGAGCACTTCCCACCAACTTTACGCCAATGTCATAAATGTTCCCAGGGGCCATTGTGTACGTTCTGGTATCCATAGTGACTGCGCCGTAATAAGATCTTCCGTTGTAGCTCAGTGCGCCGCCTGGTAAATAAACCAGATCCTCTCCGATCACACGGAAGCTGTAATCATTCATACTTGCATAGGTGGCAGCGGGAGAAGCCTTTTTGCCACAAATGATAAAATCAGGGTAAGTGCGGCGAATGGGATTGCCCGTTTTAGGATCCGACGTTTGGTAAAACTGACCGATGATGTGTACATATTTATCAGGAAAAACAATGCTTTTCAAATTGAAGCATTCAAAGAAAGGTGATTCCATTGATATTAGGCTGTTCGGCAGCGTGACCTCAGATAACGAACTGCACCCATCAAAAACATAATTTTTAATTGAGGTAACCCCTTCGGGGATAACGATTTTTTTCAAAGACGTACACCAGGCAAATAAGCTATAATCTAGGACTTTGACATTCCTAGAAAGTGTGGCGCTGATCAATCCCCGGCATCCCTTAAATGCGCTTGCTCCAATTTTTGTCACGCTGTCGGGGATTATCACATCCTTCAGGGCAGTGGAGCCCGCAAAAGCGTCTTCCTCAATCGTGGTTACCGTATTGGGAATCGAAACAGAGGTCATTTTTGGTAAACCTCCCAGTGCGCCAATATTAATCACCTTGAGTCCTTTTGGAAGAGTAATAACCGTCGCATTTGTATTTTTATATGTTACAAGAATATCATTTACGATTACCATATCACTGGGATTCTGTTTCAACCAGAGAGAGTTTGTAAAAACTTGTCTGCCAATTTGGGTAACACTTTTAGGAATCTGTATCCGAGCCAGCTGTGCACAGTCCTGAAACGCATAGTCTTCGATGCTGGTTACACCCTCTGGGATGAGAATCTCAGTTAAGGAACTTTTTTCAAACGCCGAACTTCCAATTTTCTTAACTCCTTTGGGAATTTTTACTTTTGTCACCATACTCATGCGAAAAGCCCAGGAGCCTATTTCAACTACGCCTTCTGGAATATTCACTTCACTATCTTTTCCGTTATAACGAATAAGAACTCCATATTTATCAATCTCAAAGTCACCAGTAGTATCCGCACTTGCCAGTATCGGAAAAGAGAAAGCAGACGTACCAATTATGATAATTAGCGTTAAAAGAAAGGCAATCGTTTTTTGAAATGTTTTCATAATTTTCATCCTCAATATGTAATATCCATTTATAGCCTACCTGAAAATCCCGGTATTTACAATGAATAAAATTTACCATTGGTAAAGGATGGAACTGCAACGCAAAAAATCCCGCCCTGCATTTTACACAGGGCGGGATTTGTCATATCTATTCGGTTTTTTCAGCCTTTTGTTTGATTGCCGCAAATGCGTTTTTAACTGCCGGCGGCATCGGCACACCCATAATACCAAGATTCTCAATCACCGAAAATCCCTCATTAGCAATGAAAAACAGAATCACTGCCGTACGCAGATAACCGCCAGTATTGGCCACGGTATCTAGCTGCACCGCGACATAAACGATCAACAGCACACTGAATTTGCGGAGCAGGCCCTTAAGACTGGCGTTGCTCTCAAAGGTGCCGTCTGCAGTCTTTTGGGATTTGTGCCATACCAAGGCAATCAGGATGCCCAGAAGATAATCCACAGCCATGATGCCAATCAAAAACTGCAGGCTGGTATCCCAGCCACCGAGCGCGGAAAGAATGGCGGCACCGGCAGCAGAAAATACGGTCAGCACCGAAATGTACATCGATTTTGCAGATAAAGCCATTATGTTATCCTCCTTAAGTTACGTTAAAATTGCACTGCACAGTCTGGCCGGCAGCGCTCACGGTGATATGCCCATGTCTAACGACCGGCTCTGGCGGCAGGCCCTGCACGTCGATCAGCCAGCCGCGACCTTTGGGGTCTATGCGCGGCTCCGACACAGCGATTACATCCCGACCGGTGGTGGTAACAGCGGGCTTGTCTTTGCATCGGGCTAACACTGTGTATTTGTCCCCGGTGACAAGGTCCTTGCTGCTGGTGTCGAGTGTCAGGCCCGCCACGAGAATTCCCTGCGGGGCAAAATCCTTGTAGCAGTAATTCATATCCACTCGCCCACCGATACCCGGCATGTTGCCGTCGCTGCTATACTGCCACATGTCGTATTGACCGGGGTAGGTTACCCTGTCGTTATACTGTGCCAGCCAAAACGTGTACTTAGAGAGCTGCGCCATGTCAAGCCGGTTTGTCGCCCAATCCTTGTTAGCGTATACCCCGGCAGTATACCCGGCGGCGGTGATGCGCTCGCAGAAGATGCGGCAAATGTCGGTCGCTAACTGTTTGCTAATGCCGCCACGCTTGGCCTTGTAACCGTCCGCGTCCTCCATGTCAATGTAGACCGGATAGGCCGGTTTCAAGCCCTTGAGCAGCCGCAGGACGTGTGCAGCCTCGCTCTCGGCCTCTGCGGTGGACATAGCGTAGCTGTACAAATATGTACCCCACGGGATGCCCAATCGGTTGCACTCGGATACATTGCGCGCCCATTGTTTATCGTCCTGATTGACCTGATCGCTGCCGATACCACAGCGCAGGATAACATAGTCGATGCCGCCTTTAAGCTTGTCCCAATCAATGCGGTTTTGAGCAAAGCTCACATCAATACCTTTAAGCATTGTAATCCTCCCCTGTGATCTCTTTGTACTGCTCTGCGGTGATCCAGCCGGTATTTGACACAAAATTACGCAGATCGGTCTTGGTAAACAGGCCCCATGCGTAATATTGCTTAATCACATCATACATTGCTTACGCCCTCCAATGATGCCAGACGGGCCATGATATTTGCGTTGATTATGTCTTGCGTGGACGGGATGGTGACGGGCTGCTGTATCGCTGCTCTATCAGCCTCAATCTCATCCATGCTGCGGGCGGCAACGGCTCCGCCCTCGTATTTGTACAGTGGGATCCCGTCGTAATCCATCAGCGGCGGGTTTTCCGTGCCGTTCGGGAAAAATCTAAACTGATAGCCTCCATCATCGTTGATGCATATATCTCTGTCTTGCGGCTGCTCAAATGCATCCGAAAAGCCTTTGATTACGCGGCCTGCGCTGTCCAGTCTTATATAATGCTTGTACATAACGGCCTCCTTACATATTAGAGTCAAAAATAGCATTTGCGGAGATAGATAGCATTGCGTCTGTTAATCCGTGAGCCGTTTTTGTGGCTCGGATAACAAATCCATTTAGAGATGCGTTTGCATCTTGCGCAACAAATGTAAATCCGCTTTCCGGCGTACCACCTGCTATACCCGAATAAATTGTTAGAGCGCTCGCGCTAAATGCAGGATTTATGCGAAGAGGTACTGGTGTGGTAATAACAAAATCCACTAGGTTTGCTGTAATTTGTACTGCTCGGTATCTAAATGTACCACCTAATTTAATCTGGTGCATTAGGCATAGGTTTATCTGCTGCCCGAAATTAGGCGGCGCATCATTTGGCAAAGTGCTAACAGTACCTTTTTCAAGTTTTGCTGCTCTAATCGTGCCTCCGGATGATGTGATCATAAAGGTTTTTGTGCTGTTGTTGTAAGCCGCTGTCGCCGTGCCGCTGTACATTGATGTGCTTGAGGTAACGTCTGTGCCTACCGCATACTCCAGTATTTGTGTGATCGTGCCGTTAAGAGTGAGACCGTTTGACGTTAGTGTGACTGAGCCACTTGTTAAAATCCAGCGGTCAATAAAATATCCCGTCGTGCTGATTGTGCCGCTTACACCGCGCTGGTTTACGGGGTTTGGAAAGTACCAGTTGTGTAAGAGGTTTTCACCTTTTACAACCCCCGCCGTAACCAGTTCCGAAAGTAAAATATCGTCTTGCAGATCGAGTCCGGCAATCATTCTGTTTGCAGGAACCTGCCAGATCATACCGGATTCTCTGCCCTTGATACCGAACTCTTTCGTATCGAGAGCAACAACGGGTTCGCCCTGTTGCAGTTCGGAAACCTGCAAATCTGCTTTGTTTCCTCGTCTTAACTTTATTGCCATTTGTTTACCCCCTAATAAGGTGAATAATATTGAATCTGCTGCCTTGTGACATTAAGGCTATACTCAGTTCCGATTTTCGTTAAAGTAACATTGGTGACCACGGTAAGATAATTCGATCTCAAATTACTTGCGCTGATGTTCCCGCTAAAAGAGCCGCTTGATGCGCTAACATACCCCGATACATTAAGGTTTGAATAGACATTAGCATAGTGACCATTTGGGGTATAACCGATCACTTTGTCACCATCTTGATCGACAAGAGCCTGCACAGCGGACTCACCAGAAGAAAAATCAAAATAGAACTTTCCGTCCGGCCCTTGAATTCGTCCCGTTTTAATTAAATCCGCATTGAATGTTCCAGTTGTAATGTTAGTAGCATTCAGGTTTTCAACGTTCACCAGACTAGCATCAAGGGTTCCGGTTTTGATCAAATCGGCGTTCATTGTTCCAGCATTTATCCAATCTGCATTGATGCCAAGAGCCGTAAGCACCTTTACGACAGCGTTACCGTCTGCCGTGAAACCAGCGCTCCACGTATGTCCACCATCAGTAGAGATTGCGAAACCATCAATCGTGCGTTTCCAGATAATGCTTGACTCTAACAATTCGGGCTTGTCGTGCATGTACTCGATCATGGAGCCATCAGGCTGCCTATCAGATGTCTGATAAAATCCAAGAGCGTTCGCCATGAGCGCGTTCAAGTTTCTCTGCGCCTCGTCGTATGCAACGAACTTCTTGTCAGCATCAACCTTCGCGGCCTGCTCTGCTTTTGCAGCCGCAGAGTAGCGGGTCTGCGCTCTGTCGATTTCGCTCTCCGCATCAGAAGAAAAGCTCTCATATGAACGAATTGTATAGTTGAGATTTGAGATAATCGCGGGGTACTTAATTCCTCTGTGGAATACCGCGGCTACGTCCCCGGCTTCGTAACGCGGGTCACCAATACCTGAAACGGACAAGGGCCTAAACTCAAAGTCAATCAACTTTTGGCCCAAAGTGAAAGCGAGAGATCCTATGTTGTCTTGCACAAAAGGATTATCCTCGATTGAGATTACATATCCCTCGCTGCCGCTGAGATAGGTGGTCTTTTCTGTATCGTTAGGTACAACCTGCACACCAGTTACTTTCACATTTTCTGTTTGGGCATCAAAAGCAGAAAGAGAGCTAAGCGTCGCAGCCTCCCCGTCAGGATAAACGAACAAACCGCCGTCGTAGTCGTAGTTGCTCTTATAATTGGTGAAGTTGCCACCGTCCACTTCGCTTGCGGTTTCATAATCCGTGAAGTCGCCGCCGTCAAGGTCTGCTTCGGCGCCCTTCACAGCAAGGCCAATTTCGTACCATCTGAGTTCCAAAAAACCAGCGTTGTTAATTCTCGCAAAGTTTCCTGAAAGTTGCGCTACAAAAGCCACAACGTCACGAAATGTCATTGCGCTGTCATCCGGGCGCTGACTGACGGAATAGTTCCCGTTATAAAACGTTGGGGTTGCCAAAGACACACCACACCTTGCGCAAGCATCCCCTAAAATTTGCTGTAGTGTAGCCGGGTAATTCAAGGTGCTTTGTGTGTACGGTTTATCGAATTTCACCATATTGTCAAGCGCAGAGAGGGTGATCACCGTTCCTTTTGTGCTTGGCACATCAACGGTAAAGATTCCTTTTCTAAGCCACTCTGACGTTCCGGCGAAAGAACCGCCATCGTAAGAATCACCTGAAAGGTAATCAATAAAGTTCCCACCGTCAGCCTCGTCCGCTTCACCGTCCGGCAGTAACCCTCCGTCCAGCTCGTCCGGTAAAGGCAGATCAATTCCAACGTATGGAACAACCGTCGCCCCATTGAAATCGTACTCGCTGAAATCTTCCTCGAAGTTATTGATTTTCAGGTCTAGTATTTGCGCACCGGCATATCCGACTTCAAATGCACCGGGGTTGGATGTTCCGTCTGTGATGGAGATACCTGAATCCATGATATTTGCATTCGTGAGGTGCAACACAGTTCCGTTACGCAATGTTACTGTGGCTTTCCCATGCCATTGCACGTTCGGTTTGGCTGCGGCAATCTTGTATTGTTCTGAAACGTTAATCATGTCACCACAACCTTTCTATACCTCGATAAAATCAAAGCCAATATTTGATACCATTTTGCTATCGCCTCTTACCCATAGGTAAGGAACGGTTCTGTCGCCTACATAAAATGTTGCCGTTCGGCTTGCGTTTTCCTGCACATCAAAATAGGTCAGCTGAAAGTTCACGTTTGCGTTTACCACTTTCAGTAAGGTTGATGCATCGTTCGACGACATAGCCGGCCATTTGCAGGTAAGCTTTACTTTCTGCGTTACCCTGTCTTTATGCATGACCCCATCAAGGGTCCGGCCGGAATCGGGCGAAGAAAGATCCTGCAGACTCCATGTAACCTCTGCAGGATCAATCAATTCCTTATTGTTAAGTTTTAAAATAGAGGATATAAAGCGTCACCTGCTCTCTTGGAGTTTATTGACAAATAACGGTAGAATGGTAGAATATTTGCAGGAGGGGATGAAGATGTTCGATAAAATGGTTACTTGCAAAACATGTGGAAAGCAAATTGCAAAAACAGCTAAACGTTGCCCACATTGCGGGGCAAGGCAGCACCAAGTTGCGCTCACCTTTGTATACTTAATTGTAATTGCTATGATAATAGCCGTATTTTTAATAATTGGCCAATGCACCAGCAGCATCGGTTCTATGATTTAACAAAGCAACTAATGAGAGGACGCATTCGGGATCACAGGGTACTCTATAAATAGTTCCTTTCTAGAGGGTGGCAAATTGCCACCCTCTTTGCTTTAATTTGATACTATTGTGTGCCTTGCTCGGTCAAGCAGTCTGTTCCCAGCATTTGCAGACTCTGCAATCTCGCGATTGTTTGCGTAAAGTTTGACGTTTAAATCTAAGCCCTCAACAGTTTTCCTCAAGTTTATAAGCTCAGAAACAACCTGCCCAAAACTCAAACCGCCCATATCAGTGCCACCGTTATCAACAATTCCCTGCGCGATTCGTGAATAAACATCCGTGTTTAATGGTAAAACAGCTTCGTGGTATCTGCCTTCACCAATTAACGAATAAGTCGGGCCGGTGATAAGGCCGCCTGTAGCAAGCCGCGGGATATGGACGGGGGAAAAGTGCAGCCCAAAAGTCTCACCGCCAATCCCAGCAACCCAATCCGGTACGGTGAACGATATTTTGTTCAGCATAGAAACAATAAAGTTGACCCCAGTTTCAAAAATATCAATAACTCCGTTGACAACGGCTTTCGCCCAATTGGTAATGGGATTAATGCTGATGTTGCTTGCGGTATGGCTCCCTTTCATGCCGAGCAGAATAAGTCCGATACCTAGTGGAATCCCCACTCCTGTTAAACAAAGTAGCAATCCTACAGCGGCAGAAGATACGGATATAATTGCCAATATGCTCGACAGAACGGTTTTGATCATATTATTAACAAAATTCCAATCCAAGGCGGCAGCCGCGCCGAGATTTACCGCCCCAATCGCCATAAGCCCTATGCCCAACGGAAGGGCTACTCCTGTAAAAGCCAATATTGCGCCAATAACAAGTAAAGCAACCCCCACAGTCGTAGCGATCTTCGCAAGTGTAATCTTCAGTTGGCTATCCACGCTGTCCCAATTTAATGCAATTGCCGATGTAAGCGTAGTTGCTCCGCCTACCATAAGCCCGATTCCTAAAGGGATGTTTGCTCCAGAAAATGCTAATATCGCGCCCAGAACCAGCATGGCGTCTCCTGTTGCAAAACTAATAAGGCCAACAGATGTCTTTATTTGACTTCCCATGCTGTCCCAATTCAAAGTGGCTGCCGTTGTGGTGATCCCGCCTATCATCAGTCCGATACCAAGCGGAACATTGGCTCCGGAGAAAGCAAGAACAGCGCCAAGAGCAAGCTCAACAGCGCCAGCGATTGCCAATCCTTTTTTCACCTTATCCAAGCTGGTATATGTCTGGCTTGATAGGTAATTCCAATCTTCTTTCGCCTGCTTGGCCATTTCAACTGCACCAATAGCCATCAGCCCAAGGCCAAGCGGCACGTTCACACCAGAAAAAGCGAGCACTACTCCCATTACCAGAGGTGCCATTCTCAATAGCCTTTTGATTGAACTGAGGTTGGTTTCGATCATCGATCTGACTTTATCGGTAATTTCCCCAACTCGTTCCACCCAATCCGGTACCTGCACCGTCTTAAACATATCTGCATAAGCGGGCATGCCTGCAGCTCCAACGCTGGTGGCAGCTTCTGAGGGCTTACTCAGAGTGTTAATCTCATCGAACCCCATAACGGAGCGCTTCGCGTCGTCTGCGGCCTGTTTGACCTTACCAAGTGTTGCAGCGTAATCTACGTTGGCGCGCTGCGCAATCGTGATGGTTGAGGCATGATTGAATATGCGAGCCGTCAACGCGCCGAACATATTGAAGGCATAGGCTATAGCATCAGACACCTGCACGATCACCGGCGTAAGCGCCTGAAGCGCAGGCATGAGAGCGGCCGCGACGCTATTTTTCAGATACAGCGAGCTGGTTGCGAGCTGCGACATGGTGCCGTTTGCCTGAGCGCTGCCGAGCGCCATGTTCTGCATTCCTTCGGATATCCCACGAAAAAGCAGAGACACTCCGCTGAATAGAACCATACTCAGCAGCATGGATTTAACCATTCGGCCAAAATATCCGCTGCTACGACCGGCTCCCTGGATACGGCCGCCGGCGGTTTTCATGCTTTCACCAAAGCGACGGGTCTTTACCGCGGCGGGCTCCGCTGTATTCCCAGCGGCGGCGATCTTTGCCTTCACTTCTTCAAGGCGGGCTTTCAGCGGGGCAGCTTCGGCATCCAGCCGATCAAGCTGTGCGCTCAACTTCTGGAATTGCGGGTCATTGCCGACCATATAATCCAGCGTCTGATCTCGCGTCATACCTGTGACTGCTGGAAATCCCTTGTATTTACTCGAAACTACATCCTGCTGGGCAAACACAGTATTCATCTTATCGTTGAGCTTGCTGATCTTCGCCTGGGTGCGCTCGAGCTCGGATTGCAACTTCTTCAGATTGCCCTGCGCTTTGCCAGTGGAAACGTCCAAGTCAGCGGATTTTTTTGGCTGGATCCCGGCAATTTTCTCTTTGACGGCGGCGATTTTCTTCTGCACGTTTTCGGTCTTCATAGAAATGATGATTTGCAGCTCTTCTACGGTCATGAACCTTTCGCCTCCCTTTGCCGGTTGAATTCGTCGGCGTATCTCTGGAATTGCGCTTTATGGACCTGCCATCCGGACGACGACTCCGGGAACAAATCGGGATACGCCGCTCGCAGCGACTTCGGATATTTTTTCGGGTCGTTGAACATAACGCCAATCAACTGCGCGAGCTGATAATCCATCATGGCGCGCAGCTGTTTCTGATCCCGAATGTCAGCTTCGCGGCGCCGGCCGAAGGCGTTGATTTCATCAACCACTTCCGGGTATGTCATGCTCCAAAATCGGTCGGAGGAAATTCCAACGTCCAGCGCAGTGTCTTTGACGGCCAGAATAGCCTCCGTCAGATTTCGATAAGAGGGGCCGTCTGGCTCTGCGCGTTTTTTTCTGCGTTCTCCGGTCTGTCACCGATGCCGACCTGCGAAAGCAGCTGCAACAGAACATCAACAATTTCCTCCGCGCTCCCGCCACCGGCGATATAATCATCGTAGATGTCGCAGACGTTGCGCAAATTCGTACTGTGGTTATACGGCTGAAGGCCGCCCCACAAAAGCACGATGATAACCGTGGAATCCATCAGATGGTTGACCGCCTCCGTTAAACCCATGCCGAGCTGTTTTTCAACCTGAATAGCATTGAAGGTCGTCAGGCGGAGCCGGTACTCTTTTCCGTTTACGTTCCAAATTACATAAGGCATATAATCTCTCCTCTTCAAACTCAGGGCGGGCGTTTGCCCATCCATTAGGTTTCTGTGATATCCTCAATATCACTGTTAATCAGCATTTTCACCTTGAATTTTAGTGCATCACCAGTTCCGCCGCCGGTCCGAGTCGTAACCACATAGGCAGACCAGGCAAAGCCGGTGCCATCCGGATAAATCAGCTTGAAGAATTTGACCTGCCGGGCAGTTTCCGCTGCGCGCAGTGCTTTATAAGAATTCATCAATTGATCGCCAGACGTTGGTTCAGTCTGCGTATCGTCATTGAAAAACTCAAACTCAGGCTGTCCGAGGTCAATGATGCCGGGAATAGATCGCTTATTCTTATCCTGCAAATTCGTGACATCAATATTTTCGGCTTCAAACGTCATATCCGGGACGCTTGCAAGACCATACAACTTTTTAAACGTACCCTCTGCGGCATCGGCCATAGAGAGGTATGTGCCAAGCATTGCTTTTTCCATTAAAAACCACCTCTATATACTTTTTTTTCAATATTATCGACCCAGCCGGTGAACGACATCATGTAGCGATGCAGCCCAGACGGGTCTTTCATGAGCTTCGCGCTGCCGCGGGAGAACCCGGCGGCGATCATCACGGTGCTGATCTGCGCCGCAAGCTGTGCACACCGGGAAGGGCTCCTGCCAGCGGTCGCGGTGTCCCACACATCAAGCTGGCATCCATACCGGGAATATCGTTCTTCGCCGTTCAGCACAGTAGCAGAGCTGTTTCCAATCTCAGTCAAGGAAACATAGGGGAATGAAGAATTGATCTCAGGAAAAGCGAGCTGCACCTTGCAGGTGTCTTTCAGCAGGTCAGCCACTTCCCGGTTCATGTCGATCATTTCATCAACTCCTTCACATCTCCCCGGAGGGATTCTTTCGCCGCATCTACTGCCTCGTCTTTGCCCTCGGCAAACGCTGTCCGCATAAACGGTTGCGGCGACTGCCCGTGTGAGGTGTGCCAGTTTCCTTCCGCATCTTTGTACCGCCAATACTCTTTCGTGGTGTGCGGAACAGTCGGATCGCCTTTCGGACCCGTGCCGAACTCCACAAAAATACCGTGCCTGACATTCGTCCCGACAGCGACCGTATTTTCATCTACGGCTTGTGTGTGGATGCTTTCTCTGAGTTCACCGGTATCAACGGAGCAATGCTTTTTTGCCCCTTTCTCAATTACAGCCCCCGCGCGCAGCAGCGCTTTCTGCGTACTCTTCGGAACGTTGCCCCCGAGCTGATCCAGCTTCTTCAGGAGCTTATCCAGCCCCTGTACTTTGATTTCCAATATCGTTCACCTCGATCAGCGCATAGGTATGCGTCATGCGGCTCTTGACAGTTACTACCGTGTGTGCCGGCTGTTCTGCTCCTTCAGTAAGAGATACTCCCATGCCATTGGCAATATTGGCCCCGGGCGCCGCGTGCAGCAATTGCATTTTGTTGACGCGCGCGCCGTAGAGCTCAATTGTTAATTTATCTGTTACAGGAAGTATACTGCAGGGAAGCGTCCCGGCGGGCTGCCATGTGTAACCGTCGCCGATATAGTCACTGGGTGTCGGCACTTTGGAAAAGAGATATACAGTTTGATCGTGCATCACGCTTAAATACGCCGCGTATTTTGATAAGTCCATTTCTCACCTCAAAACAACCGGCGGAAGCGATTCAGGGCCGTAGCATAGCTTGTTGTTGATGTTGCGCTGGTGAGTGGAGCCACACCACCCGCCGAGCCGAATTCCACTGACACATCACCCTCTTTTAAGGTTTTAATCGTCATATCGGCGGTAGAGATGTTAAACTCGCCCCCGGCCTGCAATCCCCATGCGATCTCTGTCCAGGTATAAAACAGCCCGTCGGGAAAGTTTTGAATGTTCAGCGGCAAGCGGCAATAGGTAAGAATATCGGTTTTGGCCTGATCGATATAGGACAGGTATTTATCCTGCCCAGTGGTGGTTTGCTCCGCAGTGATATAACCACGGAGCACCCACAAATTCAGTACGTCAGTCGCTGTCTTTGGCATCGAACTCACCTGCACTTTTCTTTACCCGCTTGATGGGGGTGGGTGGCTCAAATACCGTAAACCCCCGATCGATGTACTTTGGCACTTTGTCATCGTCCACCAGCAAGAGCTGTGCTCCTCTTTTAACATAGGTCATGGTGCTTGCCCTCCTTACGCCTGCGCGGTCGCGGCGGTGTGGATATAGATGCCAGCGGTGTCCTGGTTGGTAACAATCAGATCATGGTGTGCACGGTAGAAGATATCATACGCATCGGCGGACTGGTTGTCCTGCGGCATGATGATCTTGGAGTTGTTGCGCTTCACAACACCTTTCAGCGCCGCCTGGCGGGCATAAATGAAGTTAATCGGCTTATTACCGGTAACTGTCACGTAGCCGCCCGCGGTCTGGCCGGCGGTCTTACCGTCATTGAGCTGGATCAGAGAGTTGAACCGCACCTGCGGTACCTTGATGATAGGTGTAATTCCGTCCAGTAAGGTGACACGCCGGTCGATGTTACCGGTCTGTACAGTGTCTACGGCAATACGGCGCTGCAGTTTGGGGTCGTTTTTGAGCATCTCGTACACCGTGTTGGTAACATACAACACGCGCCCCTCTTCCGGGATTTCCTTTTCGTTGAGGGTTTTCTCGGCAGAGTCATACAGCGCGAGGATACTGTCGGAGCTGGTCAAGTCTCTGGATTCCACGGTGCCCTTGGTACCGGAACGGACGGCAGCGTCGTAAATCTCTGCGAAACGGATAGCATCAATCTCAGGGATTTCCTTGGTGCGCACATACTCAGCAGCTACGCGGCGATAAAGGCCAAAAGCTACCTCGTCGTCATCGATCACGTCAATGCGGAATTTACGACCGCGATCGTATTTGAGCAGATGTTCCTGCCAAGTCACAGACGCGCCGCCCTGTGCATAGCCATTGTCGCGGTCATAATCGCCAGCGCCGTCTACTGTGACGGTGGGCAGCTTGATTTTATTAGTGCCAACAAACTGTTCCTGCAGCGCGGCATCGTCCAAATTGGCGGTAACAGCAGCTCTCAGATAAATCAAATCAAGCACGGTCAGATACTTGGTTACCTTTTCAGCAAATGTATTGATTGCCATTGATTAAATCACTCCTTGTGTATTGTTTGCAGAGGAATGCCTGCCTCCGCGAGCCATTTTGTCATCTCGTCTTTGTCGTCGGGCGCGGGAGGGTTACCGCCCGCAGGCGGGGGCGGATTGCCCGGTTTTGTGTCAGCAAAGATATTAGGCAGAGGCTTTCCGTCTTCGCCCTGCGTCAACACAGTTAAGATGTCAGCAAAAGACTTACCCTTGCTGTCATCCGAATTTACCTTTTCAAGCATCTTGCTTTTGATGCTTTCTTTGGTAAACTCGTTGACAAACGTCTTTGAGGCCAACGTTTCGTTGATTTCACTTTCAAGCTTTAACTGCTTGATCTTGCCCTCATACTCTGCCTTGGCAGTCTTGTTGGCCGTCTGAAGCTCCGTGATCTGCGCCTGAAGTGCTTCGTTGTCCCCGGACGACTTTTTCAGCGTTTCCAGCTGCTTGTCGCGGTCGCTGATCTGCTTCTGCAGGTCAGCGATAGTGGTCTGAGCTGTAGCGCCTGCCGTTTTCAACTCGTTGATGTCCTTGCCATTCTCGGCCATGATTTTCTCTATTGCGTCATCGGCAAGGCCGAGCTCTTTTAAAAACTCACGTTTCATATAATCCTCCTGCAGCTTCGCTTTTTACGAGGTCGCGTTCTCGTGCTGCTCTGCCGATCACGCCCGCAGACGGCGATTTTAAACATAAAAACAAAGCCTTTTACCGTCGTACTCAGGACGTGCGCTTAACCCTACGCCGGGAGATAATTGGATCACCGCCTTTCAGGCAAAAACGTCTTCTCCATACTTCTCTGCAATCTCTTCTCGCCACTGCTCATAAGTAGTGGCGGCAGGCACTTCGTAATTCCGGCCTGTTTCAGGATTGCGCGCAGTACGGCTACCATCAGCCTCGACACCAGGGATCTTCGGTGCAATCGTGCACCGGTCATTCGGGTGCATTGGAGGAAGGTTGACACCAGTCTTTGCCTCGTCGACCCGGAAAACCTTCAGATCAAGGGCCCCGCAGACAGCACAGGTTCTGGCGTCCAATGTAGCAAGGTAGGTATATTCCTTGATGCCCATTGCTCTATAAGACTTTAACGCCGCATCGTTGTGCATACGATTGACCTCTGTGCGGATCAAACGAGCGGCTACATAGGCTCCGACATTCATCAGATCAGAAAGCTCTATAGTCATCTGTTGAATGGATTTTCCTGACGTGATACCGGCGTCAATAATGCGGCCAGCTTCCCTTGCCAATACATCCCTATTCTTCCAAACGCGAGAAGAATAGTTTTCTCCTTTCCACCTGTTCTGCAACGCCTGGTCGATCACATCCTTCGAAAGCGGTGTCACTGATGCGCCCGTAGCATTCGGCAGCGTGTCGTACATAGTCTTGTAGTAGGAATCGTCGTAGGCTTTGACCAGTCGCCGCAAACCGGCCTGTTCTTCCCACACGGCAAGTTTGTCGAGCTCGGTATTAATTGCCCTGCGCGCGGCCTGCAGGCGGCTGATACGGTATCCATAGGCCGGGGCGTTCAGCTTCGCGAGAGCTTTCACATCACCGGTTTCCTCATACAGTTTCCGGAGCTTGGTGAGCACCTCGGCGGTCTCCTGCACGGAAAGCAGCTCGCGCGCTTTTTTCTTATCAACAGAAGCGTACTTCCTATAGTTCTGAAAGATTGTGCCAATCATACGAGCAAGCTGCCGATCTGACTCTTTATAAATCGCCTGCAGCCTTTTTATGGCTTCGGCAGCAATCTTATAAGACTCATCTTCCCGTTGCAGCGCCCGGAGTGCCCAGTATTCGTCAGAGTGCATCAGGCATCACCAAATTTCATATTGAAAGCAAAAAGTGCAAGCATAAACAATGCAAACGCATAAGCATAAGGGGATGCGTGGCCGGTTATTATTACCGATACTCCCGACATTATAAGCATACCAGCCATAACCTTACAAAAGGATTCCATCGGGTTCCTTTTCGTCTGCTTCATTTTTCATCCTCCTCTCCACTGTGCGAATATGGTACATCATCGTTCCCAAACATCTTCTTACGTTGTGCTTCTTTTTTCTTCTGCTCGGCCTCAACCTTCTTCCGCTCGGCCTGCCAGTCATCGATCAAAGGATGAATCTTCGTCTTGGTCTCGTCGCTCATGACCGTGTCAGGCGTGCTGGCGATGATACCGGCGATAGATTCCGCATTCTGCGGCTTGGTGCGTTTCCACGTCTGGGTAAACTGTGCGGATTCATCGACTCCCAGATAATGCAGCACGGCCCGAAGGAATTCGTCAATGGAATCCCGAAATTCCGTTTCCATCAGCCCGGCCTTGAGTTCGAGCAGATTGAACAGGTGCTCCATAAACTCGCCTGACTGGTTGCCTACCTTTTCCGGGTTGGGGTTGACCGCCATCGCCGCTGGCCAGAATTCTTCGTTGAGAATATCACGCAGAGCAGATCGGGCTTCGTACGGGATATCCCCGCGGACCGTATCCACACCGCCGTTTTCATCGACCGCGACCCACTTCTTTGCTTTTAGCATCTGGAGCAAGTCGACCGGCTTTTGAATTTCGTTACCTTCTGCGTCAACGTCGGTTTCAGAGCGTTCACCGCCATAATTCTTGATAACCCATATAATTTCCTGCAGGTCGTCCACGTCGTTGCAGAAGCCGGATACCAGTTTATCCGTAGCGTCGATGATGTCCTTGTACATGGGCAGATCGCCGACGGCGTGGGCATTGTTTTGGAACTCTATAAACGGAATCCGACCGTAATCATGCGGCTGAATGTTGTACCCGCCCTCAGGCAGAGTTTCAAATTCTATCTGCGGTTTCGGCTGCTGGACTGTCACTGCAGGCCGTATCAGATAAGCGACTTCCTGATCGTCCCATACCTCGTACCGCGTTACGGCATCGCCCGTGTCCGTCAGGTAATCGTACACCCGCACCAGATATTTCAGACGCTTTTTAACGGTCGAGCGGTCATAGATCGGGCGCACAGTGAGGGGGTTGATGTACCAGTAATCAAACTCACCAGCATCATTTATCCAGTACGCCAGCCATGCCTTGCCGGTATTGGAAGCGTCGATACCGAGCTGCTTGATAACCTTGGGCCATTGGGTCCCGATGGTATCTTTAACCTGCTTGAGCAGCGCGTTTCCCTCGTCTGCGCCGCCCGGCAGATCAAACGAGGGCGGCACAGAAAACAGATATCCGGTCTTCTGATCAACCACAATCTTATGCTTATTAAAGCTCACCCGGTTATCCGCAGAGCGCAGCGGGTTGGCGCCTTTTTTCTTGAGATAGCCGTTGATTTCGTCAATTGCAGCCGCGCCGGTGCGCTTGATATCGTCTTTGTTGCCGTAATAATCAAAGCCCTGCTGCGCGGAGACAGCAAAGGCTTTGTACTGGCTCTCGGTATTTTCAATCAATTTTCGTATCGCTTTCAGATCCTGCAAATTATCACCATCCGCCTATTTTTACGCCACCGCGCTTCATGTCGTCCTCGCAAGCATACCGCACCGCATCTATCGCATGGTTGTCATGGTCGGGGTACCCGGCCTTAAACTCGCCCCTGGCATCGCGATCCAGCTCGTAACCGATAAATTCTTTTGCCGCATGAGGGCAACGCTTATCATCGATCACGATCTCGTCAAGACCCTGCAGCCAATGGATACCATATTCCACGCTGTCCGGGCCTTTCTTTGCACCGCGGACCCGTAAACCGTAATCGCGCACCTCTGCAATGCTCTTAGGCTCGGCGGAGTCGCAAACAATATCTTTGCCCTGCCCGCCGTGCTGCTTGACCTTTTCAGCCGCCGCCCGGTTGCTAAGCCCCACCTGATACACCTCGTCATAGATCAGCAGACGGCGATGCTTACGGTCGTATCCGCAGGCAACAAAGCAAAACGGGTCAACAGCAAAGCCCCAGTCGATGCCGTACCGATGGCGCGGGGCGGTTCTGATCTCTTCGTCCGTAATCGGCCTAATTTTCAGATTCGTAAATACCTCTCCCCCCGTTCCGGTAGCCACTCCCAGGTATTCATGATCATATGCTTCCGGCTTGACCGCCTTAAGGTGCTCTGCCTCTGTTATAAACTCCTGTCCCAGCCACGCAGGCGGCACGGTCAGATAGGTGCTGTGGTGCTCCACCATGCCGGGCATCGTGAAAACTGTCGGGTCGTTTACCCAAGAGCGCTGCGACTGTGGCGGGTTGAAAGAATAAAAGACGGTGAACTTGTCACCGCCTCTTAAAACAGACTGCTGAATGGAGCGGATTTTTTCCGGTCCCTCGAATTCGTCCAGCTCCTCGAACCAGAGATATTTTATATAGCCTCGCGAAACTTTAATGGACTTGGATTTTGTGGCCGAATCGGCACCGCGGAATAAAATCTGCTGCCCGGTTGGCTTGTACGTCAGCCGCATAGGACTTAACGTATCCTGCCAGAGATGGGATACGCCGAGTTTATCGATGCCCCACAAGAGCTGCTCGAAAACGCTGCTGCGCAGATTGTCCTTGTACCGGCGGTACGCCAGAGCGTTTGTGAATCGGCCAGCCGCGGCGTCGCGCATGATACCAAGCGGGATTTCCGTACCGACAAAGGTTGATTTTGTGGAGCCGCGTCCGCCGGCCAGCTTGTAGAAAGTGTGGGCGCCGGCGGTAATATCCTGGTGCAAATCGTAAAATGAAGGGGCGATGATATCAGTCAGAAGAACTTTTTTCGCCGATGTTGTCGACAATCTGCACCACTCCTTCGCCGGAGACTTTCACGTTATCAGTCAGCAGGCCGTAGCGCTTGGCGAGAAGTTCTGCGGCTTTGTTCAAGTCACGCACCTGCGTCGGGATTTCGACGCTTACAGGGGTTTCAACGTCTTCGGTAACCTTTTTCCCATTCTCATCATAAAAGCTGCGGTGCTGCTTGCAGGTGACAACGACAGTTTCCTTTTCTTCTCGGCGCAGGACACGGGTCAAAGTTTTCAAAACCTCGTCTGCTTTTGCGATTCTGGCATCTTCCAATTCAGCCAAGCGGGCTTCGATAGGCTCTCTAAGTTTCTCTAAGTTCTGAGCGCCCTGTACATGAGGCTGTTTATACCCTGCTCTGCGTGCTGCTTCTGTCTGATTTCCTGTTTCCAGGTAAAAATCTATGAACCGCTTCTGCTTCTCTGTCAACTTCACATCTTCCACCACCTCGCTATACCTGATATAAACACCGTGGCAGCATGCAGTACAGCACACCTGCCTTGCGGTAATCGTTCCATGGGCAATTGATGCAGTGCACGCTGCTCACCTCCAAATAAAAAGGTATCGTACCAAAATGTATACGATACCTCCAAACAAAAAGGACGGCCCGGAATGGGTCGCCCTGGAATAATCGGTTTGCCGGTCTTTCCCGGCTGTCACTGCCGTTGGCATAGACATTGCAGTTGCTGTCCGCACCTTGCCAATAAGCCCATTATTTATTGCACAATTATTTTTGGTAGCTCCTATATCATGCGTGGCCATTTGCACGGTTTGTACGGAGCTATGCTGGCGCCAAAGAAAGGTTATTACCCTTTGCCGTCTGGCGGTCTACTCTGACGTATCTGCCCCGCAGTGTATTACCACGGGGCAATTTCAGAAAGGAGGTCAGAATGAACCTTGTATACATTTATCCATGTTATTATTTTACTGCCTACAATCCGGAATTACCGGAATTTATCAAAAACTTTTCAATTTTTTTCCTTGGGGTACCTTCGTCACGGCATCCGATTCGAAATGCGACTTGCGGCCAGGTCAGCCCCTGTATGTAGTACAGCGTGATGATCTGCCGAATCTTACTGTCCTCGATACTTCCAATAAACTGGTCCAGCCTGTCCAGCTCCTCTTGACATCTGCGCTCGCGCTCTGCAATAGCAAGACGGATTTTTTGCAGGCGGGCATCTTCATCACGATACGCTTCAGTCTCAGACGGGGAAATGCCACAAACCGTAACGCTGTGCTTTTGGTACGGCAGGTCTTTACTCGATGCCTCCACACAATTTGGCGTTTTCATGCCGCGCATACGGTTCCGGATTTCCGTGCGCTGCTCTTTCAAAAGCTGGATTTCACGCTTCAGATCGCGCAACTGGGATAGTTCTTTTTTGGTCAAATCAGGTTACCTCCTTTTCCGTTCCATCTGCTCATAATCCTCATGCTCATAGCCCAGCTTCATCTGTTCACAAAACCGGTCCACGTGTTCCCAAAAGATTTCGTCGTCCTGATGCTCGATGATAAGACTCCCGACGTGCTGGGACAGCTCAAGATTTCGTTTCGCACCGAAGCCGTACAGCTCATTCAGGGCGACAGCAACCAGCTTAAACAGCCGGCGGCTCATGTTGTGGCTTTCTTCTTGGATATATGTGTCAACGGCTTTCAGGGATTGATTTGATATTTGATTTCTGGGAGGGATACGGGCTTTCATGCGGAGGCCTCCACTCTATGCAAAGATAAAATGCACCATCCATCAACTAGGCCAAAGTCTTTGCCTTGAAGCACATACGGTACATACCGGGTAAGTTCGCGCCCAGTGTATCCGCCTTCCGGCAACCATTCGCGCAGCACAAGCGTGTCCCCGGGCTGATAGTTCCGGTCATTCCGCCGTAGTTCAAAGGTTTTAGCGCCGGATTCCACGTCCTTGAAATAATCCGGCAGGATTTTGAGATAGTGAGTCATACCATTTCCCTCCCATCTAAAATTCTCATAATCTTTTTGCACCTCTCGCAATCGCCCTGCTCAACCTCTTTTGACATACCGCCCAGCTCAACCCGTACCCGGCAGGTATCCTGATAAATTTCACGCCACTGTGCCGCCGTATCGTACGCTTGCAGCAGCTCGCGCTTTTCAGATTGCGCTTGTTCCCGGGTAATTGTCCCGGTACGGTAGCTGGCATACAGGCACCGAAACGAAAGGAACAGGAGCTGCTCAGGCTGGTTAAGCCCAGCAGGGAGAGAGTCATTGTGCATCGCGGAGCGCTCAATATCTGAGGGGGTCATACCAGCCACACTCATGGCTGAAATTCTCCAAGACTGAGATACCATTCAAGAACGCGAACAGCTGATTCCCAGCCGTGGCATACCTCAGCGAAATTTCCCTCTCTACGTAACTCTTCTGCCCACCAATCCTGATCTGGAGAAGTACGGCCAGTTTCATCTTTCATTTCGATATACAGCGAATGATATTGGCCGCGGGCAGCAGGTAAGTGCAAATCTGGTACTCCACGCTTAACCCCCTGTTGCTTCATATGTGCCGCCTCTATCTTGTCACGCTTACCGCCGTTCGGAACATGGTGGAGCAATTTCAGGCAAGGCCACTTTAAGCGAATAGAAGGCTGTGCAGCCCATTTAAATACGCAGGTTTGATGTTGTGCTTCGGTCACGCCTCATCAACTCCTTTCCAAAACTCCACGAACGCAACCACTTTACCGGTGCCGCGGTCCTTTTCACGTCCCTGCCGCACGGTATAGCCGTTCCGGGCGAGGATTACGATCACAGACTCGCGGTCGTCGGGTTTGGTGATATGGATGATATGGATGCGTTCTTTACTCACGCCGACTGCCTCCCTCCGCTCATAACACGGTTTAGAATCTGACTGGCCTGCAGTTTTGTCAGACCCGTCGGGTCAAACCCTTTGCACCGGCGCTGGATCAGCTGGAGCTGTTTATCACTAGCAGGAGCTTTTCCCCAGTGCTTGGCCTTTTCAAGATTCCAGATATACTCCTGATCTTTGTAATTGGTGGTCAGTTTGATATACGCAAAATCCAGCGCGCTCTGCATTGGCATCAGCCGGCCGTTGAAGAGAACTCGTCCCAGCTCGTCCTGGCAGGGGATAACGATTTTTTCGCGGTTCATCAGGTTGCATACCATAGAGCCGTCAGGCATACGGAAGAAATTCACACCGTGGGTATTGTATTTCTGTTCCTGCGCCCACAGATCAACCAGAGTGATATTCTTGATCCAACTCTCCGGGCAATCCGCAGCGCGTTCCACCTTCTCAGGCAACTCGAAGAGTAAACCATCCATTTCAGACAGGCGGCGTTCCGGCACATCCTTCAGGTCAATTCCGAGCAGCGACGGTGCCGTGCAGAGAGAAGCTTTACCGGACACGCCGACGCAGTCGATCAGGTTGAGACGCTCTTTCCCGGGATAAAGTCGCAGGCCCCGCCCGATCATCTGCGTATAGAGGCTGTCTGATTGCGTGGGCCGTGCCACAATGACCGTTTCAACGCGGGGAATATCGGTGCCCTCTGTAAAAACCATACAATTTACGATGCAAGGAATTTTTCCGTCCGTGAATGCCTTGATGATTTGCGCCCTGTCTTTTGTTTCGCCGGTCACTACCACGGCGCCCGGAATCTTTGCAGTAATATCATTCGCATGCTGGACTGATACAGCAAATATCAGTGTTGCACCGGTTGCCATAGTGCGGTATGTTTCGGCGATCGCGTCTGCGGTACCGTCCATCGCTTTTTCCAGCTCGCCCGGAGCGTAATCTCCGCCTCGGGAGTGTACGCCTCGAAGGTCATATCCGATATTCACCCGTCGGCAGTAGATGTCGGAAAGATATCCGTTCTTGATGCCCCATTTGAGATCGCGCTGAAAGATAATGTCGCTGTATACGTCATTCAGTCGGACGTTGTCGCTCCTGTTGGGAGTTGCGGTAAAACCGAGAAGCAGCCGTGGAGTGAAGTAATCAAATATCCTGCGGTAGGTCCTCGCGCTGCTATGATGTGCCTCATCACACACGATGATGTCGAATTCATCCGGTGCAAATCGTTCCAGCCGGTGCGTCATGGTCTGAACCGATGCGGAAACAACCTCATCCATGGGCGAAGCATGATTGCCTGCCATTTCTACACCGGTAAGGCAATTGAAATATTTCAGCGGTTGCCGTACCAGCTCTTCGCGGTGCGAAAGAATCAGCATTTTGCCTTTCCGGGCGATTTGAGAGAACGTAACTGTCTTTCCGAGACCGGTTGCCATCTGAACCAGATAAGCGCCAGGGTCAATATTGTTGATGATTTCAGTACATTCGTGCTGATAATCACGCAATTTTATTTCTTTCAAAGGTTTATAACCCCCTTTTGTGGGACTTTTTATTGTCTTGTGGGACGGTGTGGGACAGCTTGTCCCACAGAAAAATCCAGTATTCATGCGGGTTTGCATTATGTTGTGGGACCGTGGGACAGATTTGCACATTTTCTCTTACGCGCGAGAAGTATATACTCACCCATCATAATTAACAGGGTATACACTCTCTATATAGGGATATGTTTTTGTGTCCCTCTTGTCCCACAGTCCCACACCCTAGTATTCATGCGGGTTTGCGGGATGTTGCCGTGTGGGACATGTCCCACAAAATTAAAGCGGTTCGTCATCAAACGGCAGATCATCGGCTGCAGTAACACCGTCTTGGGCGCCATCAATCAACGGCATTTTTAGAGCAACGCATTCCACATTTACGCCGTTGATGCGCTTACCACGGGTACTGTTTCGTCCTCTGGTCAGAATCAAATTGTTTTCTCGCAAAAAGCTCAGGAGGGCTGTTGCGGAGAATCCCGCATCTTCTACCGCACGTCGGAACGTAGAATTGATTATATAAGCAATATCGCGTCCGGTCCGCACGGAGCCGACCGTTTCTTCCTCGATTGTTCCGTAAATATCACCCTGCTTGGCATCAATGCTGAATTTATTGCTGTTCTGCGCCACCCAGTCGCACATGTATTGGTAGCCTCTGCTGCCAGAAGAAACCGCGGCACGGGAGGCGAGGAATTTTGAGAGATCATCCACCGTCAGGGCACGATCATCCTGAAAAATCCATTTCGTTGCAAGCCAATCCGCCGTTATGATGACGGCCGCGGCCATAGCTTGCTTCTCGGTCGTGTCGTTTTCGGTGAATTTCTTGAAATATTCCTTGTATAGCTGCGCAGCAAGTTCGGTATTTGCGTCGTTCTCATACAACTTTAATACGAATTCCCGGCCCGCGTGGCCATAATTTTTTTTGACGATGCTGCTCACCGTGTGACCGTCCTCAATGATTTTATCCGCGGATTTGCATTCTATCTCAATGACGCGGTTCACGGCTCCCGCGCCAGCCCCCGCACTCGTTATGGGCGTTTCTCCAGTCGTAAGGATGGTGTTGGCCCATGTAGGAGTTCGCTCTACGCCGCCTGTTTTCGTGCCTCTGGTGCGGCCTACACCCTCGGCCAGCGAGTAGACGTCAAACATCAGCTTTCCGCGGGAATCTCTGGCGAGCTGCAGTTCATCAACCATCAGAGGCAGATTGTTCAAGAATGACGCTAATTTTTCGCGGCCGACCACAGTGCTGTTGAAAGTTTGTATGTACCGGCCCATTTCGGGGCTGCCCCAAACGGACGCGGCCAGCATAAGTGCGACGGTTTTACCGGTTCCGGACTCGCCGCCCCACAGGTGGACAAAGAACGGGAGAGCGCCGGTCGGTGCGACCAAGACTGAAGCAAATGAGGCGGCCAGCACAATACGAGCCATGACGTTTCCGCGGCGGATCTGCTGCGCCAGGGTAAGCCAAGTTTTTCGGCTGCCTACACTTTTGATGCTCTCGAACGTTGCGCGAAAATTCGCATCACCGTCAAAAATTAGGCCATCAACATAAGGGGAAAAGCCCTCTCCGTCGATGTATCCCAGCCGGGAGACACTCTTTTTCTCCGGGATTTTGTCATAGTTGAGATTCTCTACGTCTGAAATATACTTGACCAGTGCCTTTGCATTTTCGCTTGTCACGGCGACGCCTTGATCTGCAAGGGACAGGATGCTGTTATTGCTCGCCAGCGTCTTTTTGTCCGCAATCAGTTCCCGCCACCGCTTGCCTTTGGAATAAGCGATCTTGAGTTTTTCAGCGCCGGTATCAATGTTGACAAGTCGTTCCACCGGCATGATCGGGTGGCAGCAGGCGACCTCTTCCCCGAATGGCCCGCTTTTAGATATCCCGAGGTCGTCTGCCTGCCATTCTCCGGCGTCCAGCTCGATCGGCTGATTCTGAAAGTTTGTGCTGTTTTCAACGTAGATTTCAGACGAGCTGCGTTTGAGCGACTTCACATACTCATTGAATAGCTTTTTGAAATTCAACACTCCAACCCGACGGGCTTCGAGCGACATAATGGTCAACTGGCGTTCCATCTGGAACGGATTCTCATGGTAGGAGTAAACCTCTTCGTATGGGGAAGTGCTGTCGAAAAAGTCCTCTTGGGTGTACTTTGGCGGGGGTGCGGTGAGTTTTGGTTTGTCGTTTTGCTTGTCCGTGCCCGTCACCTCCAATGGTTAAAATCAAAATAATAATTATCCAGATAATCCAGCCGCCCCAGCAGTGCCGCATATTCCCCCCACAGCGGGCTATCTGGCGGCGGTTTCGGCATAGAGCGAATCCGGTACGCTTCCCGGCATTTCGCGTCATACTCGGCGCGGTAGGCGTCGAGAGCAGCCTGCTCCCGGCGGCGCCTTTCGACCCATTCATTCACAGCCCGCCGATCTGGTTTTTCCGTGGACAGCCCGAGCCGGAAATCATTATCCAGCCGGATAGCGGCCTGCCGTGCGTTAAGGTGGAACAGCTTTGCCACAAAGTCAATTACTGAACCACCCTCATCGCAAACATAACAGTGCCAACCACGAGTGCCGGGGTAAACCTTTAAAGACGGCTTTTTGTCATCGTGGAACGGGCAGAGCATCACACCTCGGGAAACCTCAAAGCCGTACCGTTCTGCTACAGCTTGCATAGGGAGGGCCTCCTTGATTTGGGAAAAAATGTCACCGTACATTTTGGCTAATAATCTTTTCGAGCCGGTCAATCTTCCCGCGCAGACGACGATTTTCGGTATTTACCTTGCAAATTTCATCTGTCAGGCGTTCAGCGGTGGAGTTACGGTTATAGCATGCAGAAGGAACAATTTCGCAAAGATAGACTGACTTTCTGCTATCATTGAATATGCTGTCGGTTTTTTCAACTTGCAGCACAATCGCCGCAGATTCCTTAACCTGATCCAAAGAATACAGGACAAATCTGCTATCAGGATGTGTTTTAACCATGGTTTACTCCTCCTTTTAAAACGGTAAGTCATCGTCCGTGGGAATCTTTTGGAAATCCCCCGGACCGGGATTAACATCAGGAGCCGGGCCGGTGGCAGGCTGGTAGCTACGTGCGGGGCTATCGAAGCTGTCCGATTTGCTGCCGCAGAAACTTACCTTATCCGCTACGATTTCAGTAGCCTTGCGTTTGTTTCCATCTTTGTCCTGATAGCTGCGGGTCTGAATCGAGCCCTGAACTGCAATCATTTGGCCCTTGCGGAAGTATTTGCAAACAAACTCAGCCGTGGAACGCCATGCGACGATGTCGATAAAATCTGCCTGACGATCTGCACCGGCCTTTTGATAATCACGGTCGACCGCTATCGTAAAGCTGGTAACGGCTATGTCGCTACCTGTATGTCGGAGCTCGAGGTCAGCAACCAAGCGGCCCATAAGTACGGAGACGTTTAGCATGAGGCGGCCTCCTGTTCCGGCCGATAAATATGCGGTTGTCCACAAGCGTCATCATGTTTGCTGCCGTCATATGCAAAGTATCGCAGTCCGGGAAGCAATGGCCGAACAGCGGGAAAAGGAAGATAACCACTGATGTCTTGAGCGAGACCACCGCAATCGCATTTGATGATAAATGGCGCCGGCTGATGTGGCCTGCCATGCTTTCCAAAATCCTCAACACCAATTTCAAGGCTCATAAACCATGATTTCCCGCAAGATTCGCATCTGTATTTCATACCACCATGAACCAAAATTGCTTTTTCCTTTTTTATATGAGCTTTCATCACTTTCCCTCCTGTTCCGGCTTGCGGGCGTAGGCAAGCAGCCGTTTTCCGTAAACATCGAC
>OFDJ01000224.1_pt1 | contig 28098 bp, 26 predicted proteins | sample 1520901 | NCBI WGS metagenome assembly OFDJ01 (sample SAMEA2699035, study PRJEB24076) | metagenome | biome: Human gut stool | place: Spain | collected 2012-11-19 | reverse complement strand
TATGGCAATTGGCGCGGGGATTGTTTTTCTTCCTGTCCAGGTAGGATTGATGGGGCTGTGGGTGTTCTTGCTCTCCTCTATCATCGGCTACCCAGCCATGTACCTGTTCCAGCGCCTGTTTATCAACACGCTGGCTGAGTCCCCAGAGTGTAAAGACTACCCGAGCGTGATCAGCGGCTATCTGGGTAAGAACTGGGGCATCCTGTTAGGTGCGTTGTATTTTGTGATGCTGGTTATCTGGATGTTCGTTTATTCCACCGCCATCACTAATGACAGCGCCTCTTATCTGCACACGTTTGGTGTGACTGAAGGTTTACTGTCCGACAGCCCGTTCTATGGCCTGGTGCTGATTTGCATCCTGGTGGCCATCTCGTCACGCGGGGAACAAATGCTGTTTAAAATCTCCACCGGCATGGTACTGACCAAGCTGCTGGTCGTGGCAGCGCTTGGCGTGTCGATGGTGGGGATGTGGCATCTGCATAACGCGGGTTCACTGCCGCCAATGGCGTTACTGATCAAAAATGCGATCATCACGTTGCCGTTTACGCTGACCTCGATCCTGTTTATTCAGACCTTAAGCCCGATGGTTATCTCATACCGTTCACGCAACAAATCTATTGAAGTGGCGCGCCATAAAGCCCTGCGTGCCATGAACATCGCGTTCGGTATTCTGTTTGTTACCGTCTTTTTCTACGCCGTTTCCTTCACGCTGGCGATGGGCCACGACGAAGCGGTTAAAGCTTATGAGCAGAACATCTCCGCTCTGGCGATTGCCGCGCAGTTTATCAATGGTGCGGGTGCTGGCTGGGTGAAAATCGTCAGCGTTATTCTGAACATTTTCGCCGTTATGACCGCTTTCTTCGGCGTCTACTTAGGTTTCCGTGAAGCGACTCAAGGGATCGTGATGAACGTGCTGCGCCGCTACATGCCAGCCGAGAAAATCAACGAAACCTTTGTTCAGCGCGGCATTATGATTTTTGCCATCCTGCTGGCCTGGAGCGCAATTGTGCTCAACGCGCCGGTACTGAGCTTCACCTCTATTTGTAGCCCTATCTTCGGCATGGTGGGTTGTCTGATCCCAGCCTGGCTGGTCTACAAAGTTCCTGCACTGCACAAATACAAAGGCGCTTCCCTGTATCTGATTATTTTCACGGGCCTGTTGCTGTGCGTTTCTCCGTTCCTGGCATTTTCCTGAGATATTTGAGCAAAGGTTGTTGTTATGTTTGAGACTACATTGAATCCATTATGGGATAGTTTTATCCGCGCAGTGCAGGAAGAAGTTAAGCCTGCGTTGGGCTGTACAGAACCTATCTCTCTGGCTCTGGCGGCAGCGGTCGCCTCCTCTGAGCTGGACGGCGCGGTTGAACGCATTGATGCGTGGGTCTCACCGAACCTGATGAAAAACGGCATGGGCGTTACCGTGCCGGGTACCGGAATGGTCGGGTTGCCTGTCGCGGCGGCGCTGGGTGCGCTGGGGGGAAATGCCTGTGCCGGTTTAGAGGTACTGAAAGACGCATCACCACAAGCGATCGCTGATGCGAAAGCGATGCTGAGCGCTGGCAAGGTTGCGGTGATGCTGCAGGAGCCTTGCGAGGACATCCTTTTTTCCCGCGCGAAGGTTTACAGCGCTGAAGGATGGGCGTGCGTGACGATTGTGGGCGGTCATACCAACATTGTGCACATCGAGACCAATAAGGGCGTAGTGTTCACCACAGAACATAATGCTCAGGAAGAGGAGCTGGAGTCGCCGCTGGCGGTATTGTCTCACACTTCGCTGGAAGAGATTCTGGCGTTCGTGAACGCGGTACCGTTTGAGTCGATCCGCTTTATTCTCGACGCGGCAAAGCTGAACGGTGCGCTGTCTCAGGAAGGGCTGCGCGGTAACTGGGGTTTGCACATCGGAACCACGCTAGAGAAGCAGTGTGCGCGTGGTCTGCTGGCGAACGATCTCTCTACCTCTATTCTGATCCGTACCAGTGCGGCGTCGGATGCGCGAATGGGCGGGGCGACGCTGCCGGCCATGAGCAACTCCGGCTCCGGTAATCAGGGGATTACCGCGACTGTTCCGGTGATGGTGGTGGCCGAGCACTTTGGCGCGGATGAGGAGAAACTGGCACGTGCGCTAATGTTGTCTCACCTGAGCGCTATCTACATCCATCATCAGCTTCCACGTTTGTCTGCACTGTGTGCAGCAACCACGGCAGCGATGGGGGCAGCAGCGGGGATGGCATGGATCGTAGATGGTCGCTACAACACCATCGCGATGGCGATCAGCAGCATGATTGGCGACGTGAGCGGAATGATTTGCGATGGCGCTTCAAACAGCTGCGCGATGAAAGTTTCAACCAGCGCATCTGCGGCGTGGAAAGCGGTGCTAATGGCGCTGGATGATACTGCCGTAACCGGCAACGAAGGGATTGTGGCGCATAACGTGGAACAATCTATCGCTAACCTGTGTGCGCTGGCATGTCGTTCGATGCAGGAAACCGACAAACAGATCATTGAGATCATGGCCAGTAAGGCACATTAATCTGTAGGCCGGGTAAGGCCTTGCTGTCACCCGGCATAAGTCTAAGCCGCCTGTTCAGGCGGCTTCTTCATCTTCAAGCCGTAGCTCGGCATCGGCCACAATTGCTTCCAGCTCTGTCAGCATTTCTTCATAGCCGAAGGCAACTGTTTCCTGTTTTTTCGGCTCAGCCTGCGGCTGGCGTTTTTTTGATGATTTCTTGCTCAATAGTCGTACTCCATTGTTTTCCCTGACTATACGGGCAAATCTATCAGCAAAGCGCGCAGCGGGGTATCGGCGACTAACGTTATGTTAGTTTCGTCACGAATAAATGCCCCATCGCCACAGGTGAGCGCTTCTTTTTCGGCAGCAGACGTCACCGCATGGAACCTGCCGTGAATCGACTGTAAATAAGCCCGTGGCCCATGTAACTGAAAACTCAGCGATTCACCTTGCTGCAGCTCAACGTGGTGCACCCATACCTGTTGGCGCAGATGCAGGCTGCCTTGTTCACCGTCCGGCGAGGCCAGCAGTTGATGCTTACCGGTACCCAGCGTGGCCTTCTGTACGCAGGCATTTTCACGCTGCGGGCAGGCGTCCAGCCAGAGCTGCATCCGGGTTAACGGTTTGTCTTTGCTGATATTGTGTTCGCTATAGCTAATCCCGGGCTGTGTCGCGAGCAGTAAAACTTCACCTGCTTTGGCCTTGATATGGTTGCCTTCGCTGTCGCGGTATTCTGCTTCCCCTTCGAGGATCAGATTAACGATATCCACCTTCGGATAGGTCCGTGGCTGGAAAGAGGCCCCCGGTGCCAGAACTTCCTGGTTCAGAACACGCAGCGAGGCATAACCCAGCAGTTTAGGATCAAAATAGTGTCCAAAGGAGAAGGTATAACGGGCCTGCAGCCAGCCGTAGTCTGCTTGCCCGCATTGTTTGGCTGTACGGGTAGTAATCATAGTTCTTGACCTCTCTTTACTTCCTTTTATGTTAAATGGCTAGACGCTGCATTGTTAGCCAGATATTCTGCCCGGTATGTTCAAATTTCCTGAATGAGAACGAAATGGCCAAAGAAAGGGCTTTAACGCTTGAAGCGTTACGCGTCATGGACGCAATAGACAGGCGCGGTAGTTTTGCCGCCGCGGCAGATGAACTGGGGCGCGTGCCTTCCGCACTTAGCTATACCATGCAGAAGCTGGAGGAAGAGCTGGACGTGGTGCTGTTTGACCGTTCAGGCCACCGCACTAAATTCACTAACGTTGGGCGTATGTTGCTGGAGCGTGGGCGCGTACTGCTGGAAGCTGCGGATAAGCTGACTACCGATGCCGAAGCACTGGCTCGTGGCTGGGAAACGCATCTGACTATCGTTACCGAAGCGCTGGTGCCGACGGCGGCGTTTTTCCCGCTGATCGACAGGCTGGCCGGGAAGGCCAATACCCAGCTTTCCGTTATTACCGAAGTTCTGGCCGGGGCGTGGGAGCGTCTGGAGCAGGGCCGGGCGGATATCGTGATTGCACCGGATATGCATTTTCGCTCATCCTCAGAAATCAACTCGCGCAAGCTGTACTCGCTGATGAACGTCTATGTGGCGGCCCCGGATCATCCCATCCATCAGGAGCCGGAACCATTATCGGAAGTCACCCGCGTGAAATACCGTGGGATCGCAGTGGCGGATACCGCCCGTGAACGTCCGGTGCTGACGGTTCAACTGCTGGATAAACAGCCGCGTCTGACTGTGAGTACGATAGAAGATAAACGTCAGGCGCTGTTGGCAGGACTTGGTGTGGCGACAATGCCGTATCCGCTGGTGGAAGAGGATATTGCGGCTGGTCGGCTGCGGGTCGTTAGTCCGGAATCGACAAGCGAGATAGATATTATTATGGCCTGGCGTCGTGACAGCATGGGCGAGGCGAAATCCTGGTGTCTGCGGGAAATTCCCAAGCTGTTTGCGGGTAAATAGCCTGACTGTTACGCCGGATGCGGTGCGAAGCACCTTATCCGGCCTGGAAGACTGAGTATGTTGTAGGCCTGATAAGCGCAGCGCCATCAGGCATCTACATATGCTACGTCAGGATAACTGTTTGGGATCGGGCCCGAAGCGGTTGCTCCCCTGAGTCCCGTTTTGACAGTTGAAAATGATGATCACCAACCAACCTACGATCGGGATCAACAACACCAGTAGCCACCAGGCTGAACGATCGGTGTCATGTAAACGCCGGAACTGTACCGCCCACCATGGAATAAAGACCAGAACCCCATAAATCGTCGTTAATATGCCTTCTCCCCCGGCGCGTTCCCAGCCAAGCATTCTGTCCAGAATACCCAGCACGAACGTGAAGATGATGTTGACCAACACAAACATCCAGTATTCTTTACGTCGCGCACGGCCACCAAAACCAAAGTAGTTCTTTAATACGTTTAAATACCAATCCATTTTTGCCTCGTTCTGCATTCAATCACTTGTTTTTAAAGCAATCAAATTAAGAATAGCTGTGAATGAAATGATGGTAAATATTTGCAGTATTAATTATTTAGCCCCAGATGGGGCTAGTGTAAATCAGGCGAAACGCTCGTCACGCCCGTGGGGTTCGTTGAGGTCCTGCCACGGCCCAACAGAAATAATGCCGGTCGGGTTAATGGTTTTGTGGCTACGGAAGTAGTGATTGCGGATGTGATCGAAATTGACAGTTTCCGCAATGCCCGGCATCTGGTAGATATCGCGCAGGAAACCGTACAGATTCAGATAGTCACTAATCCGGTGTTTATCGCACTTGAAGTGCGTCACATACACAGGATCAAAACGCACCAGCGTGGTCCACAGGCGAATGTCGGCTTCCGTTAACTGGTCGCCGGTCAGGTAGCGATGTTGCCCAAGGATCTGCTCCAGTCGTGCCAGAGATTGAAAGACCTTTTCCACGGCATCGTCGTAGGCTTCCTGGCTGGTGGCAAATCCGGCTTTATACACACCGTTATTGACGTTGTCATAAATCCAGCCGTTCAGCTCGTCGATTTTGCTTTGCAGGGCAGGTGGATAGTAATCCCCGGCTTTCGCGCCCAGCGCATCAAACGCAGTGTTAAACATGCGGATGATTTCTGCAGATTCGTTGCTGACAATAGTGTGGTTCTTTTTGTCCCACAGTACCGGAACGGTCACCCGACCACTGTAGTGCGGATCGGCGTGTAAATAGAGCTGATAAAGAAATTCGTGCTGATACAGGGTATCGCCGGTTGCCGCCGGGAAGTTGTCGTCAAAGGTCCAGCCGTTTTCCAGCATCAGCGGATGCACAACGGAAACGGAAATAAACGGTTCCAGCCCTTTGAGTTTACGCAAAATCAGTGTGCGATGCGCCCACGGACAGGCCAGAGAAACGTACAGATGATAGCGGTCTTTTTCGGCAGCAAAGCCACTCTCACCCGTTGGGCCTGGTGCGCCATCCGCGGTCAGAAAGTTATGGAAAGCCGATGCAGAACGTTGAAATTTTCCACCGGTTGATTTGGTGTCGTACCAGGTGTCATGCCAGACGCCGTCAATCAGTTGTCCCATGATTTTCGCCTCCTCAGATAGCAAAAGCGAGGAGATATCTCCTCGCTTTTTGATGTGTTCAGTATAGTTTGATTACCACTTTTTATTCAGTACACGGTCGATACTAAATGCGCCTGGACCGGTGATAGCCAGCAACAGGAAACCGCCTGCGATGGTCAGGTTTTTCATGAACATCAGAGAGTTCACACCTTCCGCAAAGTTGCTGTGGAAGAGGAACGCCGTCAGCAATGTGAAGCCTGCGGTGAACAGCGCGGTTGTACGGGTCAGGAAACCGAACAGAATTGCCAGACCGCCGCCAAACTCAAGCAGAATCACCAGCGGCAGCATAAATCCTGGGACGCCCATGGCTTCCATGTACTGTTGGGTACCCGCATATCCGGTGATTTTTCCCCAACCTGCGGTAATAAACAGGATTGGCATCAGAATGCGCGCTACCAGTACACCAACATCTTCTAATTTCTTCATCATACTCTCCAGGAAACCACTCAGGCGGCTTATTGTGTTTTTTTGTGCATCGACGCTGCAGAGCGCGTCGTTGCTGTCGATGGAGAGCATCATAAACGTGCTTAATGAGAATTGTTAGCAAGGAAAACTGTCAGTATTTTTCAAAAATTTTGAGGTTGGGGGTAAGGAAAGGATTAGCCGCGCAGTTGCTGCTGTCTGATGGTCGATTTCACCAGACGCCAGATACTCCAGACGCTAAAGCCGCGCTTAGCCCAGCGTACCAGCAGATTCGGGTTGCGGATGGTGCGAACCGCCATAATACTGCTCCCGACCAACACCCAGCCACGCAGGTTCAGTAGCGTCTTCCAGCCACGATCGTAGACCTCGGTGGCTTCCAGCCAGTCGCGGCGAGTAGCAGACAGATCCAGCCGTTGCTGCTGGATCTGTCCAAGCAGTTGCGCCTTACGCTTTTGACGTTCGACTTTGCTGCTCATTATGCATCATCCTCCAGGGCTTGCCTGTCATTAGCGAGTTCCTGGCGTGTATGGCGTAGCAGCGTTGTTTTACGTGCTTTACGCAGCGTCCATATCCCGCCAATCAGCGCTAACAGCAACAGCACAACGGTGGTGGCAATCATGGCGTTCAGGCGGTATTGAGGGTCAATGGCCCAGATGATAAGCACCATCAGGCTCATCAGGCCAAACGCCGCGAACAGCATAGTCAGCCCAAGCATCAGCAGGATCTGGATGAGATTGGCTTTTTCCTCTTCCAGCTCAACGACGGCCAGCCGCAGCCGTGTTTCTACGATCTCAACGAGAATCGTCAGGATCCGCTGTCCAATACCCAGTACGCCTTTGCCTGGACCTTGTGCGTGTTGAGAATCAGCCATTGTTAACGGCGCGACAGCAGTACACCAAGCACCACACCGACTGCAGCGCCAATGCCGACGCCTGTCCATGGGTTTTCGCGCACGTAGTTATCGGCTTTAGCCGCGGCCTCACGGGTCTGTTTGGCGATTACATCGCTGGTTTCACTCAGACGATGGCGGCTCTCGCGCAGCGCGTGTTCGGCTTTGCTGCGAATTTTACTCATCTCTTCCTTCGACTTATCGCCAGAGGAGCTAAGTACTTCTTCAAGCGTATCCGCAAGAGATTTCAGCTCAGCGCGCAGGTTTTCCGTAGCATTATCTTTCGACATAGTTTTCTCCAGTTGAGTGGCTAGTTACCGTACTTAGTAATCGCGGGTCTCGAGTTCTTTTAGCTCTTGCTGAGCTTCAGCAAGCTTGTGTTCACGCTTTGCTACCTTATCCGCATCGCCTTTTTGCTTAGCTTCGGCTAAGTCACGTTGACGCTCGGCAATCTCATTTTTCTGCTCGGCGATCTTTTTCTGATGGTTAGCGCGCAGTTTGCTGTCAGTACAGTTTGCTCTGACTTCGCTCAGCGCTTTGTTCAGCCCATTGATACGGCTCTGATTGTTGTGTTTTTCGGCATAGCTAATCTCCCGCTGAATGTCTTGTTCTTTTTCCTGACAGAGGGTGGTGGCGTAGCTGCCGGCACTGAGAGCGAAAAGGCTAATTGCCAAAGCGATGCGGTATTTCATTCTTGAACCTTCCATTGTGATTCGACCTCTTCGTTTAGGGTCGATGCTCCAGAATAATAAAGCGTTGGGTCATAAACCCAGTTTATTAATCATAGGCGCTAAACGGTGAAATCACCAAAGTGAGTGATCTAATTCAGATTCCTGGAAATTAACCAAAACGGTGTGGGGTCTCACGTAAGCGGGATAACCACTGAACCGCCTGATTATTTTCATCCTGCTGAGCGATAACGAAACCGTGCGGTAACGTTCGATCCAGTACGACTTTTGCCGCTGCGCTCTGCGCACTGGAATCAAAGGTAATCAGCAGGGCGTCATTTTGCGGAGTGATGCTTTTAAAACGAATGCCGTTGGCATCCAGGTGATGCCAGATAGAGAAGCCATCAGGCATGCTGGCTCCCTGGTTTACGGCGCGAATGGCAAGCGTTGACTCCTGCTGGCGAATGACCGACCAGGTCAGGAGCAACGCGCCGATGAACAACATAAAAGTGGTGGACCAGGCAAGTCGTCGGAGCGTTATGCATGATTTCAGCATAATTTACCCTCGGTTCCCGTATTTCTTTTTCCAAAGAACAACCAGTGAACCTGCCAGACCAAACACCAGTAACACCACAGGAAGCAGCATCAGGCAAGACATCAGCTGATCTTCATATTTGAGAAACACCGGTGTTTTGCCAAGCAGATAGCCCAACGATGTGAGAATAAGGACCCAAAGCAGTCCGCTCATCCAGTTGAAGAACTGAAAGCGCGCATTGTTCAGGCCGGACAATCCTGCGATGGTCGGCAGTAATGTTCTGACAAACGCGATAAAGCGACCGACCAGCAGCGCAGACAAGCCATGCTTATGGAACAGATGATGTGCACGCTGATGGTAATGTGCAGGAAGATGAGATAACCAGTTTTGCACTGTGCGGGTATTGCCCAACCATCGACCTTGTATATAGCTGAGCCAGCAACCGAGGCTGGCTGCGGTGGTGAGTAATAGCACCGTTTGCGGAAAACCCATTGCGCCTTTGGCAATAAGTACGCCGACCAGTACCAGCAAACTGTCGCCAGGTAAAAAGGCTGCTGGCAACAGTCCGTTTTCCAGAAACAAAATGGTAAAGAGTACAAAATAGAGCATGCCAATCATGGAAGGATTGGCCAGCGTTTCAAAATCCTGAGCCCATAAAGCATTTAGTAATTGAGTCAGTAGTTCCATTCAATATTCCTGGAGAATCGGTTGTCGTCATGCCGGTTTTCTGGGTTTTGTAACACCACGATTTTATTAATATTTTTTACATGACTCGCGGTTTGATACAAATTCACGGCCTGAACTATTCCCTGTAAAGTTGTGAAGTTAGCAAGCTCTTAAACACAAAAATTCAAACAGCATCTAATTGTAACAAAGGTCAACGTAGTCCGTTATAGAAATTACGGTTGTTGAACTGTGATTTTGCTTATCGCAATGGAGGGTGGCGAGAGGATTTACACAGGCTGACATTTTATACCTAATGCTTACCAAGTGTCAGAAACAGGCGCGTGGTCGCGCCTGCATTGATAAGATTGTTTATTTTGCGCTGTTAGCCGCTGTATCGAGATGAACGACCGGATTTTCGGTAAATAGATAACGGTCCGCATTGAACTCAAAATCATCGCTGGTTTCGTTAAACAGCATCTGCTTCGTGTTCTCAAGATGCTGCCACATCGCCAGTTTGGCGGCATGAGGATCTTTGCGAATCAGCGCCCGAAGGATCTGGTCATGGTCATCACACCAGTTATCAACCGTGCGCAGGTCGATGTGGTCGTGCAGTTTCTTCCAGTAGGGGTTATGAATGCGCTGAGTCCACATTTTTTCAACAATCGCGGCCAGAGCCGAGTTCTGCGTTGCCAGGGCAACCTGCACATGGAACTGGAGATCCCACTCGGAGTCACGAAAGCTTTTTTCGTTACGTGATTTCTCCTGAATCTCCATCAGCTTCATGATGTCCTGTTTGGTCACCTGCGTGGCGGCAAACTCGGCAATGTTACTCTCAATGAGCTGACGCGCCTGGAGCAGCTCGAAAGGACCGTAGCTGGCAAATTCCAGGTTTTCATCTGGCGCAACATAATGTCTGGGTTGGTTGGAAATGACGTGGATCCCCGATCCTTTGCGCACCTCAACGTAACCCTCTACCTCGAGCATGATAATTGCTTCACGAACCACGGTACGGCTGACATTTTTTTCATCGGCGATAAAGCGCTCGGCAGGGAGTTTGTCACCCACCAGATAGACGCCTTGCTCAATGCGTTCTTTCAGATCAGCTGCAAGTTGTTGGTACAAACGTCGTGGTTCGGTGATTTCCATATGCGCTCCAGGCATGATACGGCAGACTATATTTGTTATACCACTTTTGCGATTACTGCTCCACTCGCGGCGATAAAAAAGCCGCCAGATAACTGGCGGCTTCGCATTATATACCCTTGATGAAAAACAGCGGGTTAATTTTGCGGAGCGGGATCGCCAGTCTGTGATCCCGAATCGACCTCGCTGGCCGATTTGTTCTGCAATACCGTCCAGATAACGAGTGCGCCGAGCAGGTCGAATACCGCCAGTACGGCGAACAGCGGGCTAAAGCCGATGGTGTCAGCCAGTGCGCCAACAACCAGTGCAAACAGCGTACTTGCAAGCCAGGCGGACATACCGGTCAGGCCGTTTGCCGTTGCCACTTCATTACGACCAAATACGTCAGAAGAAAGCGTAATCAGCGCACCGGACAGCGCCTGGTGAGCAAAGCCGCCGACGCACAGCAGGGCGATAGCAATGTACGGGCTGGTGAACAGACCAATCATCCCTGGGCCAATCATCAGCAATGCGCCCATGGTGACGACCATTTTACGTGAAACGATCAGGTTAACGCCGAACCAGCGCTGGAACAGCGGCGGTAAGTAGCCCCCAACGATACAGCCCAGGTCAGCAAACAGCATCGGCATCCAGGCAAACATCGCAATCTCTTTCAGGTTAAAGCCGTAGACTTTAAACATGAACAGCGGGATCCAGGCGTTGAAGGTACCCCAGGCCGGCTCTGCCAGGAAACGCGGCAGTGCGATGCCCCAGAACTGGCGGTTACGCAGGATCTGACCGAGCGACATTTTTTTCGAGGTGTTGTTTTTATGCTGTGATTCCTGACCATTCAGAATGTAATCACGTTCTTCATCAGACAGTTTTTTCTGGTCGCGCGGGTGTTTGTAGAACACAAGCCAGCACATCGCCCAGATGAAGCTCAGCGCACCGGAAATAATGAATGCCATCTGCCAGCTGTGCATGACGATTGCCCAGACGACCAGCGGCGGAGCAATCATCGCACCGATAGAAGAGCCGACGTTAAAGTACCCCACGGCAATTGAACGTTCTTTTGCCGGGAACCACTCAGAACTGGCTTTCAAACCCGCAGGGATCATTGCGGCTTCAGCGGCACCTACCGCGCCACGCGCCAGCGCCAGTCCACCCCAACTGCCAGCCAGTGCGGTCGCGCCACAGAAGACGGCCCACAGAACGGCGAACATCGCGTAACCAACTTTTGTGCCGAGCACATCGAGCACGTAGCCGGCAACGGGTTGCATTACGGTGTAAGCAGCAGAATACGCTGCGATGATATAGGAATACTGTTGGGTGGAGATGTTTAACTCTTCCATCAGAGTTGGCGCAGCTGCCGCCACAGTGTTACGCGTCAGGTAACCAAGCACGGTGCCGAGCGTCACCAGTGCGATCATATACCAACGTAACCCTTTAATTTTACGCATGTAAAACCTCATCGTTTTGTTATGTCCGCGAACGAGCGGTCATCTTCCAGTTCAGGGCGGAGGATGTTCTTTTACGAGGGGGGACCGAAAAAAAGCCGGTACTCCCCGAACTTTGCCATGTCAATAATTGTGCTAATTCGGTTTCCGTACCGGTCAATCCGATGGTTATACATCGGTAATTTGCATTCCGTCGGCTTATGTATCGCGACGGCCAAAAGATAACTTGTCATACAGCTTTAAAAGGTGAGTGCCATCACAAAAGTGTGAATCTTCGTGTGGTCATTATTTCGATTCAGCAAAGCCAGCGCTGGCGCGGCTTGACGCGTGATTTACCTCTTTGAGAGTAATTTTTTTGTCACCATTTGTTGATCTAACTCACGAAAATATCTTCAGTGTATGGAAATTGGTGTGATAACTTTGTCAACATCAAAACATAAGCAATCTGACGCACTCGTTGAGAGGAAGACGATAATGACCCCGTTTATGACTGAAGATTTCCTGCTGGACACCGAATTTGCCCGCCGTCTGTACCATGATTACGCCAAAGACCAGCCGATCTTCGATTACCACTGCCATTTACCACCGCAACAAATCGCTGAAAACTACCGTTTTAATAACCTGTATGACATCTGGCTGAAGGGTGATCACTACAAATGGCGTGCGATGCGTACCAATGGCGTCGCTGAGCGCTTGTGTACCGGCGATGCGTCCGATCGCGAGAAGTTTGACGCATGGGCCGCCACGGTTCCGCACACTATCGGTAACCCGCTGTATCACTGGACGCACCTCGAATTACGTCGCCCGTTTGGTATTACAGGTAAGCTGCTTTCTCCTGCGACTGCTGATGAAATCTGGAACCAGTGCAACGAGCTGCTGGCGCAGGATAAATTCTCCGCGCGCGGCATCATGCAGCAGATGAATGTGAAAATGGTCGGCACTACCGATGACCCGATCGACTCTCTGGAGCATCATGCGGCCGTTGCTAAAGACGGAAGCTTTGATGTGAAAGTGCTGCCGAGCTGGCGTCCGGATAAAGCCTTTAACATTGAGCTGGCGACCTTTAATGACTACATGGCGAAGCTCGGTGAAGTGTCTGACACGGATATCCGCCGCTTCAGCGATCTGCAAGCTGCACTGACCAAACGTCTGGATCACTTTGCGGCTCACGGCTGTAAAGTTTCTGACCACGCGCTGGACGTGGTGCTGTTTGCCGAATCTAACGAATCTGAACTGGATAGCATTCTGGCGCGTCGCCTGGCGGGTGAAACCCTGAGTGAGCATGAAATTGCCCAGTTTAAAACCGCCGTGCTGGTGTTCCTTGGTGCGGAATATGCTCGTCGCGAATGGGTACAGCAGTACCACATCGGCGCGCTGCGTAATAACAACCTGCGCCAGTTCAAACTGTTGGGCGCGGATGTTGGCTTCGACTCCATCAATGACCGTCCGATGGCTGAAGAACTGTCCAAACTGCTGAGCAAGCAGAATGAACAGAACCTGCTGCCGAAAACCATTCTCTACTGCCTGAACCCGCGTGATAACGAAGTGCTGGGCACCATGATCGGCAACTTCCAGGGCGAAGGTATGCCGGGCAAGATGCAGTTCGGTTCCGGCTGGTGGTTCAACGATCAGAAAGACGGGATGGAACGTCAGATGACGCAGCTGGCCCAGCTCGGCCTGCTGAGCCGTTTCGTCGGCATGCTGACCGATAGCCGTAGCTTCCTGTCATACACGCGCCATGAATACTTCCGTCGCATTCTGTGCCAGATGATTGGCCGTTGGGTTGCTGCAGGTGAAGCACCGGCAGATATCCAGTTGCTGGGTGAAATGGTCAGAAATATTTGCTTTAACAATGCGCGTGACTACTTCGCCATTGAACTGAACTAAGGCCCGGGTGAAGGTATGCAATACATCAAGATCCATGCGTTGGATAACGTCGCGGTAGCGCTCGCTGATTTGGCTGAAGGAACCGAAGTCACCGTTGATGGGCAGGCGGTAACCCTGCGTCAGGCGGTCTCTCGTGGCCACAAATTCGCTTTACGTGATATTGCGAAAGGCGAAAACGTCATTAAATACGGTTTGCCAATTGGTCATACGCTGGTGGACGTTGCGGCGGGTGAGCATATTCATGCTCACAACACGCGCACTAATCTGAGCGACCTGGACACGTATAGCTACCACCCTGATTTTCAGGCGGAAGTTGCACAACCGGCGGATCGCGATGTGCAGATCTACCGTCGTGCCAACGGCGATGTTGGCGTGCGCAACGAACTGTGGATCCTACCGACGGTTGGCTGTGTTAACGCCATGGCGCGCCAGATGCAGAACCGTTTTCTGAAAGAGACTAACGATGCCGAAGGAATCGACGGCGTACATCTCTTCAGCCACACCTACGGCTGTTCACAGCTCGGCGACGACCACATTAACACCCGCACCATGCTGCAAAATATGGTGCGTCACCCGAATGCGGGTGCGGTGCTGGTGGTTGGCCTTGGTTGTGAAAACAACCAGGTTGATGCCTTCCGCGAAACCTTAGGCGAGTACGATCCTGAGCGCGTTCACTTCATGGTCTGCCAACATCAGGAAGACGAAGTGGAAGCGGGGATTGAACATCTTCACCAGTTGTACAACGTGATGCGTAACGATAAGCGTGAGCCGGGTAAACTGGGTGAGCTGAAGTTTGGTCTGGAATGCGGCGGCTCTGACGGCCTGTCCGGTATTACCGCCAACCCGATGCTGGGGCGTTTTTCTGACTACGTGATTGCCAACGGCGGCACCACCGTACTGACCGAAGTACCGGAAATGTTCGGCGCCGAGCAACTGCTGATGGACCACTGCCGCGATGAAGAAACGTTCGGCAAGCTGGTCACCATGGTCAATGACTTCAAGCAGTACTTCATTGCTCACGACCAGCCGATCTACGAGAACCCATCGCCGGGCAACAAAGCGGGCGGTATCACCACGCTGGAAGATAAATCTCTCGGCTGCACGCAAAAAGCGGGCTCCAGCCAGGTGGTGGACGTATTGCGCTACGGCGAACGCCTGAAGACGCATGGTCTGAACCTGCTGAGCGCACCGGGTAACGATGCGGTGGCGACCAGTGCCCTGGCGGGCGCGGGCTGTCATATGGTGCTGTTCAGTACCGGTCGCGGTACGCCGTACGGTGGTTTTGTGCCGACGGTGAAAATTGCTACCAACAGCGAGCTGGCGGCGAAGAAAAAGCACTGGATCGACTTTGACGCTGGACAGTTGATCCACGGCAAAGCGATGCCGCAGTTACTGGAAGAATTTGTCGATACCATCGTCGAGTTCGCCAACGGCAAGCAAACCTGCAACGAGCGGAATGATTTTAGAGAGTTAGCGATATTTAAAAGCGGCGTAACGTTGTAGTAAATACCTGATGGTACCTGCATGCAGGTCTGCGCAAACCGTAGGCCTGATAAGCGCAGCGCCATCAGGCACAAACCGTTGCCGGATGGCGGCGAACTCGCCTAATCCGGCCTACGAGATAGAATTGGGGTTGCTTGCATGACCGCGTATTGGCTGGCCCAGGGCGTAGGTGTCATCGCCTTTCTGATCGGTATTACCACCTTTTTCAATCGCGATGAGCGCCGGTTCCGGCTGCAACTCGCCGTCTATAGCGCCACCATTGGCGTGCATTTTTTCCTGATGGGGGCCTGGCCTGCGGGAATGAGCGCAGAACTCAACACCATCCGCACACTTGTCTCAATGCATACCCGCAAACTGTGGGTAATGGCCGTTTTTATTGTCCTCACCCTGGTTCTCGGGCTGGCGAAATTACAGCATGCGATGGAGCTGTTGCCGATAATTGGCACGCTGGCCAGCACCTGGGCGCTGTTTCGCTGCAAAGGGTTAACCGTACGCTGCGTCATGTGGTGCGCAACTGCCTGTTGGGTTATCCATAATTTCTGGCTGGGATCGATTGGTGGGACGATGATCGAAGGGAGTTTTCTGGTGATGAACGGCCTGAATATTATTCGCTTCCGGCGAATGCAAAAACGCGGAATTGATCCGTTCAAACTTGAAAAAAGCGTACAAGAAAAGAACCCCTCCGCCCGATGACGGAGGGGCGTAGAGATTATCCGCGCAGGGCGTTATTTGCCAGACGCTCGTCTTCTGCCTGGCAGGCTGCAGCGGTAAACAGGACGTCTGTAGAAGAGTTCAACGCCGTTTCACATGAGTCCTGCAATACGCCGATGATAAAGCCAACGGCAACAACCTGCATGGCGATGTCATTCGGGATACCGAACATGTTGCACGCCAGCGGGATCAGCAGCAGAGAACCGCCCGCCACGCCCGATGCACCACAGGCACACAGCGAAGCCACCACGCTCAGTAACAGCGCCGTCGGTAAATCAACCGGAACACCCAGCGTATTCACCGCCGCCAGCGTCAGTACGGTAATGGTGATCGCCGCGCCCGCCATATTGATGGTGGCTCCCAGCGGAATAGACACCGAATAGGTATCACGATCCAGATTCAGTTTCTCACACAGTGCCATGTTCACCGGAATATTTGCTGCCGAACTGCGGGTAAAGAAGGCATACACGCCGCTTTCACGCAGACAGGCCAGCACCAGAGGGTACGGGTTACGGCGAATTTTCCAGAAGACCAGCAGTGGGTTAACCACAAATGCCACCAGCAGCATACAGCCTACCAGTACGGTCAGCAGTTGGGCGTAGCCCCAAAGCGTGGCGAAACCGGTGGTTGCCAGCGTGGAGGAGACCAGACCAAAGATACCGATTGGCGCGAAACGAATCACCAGCTTCACCATAAAGGTGACGGCGTTGGACATATCATTGACCAGATTTTTGGTCGTTTCATTGCCGTGGCGCAGCGCAAAGCCCAGGCCGACAGCCCATACCAGAATACCAATATAGTTGGCGTTCAGCAGAGCATCAATTGGGTTAGAAACCATGCTCATCAGCAGGCTACGCATCACTTCAACAATCCCGGATGGCGGTACGATATCCCCCGCGCTGCTGGAAAGATGCAGTGTTGATGGGAAAGCAAAGCTGAAGACAACGGCGGTTAATGCTGCTGAAAATGTTCCGAGTAGGTAGAGGAACAGAATGGGGCGGATATTGGTTTTTTGCCCGTGCTGGTGGTTGGCGATAGAAGCCATCACCAGCATCAGAACCAGAATTGGCGCGACGGCTTTTAATGCGCCGACGAACAGCGTACCCAGCAGACCAACGGCTTCAGCCGCAGGTTTTGACAGCAGTGCCAGTAAAATCCCCAGTACCAAACCGATCAAAATTTGTTTAACCAGGCTCCCTTGCGCCAAACGCGAGAGTAGCCCCGATGAACGTTGCGTAGTCATGTAGTAATCCTTTCATTGTGTTGTTGCCTTACCTTTGTGCGTTCTGTTGACGCATCTTTCAGGATCGGGCAAATGTTTGCATGGCTGAGTATAAGGAAAGAACGCGGTTCGGGAAGCGAAATATCCTGGATTCCGCGTTGAGATCATATTTTATAACTTTAACTTAACATTATTTTGACATGATAAACAAAAAGCCCGACGCACGAAGTGTGCTGTCGGGCTTTTCAGCTAGCAGATGAAACTTACTGTATTTGCTGCTTTTTATCGTGCTGGTGGTTGACCCACGCGTTAACAACCAGCGTCACAAACAGAATGCCAAATACCACGCCTAACGAGATAGCGATCGGGATATGGTAAAAATCGACGATCAGCATCTTAATACCGATAAACACCAGAATGACCGACAAGCCGTACTTCAGCATGGAGAAACGCTCCGCCACGCCCGCCAGCAGGAAGTACATCGCACGCAGACCCAAAATAGCAAACAGGTTCGAGGTCAGCACGATGAACGGGTCGGTGGTCACGGCAAAGATAGCCGGAATACTGTCGACGGCAAAAATCACATCGCTCAGCTCAACCAGAATCAACACCAGCATCAGCGGCGTAACAAACAGCAGGCCGTTTTTACGCACGAAGAATTTTTCATCTTCGATGGTATCGGTCATGCGCAAATGACCGCGCAGCCAGCGTACTAACGGTCTGTCGCCAATACCGGAGGCATCTTCTTTCGCCAGCGCCATCTTCACGCCGGTAAACAACAGGAACGCGCCGAACACGTACAACAGCCACTCAAACTGGGTGATAAGCCAACTGCCCGCGAAGATCATGATCGTACGCAGCACAATCGCACCCAGCACGCCATACACCAGTACCCGACGCTGCAACGCAGGCGGTACGGAGAAGTAGCTGAACAGCATCAACCAGACAAAGACGTTATCTACCGCCAGCGATTTTTCGATCAAATAGCCGGTCAGGAACGCCAGCGCCTGTGGGTCGGCAACGGCGCGCCCCTGGGTTTCCGCCAGGTACCACCAGAAGGCGGCGTTAAACAGTAACGACAGCGTTACCCAGACGATAGACCAGGCTGCAGCCTGCTTCATTGACATCGTATGCGCGCCACGACGCCCCTGCAACAGCAGGTCGATGGCCAGCATAATTACCACCACGACAGCGAAGCCACCCCATAACAACGGTGTGCCGACAGTATTCATTGTATTTCCCCATGCATAAAAAAAACGGCCAACGCCGAATGACGTTAGCCGCTGCTTTTTATGCATAGACCTTGCCATTCGGCAAGGTCTCACTTACAACAACAAAGGAATACGGTGGCGTATTCCTTTGTTATCGCCCGGTGACCGGATGTGGTTTTTCACACATCGTAATGACGATCAACCGACAACGAAGTTACTCCCCTTTGCGGGTTACAAAATATTACAGGCCATGCTTTCAGTCAATGGCCTGCAACATTCGTTTTACACACCTTTACGCAGTCAGCGATGTTTCCGCTTCGTCTGCCGGGAAAACCACGCCGGTCTGGCGGCGAATCTCCGTTTGCAGTTTGGCGGTGATACAGCTGACGGCCAGTGCCGGGTGATCCACTTCGCCGGATTCAACCAAATGGGCAAAAGCCTCTGCCTCATACAGCATAGTATTGATGTGTTGAGGCGTCGTCAGATCCTGCGTTTTCCCACCGCGTGGCACGAAGCACACCTTTTGGCATTCGGAGATATGCTCGATGACCAGCGATCCCGACTCGCCCTGAATTTCACTGGCTAATACCGAGTCGCTTACTTTTGAGTGCTGGAGAGTAACGCTGAAATCACCGTAGTTCAGCACCACCACGCCGTGGGCATCCACGCCACTTTCCAGCAGGCTGGCGCTGGCCTGAACGCTCAGCGGTTCGCCCCACAGCGCAACCGCTGAGGCCAGGCAGTAAAAACCGATATCCATAATCGAGCCATTGGAGAATGCCGGATTAAACGTGTTCGGATTTTCACCGTCCAGATAGCGCTGGTAACGAGAGGAGTACTGGCAGTAATTGATAAACGCTTTCCTGATTTTTCCTACTCTGGGTAGTGATTGCTGTAACTGCAGGAAATTAGGCAGGTAGGCGGTTTTAAACGCTTCAAACAGCACGACCTGATTCTCACGCGCGCAGGCGATAGCGGCTTCGGCTTGCGCCAGATTGGAGGCCAGCGGCTTTTCGCAAATAACATGCTTTTTGTGCCGCAAAAACAGCTCGGTCTGTGGAAAGTGCAGGGAGTTAGGGCTGGCGATATAGACAGCGTCGATTGCCTCGCTTTGCGCCATCGCTTCCAGTGAGGTAAACAGATGTTCGACAGGGTAATCGTTGGCGAAGGTCTGTGCCTGCTCAAGGCTACGGGAATAGACTGCGGTTAACTTATACTTGCCGGTTTCATGGGCGGCATCGACAAACTGGCGGGTGATCCAGTTTGTGCCAATTACTGCGAAACGTATCATAAAGGCCTTCAGGCTGCGAAAAGGGATTCTTTCGTCAATTTAGCATGCCCTGAAGACAAAGCCAGTGCGCGACTACGCAGTTTGCTTTAACGATTGTTGCGTTAACCACAGGCGGGTATCGAACTCCAGTTGATGATACTGAGGCTCCATATGACAGCAAAGCTGGTAAAACGCTTTGTCATGTTCTTTTTCTTTCAGATGCGCCAGTTCATGAACGACGATCATGCGTAAAAAGGGTTCTGGGGCGCTGCGAAACACGGTGGCGACGCGGATCTCCGCTTTGGCTTTGAGCTTACCGCCCTGCACGCGAGAGACGGCGGTATGCAACCCAAGTGCATTCTTCAGAACGTGGATCTTGCTGTCATACATGACTTTATTCAGCGGCGGGGCGTTACGCAGAAACTGATTTTTCAGATCCTGGGTATATTGCCAGAGCGCTTTGTCGGTCGCGAAGTCATGCGTACCCGGATAGCGCTTCTCCAGCACTGCGCCCAGGCGCTGCTCAGCAATCAGCGTTCTCACTTGAGAAAGCAAATGTTCCGGGTAGCCCTGGAGGTAAGTTAGTTGGTTCATTCATGTCCACGCAAATCATAAAAGTGTATACTCACGCACCCTTTTCAGGGATACGCCGAAATTTTACCATTCAGGAGGGCCGATGAGCCACATAGACAACGGTTTCCGTTCGCTGTCACTTAAACGTTTCCCGGAAACGGATGACGTTAACCCGCTGCTGGCGTGGGAAGCAGCAGATGAATATCTGCTGCAACAGCTGGACGATACCGAGATTAGCGGCCCGGTGCTGATCCTGAATGATACCTTCGGCGCGCTGGGCTGTGCGCTGGCGGAACATACGCCGTACAGCATCGGCGATTCCTATCTCAGCGAGCTTGCCACGCGCGAGAACCTGCGTCACAACGATATTGCCGAGTCGAGCGTCAAGTTCCTCGACAGTACCGCTGACTATCCGCAGGCGCCGGGCGTGGTGCTGATTAAGCTGCCAAAAACCATGGCGCTGCTGGAGCAGCAACTGCGTGCGCTGCGCGAAGTGGTAACGCCAGAAACGCGCATCATCGCCGGGGCAAAAGCGCGTGATGTACATACCTCGACGCTGGAACTGTTTGAAAAAGTGCTGGGTCCAACCACCACTACGCTGGCGTGGAAAAAAGCCCGATTGATCAACTGTACGTTCAGCAAACCGGAGCTGGCCGCTGCCTCGCAAACGCTAAGCTGGAAGCTGGAAGGCACCGACTGGACTATCCATAACCACGCCAACGTCTTCTCCCGTACCGGGCTGGATATCGGCGCGCGCTTTTTTATCGAGCATCTGCCGGAAAACCTCGAAGGGGAGATTGTTGATCTCGGCTGCGGCAATGGCGTCATTGGTATGACGCTGCTGGCGAAAAACCATGAAGCCAGTGTGGTGTTTGTTGATGAATCGCCAATGGCGGTGGCTTCAAGCCGTTTGAACGTGGAAAGTAACATGCCTGAAGCGTTGGATCGCTGCGAGTTTATGATTAACAACGCGCTGTCTGGTGTTGAACCGTTCCGCTTTAATGCTGTGCTGTGCAACCCACCGTTCCACCAGAAGCACGCGCTGACGGATAACATTGCCTGGGAAATGTTCCACCACGCCCGCCGCTGCCTGAAAATCAACGGCGAGCTGTACATCGTGGCTAACCGTCACCTCGACTACTTCCACAAGCTGAAGAAGATATTCGGCAACTGCGTGACCATCGCCACCAATAATAAATTCGTGGTGCTGAAAGCGGTCAAAACCGGTCGCCGTCGGTAATAGCGGGTGCCGGATGCGGCTAACGCCTTATCCGGCCTACGAAATACATCCTGTTAAATTTCCAGTGCCAGCCTGGTGCCTTGCGCAATAGCGCGTCGGGCATCCAGTTCCATCGCCACATCGCAGCCGCCGATCAGATGCACCGTTTTACCTGCCGCGTGCAGCGGATCGACCAGTTCACGGCGCGGCTCTTGTCCGGCGCAAATCACCACGTTATCCACGTTAAAGATCACCGGTTCACCGTTCAACACAACGTGTAACCCATCATCATCAATCTTCTGATAGCTGACTGCCGGGATCATTTTCACGCCGCGTGAGAGCAGGGTGGCGCGATGGATCCAGCCCGTCGTTTTACCTAAACCTTGCCCCGGTTTGCTGGCTTTGCGCTGTAACATCACTATCTGGCGCGGGCTGCGGGATAAGTGCGGGCCTTCCGGGCGTAAGCCGCCAGGCTGTTGCAGACTGGTGTCGATCCCCCATTCCACGCAGAACTCCGCAATGTTCTGGCTGGTGGGTTCACCGGGTTGACTCAGATACATTGCGGTATCAAAACCGATCCCGCCGCAGCCCACGATCGCCACGCGTTTACCCACTGGCGTTTTATCGCGCAGAACGTCGAGATAGCTCAGTACTTTAGGATGATCGATCCCCTCGATCGGCGGCATGCGAGGCTCGATCCCACTGGCAAGGATCACTTCGTCGAAGGTGTGCAGATCGTGTGCGCTGACAAAGTGATTCAGCTTCAGGGTCACGCCAGTCACGTCGATCATCCGACGGTAGTAGCGCAGGGTTTCATAGAATTCTTCTTTGCCGGGGATCTGTTTGGCGATATTAAACTGCCCGCCAATCTCGCCATGTGCGTCAAATAGCGTCACGTGATGCCCGCGCGCTGCGGCATTAATGGCGAAGGCGAGGCCCGCAGGACCCGCACCGACAACCGCCAGGTTCTTTGGCGCAGCTGCCGCAACAATCGGCATTTTGGTTTCATGGCAAGCGCGCGGATTGACCAGGCAAGAGGTGACTTTGCCGACGAAGATCTGATCCAGACAGGCCTGGTTACAGCCGATACAGGTGTTGATCTCATCCGCTCGTCCGGTTTGCGCTTTTGACAGCAGCTCGGCATCGGCGAGGAACGGACGGGCCATCGACACCATATCGGCATCACCTTGGGCCAGAATGTCATCGGCGACCTGGGGATCGTTAATGCGGTTGGTGGTGACCAGTGGGATTGTCACATGCCCTTTTAGCTTACGCGTCACCCAACTAAACGCGCCGCGCGGTACCGGGGTAGCGATAGTGGGAATACGCGCCTCATGCCAGCCAATACCGGTGTTAATAATGGTGGCCCCCGCGGCTTCTATAGCCTGCGCCAGCTGAACGGTTTCGTCGAAGGTTCCGCCATTTTCCACCAGATCGAGCATCGACAGGCGGAAGATAATAATAAAGTCATTCCCGGCACGCTGACGTACCGCTCGCACCACCTCAACGGCAAACCGCATGCGGTTGGCATACTCACCACCCCATTGGTCATCGCGCTGGTTGGTACGCAGGGTCAGGAATTCGTTGATGAGATACCCTTCCGACCCCATCACTTCCACGCCATCGTAGCCCGCTTCCCGCGCCAGCTGTGCGCAGTGGGCAAAATCTTCAATCAACTGCAGCACTTCATCGTGCGTTAATTCATGTGGCGTAAAGCGGTTAATGGGTGCCTGAATAGCAGAAGGTGCCACCAGATGCGGCTGGTAGCTGTAACGTCCGGTGTGCAGGATTTGCAGGGCGATTTTACCGCCTTCATCATGCACAGCATCAGTAATGACTCGATGGTGAGCAAGCTGGCTGGTGTCGTTCAGCATCGCACCGCCTTCCATTCCCACGCCGGAAAGCGCAGGCGCAATGCCTCCACTCACAATTAACGCTACGCCGTGACGGGCGCGCTCGGCGTAGAACGCGGCCAGCCGTTCTGCACCATCGGGATACTCTTCCAGCCCGGTATGCATTGAACCCATCAGCACGCGGTTTTTAAGCGTGGTGAAGCCTAAATCGAGCGGGGCGAACAGCGACGGATAGCTCATAAAGGTGTCCAGTATGTAAAATTATTGTTATGTGGTCGGATGAGTTAATAATTTAGCCGTCGCCGCGTAAAAGGGAAAAGGGGAATGCCGTGATTGTGATGGGATTCAAAAAAGGAGTGGAGCCAGAGGACGAATATGCCGGATATCGGTGCAAGCACCTAATCCGGCCTGTGAAAATGTGTCTTTGTAGGCCGGATAAGCGAAGCGCCATCCGGCGTTATGTCACAGATTACTGTTTTTTAAGAAAATCGTTATACAGCATATAGAGATGCGCCGCGCTCCAGGAGAAGTTCGGTGCGCCCTGCTGTGCGCCGGTCAATGGGTTATAGTTTTCCTGAATCGGACCGTCAGCGGTGAGGCCTTTGGCGTGGCTGAAGAAGGTATCCGCCAGTTTTAACGCTTCATCGCGATAGCCGTAACGCTCCATCCCTTTTAGCCCGAACCAGAACTGATCCACCCAGACGCGCCCGCGCCAGTAGATATCCGCGCCGAAAGCCGGGTTGGTCAGCGCCGCCGTGCCAAGCGGGACAAAGGTGTTGAACTCTTTGGGGTCGAGCATCACCTTAACCACCGCGTCCGCATGGGGCTGCGTTGCTGCGCCGTTAAACAGCGGTGACCAGCCTTCCGGCCCTTTGCCACGTTCGACGATCGGTTTACCCGCACAGCCGTTTGCCAGCGGTTGGTCCTCAATGCGAACGTCATAATAGAATTTTGTTGTCGGGTCGAACATGCAGGTGTTGATGTAATCTGCGAGTTTTTGCGCCAACTGGCGATAGCGTTGCGCCTCTTCGTGTTTGCCGAGCAGGGTCGCCATCTGCGCCAGATAATGGTTGTCGCTGTACATGTAGCTGGCCTGATCGACTGACTCCTGCAACAGCGAGTAACCCAGCAAATTACCGTCTTTACTGCGATTTTCGGCAAATTTCACCACCCAGTCGCTGCGTTTTCCACCACCCGCGACGTATTTATCCAGTTGATCTTTATCGATAAAACCGAATACAGCCGCATCGTCACGACCGGACTCCCACGAGGCGGCAACCTGCGCTGGGATCTCCAGGCTGTCATACTGACCCTTATCGATCACGGTGGCGTAGTTGTTAAGCCCGGAGAGCGTTTCTTCCTTGTCGCCTTTTTTCACCGTAAACAACATTTCGCCGCGGTCAGTATTGTGGGCTTTATCGCGGGTAGCGCCGTATTCCGGCACGCCGTTGCCGTTATGATCGCGGTTACGCAGCCACCAGTCGTGATACGCAACCAGCTTTGGATACATCTCTTCGAGCCAGGCCTTGTCTTTGGTGACGTTGTAGACCTCCATCACCGACCAGGCCGCCAGGCTGGGCTTGGTGTTGCGCTCGTTCCAGTTACCGCCGTCGCCGCCGCGTTCCGGGCTGAGATTCCAGGCAATCAGGTCGGGAATGAATCCGGCATCCTGCGGGCGAACCGGATCACCGGGTTTAATCTGCCATGAAAAGACGGCGCGAATATTCTCTTTGGCGATCTCCGGGTTAAAGTGCGCCATGGCGAAGGCCTGTTTCCAGGTGTCCCACGGCCAGGTTTGGTTGCCGGAGAACCAGCGGCCGGTGACCGATGGCGTCACGGTATTGTGTTTTACCGCACCGCCTGGCGAGCGCCAGTTGCCGTTTAGCGTTTCAATAGCTTTTACCGCGGCCCGGGTTTGTTCCGTTGTGGCATCCGGGTTGGTTAAGCCTTTTTGCAGATAATCTGCCCAGCGCTTTTGTGATGCAGCAAGATACCAGGCCGGGCGCGCCAGAATATCGCGGATCTGCGGCTGCTCTTTCGCCACATCCTCGGCGGTAAGCAGATGAGACCAGGTGGTGTAAATGGTTGTCGAACCACTGATATGGGCCTTCCCCGTAAAGCGATGACCGTTAACCGTGGTTTTCATAGCGACAGATTTATGCACCTGATACTCCGACTCACCGGAGGTGAGCAGATCCCAGGTTGAGCGCACTTTGCCGAAGGTGACTTTCAGACCGTCGTGCGTGGCGGTGATTTTGCGCTGATAGCCAGGGAATTCGCTATCAATGGTTTTATCCGACAGCGCTTTTCCCTCTTTGGCTTCCAGTTTCTCCAGCAGCTCGCCGTCCCACACCAGATCCAGCGGCGTGTTGCTGGTGATTTTGGTTTCCAGCAGCGAGGTGCGCGGGCTGGCAAAACGCAGCGTCATCTCTATTTGCACATGCTTAGATGACAGCTTTTGCACCAGCGCGCCGGGAATGCTGTAGGCCTCAAGCGCGAAATCGACCTTTTTACCGTGCTGGTACACCGTCAGACGGTCAAAATTATTGGCCATAAAATTGATGTATTCTTCGGTCAGCAACGCCACGCCTGGAAAGCCGCCCATCGTTGCAGGGCCGTCCGGGAGCAAATGACCGTGCCAGGCGCCGAGATCGAAAAATGGGTTAAAGCGCTGGTGGTCGTCGTGATCGTAGTCATGCATGTAGCCCGGCGCACCGGTGCGATTAATGATGTTTTTAAAGTCGTTAGCACTGGCGGCATGTGCGGAGAAGTTCATCAGCAGAATACAGGCCAGCGGCGTGAGAATAGGTTTCATGTTCATGGTATTCCGGTCCTTGTTACCAATAGAAATATTGCATCAGGAAGATTTGGTCGCTCGGGTCGCCGGATGCATTCTGCATATAGAACCGACTGTCGAAGGCGGTAGCGAAACGGCCGCCGCCGTATTCATACCAGATACTGAACTGCATAAAGGAAGTGGTTTCGTCCTCGGCGCGATCCGGTCGGTGTTTGGCGTAGCTATAAGCAGTGGAGAGGTAAACGCCTTTTAGCGCTTCATACATTGCGCTGACCATATAGCCGGTTTCGGTGCCGGACACATCCAGCCCGTCGGCACGGCCCGTGTGGTGCCAGGCGCGGGCGGCGAAGTTGGGCGAAAGAAGCCCGGTCAGGAACAGTTGTCCGGTACCGTCAGTTATCTCCAGGCCGTTCATCCAGGTTACGCCTTCGGTCAGGTCGTACTGGATATAGCCGTTCATCATGGCCGGATAGGTATATTTATCGTCGTAGCGATCGTATTTACCAAAGTGCAGCCAGGCTTTGCTCTCGTCGTGGTGTCCGGCGGGCGTTGCTGTCACGCTGTAGCGTAAAGGACCGGTCAGGTTTTGCACCTTAATGGCGGTCATGATGTCGCGAGTGTTGGGAATGACGTAGCCCAGGTCTGGAGTGAAATCTCCCCACCATTGCAGGTCATCCAGCGAAGAGTCCTGGCGCAGGCTGAGCATCAGTTCCGTTCCGTCATGGGTACGATAACCGCCGTAAAAGCGGTTGATCCCGCCCTCGAATCCGCCCCAGCTATGGTCAGGAACCCAGGCATTGCCCTGATGGTCGGCCTGCACGGTCCAGCCCTCGCCGTAGATCAGACCAAACCACGAACCGTGTTTTATCTCCAGGCCACCTTCTATATAGGTACCATCACTGTATTTATGTTTGTCTTGTCCTTCTAAATCCATATATCCCCCCATGCCCAATTCGCCATAAAAGCGAAATGAAGGGGAAGATATTTCGGGCGTTTTCGTGTCGTCGTGTTCTGCAGGGCGAACTTCTTCTGCACCCAGAGAGGAGACGCAGAAAAAGGGCAGGGCAATAATTACCCTGCAATAATGGCTAATTTTTTTCATGCTTCGATCCTAAGCAAATAAAATATAATTTTTATTGTTATAGCCTTGGCGAATATTGTTTATTGTTATTATGTTTTAGTCATTAATTGATATCTGAAGCAGGGGCCGCCTCAATAGCTTTTTCTTCTTTGGTTAGCCCTTTGATGTATTTACTGTATTTCCACCAGGCAAAACCGAGGAAAATAACAATCCCACCGACGTTATAGAAAATAATGGTTATGATGTTACCGCCGGTCGGGAAGGTAGAGGCGATAAACCCGATAGTGAAAAGAACAATCAGCATCGATACCACAATAATGCCGGTTTTTTGTGAACCCATACGGAAGTCGCGCGGTAAGTGATCCAGTTTTGCACGCAGATTCAGGTAAGCCAGCATAATAAACAGCGGCGGCAGCATCGAGGCGGCGGCGGTCATGTTGATGATGGTGTTCATTAAATCCTGCACGGTACTGGAACCCATCATCGGGATAATCATCAGTGGAATCACAATCAGGAACTGAATCCACGCCGCGCGCGCCGGTACGCCGTTTTGATTGAGCTCGACGGTTTTTTACCAAATATGCCGGCCGGGATTTCGGAGAAAAAGATTTTGACCGGCGTCGCGGTCCACATTAATAACGAACCAAACATGGCGGTAAAGGAGACCAGGCCGACAAAACGGTTGACCACGATTTCCGGCAGGCCAAACCAGACCGCCATACCGTGGAAGACCTGTACCGATCCGCCGGTATATTTCAGCTCTTTGCTGCTGATAAACACGTTAATCAGCACCGAGGAAATAGAGTACAGCACGCCAATTACGATCCCGGCGAGGATGATGACCTTAACGAAGGATTTCGATCCGCCTTTCACGTCATTGACGTACACCGCGACGGACTCCGCCCCGCCGGCCGCCATAAAAATC
>OFDJ01000219.1_pt1 | contig 28625 bp, 33 predicted proteins | sample 1520901 | NCBI WGS metagenome assembly OFDJ01 (sample SAMEA2699035, study PRJEB24076) | metagenome | biome: Human gut stool | place: Spain | collected 2012-11-19 | reverse complement strand
TTCACGGCAATATGGTTTATGGAAATAGTTTACGGAGATTTAAATTCAAGAAGGGGGAGAGGCCGTTCATGGTCAAAAATGTAGGAAAGATCATCATTTCGCGGCAAAACAGAGTCTTGGAGTATTATGTGTTTGGCAATGAAAAGACCGGCTTTGGGATTCGTATTATACAACGAGGTACAGTGAATGCCGAAGCCGAATATGAGAACGTCAGCAGCAGCGAAGCTCGCGCAATGGCTTTGGCCCGTACCCTGGCTACGGGTACGGTATGTCCGGGTCATTTGTGTAACATCCTGGACGATGGCGGTTTTTAATGCGGAAACACACCTGAAAGACACCTCTTTTGATTGACAATCTCAAAAAGGATAGAGTATACTAAAGACATCAATTCTTAAGTGATAAAAGATTGTCAATTAAAAAGGAGTGTTAAAAGTTATGGCAAAATATGTATGTGATGCTTGCGGCTATGTATACGATCCGGCGGTAGGGGATCCCGATAACGGAATCGCTCCCGGAACCAGTTTTGCAGCTCTTCCCGAAGATTGGACCTGTCCGGAATGCGGGGCTTCTAAGGATATGTTCAGCCCCCAGTAAAGGGCAAATTTACGCCCAGTCAGCGGGAAGGATGTTTCAGTCATGGCAACAAAGAAATTGGCAGACCACATTTATTCGGTCGGAGTACTAAATCCCGGTTTGCGTGTATTTGACATTATTATGGAGTCCCCTTATGGGAGCAGCTACAACGCGTACCTGATTACCGGCCAGAAAAATGTGCTGATCGATACGGTTCATGCAGATTTCTTTGAGGAATATCTCGAGAACATTCAGAGTCTAATCGATGTTTCTGAAATTGATTACCTGATTATGAACCATACGGAACCGGATCATTCCGGCAGTGTGGCAAAGCTGCTGGCACTGAATCCCAATATTGAGATTTACTGTACAATGGCGGCGAAGAAATACATCACAGCCATTGCGAATCAGGAATTCCGGTTTCATGTGGTAAAATCGGGAGAGATTCTGGATTTGGGTGACCGGTCGCTGCAGTTCATCGTGGCGCCTCTTCTGCACTGGCCTGATTCCATGTTTACATGGGATGAGACGAGCGGTTTGCTGTTTACCTGCGATTTTCTGGGAACGCATTTCTGCGAGCCCACTCTGGTGGATACCAACATGCACTACCGCGAAAAATACCTGGAGCAGGCGCGCCACTATTATGAATGTATTTTCGGCCCGTTCAAGCCTTATGTCATCAGCGGTCTAGATAAAATCAAGGACCTGCCGGTTCGTATGGTCTGCACGAGTCATGGCCCCTGCCTGGTTCAGGGGATCAAAGAGATCACGGGGCTTTACCGCAAATGGAGTCTGCCCGGGGAGCGCGACCGCAGAAAGATCGCAATTTTGTACGCATCTGCATACGGCTGCACCAAGCAGCTGGCGGAAGCGGCCTATGAAGAGCTTTCTGCCGATTCCGAGCTGGATGTGCGCCTGATCGACGTGGTATTTACTCCGTTTGAAGAGTCTGTGACCGCCGCGAACGAAGCGGATGCTCTGCTCATGGGTTCCTGCACCATTAACCGCGATGCGCCCAAAATTGTTTGGGATGTGCTGTCGAGTATTGACGCGATCAACGTTCGTTCCAAGCCGGCCGGTGCTTTCGGCGCGTTTGGCTGGAGCGGCGAGGCTGTCGGTATGATACGCTCCCGTTTGGAGCATTTGAAGTACCGCTTTGAGGGAGAGGGAATCCGTTCGAATTTCACCCCCACGGCAGATGATCTGGCCAAGATGAAGAGCTACGCGCGCAGCATCGCCGACCAGATTTCTGAATAATTTTGATCAAGCAGAAGTGAAATGACAGCTTCTCGCCCGGTGTTCTGAAAACCGCCGGATGAGGAGCTGTTTTTTTATCTTGATTTAATTGTGTTTTGACCCGGTACGGAGTATCCTGTTTTTATAGTCAATTTATTTTAAATCGTCTTGTGCCCAATAGAGGGATTTTGCCCTCCACTATAGGCGGGGGAAAAATCATTACTTTAGAAAGTGATAATAGGCGGAACTGAATCGGCTTGTTCAAGGGGAACAGCTCAAAGGAGGAACGTTATGGAGTTTTTCATTCTTCAGGGAGATATTACGACTTTTGCGGTGGATGCGATTGTCAATGCTGCCAACACCTCTCTGCTTGGCGGAGGCGGAGTGGACGGAGCCATTCATCGGGCGGCGGGCCCCGAGCTGCTGGAGGAATGCAGGCGTCTGCACGGGTGTGAAACCGGTCATGCCAAAATCACGTCGGGCTACCGATTGCCCGCAAACTATGTGATCCACACGCCCGGCCCCGTCTGGCACGGCGGCGGAGCCGGGGAGGAGGGCCTCCTCGCTTCCTGCTATCAAAACTGTCTCCGGCTGGCGGAAGAAAACGGCTGTCATACCGTGGCGTTTCCCTCCATCAGTACGGGTGTATACCGTTTTCCGCTGGAATGCGCCGCTTACATTGCCGTGCGGGAGATCCTCGCGTTTTCCCAAACGGCCAAAACCGTGCAGTCGGTTACAATGGTCTGCTTTGACGAGAGAACAAAAGCCGCATACGAAACGGCCCTCCGGCACGCACAGCAGGGATGATTTTGATCTCTGCCTTTTCTCAAATATAAATTAAGTAGGGCTTCCGCGCAATGAGCGCGGAAGCCCTTTTGGCCGTTGGAAAGTCACGCGGTCGTTTTACTTTGTATGATTGCTGACCTGCCATATTACGAAAAACGTTCGTCCCTTGGCAGGGTGCCCTGCAACAGCATCGCGCGGCAGGGGGAAGCCTCCAGACCGCGGAGCTTTAAGGGCAGCGCAATCAGCAGGTAGTCCCCGTCCGGAACGCCGTCGAGAACGGCGCCCTCCAGAATCGGAATATCTGCGCCCAAAAGCTCCAGATGGACCGATCGCTCCTCGGCCTCGCTGCCGATCGAGATCGCGTCCGTCCCCACCAGCAGGGCACCGCTGTCCGCCAGAACAAACGCGGCGCTGCGGTCTAAAAACGCCTGGCCGTCGCCGTGGAACAGAATCCGCTTCTGGCAGCGGGGCAAAAGCTCCTCGATCTGTGCGCCGGTCACAATCCCCTCCACCGTAACCACCGTGCATGGCCCGATCAGGAATTCCGGCGGAATCCGGTCGATCGTGTCCCCATCCTCCAGAAAGTGCCGCGGCGCATCCAGATGGGTGCCGCTGTGAGAGCCGGTGAAAAAGGCGGACAGATTATAATCGTCGCCGGTGTCGATACGGCGGATCCGTTCCGACCAGGGAACGGGGTCGCCCGGGTATACATCGGCAGAAAACAATTCGCGGGAGATGTCATAGAACTTCATACGCACCCTCCGTTTCTGTTTGGCGGTTTCGAACCGGGAACAGGAGAGACCATGCAGAATCTTTCGTAAAAACAGGAAATCGCAGTTCATGTTTCCCCGTCGAAGGCGGAGAAAACACAAGATTTCTCATTTTAAATCGCAGGTTTGTATCCGCTGCAAAAGAATCAGGACAGCTCGGGAAGAATACGGCACAACAGGTCGATCCCGCGCTGGGCCGCGATTGGGGCGAACGTGGCGTAATCCATTTTCGCGTCGTCGTCAGCGTTGTCTGAAATCGTGCGCAGCACAACAAAGTCCACGCTGTTCACATGGCATACCTGCCCGACAGCGCCGCCCTCCATTTCGCAGGCCATCGCGCCAAAATCACGGCCAAGCTCGTGCAGCTTTGCCGAATCGCAGATGAACTGATCGCCCGTGGCGATCACGCCCGTATGTACCGCGCCCTTGTAAACCTCCGGAGCCGTTCGCCCGAGCAGCTGAACCAGCTTCTCCGAAGCGGGGATATCGATCAGCCCGATACCGGACAAATAGCCGCGTTTGTCTCCCAGCGGGGAGGTGTCCATATCGTGCTGTACCACAGCGGTAGAAATCACCAGATCGCCGATGTGAATGCTCTCGCCGATTCCGCCCGCCACTCCGCTGTTAATCACCAGGCGGGGCTGGTAGTGGGTAATCATCAGCTGCGTGCACAGCGCGGCGTTCACCTTGCCGGGGTTGCAGTGCGCGATGACGCATTCCACACCGGACAGCGTCCCCTTGCAGAATTCCAGACCCGCCAGTATTTCTGTCTGCGGATTTTGCAGTCTGCTTTTTAGTCCCTCAACTTCAATGGGCATCGCGCCGATAATTCCGATCATTTGCGTTCTCCTTCACCGGATGAGAATCCGTCGTTTTCTTTTGATTATAAAAGATTTGTTCCTGAAAAGCAACGGCTGCCGCGGGCGCTCTCAGGATTTTTCTGTAAAATCCTGAGAAGTCAGGAAATATAATCCTTTTAAAGAATTATATTTCGCGGACAAGCCGATATAATAAAATGAAGTATATCGTGTCGTCTTTACAGGGGGAAGTGACAATGCTGAAACGAATGATGAGCCTTCTGCTCACTGCGGGAATGCTGTTCTGTATGGGGGGCACGCATGTGGCTGCCGCCGAAGCGTCGCAGGCAGCCGGCAGTGAAGCGCTTATGAGGTCGAGTGCGAGTACCAAGACGGAGCAGCCTGCGTTCCGCGTGTATCTCAGTCCGTCGCCGCAGTACTATAATCTGTATCCCGATGGAAAAACCGAAGAGGATTATATGCGGCAGATCGCGAACTGGATGGCCCAGTATCTGCATGAATACGGCATAGAGACCATTATTGCGCCGTCGAGCGCACAGGTTCCCGCGAGCGAGTGGGGCACGATGCTGCAGGAGCGCGCGAAGCAGGCCGTGCAGAACAACTGTACCCTGTATCTTTCCATTCACTCCAATGCCGCGCCGGAGGCGCTCTCCGGGCAGTATAACGGCTGCTTCATTTATTACCAGACCAATCATCCCATGAGCGGGCTTTGGGCCCAGATCGTAAAAAATAATTTTATTTACCCCGAGGCAGACAAGATCAAGCTGGCAAATAACCAGACCTTAACGGAGATGGCGTACCCTGAAATGCCCGCGCTGCTGGTGCAGACAGCGTTCCACGATTACCCGCGCGACGCAGACTGGATCATGCACAACACACAGCGAATTGCCGCGAATCTTTCCTATTCCATCGCGCAGTACCGCAAGGAGTATTACGGCGTGCCGATTCAGGAGATCACAAACCCCAATCTGCAGATTCCGTTTTTATAATCGGATCAGCGTCATAGGGCAGCAGCCGGCCAAATGCCGGCTGTTTTTGCGCAGAGAATCGGGTGTTTCCGGCGTTTTTTTCCGTGTTTGACTGGAGCAGAAAAAGGCAAAAAGCACGGGACGAAGAGACCCCTAAGCCGGTTGTTCTTGCTTTCCGCCCCAAAGAGCGGTATAATTATCTATTATCCGGCAAAACAATAGCCGGTGAGAGCCGGCGTTTTGAAGCGGCGAACCACACGCTGTAGGCGGTGGCGGCCGCTTTCTCTGTCTGTTAGAACCTCACGCTGTGAGCGGCAGCAAGCTGCCGACGGCTGAGAGAGCTTGAAACTTGAAGTGGAGGAATATGCCTGCCGCTTGAGGATGAATCAGTTGGTTTCCACCGACCGTAAAAGATGGAATATCTGATTCCCGTAATAGATTCAGAAGATTAAGGGCTGGGCCAGCGCCTCTTGGGCGGGCCGGCGGCTTTTTAGGAAGGAATTAAACAGTATATGAATTTTCAGGAACTCAATTTGATTGCGCCTATTTTGAAAGCGCTGCAGGAGGAGCAGTACGAGGCGCCGTCTCCCATTCAGGAAAAAGCGATTCCGCCTGCCCTTTTGGGCCGTGATGTATTGGGCTGTGCGCAAACGGGAACCGGTAAAACGGCCGCGTTTGCCGTGCCGATTCTGCAAACGCTGAACGCGCAGCCGCCTGTGCCTAAGGGGCAGAAGCGTGCCATTCGTTCGTTGATTCTCACCCCGACGCGTGAGCTCGCCATTCAAATCGGCGAAAGCCTGCGCGCCTACGGGCGGTACCTGCCTTTGCGCAGCGAGGTGATTTTCGGCGGCGTTTCGCAGGTGCCGCAGGTAAACAGTCTGAACAGGGGAGTAGACATCCTTGTCGCGACGCCCGGCCGCCTGAATGATTTGATTCAGCAGGGCTTTATCGATTTAGGCGCGGTTCAGATTTTTGTTCTGGACGAAGCCGACAGAATGCTCGACATGGGCTTTATTCACGACGTAAAGCGTGTGATCACCCGTCTGCCGAAACAAAAGCAGACGCTGTTTTTCTCAGCGACGATGCCGCCCGAAATTACGGAGCTGGTGGATTCCCTGCTTGTCGAACCCATTAAGGTGGCGGTCGCGCCGGTTTCCTCCACGGCGGATGCGATCGAGCAGTCCGTGTATTTTGTGGACAAGGGCAATAAGCCGAAGCTCCTCATCGATCTGCTCAAACACTCCGAAATCGAGTCTGCCCTGGTGTTTACGCGCACCAAGCACGGAGCAGACCGTGTGGCCCGCGAGCTTGCCCGCGCAAAGATTCAGGCGCAGGCCATTCACGGCAACAAATCACAGACGGCGCGCCAGCAGGCGCTTTCCAGCTTTAAAGCCCGCCAGATCCGCGTTCTGGTGGCAACTGATATCGCTGCCCGCGGCATCGACATCGACGAGCTTTCCCATGTCATCAACTACGATCTGCCGAACGTGCCCGAAACATATGTGCACCGCATTGGCCGTACCGGCCGTGCGGGGCTCGACGGGACGGCAATCTCGTTCTGCAATATCGATGAAAAGCCGTATCTGAAAGACATTGAAGCGCTGATCGGCAAGCCGGTTCCGGTTGTGGAGGATCATCCCTACCCGATGCAGGTGTTCACGCTGACGCCGCCCAAGCAGCCGACGCCGCGCCCGCAGCGTGCGCAGCAGCCACAGCACCGAGAGAAACAGCGGGGTGAAGGCGCGCAGCGGCAGGAGCATCCGCGCCAGGCGGAGAAAGCATCTTCGCCCGATGCGCAGAAGCAGCAGGCACAGCCGAAATCCCCGGCAAAAACAAAGCAGCGAAAGGGGCGTAAGGATGCCGCGGCCCGTCCGTCGCAGGCGGAACGAGCAGAATCCACTTCCGCAAAACCTGCGGAAAAGAAAGCTGCCGAGCCGAAAAGACAGGCGGTCAAAGGGCCGCATACTCCCAAACCTGCGGACAGACGCGTGCAGCAGGAGCCAGCTGTTGTAAAAACGGAAACACACGCGGCCAGAGAGCAAAACGCCGCCAAACCCGCTGAAACGCGCGAAGCCGCAGGAAAAGACGCCGCCCGCCGTGCCCCCAGAGAACGTTTGGAGCGTCAGCCGGAGCGCCGAAGCGCGCCGCCTGCTGAGAAAAAAGAGGATTATCTCACTTCTCTCGGCCCGCGCAAAAAGGGTGAGCCGCCGCGCCCCCTGCTGACCAGAGAACACACATCGAAAAAGCCCGCGGACCAATTTTTGTCCGACAAACCGTATTTCCGCAAGGGATAAGTTGTTTTTCTGCGGAAAACATAAAACGGAGATCATCAGCCGGCGGAACACAGTTTCTGCCGGCTGTTTTGGCAGAAAGGGGAACCTCTTTGAGTGCATCGCTCGATTTAAACAAAATTGTTCAGCCGCTTCTTTCCTGGTACGATCAGGCGGCCCGCGTGCTGCCGTGGCGGGAAAATCCGCAGCCGTACCGCGTGTGGGTGTCTGAAATCATGCTGCAGCAAACGCGGGTGGAAGCGGTAAAGCCCTATTACGAGCGCTTTTTATCGGCCCTGCCCACGGTGGAAACACTGGCCGACGCGCCGGAGGAGCTGCTGCTCAAGCTCTGGGAGGGCCTTGGGTATTACAACCGCGTCCGCAATCTGCAGCGCGCCGCGCTCGTAATGAAAGAGCAGTACGGCGGGCAGGTTCCCGCATCGTTCGATGCGCTTCTGGCCCTGCCGGGCTTCGGCGAGTATACGGCGGGCGCAGTGGCCTCCATCGCGTTCGGGATTCGTGTCCCCGCGGTGGACGGCAATGTGCTGCGCGTGATATCGCGCCTGACGGCAGACCGCCGCGATATGAAGGACGCCGCGGTAAAACGTCAGATTACCAAAACGGTGCGCGAAATCCTGCCGGAACGGGTGGGGGATTTCAATCAGTCGCTGATGGAGCTTGGGGCTACTGTCTGCCTGCCGAACGGCGCGCCGCTGTGCCTGCTGTGTCCTTTAAACGGCCTGTGCACCGCTTACCGGGAAGGGATTGCCGCCGAGCTGCCGGTAAAGACGGCGAAGCGCCCCCGGGTGATAGAAGAGCGCACGGTGTTCCTCCTGTGTACGGAGGATCGGGTGGCGCTGCGCCGTCGGCCAGCGAAAGGGCTTTTGGCCGGGCTGTGGGAGCTTCCCGGCGTGTCCGAGGTATTTACCCCTGAGGGGGCTGAAGATCAGCTGCGCGAATGGGGCCTTTCGGAATTTACTGTGCAGCCTCTGCCGAGGGCAAAACACATCTTTACGCACCGCGAATGGCATATGACGGCGTATGCGGCCCGGGTCCCGCGCCCGTTCGGGGAATTTGTCTGGGCGACGTATCGGGAGCTTTTGGAGCAATACACGCTGCCTTCCGCCTTTAAATCTTACGCGGACATGCTGAAAGATTGGATTTCGGTTGATATTTAAAAATCTGGTAAGTATAATAAGGTAGAAGCAGTTTCCTAAAATAAAAAATGTTGTTTCTTTCCCCGTCGAAGGTGAGAAAAGAAACAGAAATATCGTTTCAAATAAAAGTGTGGCAGAAGAAGAAACCGAGTGAGAGAAGCGGGGGCGATGGGTATGGACAGCAGGGTACAGACCTTTTTTGAGGGATTACAGGGAAAAAAAGTGGCCTTCTGCGGGATCGGCGGGAGCAATCTGCCGCTGATCCGGATTTTCTTAGAGCATGGCGCAAAGGTGCAGGCGCGCGACCGCCGCCAAAGAGAACAGCTGGGCGATACGGCAAGGCAGCTCGAGGAGCTGGGCGCAGAGCTTTGCCTGGGCGAGGATTATTTAAAGAACCTGGATGCGGACATGATTTTCCGCACGCCGGGGATGAAGTTTTTTCTGCCGGAGCTGGATCAGGCCAGAAAAGAAGGGCGTGCCGTCACGTCGGAGATGGAAGTGTTCTTCGATCTTTGCCCTTGCAAAATCTATGCGGTAACCGGCAGCGACGGCAAGACTACCACAACCACCATTATTTCAAAGCTGCTTGAGTCTACGGGGAAAACAGTACATCTTGGCGGGAACATCGGCAAGCCTCTGCTGCCCGAAATCGCGTCCATCGGGCCGGGCGACGTGGCGGTGGTCGAGCTTTCCAGCTTTCAGCTGATTTCGATGCGCAAAAGCCCCGATGTGGCGGTGGTGACGAACGTTTCGCCAAACCATCTGGACATCCATAAGGACATGACGGAATACGTAGAGGCCAAAAAGAATATCGTGAGGCACCAGAATGCCTTCAGCCGCGCGGTCATCAATGCGGATAACGCTATTGCTGCCAGCTTTGCGGAATCCGTGCGCGGGCAGGTTCGCCTGTTCAGCCGCCGCCGCGCCAGTACCTATGGCGCGTGGCTGCGCGAGGACGGGATGATTTTAGTGGGCGATACCGAAATTATGCCCGCCTCCGACATCCGGCTCCCCGGGATGCACAATGTAGAAAATTACTTAGCGGCGATTTCCGCCGTGTGGGGAGAGGTCGACGCCGAATCCATCCGCAAGGTCGCGAAGGAATTTTCCGGCGTTCAGCACCGCATGGAGCTGGTGCGCGAGCTCGGCGAAGTCAAATATTACAACGATTCCATCGGCACCAGCCCTACCCGCACCATCAGCGGAACCTTGTCCGTCTATCCGGATAAGATCATCCTGCTCGCGGGCGGTTATGACAAGCATCTTCCGTTTGAAGAGCTGGGCAAAGCGATCGTGGAAAAAGTGAAGCTGCTGATCCTGATGGGTCAGACGGCGGATAAGATTGAAGAAAGCGTCAAAGCGGCGCCTGAGTACCAGCCCGGCCACCCGGAGATCCTGCGGGTCAGCGGGATGGAGGAGGCTGTGCTGGCCGCCTATGAGGCGGCAAAGAGCGGCGATATCGTGTCGCTCTCACCGGCCTGCGCGAGCTTTGATCAATATACAAGCTTTGAGGTGCGCGGCTACCACTTTAAGCAGCTGGTGAACGCGCTGCCGGGAACAAAAAAGAAAGAGGAATAAGCATGGAACATTTGCAGGAGCTCCTGTTTCGCCTTTGCTCCGCGCCCGGGATGTCCGGTGCGGAGGAGGCCGCGGTCAAAGCGGCGGAACAGGAGCTGAAACAATACGGGGCAATTTCTTACGATCCGCTGGGGAATCTCGTCTGCCAGATGGGCGATTCGGGGGCAAAGCGGCGGATTCTGCTGGACGCGCACATCGATCAGATCGGCCTTCTGGTGGCCGGCATTACAGAGAGGGGCTTTCTGCGCCTGGCCGCCTGCGGCGGTGTGGACCGCCGCGCCTTGCCCGGCACCACGGTAACGGTGTTTGGCCGCGAGCTTCTGCGCGGTGTGGTGTGCTGCCTGCCGCCGCATCTGGTGGAGGGCAGCGAGGAAAAGGTAGAGCCGGTTGACAAAATGTATGTCGACGTCGGCCTGAGCAGAGAAGAAGCGGAACGTTTGGTCACTCCGGGCGACCGGATTTTGTGGGAGATCACGCCCCGCACTCTTCTGAACGGCAGGTTTACCGCCGCCGGGCTCGACAACCGCGCAGGCGTCTGCACGATGATCCGCTGTGCAGAGCTGCTGGCGAAAGAAGAGTTGAATTGCTCCGTGACCATCCTGCTCAGCACCCGCGAGGAGGTAGGCGGTCAGGGGGCCAAAACGGGCGCGTTTGCGCACGACCCCACCGAGGCGATCACCGTGGATGTCAGCTTCGCCGGGCAGCCCGGCGTGCCGGAGCAGAAAAGCGGAAAAATGTCCGCGGGGCCGATGGTCGGCATTGCCCCCACGCTCGATCAGGAAATGACCGATGAGCTGGTTCGTCTGGCAAAGGAGCGTGAAATACCGTTCCAGTACGAAGTCATGGGTGGTACGACCGGCACGAACGCGGATTCCATCGGAACGGCGCGTTCCGGCGTGCGGTGCGCGCTGGCCTCGGTTCCGCTGCGCTATATGCACACGCCGGTAGAGGTGATCGATATCGTGGACATTGAAAATACGGCGAAGCTTTTGGCCGCGTATATCAGGGAGGGGAAAGTATGGCAGATATAACGCTTTTGCAGCGGCTTTGCGAGCTTCATGGCATATCGGGTCGTGAACGGCAGGTAGCTGACGTTATTTTAGAAGAGATCTCCCCATTTGCGACTACAGTGCAGAAGGATGCCCTGGGAAATATCATCGCATTTAAAAAGGGTGCAAAGGAGCCGTCCGTTCGGCTGATGCTCAGTGCCCATATGGATGAGGTAGGCCTGATCGTGACGCACATCGGCGAAAACGGCCTGCTCAAATTTGCAGAGGTCGGCGGGATCGACCGCCGGGTTCTGTGCGCAAAGCCGGTTCTGGTGGGCGGAACGGTTTCGGGTGTCATCGGCGCAAAGCCCATTCATCTGCTCGAAGGGGAAGAGAAAGGCAAATCGGTGCCTGTTTCAGATCTGTACATCGATATCGGCGCCAAGGACAAGGCCGACGCGGAATGCTATGTCTCGCCCGGGGATTTCATTGCTTTCGACGCGGGATTCCATCGCGAGCGCGGCACGATCATTTCCCGCGCGCTGGATGACCGCGCGGGCTGTGCCATTTTGATCGACATGATCAAGGAAGAGCTGCCGTATGATATGACCTTCGTGTTCTGCGTGCAGGAAGAGGTCGGCCTGCGCGGCTCGGCGGTCGCGGCCTATACGGTCGATCCGCAGGCGGCAATTGTGGTGGAGACCACCACCGCGGGAGATATTGCCGGCGTGGAGCCGGAGCGGCAGGTGTGCCATGTGGGGCAGGGGCCGGTCCTCTCCTTTATGGACCGCCGTACGATTTATGACAAGCCTTATTTCGACCTGGCTATGAAGCTTGCCGAAGAACAAAAGATTCCCTGCCAGACAAAGCAGGCGGTAGCGGGCGGCAACGACGCGGGTGCGATTCACACGACGCGTAGCGGCGTGAGAACCATCGCGGTTTCCATCGCGTGCCGCTATCTGCACGGCCCTGCGAGCCTGATCGCAGAGCAGGATTACCACGACACCGAGCGTCTGGTGCGTGAACTGGCTGTGCGCATCGCGGCAGGAGAGAACGCGCAGTGATTCGTCTGGTCACGGAAGAAGAGATTCCCTCGCTGGAGCGTTTTTGTGAGGGCAGTCCGTTCGGGTGCAAAATTGCTGGCTTGCAGCGGGCTTACGGCCTTTCGCTGCCGTTTGCCTGCTTCTGGTTGCAGACGAACGAGCGGAGAGAAATAACCGCCGCCGTATCCTCGCTGGATGGCGCCGTGGTTCTGCATTTGAAAAGCACGGCGGACAGGGACGAGCTGAAAGAATTCCTGTCCGCTGCCGGGTGCCGCACTCTTCTCTGTGAGGAGAGCGCGGCACATGCTCTGTATGGAGCGTCAAACAGAGCGGGAGAAATGTTTGTCTGCTCCCCGGCCATAGAGCAATCCGTAACAAAGAACGGTGTAAAGCTGCTGGATGAAGTACCGGTTCGCGAGCTGTTTTCCCTGCTGTGCGAGTGCGGGGAACAAAAAGCCGAGCAGTTTGAACCGTTTTATCTCGATGTTTCCCATCGCGTGCGCCATGGAGCATGCCTGACGCAGAGCGTGATTTTTTCGGACAGGCTGGCTGCCTGTGCCATGGCCGGCAGCATCACAGGAACAGATGCCGTTTTGTCGGCGGTGGCAGCACATCCCGATTTTCGCCGCAGGGGTCTTGGCGGTGTAGTCGTCCGTGCCCTGCTTTTGCGCCTGTTGCCCAGAGCAGTGTATGTACTGTGTGAAAATGAGCAGGCCGGCCTGTTTTATCGGTCGCTGGCCTTTTCTTCGGCGGGCCGGTGGGCCGAGCTGGATTTTTGGTAACCGCTGTCGATTGGGGCAAGCGGATACCGGGCCGGATGAGAGAACCGGCCAATCGTGGGATCGTCCACGGGGTATCCCATCAGATCAGAAACATAAGGGAGCAAACAGTATGATGAACTATCCGTTTTTTCAGTTGGATGATAGAATCCTTTCCGCGTCCGAGCAGGCAATGCAGCGGCTTGAGCCGGTATTTCGTCAGATCGATCAAGTCACCGGCTACAACCAGCAGAAAATGCTGGCGGCGTTTAACCGCGCGCGGGTGAGTGAAAGCCATTTTGTCGGCACGACCGGCTACGGCTACGGTGACCGCGGTCGCGACGCGCTCGATGAGGTATACGCTTATGCACTCGGGGCAGAGGATGCCCTGGTGCGTGCCAACTTCGTCAGCGGCACGCATGCGCTTACGGTCGCGCTGTTCGGCGTTCTGCGCCCCGGCGACACGATGTTGAGTGTAACGGGAATTCCCTACGATACTTTGCGAGGCGTGCTGGGAATCACCGGGAACGGCAACGGTTCGCTCAAGGAATTCGGCGTGAAGTACGAGCAGCTTGACCTGAAGGAGGACGGCACGCCGGACTATGAAGAAATGGAGAACCGGATACATCCCGGCCTCAAGATGGTGTACATTCAGCGTTCGCGCGGGTATAACCTGCGCCCGTCGCTGTTTGTGAAGGATATTGAACGCATTGCGGAAATCACCAAGCGCCGCGCACCCGGCTGCATCGTGATGGTGGACAATTGCTACGGCGAGTTTGTCCAGACTGAAGAGCCCACCCAGCACGGCGCGGATCTGATGGCAGGTTCCCTGATCAAAAACCCCGGCGGCGGCATCGCGCCTACCGGCGGCTATATCGCAGGCCGGCGTGATTTGGTGGAAAGCTGCTCCTACCGTTTAACCACCCCTGGCACCGGGCGTGAGGTCGGCTGTACCCTCGGCAATAACCGCGAGCTGTTCCTCGGTGCGTTCCACGCGCCGAATGTAACGGGGGAGGCGCTGAAAACCGCCGCTTTCGCGTCGGCGCTTTTTTCCAGCCTGGGGTATGATGTGACGCCAAGATGGGACGAGCCGAGAGCGGATATTATTCAGGCGGTGCTGCTGCGGGAGAAGGAAGCGCTCATCGCGTTTTGCCGCGGGATTCAGAAGGGCGCTCCGGTCGATTCCTTTGTGACGCCCGAACCGTGGGATATGCCCGGCTATGACTGTGAGGTCATTATGGCGGCCGGCGCGTTTACGCTCGGGGCTTCCATCGAGCTTTCGGCGGATGCGCCCCTGCGCGAGCCGTTTGCAGTCTGGATGCAGGGTGGTCTGAACTTCCACAGCGGCAAGCTGGGCGCCATGCTGGCAGCGCAGTCTATGCTGGAACAGGGGATTCTGCCCCTGTGATTTGAGAGAAAACAATGATTTTATACGCGTTTGGAATATTTTCAGGCGCGTATGAAAGTTTCTCTTGCAAAGAAATCCTGCTTTCGTTATAATATATAAGTTCATTCGAATACAGTGTGACAAATTGCAGTCAAAACGAATGGAATGAGATATGCGGGCGTGGCGGAATGGCAGACGCGCTGGTCTTAGGAGCCAGTACCTTTGGTGTAAGGGTTCAAGTCCCTTCGCCCGCACCAGAAGATTAGGTCAAAATAGATGCAGGGCTGAAAAAGCCAGTGTTTATGCGGCCTGACGAGGGTTTTGAATGAAGAATTCAAAGCCCTCGTTTTTCATAGATGCACCTCGCTTTTTAACAAGAAAGCGGGGTGTTTCTCGTTTTAGGCTGGAATCAGTCCGGCAAACAATTTAATAAAGCCAATACCCTGCAGGGCAATTTTGAAGCGGCTGTGTTCTTCGTAACTGAAAAACACAGCCGCTTTTTTTGTTGCCCGAAATCAAAATGAAAGGACAGATGCACCATGAAAAATGAACTGCAAACCCTACGGTTATTTAGCCCTCTCTTTCCTCATATCTACCGAAAAAACGAATGGGGCGATCTTGACGATTATCGGGAGGATTTATCCGCCGGTGAGATTTTAGAATATGAGGATGAAATCCTTGCACTCATCGAAAAAGAAAAGCTGCCCAGCGAGGGCGAGCGTGGCCTCGCCGTTTACCTCGATGACGATCTCAGCCCAAAGGTACACAGCATTAATCCCTCTGTGGAGGAATGGAATGGCGAGCTGTGGGGCGTGACCGAGTTGCAAACTCATGGCACGCTTTCCCCCTCTGAGCTTGCGGAGCTTACCGAATGGCTCTCTTCTCAATTCAGTGATGGCTGGGGCGAGGGGCTGGAGCAGCGGGAAATCAAGGTAGAGGACGGTGAGCTGTATCTTAGCTTTTGGGATAGCAGCGATCGCTTCTTTATCAAGCCGGAGGATGAGCTGAAAGGCAGCCAGGCCTTCGGCTTTGGCATGACGATGGGAGGAATGAGGTAATGCCAAATCATGTAACCAATGTTTTGAGAGTATCCGGCGATCCGGAAAAGGTAAGGAAAATGTTCGAGGCCATCAAGGATGATAAAATCGGCCTCGGTAGCATTGACTTCAACAAGGTCATTCCGATGCCTGAGCATATCTTTCGTGGGAATCTCGGTATGGCCGAGCGTGAAAAGTACGGTAAAGACAACTGGTATGACTGGTCGATTTCCAATTGGGGAACCAAGTGGAACAGCTATGGCTACGATGGTGCATATACCCCGCAGGACTTTGACGGTGAGCATATCGAGTTCCAGACCGCATGGAGCCGTGCCGATCCGGTGATCCGCACACTTGCCGAACAGTATCCCGATCTCTCCTTTGAATACCTGTGGGCAGATGAGGACTTCGGATATAACACAGGAAAAAAAGAATACGAAAACGGCGAGGAAATGTTCTTCGAAATCCCTCCCGGCGGCTCCAAAGAAGCGCTGGAACTTGCGGCTGAGATTCGCGAAGTGGATTTGGCCGATGAGGGTTATCTGTACAATGAGGAAACCGGTGAATACGAATATCATAATCCAGATGAGTCGATGTCGCTGAAAATGTAGTGAGCATCGGCTTTTTTCTTTTTAGAGGGAGGTGATGGAATATCAATAGCTTTATCAGCTGGGTGGGCGGCAAAAAAGCCCTCCGCAATATTATTTATCGGCTCTTCCCCAAGGACTTTGGCAGATACATCGAAGTCTTTGGCGGCGGGGGTTGGGTTTTGTTCGGCAGGCCGCCGGACTGCAAGGGTATGGAGGTCTACAACGATTTCAACGGAAACCTGACCAACCTGTTCTACTGCGTAAAAAACAGAACACTGGCATTTCTCAAAGAGCTGGGCTTTCTGCCCCTCAACTCCCGACATGAGTTTCATGTGCTGCGCCGGTTCTTTGAAAAGGGTGAATTTGATAATGAATATCTACAGGAAGAACTGGAGCTGGCTCAGCAGAACCTCCCGCCACCTGAGTTTGAGGAACTGAGGGCAATTATGCTGGAGCAGGCCGAGCCAAGCGATGTGTGGCGGGCAGCGGCTTTTTTTAAGCTCATCCGCTACAGCTACGGCAGCGGTTGCACCTCCTACGGCTGCCAGCCCTTTGACATCCGAAAGGTGTTCACTGTGATATGGGAGGCATCAAGGCGGCTTACGGATACGGTGGTGGAAAATAAGGACTTCGAGGCATTGATCCGGCAATACGACCGGGACGATGCCTTTTTTTATTGCGATCCCCCGTACTACATGACCGAGGGTCACTATGCGGTGGAATTCCTGAAAACCGACCACCAGCGGCTCCGGGATGCGCTGGCAGGCTGCAGGGGCAAGTGGATGGTCAGCTACAACGACTGTGAATTCATCCGGGAGCTGTATCGGGATTATACCATCACCCCGGTCACCCGCCTGAGCAATCTGGCACAGCGGTATGACGGCGGTTGTGAGTACCCGGAGGTTATCATCACCAACTACGATCCCAAGGAGCGGGAAAAGGATACGTTCCAATTAAATTTATTTGATTTTGGAGGTGAATACGAAGAATGACCGGACTTGAAAAAATCCGCTGGGCAAAAGCCTTGATTGAAGAAGAAAGCGGCGGTGCCTATAAGTTTGTGGTGGGCAATGTTCACGACGACCTGTATCTGCGCTGTGGGGATAAAACCAATGTGGGGCTGTACCTGACTGTGCAGCAGAATGGGAAAACCGGCAGTTATGACTGTATTTTCAAGGGATACACCCGCATCAGCAGCGGCTACCACAACGCTAAGGGGATGCAGAAGCTGACTGACGAATACAAGCAGGCCGCCTATTTTCTCCGGGAAATGGAGATCGCCAACATCTCTCTAACCGGGGATGAGATTCGCACCTTTGTGGCCGAGCTGAAATCGGCAGAGGAACAACAAATTAACACCCCGCAGATGGGGATGTAAAGGAGGCTTATGCTATGAAAATCATTGAAACGAAAGGCCAGATTGCTGATAACGGCAGCATCATCCTGCCGCCCGGTGTGTTGGACACTATGTGCGTCACTGCCGGAGATACCGTGCATCTGGCGTATCTGTCCCATCACCCGGTGAAGCAGATCAATAGCTACGGCGAGTTTTTTCTTACCAAGGATGGTATTGACCATGTAAGCGAACCGGTGGAAGCACCGGAATCCGTAGAGTTGTCGGTGCCTCATGCGCTTTTGGATGCGGCAGGCATTCCTCTGGATGACGATCTGGATATCCGCTGCGAGGACGGTGTCATCATCATCGGAAGTGCCGACCCCGTGAAGCAGCTGCCGTCCCAGCTCATGGAGCTATTCGACAGCCTCGGCGTGAGCCACGATACCATCCGCTGTGTGCTGGAGGGAGGTGTGGAGGATGAAGAATAAACCCATCTACAAGCTGATGGACGGCAAAGGCCGTGTGCTAATCCCCAAGGAGCTGCGCACCGCCAGCGGTATGGATTACGGCGATATCGTGCGCCTCGGTTTGTCTAATGGCACGGTCAGTGTGCAAAAGGTGGATATCATCGAAATCGGCGATCAGTCCCCGGAGGCGGTGGAGGCCTATGTCCGTGCGGCATTCAAGACCATGCCGGACGATACGAGGCTCTCCCTCATTTCTGATCTGACCGCCCTGCTGCAGCAGAAAAAGGAGGGCTGATCGATGGAACGAAACACACTCTACACCGCCAAAGACTGTTCGGCAACGGGCTTAAACGGCAGTATTCAGGGGAAAGTTGTCGTGTTGAGCCACGATAGCCCTGAAAGGCAGCTGTACTTCTGCCTCTGCGGGAACGGAGCCGGTGCCAACCCCAGCGGCTCCGCTGTCTTTTTGGTGTCCCTGTGTACCGGGGAGTTTGCCCTGAAAAACCGCAGCGAGGTCATCGGCATTTTGAAGCCGGAGCTTCTGCCGGACAGTGCCAAGCTGCAGCTCTCACAAATTCGACCGGTTGGAGCGCTGGACTTGAAGAATCATGAGCCGAAATACAGCGGCTACAGCTTTTTACCCGATGGTCGCTATGCCTCCGGCGTATGGCTCTGTACAGAGCAGGAAGCATTGAATTACGTGGAAATGCAAAAGCCCTACCAGCACCGCATCATGCTCTGCGACCGGGATGACTTCTGTGTGCTGGAAATGAAAAACGGCAGGCTCCTTCATCCCTCTGGGGAGGAAATGGAAGCGCTCCATAATCCTCAGAATGGAGGCCTAACCATGACGTAAAGGAGGCAAGCTCATGCGAAATATCCGGATGGAAAAAGACATCATCCTGTACTACGGCAACCCTGCCGGGTATGTCAGCGGCGGCAAAGCGGTGGTCGATCCTCTGTTTGAATCGGAGGAACTGAACACTTTTCTCAGCCGCCAAAAGGACATCGGCGAGGTGAAATGGACGGACGGTGTGTATGACCGTCTTGTCAACGGACAGCGGGATAGCCAAGAACTCACCCTGCTGAAAAGCTGCCGGGTATGGCAGCTAAAGTCCGAATCGGATCTCCGGATGCGCTTCATCAGCCTTACGGATTTCCGCAAGGAGTTCGGGGAACCGCAGATGTCCGATTACCAGACGGTCTATGACGGCGAGGTGGAAACCAACAATCTGGAGGCGCTGTACACCAAATTCAATATAGACCATCCTCCCGGTTATACGGGGCATTCCCTGTCCATGTCGGATGTGCTGGAGCTGTATGATGAAAACGGCAGCAGCTTCTTCTACTGTGACCGCTTCGGCTTTCAGGAAATTGGCTTCACACCACCGGCGCAGAACCAAACCATGCAGCTCTGATGAGCTGCTTATTTCATTTTAGGAGGAATATATCATGCCTGATGTAGAAGTGAAAATCAATTCCATGTACCCGCCCGGAGCCAGCGGCGGCATTCGTGCCTACGCTTCGGCAACGGTGGACGGATGCCTCGGTATCCGGGGCATCAAGGTGGTGGAGGGAGGTCGTGACGGCCTGTTTGTCTCCATGCCCAGCCGCAAGACAGAAAACGGCTACAAGGAAATCTGCTTCCCGGTGACCAAGGAGTTCCGGGAGCAGCTCCATAAGGCCGTGCTGGACAGCTACCAGCAGGCCGTAGCCATGAACCAAGCCCCGGCGCAGCCGCAGGAAGCCGCACCGGAGCAATCCCAGCCGCCCATGCAGATGGGCGGTATGTAAGCAATCTATCAACCTAACAAAAAATTCGGAGGTAAAACAACATGAAAAAAATCATGAACAAGGTAACCCATAAGGCAAATATGCTGGCAATTAAGGCAAAAATGGCGCTCACCAACAACCACGCTGAGGGCTTCGTGGATACGGCCATTAAGATTTTGATGGCGGTTGTCATCGGCGCTTTGGTGCTGGCCGGATTGTATATGCTCTTTGACAAAACCGTGCTGCCTACCCTCGTACAGCGCATTAAGGATATGTTCAACTATGCCGGATAGGCTGGCCGCTGTGCAGGCGGTCATTTTTATTGCCCTGCTGTGTGCGGCATCGGTAACGGACTTGGCAAAACGTATTGTTCCAAACTGGATTTGCCTTGGAATCGCAGGTGTTTCTGTAATCGGGTTTACGCCGGTCAAGTTGCTGGGAATCCTGATTGCCCTGCCGTTCCTACTGGCCGCCGTGTTCTTCGGCGGCATGGGAGGCGGCGATATCAAGCTGATGGCAGCCTGCGGTTTGGTGCTGGGGCTGCCCAAAGGACTGCTTGCGGCGATGGCCGGACTCAGCCTGCTGCTCATGTATGTAGCCATATACCGGATTGTTTGCAGGGTGCAAAGGCGGGAGGCGAAAAAAGCCTTCCCCCTTGCCCCCTTTTTATCGGCGGGCTGTATGTTCGCCTATTTCATTTCGTGAAAGGATGGATGATATGAGAAATCAAAAAAAGAGAACTTTTCTGAAACTGTTGTGGGTGGTGCTGCCGCTTACTGCTGTGGCTGTAGGTATCCCGCATATTATCCGCAGATATAAGATTTAGAAAATATGCTGCGCAGCAATCATCTTTTATCAATCAAAGGAGGAACGAATTCATGAGTTTTTTCAAGAACAGAACGGTCATCGGCGTGATCTGCATTGTACTGTCGCTTCTGATCTGCTTTGCAATCACGCCGCTGTTCAACCAAAGCATCAGCCAGAAAACCGAGATTGTGCGGGTGACACAGCCCATCAAAATCGGAGAAGCCATCACCAAAGACATGGTGCAGACCGTGGAGGTGGGCGGCTACAATCTGCCGGAGGATGTGGTCAGGCATACAGATATCGTCATCGGTAAATTTGCCTCCGCCGACTTAGCACCGGGAGATTACATCATCGCCTCCAAAATCGCCGATGCCCCGGCTGCGGAGAATGCCTACCTCTATAACCTGACCGGAGAAAAACAGGCTATTTCCGTATCGGTTAAGAGCTTTGCCGCAGGACTGTCTGGGAAACTAATCTCCGGGGATATCGTGTCCATCGTTGCCCCGGATTACAAAAAACAGGGCGTGACGGTGATCCCGCCGGAGCTGCAGTATGTGGAGGTGATCGCTGTCACTGCAGATATCGGCTACGATGCCAACCAGCAGAATGGAAAATCCAATCCGTCCTCGGAACACGAAGATGCGGACGAAAAAGAGCTGCCTGCCACTGTTACCCTGCTGGTCACTTCGGAGCAGAGCAAAATCCTTGCCGAGCTGGAAGCGGACGGAACTCTTCATGTGTCTCTCGTTTACCGTGGCAGCAAGGAGAATGCGGCAAAGTTTACCGAAAAGCAGGATTCGGTGCTTTCTAAATTATATCCGGAGAAATCAGAATCTCAGGAAAGCGAGGATGCCGGTCAGCCGGGAATGCCTGCGGAACCACCGGTAGAAAGCGGGGCTGATTAAATGCTAAACTTCAAAAAGGGCGGCCTGTTCAGCCGCAAAAACGATTCCGAACCGCAGGAAATGGAACCAGACAACGGCGCACAGGTTCTGGCGGTTTGGGGCAGCCCCGGCTGCGGCAAGACCACCGTGGCGGTGAAGCTGGCTAAATATCTGGCGGACAGAAAAAAGAACGTGGTGCTGCTTTTATGCGACTGTACCACGCCTATGCTTCCCTGTATCTGCCCGTCCGGTGAGCTGGAGGGCGATCATTCCCTCCGCAGTATTCTGGCTGCCAATTCTATTACTGAATCGCTGGTGAAAAACAACTGCAATACCCATAAGCGTATGAGCCATCTGGCGGTCATCGGCCTGCAAAAGGGAGAAAATGAAAACTGCTATCCTCCGGTAAATGAAAAGCTGCTCCGAGAGCTGATGGGCGTGCTGCGTGATATGGACAGCCATATCATCATCGACTGCGGCAGCGCCATCTATTTTGACGAGCTGTCTACCATCGCCATTCTGGAGGCCGATGCGGTACTGCGGCTCATAGGCTGTGACCTGAAATCGGTGAGCTACCTGTCCAGCCAGCAGGAATATCTGCGGATGGCAGGCCTTGACTTTGACAAGATGTACAAGGCGGTCAGCAATGTGAAATCCAATGAAGCCAGCCAGAACATGGAGCAGGTGCTGGGCAGTGCTGTGTTTACCCTCCCTCACTCTGCGGAGCTGGAGGCGCAGGTGCTGTCCGGGAACCTGTTTGCCGATCTGTCCCTGAAAGACAGCCGGGGCTTCCGCAGGGAAATCGAAAAAATCGCAAGGGAGGTGTTTGAGGTATGAGCAGACATAATCTATTTTTTACTCCGGAGCAGGAAACCGGGGATTTCCACAGTGTGCTGCAGCAGGTGCAGGAATATATCGCCGGTCAGCACAGCGAGCTGCTTTCTGACGGAAACGCCAACCAAGCCAAGGCCAACATCAAGCGGTACATCGCCAAGTTTGTGCAGGATAGCCGTGTGGCGGTCAAGGGTATGACACCGCAGCAATTAGTGGATGCCTTATATACGGAAATGGCCGAGTATTCCTTTCTCACCAAGTACATCTTTGCGGACGGCATCGAAGAAATCGACATCAACAGCTGGCGGGATATTGAAATCCAGTATGCTGGTGGGCGCTGCGAAAAGCTCACGGAACACTTTGACAGCCCTGAACATTGCATCAATGTGCTGCGCCGGATGCTTCATGTGTCCGGCACGATTCTGGATGATCAGTCCCCGCTTGTGATCGGTACCCTTGCGGAAAACATCCGGATTGCCGTCATGAAAAGCCCCATTGTGGATGCCAATATCGGCGCTGCCGCCTCCATTCGTATCGTCAATCCCAACCACATGGAAAAGGAAGATTTCATCAATGGAGGCACGGCTACCGGAGAAATGCTGGATTTGCTCTCGGAGTTCATCCGCTACGGCATTTCGGTGTGCATTGCCGGGGCTACCAGCAGCGGCAAGACGACCGTGGCAGGGTGGCTTTTAACCACTATCCCCGATAACAAGCGTATCTTTACCATTGAAAACGGCAGCCGGGAGCTTTCCCTTATCCGGGAACAGGACGGAAAAGTCACCAATTCCGTGGTGCATACCCTCACCCGCAACAGCGAGAATGAGCTGTACCGCATTGAGCAGATCGACCTTGTGGACATCTCCCTGCGCTTCAATGCGGATATTGTTGTGGTCGGCGAGATGCGTGGTGCGGAGGCCAACGCCGCACAGGAGGTAGCCCGAACCGGTGTGGCGGTGGTAACCACCATCCACTCCAACTCCTGCGAATCCACCTACCGTCGCATGGTTTCCCTATGTAAGCGAGCCGTGGATATGTCGGATGAAACTCTCATGGGCTATGTGACGGAGGCCTATCCCATTGTGGTATTCTGCAAGCAGCTGGAAAACAAACAAAGGCGACTTATGGAAATCATGGAGTGCGAAATCCGGCCGGACAACAGCCGGAATTACCGCACCCTGTTCCGGTATGAGATTACTGAAAACCGTTATGAAAACAATGAGTTCCATATCAGCGGCAGCCATATTGTAGTCAATCCCATCTCCGACAGTCTGTGCAAACGGCTGCTGGAAAACGGAATGCCGCAGGAACGCATCAATGCCATCAGGAAAGGAGGGCAAATATCCGTATGACAACCATTCAACTCTTGGCCTGTATCGGTATGATTACAGGCTTTTTTCTATTGCTCGGCTTGAAACCGATGGAATTCACTGATGGTCTGTTTTCCTTTCTCACCAGAGAAAAAAAGTCCATCAGGGATGAAATCAAAGCGGCACAGCGCCGCCAGAAGCCGGGATTTCTGAAACGGCAGATCCAAATGGCGCAGGAGGTGCTGGCCATGACCGGCAGGAGCAATCGCTTCTCTCTGGTTTGCGCCTGCTCCCTGCTGCTGTTTGCCATTGGTGCCGCTATCGCCATCGTGATGGGCAATTTCTTCTTGGCTCCGGTGATGGCAGTTGGCTTTATGATGCTGCCCTTTTGGTATGTGCAGCTCACTGCCAGTCACTTTAAAAAAGACATTGCTGCCGAGCTGGAAACGGCGCTCTCCATCGTGACCACGGCCTACCTGAGAAGTGAGAACATCCTCACGGCTGTAGAGGAAAATCTCCGCTATCTGAACCCGCCGGTGCATCAGGTGTTCAAGGACTTTGTCCTGCGGGTGAAACTCATTGATCCGGATGTGCTGGAAGCTATCAAGGTATTGCGTACTAAAATCGACAACGAGGTGTTCCGGGAATGGTGCGATGCCCTGTGCGACTGCCAGCACGATCGCAGCCTGAAAGTTACCCTGACACCTATCGTTTCAAAACTCAGTGATATGCGGATCGTCAACGGCGAGCTGGAATACCTCGTGTTTGAACCCCGCAAGGAATTTATCATCATGGTCATTTTCGTCATCGGCAACATTCCGCTGATGTATCTCCTGAACAAAAGCTGGTACGATACACTGATGCACACACTGCTGGGGCAGATTATTCTGGCCATCAGCGCCGCCCTTATTTTTATCTCTACGGCTTTCGTGATACGGCTTACTAAGCCCATTGAGTACAGGAGGTGACGAGGATGGGATTATTGTTTTTATTCGGGATCACCTTAGCGGCAGGGCTGTTCTTTGTCCTTTTAGACGTGCTGCACCTGCCGTATCTCAGCACCGCCAAGGCCATGCTGAATACCACAAGGTCAGAGAAAAAGGCGGCAAAGAGCTTGGAAGCCTACCTCATGACTTGGGCAGTAAAGCTCGCCAAGCTCATCCGCATGGACGAATACCGCAGGCATCGGCTAAAAAATGTGCTGAAAGCCACCGGCATGAACATAGAGCCAGAGGTCTATCAGGCCTATGCGCTGGTAAAGTCCGGCGTAATTCTGCTGCTGGCGATTCCGGCAGGCTTTGTATTTCCCCTGTTGGTGCCGGTGGTGGTGTTCCTTGGGGTCATGGTGTATTTCAAGGAAACCAAAAAGGCAGACGAAAAGCTGTCTGCAAAGCGAGCCTCGGTGGAAAAGGAGCTGCCCCGCTTTGTTGCCAATATTGAACAGGAGCTGAAAGCCTCCCGTGATGTGCTGGCGATCATAGAGAACTACAAGAAAAACGCCGGGGAAGCCTTTGCCGGGGAGTTGACCATGCTGGCAGCGGATATGCGTTCCTCCAGCTATGAGGCAGCCCTTACCCGGTTTGAGGCAAGGCTCAATTCACCTATGCTGTCGGATGTGGTGAGAGGCCTCATCGGTGTGCTTCGTGGGGATGACAGCACGGTGTATTTTCAGATGCTGGCACATGACTTCAAGCAGCTGGAGCTGCAGCGCCTCAAAGGTGAGGCACAGAAGATACCGCCGAAAATCCGTGTGTTTTCCTTCCTCATGCTGATGTGCTTTCTCTTTACCTATTTGGCCATTATTGCCTATGAGATCATCAAGTCCCTCGGCGGGATGTTTTAGGGAGGGGGGAGCATGAAGAAAATCTTAAAATCCAAACGTGGCGAGGGCTACATTGATGTGTGCGTCCTTGTCCTTTGCGCTATGCTGGTCATTGCGCTGGCTGTTCAGGTACTGCCGGTGTTCATCGCCAAAAACCAGCTGGATACCTATGCCACCGAGCTGTGCCGGGAAGCGGAAATCTCCGGCAGGGTGGGCAGCGAAACCAGCCGCCGTGCTGCGGTTCTTACCGAGCAGACAGGGCTGAGTCCCCGGATTTCATGGTCAAAGGCCGGGAACATCCAGCTGAATCAGGAAGTGACCGTTACCTTGACCTTGGAGAAAAACATCGGACTGTTCGGTGGATTCGGTTCGTTCCCTATCACCCTACGCTCGGAGGCCTCCGGGAAAAGCGAGGTGTACCACAAATGACCAAGCTGAAAAATGTTCTTAAGGATAAGGCCGGAAACGGCTTCCCCTTGGTGGTAGCCATTACGCTGGCTCTTGTGATTATCCTGTGCGGCGTGATGGAGTTTTTTCGGCTGAATATTATCGCCACCGGCGTAAAGGAAGCCTTGGAGGATGCCATCATCGTGACGGTCAACGACAACTATGCCGATGTGTATCACGGTGTGCGGGAGGGTTATAGCGGAGGCTATCAGCCGGACGGTTCTTCCTTTTCCTACAGCGTGAACATCGGCGACATCTACGGCTATATGGATGGTGTCCTCGGCACAGAAAATGTCGGAGGTAGCCATGTGAAATATGCCGGGGATGCTTTGGAGTACAGGCTCTCCGGCTTGGATGTTACCATCCGCAATGCGCCGCTGGCTCCGTCCTCTCCGAGAAATGCACAGCGCTTCGAAGCGGATGCGGTGATCTGGCTGGAGGTGCCGGTCTATTTTGGCGGCAAGGAGCTGGCTCCCATGAAAATACGCCTCAAGGTTCAGGCGGGATATACTGAGGTCTTTTAACTGTTCGGGAAATTGTCTGGACTTCCCAAAAAATATGTAGTATGGTGAGAAATACAAAGAGGTAACATTTTACACTTCTTCAAAGGAGGTTGTCTATATGAGTGATAAAACCAAAAGGAGGCTCGCCATTGCGGGCACTGCGGTCATCGGCCTTGCGCTGGTGGTTGCCATCGGGATGCGGTTTGCCAAGGAACCAGCAAAGCCGGATGCTTCCTCACAGGAGCCGGTCAGTTCTTCGGATGTGGCACCTGTGATACAAGATAATACAGAGAAAAAAGAGGTTGTGGTTTCCCCACAGCCCACACAGGAGCCGGACACCTCGGAAACGCTGCCGCCTCAAACCGATCTGCCGGAGCAGAAGCTCCAGCCCGATCCGGTAAAACCGGAAGCTCCCGCAAAGCCGGAGTTGCCAAAGGATGCGGATACCACGAACCCGTCCAAGCCGCCGGAATACAAGCCGGAGGATACGGAAAAGAAACCGGCTGCTGAAAGCAAGCCGCAGGGCGGCGGTGGACTGCCGGGATTTGATAATGTGCCGGACGGCGGTGCCAATCAGGGTGAATACCTTGACGATATGTATGAAAACGGCAATAAGATTGGTGAAATGGATTAAAAACAAAATATTTGCATTAAAAAGTACGGCTTACGCCGTGCTTTTTTTGTTGCAGAAAGGAGGAAAAAATGAAGCGATTACTTTGCGATTTTCTAATGGTATCTCTGATTTTCTGCCTGCTTTCTCCTGTTTCCGTTTATGCTGTTGGTGATGGCAACGTGGATGGCGGTGGTGGAGGCATGGGTGATGGTACTAGCACCAATTCATGGACTCCGGGGAATGACGGTGTGCGTGTTACAGTAGTTCGAGCCAGTGACCATGCCGTAGTTACGACTCCGATTGATCTTACCAATAAATCGCCGAGTTCCTCTATATACAACTTTGGAAAGGTCAGCAAGCTGCAATATAACGGCGGCAGAGGATTATCACCTGTGAAAGGCGGTTATACATTTAAAAATCCGGCACAGTCGCTGCCGAGGATTATAAGCACGAATGGCAGCAACAATATTGACGCTATTAAGAGCTATTTTACAGATGAGCAGGTCATACGTTCCATTGCGGCAGCAACCGGCATGAGTTACGATGTGTTGGTTGGCGGTGACTATAAATTACTCATTGAACCATTTGCTTTTTATAAGTTTGAGGGCGTGATGGTGTTAACCACAGCCACAGAAGCCGCTATGTATGACGAACAGGTCGGTGGCCTTTTGAGAAAGAGGATGGTATCCCTATCCCATAAGAATCTGCCGCTGGCCATGTTCTTGGAGGTGGCGGATCTCGGCTATCCGGCATGGTCGGGAAGCCGAAGCAAGGCAGCTTCCAATGCGGAAATCAAGTCCTCCCTCGGTCTTGGCATCGTGCGTTTTAAGGATAAGCCTGCCGAGCCTCCGGAGGTTTCTGTGTATGATTACGAATACCGGGTGAACACCGAAGTCATCACAGCAATCAACGTCAGCGGCGGTCAGAGCGATCCGGATCATCCGGTATCCGCCACCTTTTATGTGAATGGCAGAAGCCATCGGGTCAGCAACATCTACTATCCGGATGGTGACAGCCAACTGGCATGGATACGCTGGACAACGCCGAGTACCCCGCAGCATATGACCATTACGGTTTCTGTGTCTGGAGGCGGCAGCTCCAGCAAGGCGACAATTAACGTAAATGTCGTTAACCTTGATAAGAATCCTCCGCCCAATCCTGTGGCAGATGACCGCAATGACAGCTTTAGAAAATCGGCTGTTCCCAATAATCCGCAGCAGGTCTCTACCAGTTGGACGGTGTGGCGTCCTTGGTGGCAGGAGCATTGGGTCTGGCACAGCGACTGGAATTGGTACAGCGATGGTGACGGCGGCGGTCATTGGGAGGATGACGGTGAATGGATAGACGAGGGCTGGTGGGAGTTTGACCTCGACCGGTATCAGGCCAGCCTGTCGGCAAGCATGGCAATTAAGCCCGATGACAAAAGTCCTACCGCCAGCGAAAAAAACATGAAGTCCGGCTATGGCATCAATGAAACGGTTTCTGCCAAAGTCAGCACCAATCAATCCTCGGCGGTAACCGGGGCGCAGACTGCGGTGACCTACTTCCCGGAATTTGGGTATCAATCCTACTGGAGGCTGTTGGAGCGCATGACTTCCGGCTACAGCGCCCGGTTTGAGTTCCAGAAGAATCCCTACAGCACTTATAACCGCAGGACGCATTTTTCACCCATCTGGTTCCCGGACGGAAGCTATACCCCGTACACATGGCTGATTGATTGCTGGACACCCGCCGGAATGCTCTCCATGAACCTGACAGACAGTGTCACCATCCGGGATAATTTATGGACGGACTGGCATATTGCGCCGCAGAAACCCCATTAAAAACAGAGAAAAAACAAGACCGCAGCCAATCGAAAGTTGCGGTCTT
>OFDJ01000205.1_pt1 | contig 29550 bp, 24 predicted proteins | sample 1520901 | NCBI WGS metagenome assembly OFDJ01 (sample SAMEA2699035, study PRJEB24076) | metagenome | biome: Human gut stool | place: Spain | collected 2012-11-19 | reverse complement strand
CCACTGAACAGTCATAACAAATATTCTCCACAACTACATCCTTTATGCTTCGTACGTTCGATCATGGTAAACAGTATTCAATTAAACTTCCTATCGTACGTACAATATATTTTCTTGTCTACAATTAATACACCGCATACGAGACGGTTTGTCCATGCGTTTTTGACTAGCAAATTTTATATTTTATTACGATATTTTTTTCAAAATCTTTTTCGCATTTGTCTTTGAAAAATCACTTAACCGATAAGATCGGACTCTTGTCTTTACAATGATTGGAATTAACAAACCATTATTTACCAACTTTGCACATCTATTAATGACTGTTTTATTTGTTACACCAAGCATTTTGCTTACTTCAATTGGCGTAAATTCATATAACCGCTTTTTTAATAGAAATACTAAGAACTCTTTTTCTTTTGCATTTAAATAAGATAGACTTCCATCTAACTCATCGTTTTCGGATTCTTTTGATAATTCGTATACTTTTTTAGAATACAATTCCATCATTCTCAAAAAATAATTGATCCAAATTTCCGGATGAGGAGGATTTTCTCTTCCTGAATAATATAACGCCGGTAACTCCATTTGCAGTGATGCATAATACTCATCTGGATCATAGGCAAAATATTCTTCCAAAGAACCTATTCCATTAAAACCATATCCATAATAATCAAGGATATATCCTGACATTAATCTGGCAGTTCTTCCATTTCCATCTTCAAAAGGATGAATGGTAACCAATTGATAATGAACTATGGCAGCGATAATCAGCGGATGATCATCTGTAGTATTTACATATTCAACAAGTTCATCCAACAAGTCTGGAATATCAATATACTCTGGTGGGATATATTCCGCTGCGCCTGTTTCGGAATCATATACTGCAAATAACATTCCAGGCGGCATAGGGCCTCTTAAGCCTATCTTTTCTTCCCCCGCACCTTTTTCAACCATTGCCTGCACTTCTAAAATCATTTCTTTTGAAAAAGCTTCTTTCTTTTTCAGTTTTTCTTCTAAAAAATTTAAAGCCAAAAAGTAATTACGAACTTCCTGTTCTGGCTTTAAAAAATGTTTGTGAGGATCACTATCAATAGCCTCATTTGCCTGTTTTTCAGTTAATGGATTTCCTTCAATCTTATTAGAAGCATAGGAACTTTTTTTCTTAGAGTTTTTTCTAAGTCTGTTTTTTATAACAGGTGGCATTTCTATCGTACTAAGAGAAAAACGCTTTTCGTCTATTTCCGATATTCTTTTTAAAATTTCATTTGTTAGTGTAACCTTAATCACATGATCCACCTCCATTTCATCCATATATTATATCGTTTTATGAATTGTTTTTCCACTAAAATTACACTATTTTTTCACTATTTTTCATTGCTTCATCGTCTTCGCCAGCGAATTGAGTAATGCCCGCATCTCTGGATATGGAATTTGAATCCATACACTCTATGATTTCACGAACTTAAATTCATTTTTAACTCAACAACAAGTTTCCCAAACTAAAAATTATTCATTTAATTCAGCCTCAACCTCTTTTGTCAGCTATAAATATTTCCTCCTTCCCAAAAAGGTACAAAAAAGACCATCTACGGTTTTACGGTAAATGATCTTTTTACTGCCAATATTTAATTTATATCATTCTGTTTTCATAATCTTGTAACTCATGAAAAATATCATCCACATATACAACATCATTTTCTATTCTGTACAACATAAAATATCTGTGCTGTTGAAAATTTATTCGACGATATCCAAGGCTCTGTAAACGTGGATTGTCGCATACCTTCAAACTACTCGCTACATACTTCAACTTTTTAATAGTATCCTCAAAATCATCAAGCACATTCTTTGCTGCCTGCTTGTTTTTCTTGGCGAAAAGCAGATACTGTACAAACTGGTTTAAGTCTTCTTCTGCTTCAGCTGTTACAACTACTTTATAATCCATATTTTCCTCTCATATCTGAAATCACATCATCTGCATTTCGGTAATTCCCCTTTTTTGAAGATTCTCTGGATTGTTCCAATCTTTGAAGCATCTCTTCTTCCTTCATAGATTTATAAGGATTATGCACAGTTCGTTTTATTTCAAATGGAAATCCATTGTATGCAACCGCCTGCGTTAAAAACATCCTTATTGCTGATGTCGTATCAGTTCCAAGATCTTTAAAAAGCTGATCTGATTTATTTTTTAAGTCATCGTCTACCCTGATCTGAATTGTACTTGCCATTTTAGATACCTCCTTTTTTCTTCATTATAATGCCATTCCATTACTAATTCAATACAACTGTATTGATATTTCACTTATTTCTATGCACTTATCCAAGATAATGGGCATGAAATCTTGAATTACAATTGATGCAAGTACAATACAAATACAATCAGCACAGCGTGTGACGGTTGTTACCAGTGCGCCCTTTGCAAAATACAGTGTTCTCCATGATATGAGTAGGCTCCTGCTGTCTAAAATTCGAACGAGCGCAAGCACATCAACCAGAATCTTTCACTTAAAACGGCTGCTCCTTGAATGGACGAAGACGCCCCATGTTTGCAAACCGGTAATTTTGATTAGCTGTCAGCTAATCAAAAATCGGATTGCGTTAGCTGGAAATTGATCATTTTGAATGGAATTTTGTGTCACGAACGTGATTAGAAAATAAAAAAAATAGGAGTAGAGTAATTTTTACATCCACTCCTATTTTGTTTTTACTATTTTCAAGACATGTAAGACTAGAGGATTTCATCCTATTTTATACTTGTAGAAAATTCTACCATTTAGGAACACTGTTAGGACAATGCTTAACAGCTATCGCTGCACGCATCTCAACAAAGCATCCGCAGATCCTACATATACCATTCAACAAATTCGTACATTCTCCGCATTTTTTCAATCTGCGCTCATATTCCGAATTTGAAACTTTATCATCTTCTGGAAGATTGGAAATATAGCGATACATATTGTGAAAAAATTCTTTTTCAGACATATCTTTTAATAGACATTTTCTGCATAATCGATGCTGCTCACTCCCCACAACCATTCTACCTCACTTCCAGATGCAGGACACTGCACGCCGGAATCGTAAACCGAATTCCCTTTTCCGTAATCTGTGTTCCATCAAATTTTTTTACTGTAACACACTCCGGTTCTTCAAAAGTATTTTTTGCGTGCATTTCCTCCGTAACAATTTCTCCTTTTACTGTTTTTACACTTCTATCAATAATCGTAGTATCTATATCAAAACTTTGATCGACAGAAAGATTTGTTATAGTAAGATGGAGTGTTCCATCCGCTGTTTCTGAGACAGATTCTGTCAGATTCGGTACCTTCCACTCTTCTTCCACCCCAATCATCTCTATCTCAATACTGCTCTCCACAAGATTCGAATCCTGATGTTCTTTATAGATGTCAAAGACATGATATGTAGGCGTCTTAATCATTTTATCCCCCTCAGTAAGCAGAACAGCCTGGAGTACGTTAACAATCTGTGCAAGATTTGCCATCTTCACACGATCGCTGTGTTTATTAAATATATTCAATGTGATCCCCGCTACAAGTGCATCGCGCATCGTATTCTGCTGATAAAGAAATCCCGGATTTGTACCCGGCTCACATGTATACCACGTTCCCCATTCATCTACAATCATGCCTATTTTTTTCAGAGGATCATATTCATCCATAATCTTACCATGTCTGCGAATAAGTTCATCCATATACACAGCCTTATTCAATGTCTTATACCAGACATTTTCATCAAACTCCGTTGAGCTTCCTTTGATTTCAATCCCCTCTGGATATACATAATAGTGGAGAGAAAGTCCATCCATAAATCCATGCTGTTCTTCGGAAGTTCTACGGAAACAGGTTTCCATTACCTCTTTCGTCCACTCATAATCTTCGTGTGGTGCTCCGCAGCAAATCTTTTGAATATGATGTTCATTATTATAGTCACGAACAAAACTCTGATATCTGCGATACTCATTTGCATAATAATCTGGGTTCATGTTTCCCCCGCATCCCCAGTTTTCATTTCCGATTCCAAAATAATCAACTTTCCATGGAGCTTGTTGACCATTCTTTCCTCTCAGTTCGGACATAGGGGATGTTCCATCAAATGTCATATATTCTATCCACTCAGACATTTCACGAACTGTTCCACTTCCCAAATTTCCATTAATATACGTTTGGCATCCGAGCTGACGGCAGAGCTCAAAATATTCGTGTGTTCCGAAACTGTTGTCTTCCACCACGCCTCCCCAATTTGTATTAATCATCTTTTTACGTGAATCCACAGGACCTATTCCGTCCATCCAGTGATACTCATCTGCAAAACATCCTCCAGGCCAACGAAGCACTGGAACTCGAATCTCTTTCAACGCTTCAACTACATCAGATCTCATTCCATTCACATTTTCAATATGTGAATTTTTCCCCACATAAATTCCTTCATAAATACATCTTCCTAGATGTTCAGAAAAATGACCGTATATTTCTCTGTTAATCCTACTCAGTTTCCTGTTCGGATTGATTACCATTTTAGTCATCATGATTTCCTCCTTCTATCTTTTCATATTGCCGGAATACTCTTATAAAAAGCAGTGAATTTATATATGCACAGACTGAAAATCCGCCAATCATCATAAAAATCCAAATACCTTTTGTAAAAATCATAAGCACAATTACAATTACATGGATCAGAGTCAGCAAAAATGTCTCTCTCAGATTAAAAACAGCCAGCATCACTGCATTTTTCACAGTTTTAAAAATAGTATTATCGAATCTGGCTATTAAAGCAAATACATAAAAAAGTGAAAAAATAAAAATAACTGCAAATACTCCCGTAATCACGAGAATCACCTGATTGACCGTTGAAAATTCCGGCTTTTCTATCCAAAACTTCACTCCAAAACCAAAAATTGCTCCGATTATTAAATACAAGATGGATAAGAGAAACGCCTGCTTGAAATTATTTTTAAATGCTTTGAAAAAAGGTTTGAATATATATCCACCCTCATGTCTTGCCTCGCGCATAGTAATCGTGTAAAGGGCACTGACTGCCGGGCCGATCGTAATGACCGGCGCACAGCATAAAATGAACAGAATATTTAATATCATAAAATCTGCAACTGTAGTTAAAAAAACAATAACAGGACTGTCCAGATTAATCTTCATAGCTTTCTCCATTCTTAAGTTCAGTCTACCTTTTTCTAAACTCCACCTTAACAGGACTCATACCCATAAGTTCCTCGCTTTTCGCATCAGGCTGAGAGAAACCGGCATAGATTGTATAATGCTTTCCCCCTGCAATATGACGTCCTTCTTCATCCACAACAGTAAATGCTTCCCCAGGAATATGTACCTGAAGGGTTTTTCTTTCTTCCTTGTAAAGTTTTACTCTGCAGAACCCGCATAACTGCGGGTTTGGAACCGCATAAATCGAATTCTCACACTTGATATAGATCTGCAATACCTCACAAATATCTCTTTCGCCCGTATTTTCCACCTTCACGAAAACATTTGCTCCTGTTTCTGTTTCCACCACTTCTACTGAGCGGACTTCCGCCTTTCCATAAGTTAGTCCGTACCCGAAAGGATACTGAGCCTTTCCTTTCATATACCGGTATGTTCTTCCACTCATGGAATAATCTTCAAATGAAGGCAGTTCGCTCAAAGTTTCATAAAAAGTAACAGGCAGTTTTCCTGAAGGAGATTCTTTTCCGAACAGGATTTCCGCAACAGCATTTCCTCCACGGGCACCTGGATACCAGAGTTGAAGAATTCCATCAAAATGTTTCTGTGCAAAACTCAAGTCTATGTCACTCCCTGCCATCATACATAAAATCACCGGTTTTCCAGTCTGTGCCACCACTTCCATCAATCTACGCTGGCACAACGGAAGTTGAAGATCTTCCTTATCACCAGACGCATAGCTATTTCCTGTATCTCCTTCTTCACCTTCCAGAGTCTCATCCAGGCCAAGACACAGGATAATCACGTCACTATTTTGTGCTACCGTTACAGCTTCTGATAAGCGATCCATATCCTGGGCAAGAGGTTCTGTTTTATTTTTGAAAAGATCGCATCCCTGTGAGTAAATAATCCTTATCTCATCACCCACATATCTTCTGACTCCTTCCAATACAGTTACATATTCTGATGATGTTCCGTGATAATTCCCGATCAGAGCTGCCCTGCTGTCTGCATTAGGTCCAATAATGCCTAATGTTTTTATCTCATTCTCTTTCAACGGAAGAATTCCATTCTCGTTTTTCAAAAGCACAATGCTTTCTAACGCTGCCTTGTGTGCTATCAAAAGATGTTCGCTACATTCCACTTTAGAATATGGTATTTTGTCATACTCACTTCCATCAAAAAGTCCCAGCATAAAACGGGTTGTAAAAAGACGAACTGCAGCCTCCGTAATAGCTTCCTCTGTAACCATGCCATGATGATAAGCATTAAGGATATGAAGATATGTATTTCCACAGTTCAAATCACACCCTGCATTCAATGCCATTGCTGCAGACTGCATTGGCGTACCCGTAACCATATGGTTTTCATGAAAATCCCTTATTGCCCAGCAATCAGAAACAAAATGCCCTTCAAAATTCCACTCACCCCGAAGTTTATTTTTTATAAGTGTCTCACTGCCACAACAGGGTTCACCATTGACACAATTATAGGCTCCCATAACAGCTTCCACATTCGCATCCTCTACAAGAGCTTTGAAAGCTGGAAGATATGTCTCTTCCATATCCTTTTGAGATACTTCGGCATTAAACTCATGACGTAATGCCTCTGGACCGGAATGAACTGCAAAATGTTTCGCGCAGGCAGCCGCTTTCATCGTCTCACCATTTCCCTGAAGCCCTTCCACATAGGCTTTGCCTAAAGTAGCCGTAAGGCAAGGATCCTCTCCATATGTCTCGTGCCCTCTGCCCCAGCGGGGGTCGCGAAAGATATTTACATTTGGAGCCCAAAAAGTAAGTCCTTTATAGATATCTCTATCATCTTGTTTAGAAGCCGCATTATATTTTGCCCTGCCTTCTTCTGCAATAATATCTCCTATTTTTCGAACCATATCTTCATCAAATGAGGCAGCCATTCCAATTGCCTGCGGAAAAACTGTTGCAATTCCCGCTCTCGCAACTCCATGTAACCCTTCATTCCACCAATTGTATTCTGGAATCCCAAGCCTGGAAATACCTGGTGAATCATATCTGAGCTGAGAAGCCTTCTCCTCTATAGTCATTTTCATAACCAGTTCCTGTGCTTTTCTCCTAGCTTCTTTTCTGTCCATCCTTTAACCTCCGCCTATATATTTATTCTTTTACGCCACCTAAAGTAAGTCCGGTAACAAAATATCGCTGTAAGAACGGGTAAATACAAATGATTGGAAGCATAGTCAGTATTGACGCCGCTGCTCGAACTGTCTCAGGAGTAACCGAACCTGTTGCATTTTTCATTGCCTCTGCCGAAGCCCCTTGATTCGTCACAGACGACAGTAATTTCATCAGCTCATACTGCAATGTTGTTAAATTTGCATTCATTCTGTTGTACAACATTGCATCAAACCATGAATTCCACTGTCCCACTGCTACAAAAAGAGCAACTGTCGCATAAACAGGTTTGCACAGAGGAGAAATGATTTTCGTAAAAATAGTGAAGTATCCTGCTCCATCAAGCTGCGCTGACTCCTCCAGACTGTCTGGAAGTCCATTCATATATGTACGTATAACAAGCATATTAAATGCACTAATCATTCCCGGAATCACATATACCCAGAAACTGTTTGTTAACCCAAGCCCTTTGTACAGCAAAAATGTTGGAATCATACCACCATTTACATACATCGTAATAACCCAGAAAAGAGACAGCTGTTTTTTAAATAAAAATCTTTTTCTGCTTACAATAAATGCCAGTATCGCATTAGTAATAAGGGCTGTAAACGTTCCGATCAGTGTTCGTGCCACAGTAATATAGGCACCTGTGATCAGATTGTCTTTCTGTAAAACAGTAATAAAGTTTTTCAATGTCCATTTTCTCGGTATCAGATATATACCGCCTCGCAATGCATCCGTTCCTTCATTAAATGCAAGAGCAAGCGTATTCAGAATCGGATACAATGTGATAATAATAAACAGAATCATAAAAATTGTATTGCATACTGTAAACACTTTATCTGCGGGCGATGATTTTATTTTTTTTCTTGTTTCCATCTTGAGCCCTCCTTAGAATAATCTTTCGTCTCCATTGCGTTTTGCAAGCTGATTTGCAATAACAATTAGAACAATACTTACCACACTCTTAAATATACCTGCTGCTGTACCAATGGAAAAATCTCCCTGACTGATACCCCAATTCAGCACGTAAATGTCAATTGTCTGGGATACACTCTGAACAAGCCCGTTTCCTAACAGATACTGAATTTCAAACCCTGCATTCAACACATTTCCAACATTCATAAGAAGCAGAATCATAATAGTAGGTCTTATTCCCGGAAGTGTTACATTTTTAATCTTCGCCCACCTTCCTGCTCCGTCAATTGATGCCGCTTCGTAAAGTGACGGATCAATAGATGTTATTGCCGCCAGATATATAATTGCATTCCATCCGGTTTCTTTCCATACGTTGGCAAAAGCGACAATAGGCCAGAAATACTCTTTATGAGCAAAAAAATTAATCGGCTGATTAATAACATTCAAATTAACAAGCAATTCATTAATAATGCCAGTTCCTGACAAAGCATCATGAATGATGCCGGTTACAATAATCCATGACAGGAAATGCGGCAGGTACGATATTGTCTGTACTGTTTTTTTCCCAATTGTATTTCGTACCTCATTGAGAAGGATTGCAAATGCAATTGCAGCAACGAAAGTAACCACCAAATTGATCACACCCATTGCAAGTGTATTTCGTATTACCCGTAAAAAAGTTGCATCTGAAAACAACTGCTGAAACTTTTGCAATCCGACAAACTCAGAGTGCAAAAGTCCGTCAATCGGTCTGTAGTTCTGAAAAGCCATCACCCAGCCGCCCAATGGGAGATAGTAGAAAATGATACCATAAATTACAATAATTCCAGACCAGATTAGAAGGGATTTCTGTCGTTTTGCCTCCTTCCAACTAAAATGAATTTTGGGTTCAGCCACTGCTGTTTTTTTTCTCTTTATTCCTAAAGACATAGATTCACCTCATTTTTCAAACAGGCAGATAAGCATAACACATATCTGCCCGTTTTGTATGTTATATCCTATTCGAATTTAGCTGCTTCTTTCATTCTACGATCCAATTCCGCCTGCATCTCATCAAGGAAATCCTGCGGATTGCATCCCTTATAGGCTTTCATATATGTATTCCATTCACTCTCAAAATTATCTGCCATGACAGTTCTCGGAAGATATTCATGTTTTATCTCTCCCATTTTTGTCCATGCCACACCACCCGGTGTACTTGTAGTCATCGTACCGGAAAATGAATACATCGGATACCATGGACCAGGAGTCTCATTCGTTCCCAGCATATCCACATATGTCTCAGCGCCATATGCCTTAAAACATCTCTGTACGGCTGAGTTCAGACTGTCAAAAAATTCATCCGGTTGATCATCAGGCCAATTTGCATTGATACCATCATCACTCGTTCCTTTATAGTTTGGGAAATAAGAATATGAACAAAGGTGTGATGCTTTGTATGCCGTATCTGCTGTCTGCTTTCTCTGTTCTTCTGTCCGATAAAACAATCCATTATCATCAACTTCATAATCGACACCCTCTTCTCCCCAGAATCTCAGATTATGAATATCCTGACTAAGCAAATCGTCTATAAACTGCAGTGCTCCTTCCACATCTTTGCAGCTTGTTGTAATTGCAAGTCCTGATCCTGAATTCATAACTCCTCCTGAACAGTGCCACTGATTTTTAATTCCTTCATCGATAGTGATCGGAAGCGGCACATAACTGCATCCTTTCTCATCAAGTCCCTGTTGTTTCAAGGAATCATTTACATTATATGCAAAGTCCCACCACTGATCGACCATTCCCAGCACACGTCCTGTAGAAAGTTTAGCAATATATTCATCATAAGTCTGTGTAAATGATTCAGGATCCACATAACCTTTCTTGTATTCTTCATTCAATTTCTGAAAGTACCGTTTTGCAGTATCTGTAGTATTATAATCAATAACCTTCAGTTCATCTGGATCAACAATCACAGATCCGTCATTTGGATAACCATCCAGAAACTGCGGTGCATTTTCCAGGCAATAATATCTCCAGTCTTCACATAGAATTGTGTAAGGAATATTCTCTGTTCCGTCTTCCATTGTAGGATTGGCTTCCATATAGCTTTCCAAAAGATCAAAATATTCATCCAAAGTATTTACTTCAGGATATCCTGCCCACTCCAGTACTCTTGTCTGAATCCAAAAGGCTTCATCATTATGCGTCGTAGCCTTCTCTTCTCCCTTAACATTCTGAAACTGCTGAATCCAGTAAATATGACCATCATCCCGTCTCAGCTTATTCCACTCTTCATCCGTATAATACGCCTTGATATTCGGATAATCATCCAGATAATCATCCAAAGGAACAAGTGCTCCTGCCTCATAGAGCTGTCCCATTGCATCTCCGCCATCAATAAAATCTGGATAATCACCTCCGGCAATCAGCGTTCCTACTGCCTCAGAAGCTGTCTGACCGGTAAGCCATGTCTCGTCCACCTTTACACCAGTTTTTTCTGCGATAATCTGCTGAATCTCATTGTCGTCATTGATTTCAGCCCCTGGAACCGCATAGAAAGCTGTAAATTCTTTTGTTCCTCCCTCATTCTCGCTGCTTCCGCTACCACATCCGGTAAACATTGATACCGCAAGTGCAGATGCCAGCAGCATTCCCGTCACTCTTTTTGCTTTCATAATTTTCCTCCTTAAATTTGATAACTTTATTTTAACGGATCACTACCTGAAAAAAATCAGATAAAGTATATCAAAAAGCAGGATAAACTATAGAACTTCACTCTGATAAATCTTCTGCCCCTTTCTTTTCATCCTTTGTCTTCGCCTGTTTTCGGAATTTTGCCGGTGTACAACCTTTCACTGAGATAAATCGATTCACAAAATAGTCCAAATCCCGGTATCCCACCGTCTCCGCTATCTGGTATATTTTCTTATCTGTCCTCAGCAACAGATGGCAAGCCTGTTCTATCCGGCAATTATTTAGATAGTCTTTAAACGACTGTCCGAATTTTTTCCTAAATAGCTGTCCCAAATACGCTCCATTCAGGTAATATTTCTCACCGAATTCTTTAAGTGTCAGATTCTCCGCATATCTCTCCCGAATCTCTTTTTCTACTTTTCCCAATATACCTCGTGAGGAATCCTTACGCATTTGAGCCAAATAATCCCCGTATTCACATGCGACCCTACACAGATGAGCTTTACTTCCCCGCAGAATCCCAGCCTCAAAAGTCCCTTCACTGATCATCCTCAATATCTCTTCCTGATTTACACTGTCATCCAGCTCCGATGCAAGATGCAGCAGCTGAAAAAGAAGATAATTAATATTAAGACGCATTACCTCGCCGGCTATCCCTCGCTCTCTCATTTCCTCATAAAATCCGTCAACTGCTTTCATAATTTCTGCATGATTGTTCTGTTCAATGGCATTCAGGAGAATATCAAGATTTTTCTTACAAAGCATGATCCCGTTTGTATGAATTTGCATTTCCTCCTCATAATAATAAATTTCCTTTTTTTCCCTGAATCCCTGAAAGGATCTTACCCTCCTCGTTGTACTGTATGATTTTGCAATTTCTTCCAGATTTTTTTCCTCTTTTCCCACAATCATAATCACTGGCAGTCCGAGTATTTTTCTCAGATACTTTATAAAATCTCCCAAATATTCCTTAATATCTGAAGATTCATACATATATCTGCATAAAATGAAACCAACATCATAGACCTTTTCCTGTATGGAGACATCCATCACACAATGCTGACTGTCATCCTGAAGATAATCCTTACAGATACTATACAGCTGTTTTTGATTTGCTAACTTTACGGAATCCTCATAGTCGTCCTCGTAATTTTTTTCATCGATCAGGATTTCAACATACCTCACCTGTTCTGATAAACGAATATGCTGTTGAACATACTCAATCGTCAGAGGATCCGATCTTCCCTGAATAACAGAGATAAGTTTCCCGGAAAGATACGCATTTTCCAGTTTTTTTGTTTCTCTTTCTTTCTCCAATTCTATATTTTTTAATCCTCTGACTTTGCGAAGTGCCTGTACAAGTTTTTCTTTCTCCACGGGTTTCAATATATAGTCATTGCATGCATATTTGATTGCCTTCTGAGCATACTGAAAATCAGCATATCCGCTCAGAATAATAAAATAAATATCTCTATATTTTTCAGAGATTCGCAGCTTACGAAGCAACTCAAGACCATCCATAATTGGCATTTTAATATCAGAAAGAATAAGATCTGCATCGTGATTCTGCAGAAAAAGAAGTGCCTCTTCTCCGTCAGCTGCTGAGCCTACAATCTCAAATCCTTCATTTTCCCAATCTATAAGCTCTTTCATTCCCCGAAGTATAAATGGTTCATCATCTACTAATAGTACTCTCAGCATCTTATCACCCTTTTTCACTTTCTATAAATGGCAGGCGTATCAGAACCGACACCCCCGTTCCCTCTTCCCCGTTTAATTCAAATTGCACTCTATCATGTGACATCATTTTCAGTCTCAGGCAGGCATTAATAATACCTACGCCTTTTTCTTTTTCCAGTAGTTCTATGCTCGCATTTTTCATCTTTCGCCGCATACTGTCAAACTCTTTTTCCGTCATTCCTTCCCCGGTATCTTCTACTTCAATACACATTTCCTCATTTTCTCTGTACACAGTAATAAATATCCAGCCTGGTGCAGTCTTTTTCTCTATTCCATGCACACATGCATTTTCAGCAAATGTAACAATTGTCAGTTTCGGTATCTTCTGATGCTGGCATTCTGTTTCCACATCCAGCCTATATGACAGTCTTTTACCAAATCGGTACTGCTGAAGATCCATGTAATTCTTGACAATCTCCATCTCCTTACCTACCTCAATAAGATCCTCTCCCCAATCCACATACTGTCTCTGCATAACAGCAAGTTTTTCAACCATTTCCGCCGTGATTTTTTCTTTTCTTATTACACTGTGCATCCGTATACTTTCAAGTGCATTAAAAAGGAAATGAGGATTGATCTGACTTCTCAGTGCAAGAAGCTCCGCCTTTTGTCTTGCCACTGTCATTTCCTGTTCCAGTATCCGATTTTTATAAACAATGTTTACTAACGTTGTTATACGTGATGCCATCCGATTGTAATTCCTCATCAGATCACCTATTTCATCTTTTGCACTCACATTTTCAATCTCAACCAGATTTTCATCTTCTGTGTTTCTGAAAATACTGCTCAATCTGCTGATTCTGGCAGTTAATGAATGGTTTAAAAGCAGTACCATAATCAGCGGGAAAACGATGTTGATTGAAAAAAGGAGCAACAGCATAGGCAGCCTTTCCACCAGCTTTCCTATAAGATCTGTCTCTGGACGTAGCACGTATATTTCCAGTTGAGCGCCGTAAATATTACTTGTTTTCTTATATTCAACTTCTTTGTAATCTGAAAATTTTTCATACTCATCTCCGATATTTTCGCCATCACGATTTGAAAATATAATTTTTCCCTCATGGCATATATATACGGGCGTATCATAATTCAGATTTTGCAGGTTTTTATCTATCGTACTGTAATCCATTTCAATTTTAAGCAACTTTTCCGACTGTCCGCCTCCATAGTAGTTCATCTTACGAACAAAGTAGACATGCCTTTCCGGATGCATTACTGCTCCTGGTACCTCTGGTTCATATGCAAAATAAAGCATCTGTTCTGTTCCTTTTTCATTCAGATCCCGATACCAACCGCTTTCTTTGATCAGATCCAGATTTCTGACCGTATCTCCGCTTACAATTGTACTGTTATCTGTATACAAGGTTGTCAGTGAACTTCCTGTCATATCTGAACTCTGGAAAAGTGTGTCTTTAAAAAATTTCTGATAACTTACTACATAATCAAAAGGATCTCTATATTCCATTTCCAGGAAATCATTGATATACTTATTCGCATATATACTTTTTGCTACTTTTGAAACAGTGTCCACATCATAAAAAATCTGATAGTTAACAGCATCTGCAATATCTTCCATTTCAGATCTGCGCAGCTGTGCTTCTGTATGCAGAACCGTATATATGATCACCCCGTCTGTCAGCGTGATTGGTAAAAGCATACAGAATATGTAGATAAAAATCATTTTTTTGCGGATTGAAAAATTATCTATCTGTCTCACAAATTTTTCCAGTATAGATTGCATCCCTGCCCCACTCCTTTATAAATGGTATAACCGGAAGTCCCCTTTTTCCATACAGACATATATTCATAGGACAATCCTTCCATGCATAACGAATTCCCGTTGGTTCCTCGCCATCAGACAACCATGCACAAATTTCATTACACCATGCTTTCACCGGTGTTCCCTCCACAGCAGTCTGGATCAGCCCGACCGGGACATCATTTTTTTCTCGAAGAGACAATGCCATAAACATTCCATGTGCATCTGCCTTAGTATTAAACTTCATGCGTCTATAATTCCCCAAAAAGCTGGTTTTTCGTTACAGGCATCATCAAATGGCAACGGCATCTGAGGTCTGTTTCCATCAGATCCACCTCCTACCAAAGCAGCTGCCTGTAGCCACGAAACTGCGTCATGGGTGCCCCAGAATGTAACACCTGTAATATTAATTTTATCTTCCTTATCAAGACTATAAATTGTTCGAAACAACTCTTTATACCTTGCTCCCTCTCTCTCTAACTCCAACTCGCGGTCTGATCCGTCATAACTTTTGCTTGACTGCATATCAAATTCCGTAAACTGAATTTCATTTACAATAGATGAATACATATACACAGCTTCTCTAATCTGTTCAATAGACGGAAACTCCATATGATAGTGTGCCTGCATTCCCATCCCATCAATACGTGCTCCCTTTGTATCCTTAATCTGCCTGAGCAAAACACAAATAGCATCCCGTTTCACCGGATCTGCATCATTGTAATCATTATAAAATAACTTGATATCATTAGGCGCATAGCGGTTTGCAAAAACAAATGACTGAGTAATGTAGCTAATGTCCCCCTGAAAAATATTATACCAACCCGTATTCTTGTTATTACATGTATAGCGCACTGATCCTGGGTTTTTCTCTGGATGAAAATCGTCCGGCTCAATCTGTTCATTTACTACATCCCAGGCATATATAATACCACGATACGGGCTATTTACTCCGTCATAATGCTCTAGCACTTTCTGAATATAATTTTCAAGGCGCTTCAGCATCTTTTCTTTACCCACATATGCCCCCTGAGAGTCATATTTTTCACGAAAAAACCAATCCGGAGTCTGTGAATGCCATACGAGTACATGCCCCCTTACCCGTATTGTATCATCTGGATTTTTCTCATTATGTTTTTTTATAAAATCCATAATTTTATCTGCCTTGCTGAAATCAAGTTTTAAAACCGGATCGCCATTTTCATCTAAACATATATTTCCTTCAGTATCAACACTGAATACAGGAACGTCTCCCAAAATTATTTCTGGTTTCATCTCGTTTTCACATGTAATACTATTATAGTGCTTTATTACAAGATTCCTAATCTTCTCCTCATTTAGCATGTCTGACATAATTGCAACGCCAGCCTTCCCATTAATTGCTGATTTCTGTTCCAGACGTTTTTTTATCGACATTATATCCTTCATGTTATCCCTCCTGCTTTTTACATATATGTCTAAATAATGTAAATTATATAATAAACATTTGTCTTTTACCAGTAAATTCATAAAATTTGTCTTTCTATTCTCTTATCTTCTGTTCAGCGTCAACCTCTAAAACGCTTCGCACTTCTTCAAAAAAGATTCCGTATAAATCCCTGACTGTCTCAAATCGTCTTTCCTTTGTTTTAATCTTTAACTTGCTCATTGTAGGCTCCTTTTTTACATTCCAAGAGTTTTGATCACTACCTGTGCCAGAATTCTGGCAAGATAATCATTGGGGTGATTTAACCAGTTTCCGGTTATATCAATGTATCGTTTTCTCTTTCCGATTTCTTTTTGAACTGCCTGTATATCTGCTATAGCAACTCCCATACCTTCTAAGCCCTTCAGACTTTCACTGTATTCATCCTGATGTGCCCAGAAATGGTATGGCTCCGTAGCAGCCAGTTCATTGGGAAGCGTAGACGCAATCAATAAAAATTCCGTTTTCGGACTAACCTTCCGGATTGCCTCTATGAGTCTGCCTGTTTTATTTCTGTATTCTTCCATACCGCAACGGTCATTCATTCCAAAACCAAGAATAACCAGATCCGGATGGAAGTTGGCTGCACGCTGTGATGAATTTTCGATTGCCCATTCGGAATCCACTCCTTCTACCGATGTGTTGTGGAAGCATACCGGACTCTGCCATTTTTCCTCCATCTGATGGAACAGCAGCTCTGCCCAGGTAGGCTGTCCCGGCTTCTGTCCATACATACCGCTGCAGTCACAGCCACAACACACGCTGTCCCCATACAAAACGATCTTAACGGGTTCTCCTACTTCCAGCTTTGCAGAGAGCTTCGGCAGTTTGTCCAGTTGACTTTCCGGAGCGGAAAGTAACTCCTTCTTCGTTGCCTTATAGGTAACTGCGATCTGTTTCTCTGTAACAAGCTTCTTTTGGAGTCCACAGGAAAGAAGCCCTGCATCCATTCTCATCAGCAACTGCTGCAAAGGTTTCCCGGAAGCAATACCCACCTTCCCATATCGGCTCCAGCCATTCTTTATGGAAAATCTTTCCTATCGAAAGGGTTTTCTTGATCTGTTCTTGTAAAAATTCCTTAAAGGGTGTCACCCATCCGCAGTTCACTACCGGTCTATCTAACATGAAGATCATCTCACAGGGCTTTTCTTTTTCATATGGATACCAGTAGGGCATTGGCTTTCCGTCCGCATCATTGCCGTTTGGATCACCTGTTTTTATGAAATTCACCCAGTAATTGCACATCATTCTGGAAAGATCGTAATGCTGCCCCACAAAGGGTCTCCAGCATTTCGCCAGTGTTTCAAAGAAAAACCATAAATCTACAGAATGGAAGGTTCCGGCATTATCCCATCCTGGAATATCTGGATCAAACCTGTAATAATAGTAGGGCTTTTTTTCACCTGCACTTTTTTTATCTGAAAAAAGACACTTGATCGTACATTCAATTCTGTTTACCTTCGCATACTTTCCATCAGAATCCTCCCGCATTGCCTCGGGAAAACGCAAAAAGGTCTCAGCATTCTTTCCGAAAATCTCTTCTGCTTTCTTTTTCAAATCTTCTTTTGAGGAAGCTTCTATATAACTGGGAAATTCATCTGAAGTATTTCCAGACATAACGGGAACATTTACATGCTTGCCTTCCATGAAAAGAACCATTGGGTCACCTACACAGAACTTGTGATCCAATACGGTAAACATAGCCGGAAATATTTTGGTATATTCCTCATACTTGTCACGAATCGTAGCCGCATCCAGCTTACGAGCCTGCTCAATAGTTGAGCAACCCAGGAAAGAAAGAAAATGCTGTCCATTTTCCTCAGCATGCCACAATTCCTCCGGCACTCCAATTCCTCCAACCTGATAAGGAGAGCGAATCATTGCACTCATCACTACTGCACGATGAAATAAGCCTTCATTATCCATACATGCCATCTGGCTCATAACACTTCCGCCTCCGGCTGACTGTCCTGCAATGGTCACATTACCCGGATCTCCACCAAAGAAAGCAATATTTCTCTGTACCCATCGAAGTGCTGCCTGCTGATCCAGACTTCCAAAATTAGTCGGTGCGTCAGGCTGCTCCTCTGTTAGCTGAGGATGTGCCAAAAATCCAAAAACATTAACCCGGTAGTTTACCGTTACAACAACCACACCGCGACGTGCAATTCTCTCTCCGTCAAATTCCATTTCGGCAGGATATCCACACTGGAGTCCTCCTCCGAAAAACCATACCAAAACCGGCTGTTTTTCTGCTACTTCTTTAGCACCTGTCCATACGTTCAAATACAGACAGTCCTCATCCATGGCAATTTCCGGATCCACATGCCACTCACGGATATACACGTTATCACCGATTCCCGGGACGCTCTGCATGGAAATCGGAGCAAAGCGATAGCATTCACGAACTCCATCCCAGTCTTCACAGGGCTGGGGTGCTCTCCATCTGTTCTCTCCTACCGGAGGAGCCGCAAAAGGGATTCCCTTAAATGCAGTTATCCTAGGGTCTGCGGCTTCAATACCTTTCACCCATCCATTTTCTGTCCGTACTGTTCTCAGCATAATTCCTACCTCCGCTAATTTTACTATTACCATGAGCAAAACTCCACATACTCAGTATTTATGCATGTTTACGAGGCATGGCAACCTCTTTTATCACTCCAAATTTATAGTAACAACCAGCTCCAAATGGTATAATTAAGTTGTCAAAATAAATTCCCATTCTTTCCAATTTACAAAAGCTAACTGCCAAATCCAACTTTTAAATCAATTCGTTTTGCTCATCTCTCAATGACTTATAAGTTACTACAGCACATGCAATAACATAGATTATGATAACTCAAATGATCTTAATGCAGCATTTCCGTTACCGCGATAGGTCAGGTAAAGCGCCTGTATTCCATCCGGAATCGTAACCGGTGCGGTATACTTTTCCCAGACATTGGTATATTGAACCTCTAATGTCGCCAGTACCTCTCCATCCCATGCTGTCTTTACTTCAAAAGTGCCATCTGCATAGCCCCGGATCCAAATACTGATTTCACGAATATCATGGCAGTCAAAATATTTGAAACCGATGGTAGTTGAATCTGTAATATTGGCAATATATCCAACTTCTTCGTCTCCATCCCTGCCGTCCTGCATTACTCGTGGAAAATTCCCTTCGCCCACATAAACTGATGGGGTATCGGTAAACAGATTACATGCAAGATAAGCAGGGTATTCGCCTTTACCCTCAAGCGGACCTCCATTTAAACCGCAGGAGGTAATTTTTACCTGTGGAATACTGCCGTCCGGCATAATCTGCAGCTTTTCAGCACATCCCTGTCTGCTGTACCAGGTATTATTGGTATGCCTGTGATAAAAAATGTACCAGTCCTCTCCGATCTGCACAATACTTCCGTGATTATTGGCACCGTAAGCTGTTGGCATATCTGCCGGCTTGTAGGTATCGATGTGCAGATCACAATTGCTGACAATAACTCCGCCATAGACAAAGTCCCTAGTAGGATTCTTGCTGGTGGCATAACATAATTCGTGCATTAATATGGATGAATAGACAAAATAATAGGTGTCACCTACTTTACGGATGGAAGGTGCCTCAAAAAACTCATGTCCCTCAAATCCGGTACCGGCACCATATTCACAGCCGGGGGCCACAAACACCGGAGTTTCCCTGATCGTCAGCATATCTGCTCCCAACACCGTAGCCATAGCTCCGGTACGGGATTTATCACCTTTTCCGCAAAATCCGGTATAAATATATGTCACATCTCCTTCCGTCAGAACCCCCGGGTCAAACTGGGGCTCATCACCTTCCTTTTCGCCCAGACGTGTGCCATCTTCATAATGAACATAGCCATAAAATTCATACTTTCCTGCCGGAGTATCACATACAGCAACTGAAACTACCGAAACCTTGTCCAACACGTAATAAAGATAGTACCTTCCGTCCGGTCCCACCGTAACATCCGGGGCATACAGACACATTTTGCCTTCCGGGTTCAGCGGATCGGCTGTCTTCGGATAAATCACACCCTCATATCTCCAGTTGCCCAGGTCATCGACCGGAGCTGACCAGCACACATAGTCTCCCATGCAGAAAACATATCCGTTAAAGTAGTCATGGGATCCATAAACATATACGCGATCGCCAAAAACATAAGGTTCTCCGTCCGGAATATACTCCCAGGACGGTAAATATGGGTTAAACGCTTGTTTTTTCACTTTGATATCCTCCTTTGCAAGCCTAATCCATGTACATTGTTTCATAAAGCAAATTACTGGGTGCTAGTTTAAGCCTTCAAGCTGACCACACGATCATAGTCATATCCTCGATCCGGATTCACCTTTCCGGCATTCAATTCGAAATAAACCACACCGTTTTCGTTTACAGGAAGCTCTACGCAGATATTTCCGTCCTCCTGCTTTTTACGCTCTGTTTTTACAAAAGGTCTGGATGATTCCCGAATCAGCTTCGTCTGTTCCTCACTCAGATTGGCAGGTTCTCCCATATCATGCCATACCTTCAAGGGATTACATGTTTCCTCATCTACCGTCTTAGTCAGGAAGCAGTACTCCTCCTGTTCAGCCGGAAATGTAAACTCCAACAGCATTTTTTCTTTACCCTGTTCTGTACTTTTACGGGCAATATTCCAGGCTACACCTAGATAATCACCGTTTGCACGTTTCAAAACGACAATATTGTCATCCTTATATACACAATTGGCTTCACTTTCCTCAAGCTTTTTGTAAAAAGCAAATGTCCAGAAGGTCGGCTTGGTAATACAGCCATTGGCAACCAGTCCAAAGCCGCCGTGGAATGGTGTAAAAGGAACTCCCAGCTCTTCAAACACATCACCAAATGTCCAGTAGGAATAGGATTCATTCACATCTCCCAATCTGGAAAGCTGCTGTGCTATAAAGGCCGCATTCAGGTTTGTATCATGAATGACGCCCTGAGGAGTATAGGAGCTGTTAAACTCCGTGATATGAATCTGCAGACCCTTATATTCCGGGAAACTGTCAATAATATTTCTGGTTGTTTTTAAATTGGCAAAGCCGTCCTCTGCCTTCATCAGTTCAGAATATGCATAATGTCCAATATATTCCGGCTGATCAATGGTGTAATGATGTCTGGTTACGAAATCCACAGGTATGTGATTCTCATGGCAATATTCCATAAATGCCTGAATCCATTTCTCATCCGTTCCTCCACAAACAGCAGGGCCTCCTACACGGAATCCCGGATTCACTTCCTTTATGGCATCAAAGGTTCTATGGAACAGCTTAAAATATTCCTGCATATCCGCATTTTCCCAGAAGCCGCAAAGATTGGGCTCGTTCCATACTTCAATGGGCCATTGAATAACTTCCTCTTCTCCATAGCGTCCCATCAGATGCCGCAGCAATGAATGCACCATATTACACCACATATCATAATCTTTTGGAGGGGTGGTATTTCCCTGCCAGTAAAAGATAGTCTGGCTTCCACTTGCCAACTTTTTAGGCATAAAACCCAGTTCAAGAAAAGGTCTCAGCCCCACCTTCTTATAGGCATCCATTACTCTATCCAGATAAGTATAGTTGTACTCGACCCTTACCTTACCATCCTCCTCATAGGTCTGAAAGATCGCCATATCATCACAGAATAATCCATGTCCCCGGATATGCTTAAATCCGATTTCCTTTTGAACCAAGCGCAACTCCTCCTGATATTCTTCTGTCAATGCAAGCCCCATTCTTCCGGTTCCCACACAATAATCTACATTATTGTGAAAAAAGGCCTTTGAATCCTTTGTAATCACGATCTTTTTTCTGTCATTCTCTGTTGCTCCACCAAAATTTACCATGCATGTATCTCCTTCTTCTAAATCATGTTCCTATGCAGTCACGCATCAGATGTCTGACCACTGCACGATCCGCAGCTCTCTGATGACGATTGCCATATTAATCTGATACTATCGCATTGATTTAAAGTTTCCAATGATTTATACTATAAGAAAATTGATATATCCTCTGATGTATCAGAACGGAGATTCCAGATGACTGAAATTGAATTTGTCGGCTACAGTGCCGTTCACCCCTCAGATTTTATATATGATGTTCCGAATGGCTTTACAGGCTATCTTCTGCTTCTTTTCGACTCTCCCTCGGAGCTGCTCATAGACGGAAGACTAATGCGGACAGCCGCCAATTCTGCTATTCTGTATACACCAGGAAGCAGGATTTATTACCGTGCTGCCGGTGAAGAATACCGGAATGACTGGATTCGTTTTCGTTCCGATCACTCCTTCGTGAAGCTGTTTCCGTTAACAAACACCCCATTTCCCGTAACAGATCCGGAATACTGTCATCAGCTTTTTAAATTACTAACCTGGGAGTCCGCCTTTTTCTCCTCTGAAAGCGAAGCAAACATTACTCACCTGCTGCGAGTTCTGTTCTCCAAATTAAGAGAAGGAACCCAGAATGAGTCCCCGGGCATTCACTATCATGAGCTGGCTGCATTGCATAAGATGATCTACAATAATCCTCAGCTTCCATGGAATATAAACATGATGGCTGCGAAGCTTCACTTAAGTCCCAGTCATCTTCAGACTCTCTATCACCGCCAATTTGGCTCCTCCTGCATGGACAATGTCATCGAAGGACGTCTGCGCCGTGCACAGGATTTATTAGAGTACAGCGAATACTCCATCCGCGACATTTCCGAGCAATGTGGTTATAATAATGTAGAACATTTCTGCAGACAGTTCCGTCAGCATAACGGCTGTACCCCTGGACAATACCGGAAAAATGCATCAGCGGGAAGCAACAAAAGACTTCTCACCCACAATACCCTGGGAGGAAGGGAGTTTGAGAAGATTAATCGAAATATCCGGAAATAGTGTTTCGGTAGCTGCTTTATTCAGCATTTCCTTAAGCGTTCGCTTCTACCTGTAAATAAATTTCAGCTTTCCAATACCGATTTCATCTCCGGGTTCGATGATTTCCGACGCATTTGGTTCTAACCGCATCCCGTTCCGGAAGGTTCCGTTCGTCGAGTTGAGATCCGTAATAAAGAACCGGTTTCCATCCCTTGATATTCTTGCATGAAGGCGGCTTACACTCTGATCATTTAACACAAGATCCACTGCTCCTGCCATTTTTCCAACTGTGATTGGCAGTTTTTGCAACGGGATATGATATTTGTTGCTCTTGTATCCCTTCATTCCTGCTTCTGCTATTTACATTTCCCCTCCACTGCGTCCCTCTGTTCTTCTCCCTTTCATCCCAGGGCATCTCCTGTGTGCCCCGATTCCAGCTTACATTTTGTACCGGAGCTTCCCGGCTCTGACTTTCCTGATTCCGGTACGGTTTTCTTCAATTGCCTCAGGAGAGATATCTACACAATCCCAGGTAAGACCAAGCATCTCACCAAGTCGAAGGGAACATGAGAAAGATAGATTAATTGCGAGCTTTAATCTTTCATCTTCACAGACACTGAGCGCATACATCAATGTATCCGCTGTCCAGATGTCTCTTTTTTGGGATTTATGTTTTGGTACAGTCGCATGAGTACAGGGATTCTTCTCCATCAACTCCCATTTTACTGCCTGTTCGAAACAGTTCCTGTCTTTTTTAGTGTTAGTGTTTTTTCTTATATCATATCTCAAATCCAGATAAAAATTTAGGATGTCGATTGCAGACAAAATCTGCCTGATCAACACCCTGTTTTTACTGTTCCAAGTTATCGAGCCAGTCATCGAAACTCTTCTTAGAGATGCGATACTTTCCGCCATCCAACTGGATCCACCGGAATTCCTTTTTCTTTAAAAGGTTATAAATAGTAGGTCTGCTGACTCCTAAGATTTCCTGTAACTCTTGAACTGTATAACATCTTTTTTCTGACATTTCTTTATCCTCTTTTCTTTGAAATATGAAAGAAAAATTATTCCTTCATATAACGAAACGCTCAGAGCATGTTTTACAGTGGTCAAAAGCAAATTTTTTTACTTTTTTTCTTACGAGTTTTCTTGCGAGTTTTTTAATGCAATTCGTAAGAAACTCGTAACATTAGATTTTTACATTTTTCATGAAATTAAGTAAAGAAAAAGAGCATATGGAATTGAATCCATACACTCTATGATTACTGGAACTTTATTTCATTTTTAATTCAACAAACAGGAATTGAGATTTCATATATTCCAAGAGATTTAATAATTATTATATTTTATTATCAAATATCTCTCAAGCCCTTGAAAACACTAAGTTTATCGCAGGTGAGCTTTCCCTTATTGTTTCCTTTGTATTATATTGTCCCATGAGTATTTACGAACTCTGATAAGGGCAAAAACAAGGGAAAGATAATCCTATAAAACAGTATAACATAAAATGAAAACGACATGGTGAACTGATTGAAATGCTTCTAATTTTTGTAACGAATGTTAAATAATCCCCAAAAATTCTAAAATTTTTCGGGGATTATTTTTGGCTTATATTTATTATTCAATTTAACTGATAATGATTCTCATATGAGATTTATCTTTAGAAATCATATCATCAATCACGCCAGTCTGCATCTGATTCCCATTTACATTCCGTAATCTGCATATTTGAAAATGTTGCCTTATATGAGCCTTCTGTCGGGCTGCATGCATATATTCCATAAGTAATTTTTTCTGCACCTTCCCACATATGGAAAATACGCATTTGTCTGAAATTTATGCCATCCTCACTGCATTCAATACAGTAGTCACTGTCCCTTCGTGAAAAACGATACCACATACTTTTAATATCAGAGGATATGTCTGTTGTTGCCCAGTCAGAATATCCATGATTGGTTACAACGCTTCCCAATCGCTGTATTTTTTTATTCTCATATTCTATAGATGCCTTAAACCAATTATCACTATTTAAATACATAGCCACACCACACTGGTCAAAACGACAGGTACTCTCGAATTCTGTTTTAACAATAAAAGAAAAGTACTTGTCCGTTGTTTCAACTTGAAATACTGGAGCATTATCATTTTGAAAACCATAATAAGTGCGTGCCCATAAGTCGGTACCCCTTTCTGTAAGAATTACAACTTTATCCTCACTAATTTGTACCTGCTTTGGTTGACGTATCCATTTAGGATTGTTTTTCAAAAATTCCATCTTTTTTCTCACTTTCTTTTTTATTTTAATAAGCAGCTATATTTAGTGCCTACTTTTCACTATATTATAATTAGTAATTTTCTTTTGTCTTCTGCAAAGAATGACTCCTATAAGTAGCAACACTGGAAAAATAATTCCTGCCAAAATTCCCATCTTTAGGTTATCCCCAAAAGCTCCTGATACCATTCCAACCAATGTAGGACCTCCTGAACAACCTATATCTCCACCTAATGCCAGCAATGCAAACATGGCTGTTCCCCCTTTGGGCAAAGCTGCTGATGCCTTGCTGAAAGTTCCAGGCCACATGATTCCCACTGAAAGCCCACAGACAGCGCAGGCAATCAGATTTAATAGCGGAATCGAGAATAATGAAATCCCTAAATAGGATAAAATACATAAAAAACTACTATAAATCATAAAGTGTTCCAAATTGATACGGTCACCATACTTGCCATAAAACAATCTTGATATTCCCATTAGAACCGCAAATGCCATCGGCCCTGCTAAGTCGCCGGCTGCCTTTGAAATTCCAAGACCTTTTTCTGCAAAAGCAGAGGCCCATTGACTTACTGCTTGCTCACTTGCTCCTGCACATATCATCATAATCAACAAAATCCAAAAAATTTTCATCCGAAACAATTCCTTTAATCCAAGTCCGGTATCTCCATCCTCAAGCAATGGTGCAATGGGAACCTTTGAAAAAACAAAAGCATTTCCAATTGGAATAACCGCCCAAATAATGGCTAATATTTTCCAGTTATCTATACCGACTACATAAAAGAACACTGTTGATATGAGTACAACTCCGGCGTGTCCCCAGCAATAAAAAGAATGCAACAGGCTCATTGCTTTTTCCTTATTGTCGGATGGGCAAGCCTCAACAACTGGACTGACTAGGACTTCCAAAAGTCCACCACCTACCGCATAGATCATTACAGCAATCAAAATTCCAATAAAGGAAACTGGTAAAATCTCTGGTAAAACTGTAAGAAGGAATAATCCTGCCGCTGCTAGAACATGAGCTATAATCATTGATATCCGATATCCTATTTTATCAACAAATCTGACAGAAAGAAAATCAACCAGTAGTTGTATCCCAAAATTAAAAGTCACTAACAATGTAATTTGGGAAATTGGAATATGATAGCATTTCTGAAAAAACAAAAAAAGCAGTGGTGTAAAATTATTAACGATAGCTTGTACAATATAACCTACAAAACAGGCTGTAATTGTCTTATTATATTGGCTTTTCATTTTGTCCTCCTCTAATAAATGTGATTATATCGTAAACTTTATATCTAGTCATTGTATAAAATCATATATTTATGGTATAATATAACAAATTTTATTATTTATGAGGAAATATAGCATGGAGACTTTTAAGATAACTACAGATGAAACACTACGAGAAACCATCCAGCATGGCAACAATCGTTATCCATTTGCATACTATCCTGATAATATTTGGAAATTTGACTTCCATCGCATTGACTGGCATTGGCATCATGAATTAGAATTTCTTTATACTGCTGAAGGTACTGCGCTCTGCCTTATAGGTACAAGTAAAATAGAACTACATAAAGGTTGCGGCATATTTATCAATAGCGGTGTCCTGCATCGTTTTGAAGCACAAAGCAGTACATTTGCACCTAATATTGTTTTTTCGCCAACCCTATTAGCACCCGAAAACAGCCTCATTTACGAAAAATATATTCTTCCTGTGATAAGCTCGTCTGTTCCATATCAAGTTTTCAGTCCATCCAACACATTTGGAAAACAGGTGCTACAACTTTTGTCGCAAATTTGTACTATTCAGGAAACTAAGCCGGATAATGAATTATGTACTATACAACTTTTATTTCAGCTTTGGAACATATTGCAAAAAAATATGGACTGGACTTCTGATTATAACAGTATTCATCGATTAAATCACAAACAAGCAAGATTACAAGCTATGATGCAGTATATTCATGATCACTACATGGAAGAGATTACATTGGAGACGATTGCGGCATCGGCATCTATCAGCAAAAGTGGAGCTTTACACATTTTTCAAACTGGCATCCACTGTTCTCCGGTAGCATATCTAATTCAATACAGACTAGCACAGGCTGCTGAACAACTTTATATCACTCAAAAATCGGTTTCTTCCATTGCAGAAGAAACCGGATTTACAAGTTCCGGCTATTTCTGCCGGAAGTTTAGACAATATTATCATATGAGTCCAAATGAATACAGAAAGAAGAAAACAGAGGAAATTTCTTAATTTCTACTTTCTGTAATCGTACAATATTTGGAGATGATGTTGTTTTTCGTTTTATTATCTGTATCAATTATGCTGACAATATACTATTTATGCATCATATTTACAATGTTAGGAAACTTGCGCTTTCGCATCCGACAAGACCAGTGCAAACTTTTCATCAGAATTAACTTCTTTGTTTTCCTAATCGTGTTTAATGTATTTAGTGATAGTATCGATTAATTCCTCCATGTTAATCGGCTTGGAAATATGGTCATTCATGCCTGAATTCAGAGATTCCTGAATATCATCTATAAAAGCATTTGCAGACAAAGCTATAATTGGAATCGTAACTGCATCGGACCGCTCTATACCCAAGGCTCGAATGGCTTTTGCTGCTTGGTTTCCATCCATGTTTGGCATCATAATATCCATCAAAATAAGATCGTATGTGCCTCGTGGATGATTTTTAAACAAATTCACAACTTCTTTTCCGTCTGATGCGCGTGTTACGGTCATACCAGCATCTTCCAGCATTATCGTAGCAAGTTCAGCATTTAGATCATTATCCTCAGCCATAAGAACATGAATACCCGTCAAATCTCTATGCAGATGTTGGTTTTGTTCTGATTGAATAACCTGTTCTGTCAACTCCAGTGGGATCTCCACTGTGAATGTAGAACCTACACCTTTTTTACTCTCAACAGCAATCGAACCGCCCATCATATCCACATATTTTTTTGTGATGGCCATACCAAGACCGGTTCCCTTATATTTGGTTCTGGCATTAGCATCATCTTCTTGTGAAAACGGATCGAATAATTTTTTCTGGAACTCTTCGCTCATGCCAATACCGTTATCTCGAACAACATAACGAGTTATGATATGTTTCTCATCCGCTCCTGGGTAACTGCTGATATCCAAAGTAATCTTTCCGCCGTCCTTTGTGAATTTCACAGCATTGCCAAGAAGATTCACCAAAACTTCCCGGATACGCACAACATCCGCAAGGACATATGGGTTCTTTGGGATTTCTCGATGTACTTCAAACTTAAGATCTCGAGTATAAAGAAGTCCATTCATAATCGCCTGGACGTTATCTGTCAATTGAGTAATGTCCACTGGCTCGGGCGAAATAGTAACTTTTCCGCTTTCAATGCGACTGAAATCCAGAACGTCATTCAACAAAGAGAGAAGATGATTCGAACTTTTTTGAACTTTCTCCAAGCTATCATGAATATCTAAAACCGTGTTCTGGTGAAGCGCAATGTTTGTAAATCCAATAATGGCATTCATCGGCGTTCTGATGTCATGGCTAATATTAAGCAAAAACGCAGATTTTGCTTTGTTGGCAGCATCTGCTTCCTCAGCGGCGGTCATTAATAATTGTTTTTGTTTTTGCTCTTCTGCCTTGCTTTTCTGGTAAACATAATAGGTATATAGACAAATTAAAAGCAATACAGCTCCTGCGACTAAACCGCAGATAATGGAAATATGATTCGTCTTTTCAACCATTCCATAAGCTGATTGCATATCCATTTCAATGCAAAATGCGCCAATGATTTCTCCTGTCCCATCATGATTTGCGCTTATAGGATAGCAAGCCGTAAAAATCGGACCCCATGTTGTATCAATGATATCCTGAGAGTACACATTCTCCCCAGAAATAGCCCTATCAATATACGGAACCATTTCTTCCTCAATATAATCTCCAGGGTGTCTTACATCATCCGCATCCGGATCCAAACCGTCTACCACATAGACGAGTTTTCCTTCTTCATTTTTTTTAGCAGTGTAAATATATCGAGTAGAATTCAGTGTTCTGATTTCATTGAAATATGAAGAAATATCCTTATATAATTGCTTCTTTTCATCAGATTGATCTTTGATTTGATCAAAATCTTCTTTGCCGATTCTTCCATTCACAAGTTTGTGTACTGCATCTGCACTCGCTGTGTCACGTGTGATTTCTGTTTCAAGGGCGGTCTTAGTGTAAGAACTTTGCAGAATATATGTGTACGACGCTATTACCAAAATTATCAAAAGTCCCGCAATCACAAAGATACTGCCTGTATTCTTCAGCCTAAGGAGTTTTTTCAAATTAATTCCTTCTTTTGTTTTCTTCATGCTGCTCATTCACATCCTCCAAATCCCGATTTCTATTTTCGTTTCCATAGCATAGTGTACTCTTTTTCACCAGTAGCTTCATCCAAACCTTCACATTGAATAATGAACCCTTCTCTTTGGTAAAAAGAAATTGCTCTGGCATT
>OFDJ01000197.1_pt1 | contig 29934 bp, 28 predicted proteins | sample 1520901 | NCBI WGS metagenome assembly OFDJ01 (sample SAMEA2699035, study PRJEB24076) | metagenome | biome: Human gut stool | place: Spain | collected 2012-11-19 | reverse complement strand
TTTAACGTGAATCTGTACGAAATGATAGGGGAAACCGTTTGGTGGAAGATCCTTTGGTTACCGCATTCTTACGCATTGGATACCGTGATCGGAATCGCGTTTATTTTGATTGTCATGTTTATCGGGGTACTGCCGAAATGGGAATTTGTAAGGCAGCTCTATACCATCAGAAAAGAGATGTCGATTATCGGGGGACTCATTTTAATCGGTCATGGGGTGATGAGGCTCCCTACCATGAAATGGGCCTGGGAGAATATGAAAGAAATGAACGGGTTCCTCGTCTTTTCATACGCCATACTGGGCGTCGTTTTATTGGTGCTGATTTTCATTCCCTGGATTACATCCTTCCACTTTGCCAGAAAGCGGCTTACTCCCAAAGGCTGGAAAAAGCTGCAGACTTACACAAGCGTTCCGTTAATGATATTGATCTGCGTTTTTGGAATCGCGATCAATTTGGGATGGGGCTTCGCTATCCTGCCAGGCTTCGGTTCCTCCCTGTGGGACACCCAAACGGCCGCGGACGGTACGGCTGTGTCGAATCTTTCTCAGGGCTATCAGGTGGCAACCGCATTTTTATCCGCCAAGCTGTATTTGGCTTTGATGGTTGTGTATATTTGGCTGAGAAGAAAGAAAATAAAGAAACAATCCCAGCCGGTGAAACAGGTTAAAATACAGGAGAAAACCGATCTGGTAAACGTAAATTAAGCGGCTCAAAGATCAGGTGAAACAAGGGCTTGGATTGGAATTATTTCTGATCCGTGCCCTTGTTTTTTTCTGTCGGCAACGGAACAACAATCCATTCCTCCTTCGGCGAGGAAATCAATTGTTCCTCACATTCACATTGTGCCGCTATCAGAATGCGGATTGCCTGTTCAGATGCCCTGAACATTTTAAAATACAATTCTTTATAGTCCGGCATTCAGTTCACCTCTATCTCATTTTAACCTGAAACAGGTTAAAAGTCAATTGTTTTATTCCAGTTATGGGATACTGAACACGAGGTGATCGTTGTGTATATCAGATTAAAGCATTTGCGTGAAGATGCGGATTTGAATCAGACTCAGCTTGCCAATTATCTCGGGATGTCCCAAACCGGCTATTCGAAATATGAAACCGGAGAGAATGATATTCCGACTCAAGTGCTAATCAAGCTCGCTCAGTTTTATAAAACAAGTGTAGATTATATTCTTGGTCTGACAGATAATAAAACTCCATATCGTTAAAAAACGTTAGGTTGCCTTTGAGATTGATCACACTAGAATTATGAACTATATAATGCTGTAACTGGGTGATGATAATGAAGTATCTTGACCGAATTTGCGCTTTAAGACATGATCAGCTCGCGAACCTCCGCGCCCACTCCAATCTTCTGAATATTGGTCAAAAGACATATTCGGACTACGAATTGGGAAAAACACGGATTCCCCTCGACAGTATGCTGGTGCTTGCGAAATATTACGATGTCAGTATGGATTATCTGAGCGGGGCCAGCGATATCAAAACTGCATATCCCAGAAAATAATGAAAATGCTGCTTACCGGTGAATCCTTCGGGCGGGCGGAAAATAAAAACAGGGCCGGGGTTTTATATAAAACCCCGGCCCTGCTGCGTTTCAAACAGATCACATGCTTTTTCCGAAATGCTCCATCGCCTTTTTAAACTCATCCACATACTCAGGCTTGATCAGTTCAAGGATTCTTTTTCCGCTTTCGGCAAGTGCATCGGCATCAAAGACGCCCGCCTGCTGCCGCGCGAAGTTTTCTTTCAGCAAAGCAGATAATTCGGCTTCTTTTCCTTCCCGTGCACGCTCAAGAATCCAAGTGAAAAATTGATTTTGACCTTTTTCCATGTCAGGTTCCCCTTCCTCGCGTTTGGTCATTATGATGCCCCAAAAGCAAAGGGGTATCAAGGGCCTTTCCATTTTCAAAAGCAGGGTACTGCTTTGATCTGTCACTGCGGCTGCCACATCCTGTATGGCAGTGTTTTACAGGCACACTTCTTGGGATTCAGAAGGAAAAATGGCCCAGTCCGTTTGAAAAAAGATTAGCGCTGTGTATTTATAGTGCACTTATTTCGTTAAAAAAATAATGATGCTTCTATTTAAGAATTTTTATGATAAGATGAATTCATCACTTTTCGTTTGGAGGTTTCTATGTCATTCTTGGACAAATCTGTGGATTATAAAAGCTACACGATGCGTGAAGCAATAGATGAGGCAAAACGCTGTTTGAGGTGCAAGGTTCCCTCGTGTCAGAAGGGGTGCCCAATCAGTAATGATATCCCCGATTTTATCTATCAGTTATCGAAGGGCAATTTGGGGGAAGCAAGAGAAATACTTGCAAGAAAAACGAATTTGCCCGCCGTATGCGGCCGCATTTGCCCGCACGAAAAGCAGTGTGTGGGCCACTGTGTGCTCAATGCAAAGCACGTCCCGATACAGGTAGGAAAACTGGAAGAATTCATCGCCGATTTTGATGCGGAAATGGGGCTGATCAAAGAAAATCTGGTTCATAAAACAAGGGGAAAAGTCGCTGTAATCGGTTCCGGCCCGGCCGGACTTACCGTGGCGGGTGACCTTGCCCGGCAGGGATTTAACGTTGTCATTTATGAAAAAGAAAATGAGCCCGGCGGGGTACTCGTTTACGGAATACCCGAATTCAGACTCCCGAAAGAGGTCGTGAGAAAAGAAATAAAGAAAATCGAGGCCCTGGGAGTAACCTTCTTAACGAATGTAATGATAGGTCCCGATCTGACTGTCGACGACATGTTTTCGCGGAATTACGATGCGATTTTTATCGGCACCGGCACCGCTTTGGCAAGAAATATTGATTTGCCCGGAAGAGATAAAATCGGAATCCTTCAGGCCATTTATTTTCTTCGGATGGTTGCCTTATACAACAGCGGAGATGTGGACAGGGATGAAATCCCACTCAAGCAAGGGGACAAAGTGGTTATCATCGGTGCGGGCAATGTCGCGATGGACGCCGCCCGTACCGCTTTAAGAGCCGGAGCGGGATCGGTTGCGATTGTATACCGCAAGGGGGAAGAAGACATGCCGGCCCTGAAATCGGAGTATCATAGCGCTCTTGAAGAAGGGGTTCAATTTATTTGGCATGCCGAGCCTGCCCAGTTTAACGGCGACGAAAGAGTGAGCGGCATTACCTTAAAGCAGGGCGATCAATTCCTGGATGTGGATGCGGATGTCATCATGCTTGCAATCGGATCAAAGCCTGCCAGCCGAATCGTATCCACTACCACAGGCATTGAGGTAAATCAAAACGGCTATGTGGTCACCAAAGAGAAGCCTTATGGGATGACAATGAGAAAAGGCGTTTTTGCAGGGGGAGATGTCGTTCATCAGCCTGCGACCGTAGTTCTTGCGATGAAAGAGGCAAAAAAGGTTGCCGAGGGAATCGCTTCGTATGTAGATGCCATCAAGCTTCTGGAGCTGTAGCAGCACCCGGTTCATAAAGCCGAAGGGTTGCGCGAGGTTTCTTCTGCGTCTGTTTTGATCAAAAATGCAGTTCGGCCCCTGCGGCTGCGCTGCATTTTTGTTGCTTTGAGCAGCTGTGCTGCAAACCGTCAGGCTGACCATGGTGAAATCACCGGAGGGCTGTGTTTTTTCCAAAGAAGCCGATCCTGCAGGGGGACAACTTCTTCCGCCTGTAGGATTGAAAAAGAATTTCTGATGATTTATGATTGATAATATCAAAACAGATCATTCTCTTTTCAGCAAAAGCCGCTGTCAATCGTGGAGGGAAGCACAATGAAATACGTTGCACTGTTCAGAGGGATCAACGTCGGCGGAAAAAACATTGTAAAAATGCAGGATTTAAAGCAGCTCTTGCTGGATTTGGGCTTACAGCAGGTCAATACGTATATTCAAAGCGGTAATGTGGTTTTTGAGGCCGCTTTGGAGGAAGTACCTTTGCGGGACAGGATTCGTACCGCTTTTTCGGAACGCTTTGGGTTTGAAAGCGATGTGATCCTGCGCAGCATGGACGAAATAAATACCTTGGTTGATCGCCTGCCGTTCTCAGCAGAAGAAATAGCGAAAGCGGAGGCCGCCGATCCGCAGGTGGAACACCTGTATGTATATTTTTTAGAGAACCCGCCGGAACCGTCAAAGCTGGACGCCATTTGCAGAAAGTACACTGGCCCGGACCTGTTTCAGGCAGGGGAGAGGGAAATCTATCTTCTTTGCAGCGAAAGTATCCGCAAGTCAAAGCTGGCGATCGGCATATCGCAAGCCTTTGATTCCGCTACCGCGCGGAACTGGAAGACCGTTCTCAAACTGACGGATATGCTGGCAAAGCTGTGAGGCCGGTTTCAAGAGGTTTTTATACCCGAGGGGACATTCGGGATACCTGCTTTGAGCATGAGCAGAGCCTTGGATCAACATCTGAATTTGCGTAAAAAATAAGAACAGGGAGAAATCCCTGTTCTTATTTTTTATAGAATTGCAGGATTCACCCCTCGGGATATTTCCCTAGACTTATCGCCCGTAGTAGGCGTCAAGATACATCTGCCGGATTTCGCTCATCAGCGGGTACCGGGGATTCGCGCCGGTGCACTGATCGTCGAAGGCGTGCTCGGTCATTTCATCGAGCGTTGCCAGAAACGCGGTTTCGTCAACGCCCCAGGCCTGAATCGACTTCGGGATGCCGATTTTGGCTTTGAGCTCTTCGACTGCGGCAATCAGGCCGTTGAATTTTTCTTCCTCATCCTTGCCGGGAATGCCGAGGAAATCGGCGCATTCGCAGTAACGCTCCAGCGTATGCGGGTACTGATACTGCGGGAAGGTTCCCATTTTGGCCGGGCGGGGATCGGCGTTAAAGCGCATGACATAGGTGATCATCAGCGCGTTGGCGACGCCGTGCGGCAGGTGATGGAAGGCCCCCAGCTTGTGCGCCATGGAGTGGCAGACGCCGAGGAACGCGTTGGCAAACGCCATGCCCGCCATGGTGGAGGCATCCGCCATTTTTTCGCGTGCGATGGGGTCCTCCGCGCCGTGCTCGTACGCCCGGGGCAGATAGGTGAAGATGTTTTTCAGGGCCTTCAGCGCAAGGCCGTCGGTGTAATCCGTTGCGAGCATGGCGGCGTAGGCTTCCAGCGCGTGGGTCATGGCGTCGATGCCGGAAGCGGCGGTCAGCCCCTTGGGCATGTGCATCATCAAATCCACGTCTACAATCGCCATTTTGGGCATCAGTTCGTAATCGGCCAGCGGGTATTTGATGCCGGTGGCTTCGTCGGTGATGACGGCGAACGGCGTTACCTCCGAGCCGGTGCCGGCCGAAGTAGGGATGGCGATGAAATAAGCCTTTTCACCCATTTTCGGGAACGTGTACACCCGCTTGCGGATATCCATAAAGCGCATGGCGAGGTCCATAAAATCGACTTCGGGATGCTCATACATCGTCCACATGATCTTGGCGGCATCCATCGCAGAGCCACCGCCCAGCGCGACAATGCAGTCCGGCGCAAACGCTTTCATAGCGGCCGCGCCTTCCTTGGCGCAGTGCAGGGTGGGGTCGGGTTGAACATCGAAAAAGGTCGTGTGTGCGATTCCCAGCTCGTCAAGGCGGTCGGTAATACTCTTTGTATATCCGTTGCGGAACAGGAATTCGTCGGTGACGAGGAATGCTCTTTTTTTGTTCAGCACATCTTTCAGCTCGCCCAGAGCGACCGGCAGGCAGCCTCGCTTAAAATAAACCTTTTCCGGGGCGCGGAACCAAAGCATATTTTCTCTTCTCTCCGCAACGGTTTTGATGTTCAGCAGGTGTTTGACGCCCACGTTTTCCGATACGGAGTTTCCGCCCCAGGAGCCGCAGCCGAGTGTCAGCGAAGGGGGAAGCTTAAAGTTATACAGGTCGCCGATGCCGCCCTGCGCGGCGGGCGTGTTGATGAGCACACGGCAGGTTTTCATCGCGGCGGTGAACTGCCGGAGTTTTTCGGGTTCGGTTACGGTATTGATATACAGGGAAGAGGTGTGGCCGTATCCGCCGTCCGCTACCAGACGCTCCGCCTTCTGAATCGCGTCGGCAAAATCCTTGGCGCGGTACATGGCCAGAACGGGACTGAGCTTTTCATGGGCAAAGGCCTCCTGCGGCTCTACGCTTTCCACCTCTCCGATCAGGATCTTCGCGTCTTCCGGTACGTCAAAGCCCGAAAGCTTTGCGATGGCGTGTGCAGACTGGCCGACGATTTTGGAGTTGAGCGCGCCGTTGATCAGAATCGTCCGGCGGACCTTCTCCGTTTCGTCCGGGTTGAGCAGATAGCAGCCACGCGCCGCAAACTCTGCTTTGACCTGCTCGTAGACGCCGTCCAGCACAATCACGGACTGCTCCGAAGCGCAGATCATGCCGTTGTCGAAGGTTTTGGAGTGGATGATCGAGTTGACGGCCAAAATCAGGTCTGCCGAATCGTCGATGATGGCTGGGGTGTTGCCCGCGCCCACGCCGATGGCCGGCTTGCCGGAGGAGTAGGCGGCCTGCACCATGCCGGGGCCGCCGGTGGCGAGAATCAGGTCTGCTTCTTTCATGGCCTGATTGGTCAGTTCCACAGAGGGGGCGTCGATCCAGGCGATGATGCCCTTGGGCGCGCCTGCGGCCACGGCCGCGTTCAGAACCACCCGCGCGGCGGCAATCGTGCTTTCTTTTGCGCGGGGGTGCGGGCAAATGAGGATGGCGTTCCGGGTTTTCAGGCAGAGAAGCATTTTAAAAATAGCGGTGGAGGTCGGGTTTGTAGTGGGAACCACGGCAGCGATCACGCCGATCGGCTCCGCGATGGTCTGAACGCCGAACGAGGTATCCTGTTCCAGCACGCCGCAGGTTTTGGTGTTTTTATACGCGTTGTAAATATATTCGGAAGCATAGTGGTTCTTAATGACCTTGTCTTCCACGATCCCCATGCCGGTTTCTGCAACTGCCAGCTTTGCCAGAGGAATCCGCTGATGGTTTGCAGCCATGGCTGCAGCCAGAAAAATCTGGTCCACCTGTTCCTGTGAATAGGTAGAAAAAAGCTTCTGGGCATTGCGCAGCGCGGCGATTTTAGAGGCAAGAGTTTCTACTCCGTTCTCATATACAACTACGACGGGTTCCTGTACGGCGATCTCGGGAGCTTTTTTTGTAGCCATTTCAATTCCTCCGATTCAAAAATGTAAGTGAATAACTGGGTGGATGAACGATATAAATGATATTGTTATTTTTTTAACTATATCTCACATCCCTATTATATCTAAATTGTTAATTGTTTGTCAATCTATTTTGCGTGAAAATTGAAAGAATTTTGATCGGAGTATTTTGTAAGTTCATTTTACGGAAAAAAGACTGGTGCTTTTCTCTGTCAAAAGACCACTAAGTATGTGGATTCTTGAAAGGCGTGATAAAAACTGTTCAGTTTGATAAAAAATAGTCAGCATTAAAAATAAAAAATAATAAAAATTACAAGCCAAAATGTTGACTTTACCTATTTTATATACTATAATGAGCGCATCAAATGAATGTAGGACGTTTAAATTATGGTGTATATGGGTTCCACAGATGCCGAGCTGTCGGCAGAAGATAAAAAGTCTGTAGTTGATATTACAGTAGAATACGTGATGGGTAAAATCAGCAGAAAGGAATGGAAGCCGGGCACCAAGATCCCCACAGAATTTGAATTGGTAGAAACGCTGAAAGTCAGCCGCAACTCTGTGCGGGAGGCCATTAAGGTGCTGATAGCTCTGGGTCTGCTGGAAATTCGCCGTGCGGATGGTACTTATGTGGTGAATCGCTTTTCAGAAAAAATGATGACCCCGTGGGCCTGCAGTCTGCTGCTGGAGGATGATGATTCTCTTGCTCTGCTGGAGCTGCGCATGGTAATTGAGCGGGGGATTTTTTCTCTTGCCATTCAGAAAGGTACTGAGGAGGATATGCGCGCCATTTATGACGCCTCTGAACACTTTATCGTTTTAGCGCAGGATGTACAGGCGACCTCTTCCGAAATTCTGGATGCAGACATCCGCTACCGGGAAAGAATCTGTGAGGCGTCGCATAATCACCTGACGGCGCGTCTGAACGATATGATCGCTTTTGCAAGCCTTCACTCCCGCGAAAAATCCATTGAAGAGGCCATCGCCTGCAATGATCGCTTTCACATGGTAGACTCTCACCGCAAGCTGACCGAAATTATTGTGCAGCGGCGTACCGCCGATTTGAATGAAGTGCTCAGCTATTGCTACAAATACTGGGGAATTGCACTGCAGAATCAAAAATAGAGAAACGGCTGGTCAACTGTTTGACCGGCCATCCAGAAAGCGCAGGATGGCTGGTTTTTGAAAGAAAGACTTTTGAAGAATTAGTATTTAAACATCCGACGTTGGTTGTTGTTTTCTACATGATGAGATGTTTGTTTAGAAATTAACTATACAGATTGTGGAAATAAACTGGGGATATGCTCGAAAAATGGCGAATAGGCTGGGCCACTAAAAAGTGCAAGCGGCTGGTCGGGAACATCCTGATGAGTGAATCAACGATACAATACCTGTGAATAAGGAGGAAAAGAAATTGGAAACAAAAGAACTGCGGAAGATTGCCAGCAAACTGCGGCTGGAAGCAGTACGAATGGTTTACGAGGGGAAAGACGGTCACCCTGGGCCGGCATTGTCTGCGGCAGATATTGTGACCACCTTATATTTTGATGCCATGCGGGTAGACCCAAGAGACCCCCATTGGCCGGACAGAGACCGCTTTATTTTGTCCAAGGGCCATGCCTGTCCGATCTGGTATGCCGCACTCAATGAGCGCGGTTACTTTCAGCCAAAGGTGGAACATTTTCATCTGCGCGGGCTTCACAGCATGTTCCAGGGGCACCCCTCGATGAAGAATACGCCCGGCATTGACATGACTTCCGGCTCTTTGGGCAACGGGATCGCCATCGGCGCGGGAATGGCCCTTGCGGCAAAAATCACGAACAGGCCATATTACACCTATGTGATCTGCGGCGACGGCGAGCTGCAGGAGGGTGTTTGCTGGGAGGGCGCCAATGTCGCTACCGGCCAGGGCCTTGATAACCTGATTGTATTTGTGGACAGAAACGGTTGGCAGAGCTACAAAAAGATAGAACAGACCATTGGAATCAACAACCCGGCAGACCGCTTTCGCGCATTCGGGTGGCATGTGCAGGAAATCTGCGGGCACGACATAGAGGCCATTCAGGCGGCGATCGCCGTAGCGAAAAGCACAAAAGGATGCCCTAGCTGCATTGTTTGTGACTGCGTGAAGGGCAAGGGCGTCAGTTACATGGAAAACAACAATGCGTGGCACAAGGGTGTGCCCACGGATGAAGAATATGAGCTTGCCGTAAAAGAACTGGGGGTGCCGACAGATGACTGAATTTAAAGGAACGCGGGAGGCATTTGCCGCTGCCGTGATGGATATGGCCGAAACGGATGAGAGAATTGTGGTGGTCTCTCCGGATTCGTTGAAAGCGATGCGGGCCGTGCCGTTCGGAGAAAAATACCCCGGCCGCTATGTGGAATGCGGAATCGCGGAGCAGTGCGCCGTGGATGTGGCGGCCGGACTGGCCAGCTGCGGGCTGATCCCCTTTGTTGGAACCTACTGCGGGTTTCTAACCATGCGCGCCTGCGAGCAGATGCGCACCTTTGTGGGCTATACGGAGTTAAACGCGAAGTTTGTCGGTGTAAACGCCGGCCTGCTCGGCGGCGAGCGGGAGGGTGTGACGCATCAGTTTTATGAGGATATCGGTATTCTGGCGAGTATCCCGAATTTTACGATCTTAACGCCCGCGGATCCGGCTCAGTGCTACCATGCGGTTCGGCTGGCAGCGGAAATTGACGGGCCGGTTTATGTGCGGGCCGGAAGCGGCCGCGAAAAGAATGTATATGACAAGAATGCGCCGTTTTCCACGGATGGAATTACGGTGTGGAAGGAATATGGGACCGATGCGGTTCTGCTGTCAAACGGCTTTGTGCTCGACCGTGTGCTTGCAGCGGCCGAGCTGCTGAAAGAAGAGGGAATTTTGGTCACGGTGGCAGATGTCAACATTCTGTACGGCAAGCGGCAGGATCAGATTTTAGAGGTGATTTCCAAAAGTGATCAGCTGTTTACTGTGGAGGACCATAACATCAATGGCGGGCTGGGTTCTTATATCAGCCGTTTGGTGTGCGAAAACAATCCGGCGATGGTTCACCGGATTGCGCTGACCGGCTATGGGGAATCCGGGCCCGCGGAGCCCCTGGCAGATGATTACGGATTTTCACCGCAGTCCATTGCACAGACCGTTCGCTCCACGCTGAATCGGTAGTATTTTGCTGGTTCGGAATCTGGAGGACAGAGATAGAGCGACATAGAAAAAGGAGAGCGACTTCAAATGGAAAAACTAAAAGTGGCAGTCATTGGCGCAGGCGGAAAAATGGGAACGCGCACAAGCAATAATCTGGCCAAAAGACCGGATTTGTTTGACCTGAAGCTGGTAGAGAATTCCCCGGCCGGGGTAGAGAGCATCCGTGCCCGCGGCCTGGACGTGACCCCGGTGGAGGAAGCCTTCGCTGAAGCAGAGGTGATCGTATTTGCCGTGCCGGATACCCTGATCAAAAAGCTTTCGGAAATTTATGTCCCGATGATGCAGCCGGGAGCGGGACTGCTGATTTTAGACCCCGCAGCCGCGGTGGCGAAAGAACTGATCCTGCGGGATGACTGCACCTTTGGCGTGGCCCACCCCTGCCATCCCTCATATTTTCTGGATCAGGACACCTACGAGGCGCGTCAGGACCGCTTTGGCGGCTGCGGCGGCAAGCAGGATATCGTGATGAGCAAGATTCAGGGAGATGACGCTCGCTTTGCCCAGCTGGTAGAGGTGGCAAAAAATATGTATGCTCCCGTTTTGCACGCTTACGTGATGACCTCGGAGCAGATTGCCTTTTTGGAGCCGACTTTGGTGGAGCTGCTTGGCGCGACCTGCCTGTATGCCATGGCGGAAACCGTGGATAAAGCCGAGGAAAAGGGAATTGAGCGCGATGCAGCGATTTCCTTTTTGACGGGCCACATCTATAACCTGACGGCGAACTTCCTGGGTCTGCTGCCCGGCAAGCCGCCCGTATCGGATGCGTGCAAGGTGGCCATCGGCCTTGGCAACCGCCTTGTTCTGCGCGACGACTGGAAAAAAATCTGGGATGACGAGGTACTCGATCGGGTGATTGCCACCATGCTTCATCCGGAGAATCCTCAGATTTAAACTGACCACAGTTCATTCCCATCCAATTTACTTACAGGAAAACGGTGATTTCTTCCCTTGCCCCAAACAGGGGAAGAAATCAACAGCCTGTTTTCAAATGAAATCATTCTGTTCTTATGCAATTGGTTCCGTGGCGTTTCATTCATGTTCTTTGTGTTAACAGGTAACACATTTATCGCTTAGGCGGGTATCGCCTGACAATATTGTATTGAAAAAGGAGAAACAACATGAAATTGACACACCGTTTCACGGCACTGCTATTGGCGGCTGCCATGGGCCTCAGTCTGACTGCCTGCGGCTCGAGCCAATCCAGCAGCAACGCACCCTCCGCCACCCCTTCTGAGCAGTCCGCTCAGAGCCCGGAAAGCAGCACTGCGGAAGACACCCTCGCGGCCTCCGGCGACTATGCGCTGAAATCCGGCAAGTATGTGATCGGCCTTTCCAACTCGTTCTACGGCAACACCTGGCGCAAACAGATGGTAAGCTCGTTTACCGAGGCGGCCGAAGAGGCCAAAAAGAAAGGATATATCTCCGGCTATGAGATTCAGAATGGAGACAATACCGTCAACACCCAGATTGCGCAGATCAACTCCTTTATTCTGAAAAAGGTGGACGCGATCTGCATCAACGCTGCATCCTCCACCGCGCTGAACGACGTCATCAAAAAGGCGATGGATCAGGGGATCAAGATCATTGCGTTTGATTCCATTATTGATCTGGATGGCGCCTACACCATGGACTACGACTGGGTCAGCATGGGCGAAAAGAAAACACAGTATGTGATGGATAAAATCGGCGGCAAGGGCAATGTGATTGTTGTGCGCGGTCCCTCCGGCGCGGCGCCCGACGTGGGGATTTATCAGGGCATTACCAATGTTCTGAAGAAATACCCCGACGTAAAAATTGCGACAGAGATTCAGGGACAGGCCGATGCCACCGTTACCCAGCAGGGAATCCTGAATGTGCTTTCGTCGCTGCCGAAAATTGACGCGGTGATCACCCACTGCGGTGCAGACTCCATGGGTGTTGTCAATGCATTCCAGTCCATGGGGCAGGAGGTTCCGCTGACGATTGGCGACAATACTGCCGAATTTATGACCTGGTGGAACCAGCAGGCGCAAAAGGGCTATGAGACCATGTCCGTAAACTCCACGCCCTCCTGCGGCGCCGGTGCGCTGTGGACGGCCGTTGCGGCTCTTAACGACGTGAAAGTGCCTCAGAAAATGTATCTGCCCTTTATCTACATCAATCAGGATGAAATCGGGCAGTATGCTGATCTGCAGGCCGGTACCATCGCAAGCCCCTATATGTCTTACGATTATGTTGTGGAAAACATTTTGAAGAAATAAATTCCTCCCCTGAGCAAATGAAAAGCGGCGGACTCTCCGGAAAATCGTTTCGGATGGTCCGCCCAATCTCAAAAGCCGGTAAATGGATTGGCTTTTTCGCACAGCGGGGGGATTACGGGTTTTCAGCGGCAAGCGGCAACAGAACAGCGAATTGAGGTGAACGCATTTGGACGCAATGACAAAATCGGCGGAGCCTGTCCAGCAGCAGGATACGTCGCTTCTTTTAGAGGCAAGACATTTTCGAAAGGTCTATTATCCCACCATCGCGGTGAACGACATCACGCTTTCTTTACATAGGGGAGATATTTTGGCCTTGGTTGGTGCGAACGGCGCCGGGAAAAGCACATTGATCAAAACGCTTTCGGGTGTGGTCAGGTGCAACGGAGGGGAGCTGACTTTTGACGGCAGCCCGGTGAATTTAAAGGAATACCACCCGGCGGCGGCCAGAAATCTGGGAATCCGGGTCGTGCATCAGGAGCTTTCCCTGTGCAAGAACCTGACGGTATACGAAAACTTTTATGTGGAGCAGTCTCAAAGCATCAAAAATGCGTTCGGCTGGCGAAAGCAGGCGCAGGAAATGGCACGGGCTGCTTTGGATCGCGTTTTCCCGGGCCACGGAATCGATGTTGCGGCAGGGCTGGATTCACTCAGCATTGCTCAGCAGCAGATGGTGGAAATTGCGCGGGCCACGAGCGACAAAAAGATGAAGCTGATGATTCTGGACGAGCCGACCTCGTCCCTGCCGATTGAGCGGACGGAGCAGCTTCAGGAATATTTGTGTAAAACAGCCGGGGAAGGCATGACATATATTTATATTTCTCACCGTCTGAAAGAGATTATGACGATTGCCAACTGCGTGTATATCATGCAAAACGGCAATGAAAAATGGAAAGGCGCCATTCACGAAACCAGCGAGGAGCACATGGTAAAGCTGATGGGGGAAGGCATTGGCAGCGGCAGCTGTTCGGTAGAGCTTTCCGCCTTTGAGACGCCCGAAGTGAATCAAAACATCAGCGTGATATGCGACCATTACACCAGCAAAAAACTCAGCGACCTCAGTTTTGAGAGCTTCGGCGGCCAGATTTTGGGCCTGACCGGTTTAGAGGGAAACGGCCAGCTCGATCTGCTGCGGGATATCTTTTTAAAGGCAAAATCGAAAAAGAACGGGCTCAAGGTGACGGGAAAGGTCGCGTTTGTAGCCGGTGACAGAAAAAAAGAGGGAATTTTTCCGCTCTGGTCCATCGCAGACAATCAGGTGATTACCAAAGCGGCGGGCAGCGGGATGTTTAAACACCTGAGCCGTGAATGGCTAGAGGAATCCGTTCACTACTGGTATGAGAAGCTGCATATCAAAAGCGACGGGACAAAGGAGCTGATCACCTGTCTTTCCGGCGGGAACCAGCAAAAAGTTCTGATTGCCCGCGCCCTTGCGGCGGATGCTGACATCATCCTGCTCGACGACCCAACACGCGGCGTGGATCAGCCCACAAAAAATGCCTTGTACGAGGTGTTTCGGGAGGCGGCCGCCAGCGGCAAGCTGGTGATCTGGAGAACCTCTGACGATGCGGAGCTGGAGTTTTGTACGCACCTGCTGGTGCTGAACGGCGGACATATTGTGGGATCGTTCGAGAGTGCAAGTGTTGACCATGAAACGATCATGGGGCTTTCCTTTCAGAATGAAGAGGAAGCACACGGCCCGGCGGAAGAAAAAAAGCGCCGCACCGCGCCGTTGTACACGTTTGCGCTGATTGCTATGGTGGCGATTTACGCGGTCTGCGCCTTTCAGTCGCCGATGCTGCTGAGCGGGTACGGTCTGCAGCTGATGGTGGTGGGCTTTGCGGCTTTGATGCTGTGCGCACTGGGGCAGACCTTTATCATCGGGCTGGGCCATATCGACCTGGGCATTGGCAATTACTGCGGGCTGATCAATGTTTTGTGCTGTACGCTGCTGTTCAGTAACCCGACTTTGGGCGCTTTGGCCCTGCTGGGTACGTTGGCGCTGTACCCGCTGATGGGCTATGTGATCTACAAACGGAATGTTCCGGCAATTATCGTGACGCTGGGCATGTCCTTTCTGTGGACGGGAGCAGCGCTTTCCCTGCAGGCGATGCCGGGCGGCACCTGTCCCGAATGGATTCGCACGGTGTTTTATTCCGAAACGCCGCTGGTCAATACGCTGTGCTTCTGGCTGGCAGGGCTGATGGCCGCCGCGATTCTGTTTTACCGTTCACGCTACGGTACCGTGCTGCGGGGCTTCGGCAACAACGAGCATGCCATGATCAACTCCGGCTGGAGCAAGGCAAAGGCGTTCATGGCGGTGTATGCTCTGGCGGGTGTTCTCGCGTTTATGGCGGGTGTGATCACCTCCGCCATCAATAACGCGTCCGATTCCTCCGCCTCCGGCACCTATACCATGCTTGCGGTGGCCTCCGTCATTATTGGCGGCGGGTATTTTTCGGGCGGTGTGGTCACTCACTTTGGCGCGGTATGCGGCGCGGTGATTCTGACAATGATCAGCGTTCTGCTCGGCCTGTGGAGCGTCAGCACCGATTACACCGCGCTGATTCAGGGCCTGGTGCTGATTCTGATTTTGTCGTTGCGCCTGCTGAAGGGAAGGGGGAAAAAGGCATGAAAAAGAAAAACGCGAGTCTTCAGGAGTTCACACAGCGCAACGGCAGCTGGCTGTTTGCGGCGGCGGGCTGCGTCGTCCTCTGGGTTTTGATGGGCACGTGCAGCGGCAACGGTTTGAGTCTGAAATCTTTGATCGACAATGCCTACACCGCTTCCTTCTTGGCGATTGCCGGCCTGGCCCAGATGCTGGTGGTTACCACCGGTCGCGGTGCGATCGATCTTTCCATTCCCGGCATGATCACGCTGGGCGCTTATGTGAGCATGGGACTGTGCAACGGTCAGAACAGCATGATTCTCCCGGCGCTGCTTGCCGTAGTCGCGTCCGGCGTGCTGGTGGGTTTCCTCAACAGCATGATGGTCATTCACCTGAAGATTCCCGCCATTATCGCGACGATGGCCATGAATTACCTGATTGTGACGGTGACGATGCTGATCGGGCATAATTTCAATGTGTTCACAGTGCCCTCCATCCTGAAAAACATTGCGACCTTCCGTGTGGCAGGGGTGCCGGTGATGATTTTGCTGGTGGCGCTGCTTGCACTGGCGATTCATTTTCTGCTGACCTCTACCACCTACGGCAAGGGGCTGCTGGCCACGGGGCAGAACCTTGAAGCGGCCCGTCTTGCAGGGGTGGATGTGGGAAAGACCCAGATTCTGACCTATGTGTTTGCGGCGGTTCTGGCCGGGCTGTGCGGCGCTTTGATTTCGGCCCGCGTGACCGGCGCTTACCTTGGCATGGGCAACAGTTACCAGATGGACAGTATCGCCTGCATTGTAGTGGGCGGTACGCTGATGTCCGGCGGCCGCGCCAATGCCGCTGGTACCCTGGTGGGCTCGCTGTTTTTGTATCTGATTATTTCCTGCATGCAGTTGATGGGAGCAAACGCCGGCATGCAGAGCATGGTAAAGGGTGCACTGATTATCGCGGTGCTGCTGATTGGCGCGGCGGAAAACAGCGGCAAAAATCTGAGGAAAAAATGTGAGGGCAGTACAGCCTGCGAAATAAAAACCTCTTAACGAAAGGAGCCAGAGCTGTTATGATTATTGATGCGCATGTTCATTTAGGGGAAGACGTGGTATTTGACGAAGAAAACCGCGAGGAAGAGCTGATTCGGTACTACGATGAATTCCAGATCGACGGCGGGATTATCCAGCCGTTTATCCCCAGACCCTACCTTTTGGAGCATGTCAAAATCCACGACAGAATCGCGTCGTTCTGCAAAAGCATGGCGCCCCGCAAGCACTTTTTCGGTATGGCCTCCATCAACCCTCACTTTTTCCCGGAGGATTACGACAAAGAGGCGTTCCGCTGTGTAAAGGAGCTGGGGTTTGTTGCGATCAAGATCACGCCGATCGCGCACGCGTGCCACCCGTCCTCCAAAGATGCCTACCATGTGTATGAGGTGTGCCGTGGGCTGAAGGTACCGCTGATGATCCATACCGGCAACGGGATTCCGTTTGCCGACCCCACGAGCGTATACCAGGGCGCAAAGGATCACCCGGACGTAACGGTGATTCTGGCGCACGCGGGCTCCGAATCCTTCCACCAGCAGGCGCGCCTGCTGGCAAAGAAGCTGGATAACGTGTTTTTAGAGCCAAGCTGGTGCGGCACCAACGCCGTAAAGCATATGATTCAGGAGGTTGGCTGCAGCAAGATTCTGTTTTCCTCCGACAATCTGGATCAAATTCCGGTAGAGCTGGCCAAATACCGGCAGATCATCCGAAATGAGGACGATCTGGAAAACGTGATGTGGAGAAACGCAAACCGTATTTTCCGGCTTGGCCTTTGATTCATTCCTCAATTCGAGAAACACGGAGCCGGTGTTGGACGGTTCCGTGTTTCGTATATCCTGTGTTTTATTTCCGGGAGGACTCCGGGAGGACAATGACTTTTAAAGACGGTGCGTGAAAGAAAACTGCCCGCAGGAAGTTCTGCCGGCAGGATGATTCTGTGCGGAGCAAGAGTGTTCAGCGTATCCAGTCAAAGAACCGGATGAAATAGGATGAGTCTGTATATATGGAAACTGGTATGGAGAAACGAGTAAAAACAGGAGGATCGCATGATATGAAAATTGTGATTTTGGACGGCTATACGGAAAACCCCGGCGATTTGAGCTGGAGCGGCTTTGAGGCTCTTGGTGAGCTGACGGTTTACGACCGCACCTCTGAGGATCAGATCATCGAGCGAATCGGTGACGCAGAGCTTGTCATCACGAATAAGACACCCCTAACGGCGGATACCCTGCGCAAATGCGAGAGCATCCGCTATATTGGAGTGCTGGCCACGGGCTATAATGTGGTGGATGTACAGGAGGCCAGGGAGCGCGGCATTCCGGTGACGAATATTCCCACGTACGGAACAAAGGCGGTTGCGCAGTTTGCCATTGCTCTGCTGCTGGAGCTGTGCCACCACATTGGGGAGCACTCCGACGCGGTCAAGCGCGGGGACTGGACGAACAGCATCGACTGGTGCTTCTGGAATCATCCGTTGATTGAGCTGGACGGCAAAACTATGGGAATCATCGGCTTCGGCAAAATCGGGCAGAGCACGGCGCAGATCGCCCAGGCCCTCGGCATGAAGGTGCTGGCGAACGACACGTACTATAATCCAGAGCTGGAAAGCGAAACGCTGCGCTATGCGGAGCTTGATGAGCTGCTGGCAGAATCGGACGTGGTGGTGCTGCATTGCCCCCTGTTCCCGTCGACACAAGGGATCATCAACAAGAATACCATTGCCAAAATGAAGCCGGGAGTTATGATCATCAACAATTCCCGTGGACCGCTGATTGTGGAGCAGGATCTGGCGGATGCGCTGAATTCCGGCAGGGTGGCCGGCGCCGCGTGCGACGTAATCTCCACCGAGCCGATTCAAGCGGATAACCCTCTGCTGACGGCAAAGAATGTGATTCTGACCCCACATATTGCATGGGCCCCAAAAGAGAGCCGCCAGCGTTTGATGGATATTGCGGTAGAAAACCTGAAAGCGTTTTTAAACGGCAGCCCGGTCAATGTGGTGAACCCCTGAAAAAGGAGTGAAACAGATGTGAAGAAATTTGTTCTGATTCCGGATTCCTTTAAAGGAACCATGAGCAGTCTTGAGGTGTGCCGTATTATGGAGGAGAGCATCCGGCGGCATTTCCCGCAGGCAGAGGTGCTTTCTCTCCCGGTGGCCGACGGCGGCGAGGGCAGTGTAGACGCTTTTTTAACGGCTGTGGGCGGCAAGAAGATCTTACTGAAAGTGCAGGGCCCATATAGGGAAGAAATCGATTCTTTTTATGGGATCACCCCCGACCATACGGCGGTGATCGAAATGGCGGCCTGCGCGGGCCTGCCGCTCTCCGAGGGAGTCATGCGGCCCGATCTGGCTTCTACTTATGGGGTGGGTCAGCTGATGGTTCACGCGGCGGAGCAGGGATGCAGAAAGCTGATCATCTGCCTGGGCGGCAGCTGTACCAACGATATGGGCGCAGGCGCGGCAGCCGCAGCCGGGATTGTGTTCCGCAACCTTAAGGGGGAAGAATTTGTTCCCACAGGCGCGACACTGGGGCAAATCGGCGCAATCAGCCGTGAGGGGCTCCACCCGCTGCTGCGCGAGTGCGAAATCATCGCGATGTGCGACATTGATAACCCGCTGTATGGGGAATCCGGCGCCGCATACGTTTTTGCACCCCAAAAAGGAGCAGATGCCGAAATGGTGCGGATGCTGGATCAAAATCTGCGCAGTGCGGCGCAGACGGTAAAGGAACAGCTTTCTGTTTCGCTGGACGAGGTTCCCGGCGCGGGGGCCGCGGGCGGTATGGGCGGCGGTATGCTGGCGTTTTTTGGAGCGCGTCTGCAAATGGGAATCACAACAGTTCTGGACGCGCTTGCATTTGAGCAGAAGGCTGAGGGCGCGGATTTTATCTTCAGCGGTGAGGGCAAGCTCGATACGCAAAGTCTGCGCGGCAAGGTAGTGGTGGGGGTAGCCCGCCGTGCCAAGGCAATCGGCGTGCCGGTGATTGCTGTGGTGGGCGATATCGGCGACGGCATCGACGCCGTATATGAGGAGGGCGTCTGTGCAGTATTCAGTATCAACCGTGTAGCGGTGGATTTTTCGCAGGCGAAGCTGCGCAGCCGCCAGGATATGGCTCTTACCATGGATAATCTGATGCGTTTTCTGAGCCGGTTTTCGTAAAGGAAATCGGTAAGACTGGGGCGACAGCAGGATTGCACTGCAATTCTGCTGTCGCCTTAATTTGTTTGCTGTAGGTTAAAAGTTTTGTATAGTCGATTCACTTTAAAATGGCTTTATGCCCAACATCAAGATTTCTTTCCTCGCTATTAGGTGGGGGAAGAAACTCAGTTTTTTTGAATGATATCGCAATACATTGAATTTTGCCTTTCTGCCATTTTTATGGTATTCTGTAATCAAACAGCGAAAAGCTGCTTATGAATATGATAATGAGAATGGTGCGGGTGAGAAGAATGAAACGATTTACGGGAATGCTTCCGTTTTTATTGGTGCTGGCGGTGCTGTTTTACCTGCCGCCTCTGGTTATGGTCAACATGGGCATCGTGCTGCTGCCGTTTTTGGGGATTATGCTTGCGGTGTGCTTTTTCTGCGCGCTGATTTACGGAATCCTCCGGCCTTTTGGCAGCTTTGTGTTTGCGCTGCTAGCCGGACTGATTTTTCTGCCGTCCGCATTCATCTTTTATGCCGGGGCGTGGATTTACGCAATCATTTATGCGCTGGCCAGCCTGATCGGCGGCGTATTCGGTACGCAGATTGTCAAGCTGAGAAAGAAACCGCAATGAGTGCGCAAACAAAACGGGAATCCTTTGTAATCCACGCCCTGCGGGAGGAGGATTTGCCCGCGGTGCTGGAAATCTGGATTTCCGCCAATTTGCAGGCGCACGATTTTATTCCGGAGAAGTACTGGAGGGAAAATCTGCCGATGGTGCGGCAGATGCTGCCGCAGGCTCAGGTGCTGGTCTGTGAGGCGGAAGGGAAGATCGTTGGCTTTTCCGGGATCGATAACGGGCATATTGAGGGAATCTTTGTCGATGCTCCGATGCGTTCGCGTGGGATCGGAAAGGCTCTGCTAAACGAGTGGAAGCGGCGGTTCCCGACTCTGACGCTCTGCGTTTATGAAAAAAATAAAAGCGCTCTTGCCTTTTACCTGCGGGAGGGTTTTTCAAAAGTTCGCCTGCAGAAGGATGAGGTGACCGGCGAAATGGAATATATGATGCAATGGCCCGGCGTGAAACAATGACTACAGCGTAAAAATGCTTTGACCGGGGAAGCCCGGTGGAAAGGATAGCGGGATGGAAGTCAATGTGCTGTTATTTCCGGATTTTGAGACGCTCGATGCGTTCGGCCCGGTGGAGATTCTGGGGCGGTCCGGCGAATATCTTCTGAACTATGTATCGATGGATGGCGGCATGGTGCGCAGCCGACAGGGAGCGGAAATCGCGACCCGTCCGCTGGAAGATGTGAGCGAAACAGGAATTCTGCTCGTACCCGGCGGTATCGGGACGCGGCTGCTCGTCCATGACCACGGCTTTTTTACACAGCTGGGAGAGGCCGCGCAGAGGGCCGATTATTGCCTGACCGTTTGCACCGGCTCGGCTTTGCTGGCGAAAACCGGCCTGCTGGATGGCCGCAGGGCTACCTCGAATAAACGGGCGATGGATTGGGTCGTCTCGGTGAATCCGGCGGTCGACTGGGTACATCGTGCAAGATGGGTGGTTGACGGAAAATTTTATACATCCTCGGGTGTTTCAGCGGGCATCGATATGGCGCTGGGATTTCTCGCCGACCGATTGGGCCAGGAGGCGGCAGAGGAAGCAGCGCTTGGGGCGGAGTACCTATGGAACCGTGATAGTGATAACGACCCGTTTGCCTGTGACGCGCAGCAGCTATAACGTCAGCCGCTGAAAGGAGAATGAACGATGGACTTTACATACGGATCCGGAGATTTTATGTTTCACTTTGCACCGATTTTTATTACGGTGGTGTTCGTGATTGTGTTCGGCACGATTCTTGTTCGTTCCGTGAAGGGCATCTCACAGTGGCATAAAAACAATGAGTCTCCTGTTTTGACCGTGCCGGCGCGTCTTGTGGCCAAACGTACCGCTGTGCACCATTATACCAACAATACTGGGCCGGACATGGTAACCAACGATACCTCCACTACCTATTTCGCCACCTTTGAGGTGGCAAGCGGCGACCGGATCGAATTCCATGTAAAAGGCATGGAATACGGTATGCTGGCGGAGGGCGACCGGGGCCGCCTGACCTTTCAGGGAACACGGTATCTGGGGTTTGAAAGGGATAGAAGCGCGGTATAAAAAACTGCCGCTCCAATTTGGAGCGGCAGTTTTTTATGTAGAGGGAAAATGCAGCAAAAATCTGGTCTGGCAGATCTATGCTGCAAAGCACTGCGGCATAGGGTCTGTTTATTGCACCAGCGCGCGCAGGCGCTTGGAGTCGAGCAGGGTGACCCGGCCGCGCGAAAGCTGCACCAGTCCGTCGTCGGAAAAATATTTGAGCATGCGGCTGACAACCTCGCGGGCGCTGCCCAAGTGCCGCGCGATTTCCTCATGGGTCATGGTAAGCGAGTCGGAGCCCTCGATTTCGCTCTGCTCCAACAGAAATGCCGAAAGGCGGCTGTCGAAGCTCGTGAACAGAATCTGCTCCATCATCCACATCACGTCGGAAAAGCGGGAGGCCATCAGCTGGCTGGTGTAATCTGCGACGGGAAGTGATTCCTTCATCAGGCTTTCATACAGGGCAGGGGGAACGATAAAAACGTCGGAATCCCGCTCCGCCTGCACGTGCAGCTCAAAGCTGATGTTTTTCATGATGCATGACGCCGAGAACAGGCAGATATCCCATGAGAACAGGCGGTACAGGGTAACCTCTTTACCGCCGGAGGATTCGATGAAAACGCGGAGCTGGCCGTCGCGCACCAGCAGCAGGCCCGAGCAGTCGTTGTGCCCCTGATGAAGAATCTGGCCGCGTGCGAAGCGCTTGGAATGGGTCTGCGCGCGCACCAGCTGCTGCTGCCGGGGAGTCAGCTTCTCCCACTGGGGAAAAATCTCTTCCAGAGCAATCGGAATTTGTTCCATGAAAACACCCCCAACAAAAACAGACCTTATCTGTATCGCAATCCCAGACTGAAAAATGATTGATTTTCTCTTTTGGACAGAGGAAGGATCCACATCATTTTGAAAGGGTATTGCTATATCATCAGTATAAGGTCTGCTTTTGATTTATTCAAGGGAGAGGAATTTTTTTGTGTAACAAATTTCGCAGGTCAAATCCGGAGCCCGCACGCGTGCGCGGGTGCGTTGTCGTAGGACTGATTGCCGCGAATCAGGCTGTACAGGCGGTAGCCGCCGGACAGGTTATAGCAGGAAAAGCCGTGCTGAGAGAGGATGCGGCAGGCCAAATAGCTGCGCAAGCCGCTCTGACAGTGGACATAGATTTCTTTTTCGGGATCGAGCTCCGCAAGATTTTCACGCAGGGAATCGAGCGGAACGTGTACCGCGCCGGGGATGGAACCGCTCTGCCACTCCGGATCAGTCCTCACATCCAGCAGAACGGCATTCGGGTCATCCACTACGCGGGGGATGTCATCCCAATGAAACTGCCGCACCTTGCCGGTGAGAATATTTTCGATTGCAAAGCCGGCCATGTTCACCGGGTCTTTGGCGGAGGAATACGGGGGAGCGTAGCACAGCTCCAGCTCTGCAAGATCATAAGCGGTCATGCCTGCGCGGATTGCCGTGGCCAGCACGTCGCAGCGTTTGTCGACACCGTCGAACCCGACCACCTGTGCGCCGAGAATGCGCCCGGTCGGCTGCTCGAACAAAGCCTTGATCGTCAGATTGGCTGCTCCGGGGTAGTAGGTGGCGTGGGAGGGGGAGAAGATGTGGATTTTATCGTAGTTCAGTCCGGCTGCCTTGGCTGCGGCCTCGTTCAGGCCGGTGGAGGCGACCGTCATGTCGAACAGCTTCATCACGGAGGAGCCCTGTGTGCCGCGGTATTCGCTGGGCAGCCCGCAGATGTGATCTGCCGCGATGCGCCCCTGCTTGTTGGCCGGGCCTGCAAGCGGCACATAGCCGGGCAATCCGGTGACAAGGTTCGTGATCTCGACCACGTCCCCCACGGCGTAGATGTTTTTGTCAGAGGTGCGCATGTGGCTATCTGTGCGAATGGCGCCACGCTCATTGACTGCAAGGCCGGCCTCGCGGGCCAGCGTGCTTTCGGGCCGGATGCCTGCCGAAAGAAGGAGGAGGTCGGCATCCAGTGTTTCGCCGTTTTCCAGGTGGACGAGCAGGCCGTTTTCCTGCGGGTCGATTGCGGTAACCTTCTGCGAGAGCACCAGACTAACCCCCTGGTGGCGCAGGTATTGCTGTACCTCACAGGCCATGTCGTAATCCAGCGCGGCCATCACGTGATCCATCGCTTCCACCACGGTGACGGAAACACCTGCGCGCATCAGGCTTTCGGCCATTTCAAGGCCGATGAAGCCGCCTCCCATCACCACCGCGCGGCGGGGCCGGTTCTGCTGGATGTATTCCCGGATGCGCAGGGAATCCGGCACGGTGCGCAGCGTGAAGACGCGCCGGTCATCCGTACCCGGAATCGGCGGGCGGGCCGGTTCACTGCCGGGCGAGAGGATCAGCTTGTCGTAGGATTCCTCATACTCTTCTCCGGCGGCGAGATCGCGGATGAGAACCGTCTTTTTCTCCGGACGGATCGCCGCAGCCTCGTGTCCGGTACGCACATCAATACCGAACCTCTGGCGGAAGCTCTGCGGCGTTTGAAGGGTAAGGGCCTCTTTCTGGTTGATCTCTCCGCCTACATAATAAGGCAGACCACAGTTGGCGTAAGAAATATATAGACCGCGTTCCAGCAGAATGATTTGTGCCGTTTCATCCAGACGGCGCAGGCGGGCAGCCGCGGACGCGCCGCCTGCCACTCCGCCGATGATAATCACCTTCATGTGATGTCATTCCCCCTTGTATCTTTACTAAAGGCTTTGCTTTTTCAAAGCTTATTTCTCCAGCATTTTCATGATTTTAGCCTTAGGCTGCAGGCCGACGGAGGAAGAAATCAGCTTGCCGCCACGCATTACCGCCAGCATCGGGATGCTCATCACGCGGAATGCCTGAGCAAGCTCCTGCTCTTCGTCTACGTTGATCTTTGCAATCTTTACTTTGCCTTCCAGGTCCTGGCTGAGCTCCTCTACAGTCGGGCCGAGCATTCGGCAGGGCCCGCACCAGGGCGCCCAAAAATCGATGAGCACCGGCTGCTCGGATTCCAGAACCTCTTTTTGATAATTATGTTTGGTCAAATGGATTACTGCCATTTGAATTGCCCCCTTGTTGTTTTTTTACAGTATAGCAACATTCCCCGGCGCCGTCTGTGACTAAATTACAAAAAGGAATTCCGCGGGGAATTTCCGGTCTGAATGCTGGAGCACCGCGCGGAAACTATGGAGCGGTTTTGCCGTTCGCCCGCTAAAAGCGTGATTTTTGTTGGGCTGTGCTGCATTTCCTTTGTCGAAAAAGCGCGGAAAGGCGCAAAAAGGTATTTTCAGGCAAAAGAAAAAAATCAGGGGTTGACTTTTTGCCATATGGCGAGTACAATTACTTTTAGCTATTGATGCTTTAAACCAATAAATCGTTTGCGGCCGATCAGCGTACCGCAAAAGGAGGAGAATATGAAACAATTCAGAAAAATGATCGCAGTGGTTCTGACGGTTGCGATGGCGGCTTCTTTGGGCGCGTGCGGGAACGGCGGCGCGGCTTCTTCATCCGCTGCGGCTTCTGCGGCCAATTCTGCCGAAGGCGGAAAGATGATCAATATCGGTGTGGCTCAGCTGCTGACTCACCCGGCGATGGATGCTTCTTTGAAAGGCTTTAAGGATGGCCTCGCCTCTCAGGGCTTTGAGGAGGGCAAAAACGTTACTTATGATATTCAAAACGCGCAGGGTGAGCAGTCGAACTGCATCACCATCGCGAATACTTTCGCGAATAAAAAGCCCGATCTGATCCTCGCAATCGCGACTCCGGCGGCGCAGGCCGTGGCGAAAGTAATTACAGATACCCCGGTGATGATTACGGCGGTGACAGATCCGGCGGATGCAAAGCTCGTGGCCAGCAATGAAAAGCCCGGCGGAAATGTTTCCGGCACCAGCGATAAAACGCCGGTGAAGGAGCAGATCGAAATGCTTAAGGAGATCGTACCCGACGTACAGACAGTCGGCATCATGTATACCTCCAGCGAAACAAACAGCCAGCTGCAGGCCAAATGGGCCAAGGCCGCCTGCGAGGAGCTGGGCCTGAAGTATCAGGAGTTCACCATCTCGAACACGAATGAGATTCAGCAGGTCGCGCAGTCGATGGTCGGCAAGGTGCAGGCGGTTTACATCCCCACCGACAACATTCTGGCTTCCGGCATGAAGAACGTGGCTGCGGTCACCAATTCCGCAAAGCTGCCCCTGATCGTTGCTGAGGTTGGCCCGGTACAGAACGGCGGCCTTTGCACCGTGGGCATCAACTACGAAAAGCTCGGCTACCAGACCGGCCTGATGGCCGCGAAGGTGCTCAAAGGCGAGGCGAAGCCCGCCGACATGGCGATCGAATACCAGACCGAATACACCATTTCTTACAACAGCGCGGTTGCAAAGCAACTGGGAATTACTCTCCCCGAGAGGATCCTCAAGGGCGAAGATGTAGCGGCGGCAAAATAATAAAGAAAAATCCGGTGCTTGTTGCCGGGTCAAGGCAGGCGGAACGCATTCCGCCTGCCTTTTTTTGTCTGTCTCATTGATGAAAAGCAGAGAAAATGCGAGGTTTCGCCTTCTTTGCGGAAGAAAGCGAGAAATCGGTACTTGACATTTTTTTCGGGGCAGAGTAAAATACAGCTATTGATTTGATGCTTTAAAACAATGAACGCTTCACTTAGATAAAGCGTCTTTGAGGAGGACGAATATGAAAATAAAAAACAAAATCGCCGCGACGGCATTGGCTGCGGTGATGGCGATGTCTGTCACAGCCTGCGGGAATGCGGGCAGCGCCTCGTCTGCGGCTGCGGAGAATTCCGCCGCGAGCGGCAAAACGATCACCGTCGGCGTGGCACAGCTGGTGACCCATCCTTCTCTGGATGCTTCGCTGAAAGGCTTTCAGCAGGCATTGACGGATGCGGGCTATGTGGAAGGCCAAAACGTCATTTATGATGTGCAGAATGCGCAGGGCGAACAGGCCAACTGCGTGACAATCGCAAATACTTTGGCGAATAAAAAGCCGGATCTGATTCTGGCGATCGGCACCCCCGCCGCGCAGGCCGTGGCGAAGGTCATCACCGATACCCCCATTCTGATTACCGCCATCACTGATCCTGCGGACGCAAAGCTGGTGGCCAGCAATGAAAAGCCCGGCGGAAATGTTTCCGGCACCAGCGACAAAACGCCGGTGAAGGAACAGCTCGAAATGCTCAAAACGCTCGTCCCCGAGCTGGAGACGGTGGGCTTTTTGTACAGCTCCAGCGAAACAAACAGCAAGCTGCAGATCGAGTGGGCCAAGGCGGCCTGCGACGAGCTTGGCCTGAAGTATAAGGATTTTACCGCTTCGAATTCCAACGAGGTGCAGCAGGTCACGCAGTCTATGGTTGGTAAGGTGCAGGGCGTGTATATTCCCACCGATAACCTGATGGCTTCGAACATGAAAAATGTGACTTCCGTCACCTCTGCAAACAAACTGCCGGTGGTGCCGGGCGCGATCGGTATGGTAACTGACGGCGGAACCTGCACGGTGGGCCTCAATTACGAAAAGCTTGGCTATCAGACCGGCCAAATGGCGATTAAGGTGCTGAAAGGTGAGGCAAAAGTTGGAGATATGCCCATCGAGTACCAGGATCAGCTGGATGTTTACTATAACAGCGAAGCGGCTGCCAAAATGGGCATGGTGCTTCCGGATTCCATCACCAAGAACGGTCAGGACGCCTTGGCTTCCGCCGCTTCTTCCCAGAAATAAAGGGTTGCAATCTCCCTTAAATTCGTTTACAATAATTAATTGAATGTTCCCGTGTTTTGCCTGCGCAAAATGCGGAGTTCAGGCGGTGGGGCGGCTCACCGCCTGAAACTGTTATTAATACACGGAATAGAGGAACGATATGGAGCTAATGAATTTACTGGGGGCCGTTCACGGCGCGGTGGCCCAGGGTGTTTTGTGGGGAATTATGACGCTCGGCGTTTACATTACCTTCCGGATTCTGGATTTTCCGGATCTGACGGTTGACGGTTCGTTCGCTACCGGTGGCGCGATTTCCGCCATTCTGACTGAGAGCGGGATGAACCCTTTTCTTACGTTGATTTTTTCGCTGATGGGCGGTATGCTCTGCGGATTTATTACCGGCTTTTTGAACACGAAAATGAAAATCCCGGGAATCCTCGCGGGAATTTTAACAATGACGGCGCTGTATTCGATCAATCTGCGCGTCATGCACGACAGGGCCAACGTCCCCCTGCTCGGTGTGGATACGGTGGACGTGCAAGTGGGCGGCTGGCTGCCCATGCTCTCCCGCTATAATGCGCAGCTTCTGCTGGGCGGCGTGGTTGCGGTTGCGATGATCTTCCTGCTTTACTGGTTTTTTGGAACCGAGCTGGGCAGTGCCATCCGGGCAACCGGCAACAATCCCCATATGGTGCGTTCTCTCGGTGTGAATACCGATACCATGGTCATTCTGGCTCTGGTGCTGTCAAATGGTCTTGTCGGCCTCTCCGGCGCTTTGGTGGCACAGGTGCAGGGCTTCGGCGATGTGAGCATGGGCATCGGCACCATCGTAATCGGCCTTGCTTCCGTTATCATCGGCGAAGTGCTTCTGGGGCGCATCATGGGCTTCTTGCCGCGCCTGATCGCCATGATCGCTGGCTCGGTGGTTTACCGCATCATCATTGCCGTGGTTCTGTTCTACGGCCTGAAATCGCAGGATATGAAGCTGCTGTCCTCCATCGTGGTGGCGCTGGCACTGTTTACGCCCACCATGAGCAGAATGTTCCAGGATTCTATGGCTCGCCGCGCGGCGAACAGCCCGGGCAGAATGGTGCCCGACAAGGCTTTTGAGGACGCGATCGACGATTCGGACAAGGATCCTGACGAGCCGAACCAACAGGGTTAAGGAGGAATGGCAATGCTGAAACTGACAAATGTATGCCGTACCTTCAATAAGGGCACGGTCAATGAAAAAAGGGCGCTGGTCAATCTGAACCTTCACCTGAAGCCGGGCGATTTCGCCACGATCATTGGCGGAAACGGCGCGGGCAAAAGTACCCTGCTGAACCTGATCGCAGGGGTGTTCCCCTGCGACGGCGGCAAAATTGAGCTGGATGGGCAGGACATCACTTTCCTGCCGGAATTTAAACGCGCAAAGCTGCTGGGCCGTGTGTTTCAGGACCCGATGCGTGGCACGGCGGGCAGCATGTGGATTGAAGAGAACCTTGCGCTGGCCAACCGCCGCGGCCAAAGCCGCACGCTGCGCTGGGGCATTACGAAAGAGGAAAGAGCCGCCTACCGCGAACAGCTGAAGGTGCTGGAGCTTGGCCTGGAGGATCGCCTGAACAGTAAGGTGGGCCTGCTTTCCGGCGGTCAGCGTCAGGCGCTGACGCTTTTGATGGCGACGCTGCAAAAGCCGAAGCTGCTGCTGCTCGACGAGCACACCGCTGCGCTGGACCCCAAAACGGCGGCGACAGTTCTGCGCCTGACCGATGAGTTTATCAAGCGCGACAATTTGACCGCGCTGATGGTCACGCACAATATGAAGGACGCTCTGGCCTACGGCAACCGTATCATCATGATGAACGAGGGCCGTATCCTGTTCGATATTGAGGGCGAGGAAAAGAAAAACTTGACGGTGGAGGAGCTGCTCAAACGGTTCCAGTCCGCGCAGGGTGATGCGCTGGTGAACGACCGGATGCTGCTTTCCTGACCAATCTTTTCGCTTGTTTTTCAAAAAGGCTTGCTTTGCAGGCCTTTTTTTCTGTATGATGGAGAATATGAGGGGAGAGGGAAGCACAATGACAAAACTATTGCTTGGTACTATTTTTCTGCTTCTGGATTACAGCCTTCCGTTTGGGAATGGTGTGCTGGGGCTGCTGCCGGATTTTGTGGGGTACGCGCTGCTCTGGTTCGGTGCCAAAGAGCTGGATTCGTACGGCGACCGATTTGAGGACACCCGCCTGTATTCGCTGATTCTGCTGCCTGTTACCGGAATCATCTATGTGCTGGACGCGCTGGGTGTGACGAATTTGCTGGGGGTGTATGGTCTGCTGGCGCTGCGGGTTCTGATGACCTGCGCCGCACTGCTTGTTTCGTACCGTTTGATTTTTGCGATTAATCAGGTGGAGGTAAAGCTGCGCCGCCCGATGGATACGGTACAGCTGATGGATTCCTGGAGGGTTTCGGCTCTGTTTTTGGCGATGGCCTATGTCATGCTGCTGGTGTCATTCCTGGCCAGATTCAGCTCTATGATGCTGCTAGCGGCAGGACTTTATTATGTTATCTGCTTTGCGCGGTCTTGGCTGAAGTACCTGAAAAAGTAATCGGACAGAAAAAGGCCCGTTCCGGCTGAATGAACTGCGCCAAATTGTGAGGACAGTACAAAAAGGCCCCCGATCGTAGGGTATTCAATTAAGCAACAAACTGGTGTCGCTTTTCGAGCGGTGCCAGT